>WNGN01003207.1_pt1 | contig 11046 bp, 8 predicted proteins | sample 5400561 | NCBI WGS metagenome assembly WNGN01 (sample SAMN13153379, study PRJNA577476) | soil metagenome | isolation source: 115 cm soil or saprolite under Garry oak tree replicate 2 | place: USA:California | collected 2016-06-15 | reverse complement strand
CAGGGCGCGGGTCCGACGGGTTCTTGCTTTATCATACGGCCTCACTCCGGGGATCGCACCTTGAAGGCCGCTCCGTTCGAATACGCCCGCGCCGCTTCGCTTTCCGAGGTTTGCGCCTTGCTCGCGACGCACGGCGACGGCGCGAAGCTCCTCGCCGGCGGCCAGAGCCTCGTGCCGATGATGGCGATGCGGCTCGTGCGCTCGGCGTGGCTGGTCGATATCAACGAAATCGCCGAGCTGAAATTCATCGCAGTCGAAAAGGACATGGCGCGCACCGGCGCTTGCACACGCCAGTGCACGGTCGAGCGCGACCACGCGCTCGCCGCGCGCGTGCCGCTGCTTCGCCAGGCGCTCGCGTGGGTGGGTCACGTTCAAACGCGAAATCGCGGCACGATCGGCGGCAGTCTCGCGCACGCCGACCCTTGCGCCGAGCTGCCGCTCGTCGCGCAGGTGCTGGGGGCGCGCATGCTGCTGCGCTCGAGCAGCGGCGCGCGCACGCTCGAAGCCGAAAAATTCTTCGCCGGTCCGATGGCGACGAACGTTCGGCCCGGCGAGTGTCTCGCGGAAATCCATTGGCCGGCGTGGTCCTGGCGGCACACGGGTTCCGCTTTCACCGAAATCTCCGTGCGCCACGGCGACTTCGCGATGGTCGCCGCCGCGGCGCAGGTAGCGATCGACGGCGACGGACGCTGCGTGCGCGCGGCATTCGGGCTGGGCGGAGTCGGCGGAACGCCGCTTGCGTTTCCGGGAATTGCGGCACGCCTCGTCGGCACCCGGCTCGACGACGCAGTGGTGAAGGACGCGGCCGATGCCGCTGCGGCCGAATCGGAGCCCGGCAGCGATTTGCACGCCACCGCCGAATACCGTCGTCACCTCGCGGGGGTGCTCGCTGGACGGGCGCTGCTGGAAGCTCGCGAGAGGGCGAGGAGCGTGAGGTGAGCGGAATCCTCCACGCCATTTCGGTCGAAGTGAACGACAAGCCGCACTCGGCCCAGGTGCCGGCGCGCCTATCGCTGGTGGACTGGCTGCGCGACGACCTGCTCCTCACCGGCACGCACGTCGGCTGCGAGCACGGCATCTGCGGCGCGTGCTCGGTGATGCTCGACGGGGAGCCCGTAAGGGCCTGCCTCATGTACGCGGTGCAGGCGCACGGCCACCGCGTCACCACCGTCGAGGGTCTCGCGAAACCCGACGGCTCGATGAGCGTGCTGCAGGACAGCTTCTGCGAGGCGCACGGCCTGCAGTGCGGCTACTGCACGCCCGGAATGCTCATCGCCGCGCAAGGACTGCTGAACACGAATCCGGATCCGACCGAGGCACAGATCCGCGATGCGATCGGCGGGAACTTGTGCCGCTGCACCGGCTACCAGCAGATCGTCGAAGCGGTGCAGCTCGCGGCCGAACGCACGAGAGCAAAATGAGCGTCCCGGAAAAGAGCCATTACCGGTACATCGGCGCAAAGCGAAGGGCGAAGGAACATCCGCGCTTCGTCTCCGGCCGCGGCCGCTTTGTCGCCGACATCGCGCTCCCCGGGATGAAGCACGTGGCGCTGGTCGCCTCGCCCCACGCAGCCGCGCGCATCGTTTCGATCAAGACAGACGCGGCGCGTGCCGCGCCGGGCGTGCTCTACGTACTTACCGGGGAGGAATTCTGCGCGAACACCGATTCGCTTGCGATCGGAGTCGACGCGCCCCGGGTGACGCGCTTCGCGCTCGCGCGGGGCGTGGTGCGCTATGCCGGCGAATGGGTGGCGGCGGTCGTCGCCGATTCGCGCGCGCTCGCCGAGGACGCGGCGGAGCGGGTCGAGGTCGAATACGAGCCGCTGCCGCACGTGATCGATCCCGAGGCGGCGCTCGCGCCGGGAGCGCCGCTCGTCCACCCGGCGCACGGCTCGAACCTGCTCTACCACCGCAAGTTCGTCTGGGGCCCGGTCGAGGAGGCGTTCGCAGACGCCGAGCACAGGATCGCCTTCCGCGCGGTGTGGGGCCGCAGCGCGACCGTGCCGATCGAAACCTTCGGCGTCGCCGCGCAGTGGGACGCAGGGACGGGAATCCTCGACATCTGGGCCTCGATCCAGATGCCCAAGTTCCCCGACCAGACCGCGCGCGCGCTGCGCCTGCCCGGCAACGCCGTGCGCGTGCACTACGACGTCGACGTCGGCGGCAGCTACGGCGTGAAGCGCGGCATCAAGCACACCGTGCTCGTCGGCTATCTCGCGAAAAAACTCGGCGTTGCGGTGCGCCTGATCGAGGACCGGCTGGAAAACCTGCGCGGCGGGGACATGCAGGGACCGGACCGTATCTTCGACATGCAGCTGGCGTTCGACGCGGACGGCGCGATCCGCGCGATGAAAATCCGCGCGGTGGACGACGTCGGCGCCTACGCGGGGCGCTCGCCTTTCCAGCTCGGCAAGCCTGTCACCGCGATCTGCGGTCCGTACGCGATCGACGCGATCGAGTACGAGCCGACCTCGGTGATGACGAACAAGACGCCGCAGGAGGCGGTGCGCGGCTTCGGGCAGTCGCCGACCAATTTCGCGATCGAGCGGGCGATCGACCGCGTCGCACGCCATCTCGACATGGACGGCATCGAGCTGCGAAAGAGGAATTTCATCCGCAAAGACCAGTTCCCCTACACCATCCCGAGCGGGTCCACCTACGACTCGGGCGACTACCACGCGGTGCTCGACGAGACTCTGGCGGCGATCGACTACGTCTCGCTCGTGCGCGCGCGGGACGAGGCGCGGCGCTCGGGGCGCCTCGCCGGAATCGGCATCTCGAGCTGCCTGGAGCCGAGCGGCGGCAACTCCGCGTTCGAAGTGCTGATGAACCCGAAAAACGAGACTACGACCTGGATGGACTCGTGCCTCGTGCGCGTCGATCTCTCGGGCTCCGTCACCGGCGTCATCAACAACTCGAGCGCAGGGCAGGGGCACGAGTCGCTCGTATCGACCGTGGTGGGAGAAATCCTCGAGCGCGATCCCGCGACGATTCGAGTGGTGCGAGCCGATTCTCTCACGGCGCTCCCCTCCAACAGCCCGGTCGGCAGCCGCATGGCGATCATGCTGGGCGGCGCCGCGGCGGGCGCGGCAAAGCAGATCAGGGAGACGCTCATCGCCATCGCTGCGCACAACTTCGAATGCTCGCCCGAGGACCTCGAATACAGGGACGGCAGCGTGAGCCTGAAGGGCGCACCGGAGAAAAGGCTGGTCTGGGACCAGCTCGTCGAGATCGCACACCGCAAGTTCCACAAGCTTCCCGCCGGCATCGAGCCGGGCCTGCAGGCGAAGTTCGTCTGGGAAGTGCCGACCGGCGGCGGGCTGCCGACTCCGGAGGGTCGTATACAGATCTACCCCTGCTACGCCTTCGAGGCGCACGTCGTTCTGGTCGAGATCGACCCGGACACGGGCAAGCCCGCGATCCGAAAATACGTGTGCGGGCACGACTGCGGCGTGATGATCAATCCGGACATCGTGCACGGCATGACCTACGGCGGGATCGCGCACGGCATCGGCGCGGCGCTCTACGAGAAGTTCGCCTACACCGAGGACGGGCAACTCGCGAGCGGCACCTTCATGGACTATCTGATCCCGAGCGCGATGGAAGTGCCGGGGCTCGCCATCGTCGATCACTGCACGCCCTCCCCCCTTACGACTTTCGGTCAGAAAGGCTCCGGCGAAGCCGGCTATCTCGGCGCGCCCGCGGCGATCGCGAATGCGATCAACGACGCGCTGGCCCCGCTGGGAACGTCCATCGAAGCGCTGCCGATGTCGCATCTCGCGATCTGGAAGCTAATCAGCGGGGCACGCGAGAAAGCGGCCGCAGCATGAAAAACATCGTCATCGACGTCCACGCGCACTTCATCCCCAAGCTGCTCTATGAGCGCTACGACGCGAACGCCGCGAAATTTCCCGGGGTCAAACTATTGCGCGACGGCAAAGGGACCCGCATGCAGTTCCCGGGCGGGGATCCGACGCGGCCGATCTCGCCCAAGCTCTCCGATACTGCCGACCGGTGCGCCTGGATGGATAAGAACGGCATCGACCATCAGCTCGTCGGCGGGTGGCTGGACAGCTTCGGCTACGAGCTGCCTTCGGGCGAAGGTCTCGCCTGGAGCCGCTATTACAACGACTGCCTGCACGAGGAGCTGCGCCAGGAGAAACGCTTCACGCCGCTCGCCACCGTGCCGCTGCAGCACGGCGGGCTCGCCGCCGAAGTATTGAGCGAAGCCCTCGACAAAGGCTTCGGCGGAGTGATGATCGGTACTTTGCCGAAAGGCAATGCGGGAAATCTCGACGACCCCACGCTCGATGCGTTCTGGCAGGCGGCCTCGGACCTGAAGGCGGCGGTGTTCATGCACCCGATGTTCCTGTGCGGCGAGCCGCGGCTCGCGGACTACGACTTGGTGAACGCGATCGGCCGGCTCGCCGACACTTCGATCGCGGTGTCGAGGCTGCTCTTCTCCGGGCACCTCCTGAAATTTCCGGGCATGAAATTCGTGCTCTCGCACGGCGGGGCTGCTTTGCCCTATGCACTCGGGCGCCTCGCGCGCAATCACGCCAATTCGCAGGGCAAGTACGCCGATCCGCGCAAGGGTTTCGAGGCGATGTACTTCGATTCCTGCGTGTTCGATGCGGATTCGCTCGAATACCTCGCGAGAAAAGCGAGTCCGGCGCGCATCATGCTAGGCTCGGATCAACCTTTCCCCATTGGGGATCCTACTCCGAGGAAAATCGTGGAAGGCGCCACCTTCAGCGAGGCGCAGAGAAAGGGAATACTCGGCGAGACGGCGCAGAGCGTATTTCGCGTGCGGCCCGATTGCTGGTGTCCGCGCTGAAGCGGCCCGGCCTCGCGCGGTAAAGTGCATCGTTTGCAACGAACATCGCACGTTCCAGTAAATACGTTGCAGACGATATAGCATGATAGTTCTGTAATCCGTACTCCGGTGCCCGAATTCAGCGACTATCTGGTTTTTGTCGATGAGAGCGGAGATCACGGCATGGCCAGCGTGGACCCGAACTATCCCGTGTTCGTCCTCGCGTCGTGCCTCATCGCCAAGGCAGACTACTCCGAGCGCATCTCGCCGGCCCTGCAACGTCTGAAATTCGCATACTGGGGGCACGACGAGCAGGTCCTGCACGAGCACGAGATCAGGAAGCCAAATAAGGACTACGGGTTTGGAGCATCGCGCGCCTCAGGGCCACGCGGCTGTCGTTGCCTGCGGAGCTTTTTCTGCGCGAAGCGATCGAGAGCGCAGAGGGCTTGCAGACTCCCAGTGACAAGCGGGCGGTACCGGCATGACTGGCCGGGTTGCCTCGCGTACCATACGCACGTGGCGAGGGGGCATCCGTGACCCGGAAAAAAATCAGCTTCATGACGCGCTGCTGGCTCGGCAGCCTGGCGCTGTTATCGTGCGCCGGGGCCGGGATCGGGCAAATCTATCCCGCGCAGCCCGTCAAGATGCTACTGCCCTACGCGGCGGGCGGAGTCGCCGACATCACGGCGCGAGTGCTTGCGCAGAGGCTCTCGCAGACGCTCGGACAGCAGCTCATCATCGACAACAGGCCGAGCGCAGGCCAGATCGTCGCGACGGAAGCCGCAATGAAGGCCGAGCCCGACGGTTACACGCTCCTGTGGTTGAACCAGGGGCACGCGGTGAGCGTGTCGCTCTTCAAGTCGCTGCCCTACGATCCGGTGCGCGATTTCGCGCCGATATCGACCGTCGGTTTCTTCGGGCTCGCGCTGCTCGTGAATTCCGACTCGCCCTACAGATCGCTCAGGGAATTCATCGCCGCCGCCAAGGCGAGCCCCGGCAGGTTCAACGTCGGTACGACCAGCATCGGCGGCACCCAATTCATCGCCGCGGAGCTGTTCAAATCGATGGCGGGACTGGAGTTCCAGACCGTGCCGTTCAAAGCGACGCCCGCCATCATCACCGCGGTGAAAGGCAAAGACCTGGACGGCATGGTCGAGATCCTCGCGCCCGTCATCCCGCATATCAAGAGCGGGAACCTGAGGGCGCTAGCCGTGACTTTCGATCACCGCTTCGCCGGGTTGCCCGAGGTGCCAACCCTCGCCGAGGCGGGCGTTCCCGGTTACGAGGCGTCCGCGTGGAACGGCGTCGCCGCTCCGGCCAAGACGCCGCGGGCGGTGATCGAACGCCTGAACAAGGAGATCAACGCCGCCGTGGCCGCGCCCGAGCTGAGGCAGCGCCTCCTGGAACTGGGCGTCGACGCGCGCGCGAGCTCACCCGAAGCCATGCGCGAGCTGCTCGTCTCCGAGACCGCCAAGTGGAAAGCGGTCGTGGAACGCGCGAAAATCGAGAAGCAATGAACCTGCCCCGCACCGAAGCGCCGCTCGCGACGAAAGGCGCGCGCGGCTACCGCGACCTTCACGAGCACCTCGAGGAGTTGAAGAAACGGGGGTTGCTGCTCACGATAGCCCGGCCGATCGACAAGGACTCGGAGCTGCATCCGCTGGTGCGCTGGCAGTTCGTCGGGGGGATGGACGAAGCCGAGCGCAAAGTATTCCTCTTCACGAACATCACCGACGGCCGCGGCCGCAAGTACGACATCCCGGTCGTGGTCGGCGCGATCGCGGCGAACCGCGCGATCTACTCGGTGGGGATGGGTGCCCCCTTGAGCGAAATCCAGGGGAAGTGGGATCACGCCATCGCTCATCCCATCGCACCGCGCGAGCTCGAGTGCGCCGCCTGCCATGAGATCGTGCACGAGGGCGAAGCGCTGCGGGGCGAGGGCAAAGGCCTCGACCGCCTGCCGATCCCGATCTCCACACCGGGCTTCGATTCCGCGCCGACGCTCACCGCGACCAACGTCATTACGCGCGACCCCGAGACGGGCGTGCAGAACATGGGGACCTACCGGGCCGCGCTCAAATCGTCCGATCGCCTGGTGGTGCGCATGGCGACGCGCGTGGGCGGCGCGGGCGGGTACCTCCACTACGTGAAATACCAGAAGCTCGGAAAGAAAACGATGCCGTGCGCGATCGTGCTCGGCTGCCCGCCCTATGTCGCCTTCATGGGACCGCAGAAGCTGCCGGTCGGCGTGGACGAGTTCACCGTCGCCGGCGGCCTGGCCGGAGCGCCGATCAACGTCGTGCGCGCGAAGACCGTCGACCTGCTGGTTCCGGCCGAGAGCGAGATCGTGATCGAGGGCCTGATCGACACGGAGTACTGCGAACCCGAAGCGCCTTTCGGCGAATCCCACGGACATGTCGCGCTCGAGGAATACAACATGCCGATGCGCGTGACCGCGATCACGCAGCGCAGGAACCCGATCATCCCCTCCTACATCAGCCAGGTCGCGCCTTCGGAATCGAGCGTGATCAAGCGCGTCGCCTACGAGCCGCTGTTCCTCGCGCACCTTCGCGAGGCGCTCGGCATCCGGGGAGTAAAGCGGGTCGCGCTGCACGAGCCGCTCACCGGGCTCCTGCGCGTCAGCGTGATCATCTGCGAGAAAGGCATGCCGCGCACCGAGGTGTGGCGCGCGCTGCGCGGCGCGGCCTTCTTCAAGGGCGACATGGGCAAGATCACAGTCGCGGTGAGCGACGACATCGATCCGGACAACGCCGACGCGCTCTTGTGGTCGATGGCATACCGCATGAACCCGCTCGAGGACGTGCAGACGCTGCCGCACCGCGGCCAGGGCCACGGCCCCAAGCGCGAGCACGGCCAGGAAGAGGATTCCACGCTCCTCATGGACGCCACGATGAAAGGCGACATGCCGCCGCTCGCGCTGCCCAAGCGCGAATACATGGAGCGCGCCATGAAGATCTGGGAGGAGCTCGGCCTGCCGAAGCTGCGACCGCAGGCGCCGTGGTTCGGGTATTCGCTCGGCGACTGGCTGCCGCAGTGGGACGAAGCGGCGAAGCGCGCCGTCGAAGGCCGCTACATCGAGAACGGCAAGGTCAGCGAGCGGCAGCGCAAAAAAGGCGTCAAGCCCGAGACCAAGTTCCGGCCGGAATAATATTCCGGCGTCCGCGACGCATTCCGGCTAACCGGCCGCTGCCGCGGAATCGGTAGCGGCCGCCCGCTTTCCCTCTACCCCGGTGTAAATATTCCACAGCAATGCGGTGGAAGGCTTAACAGCGCCTGTCCTTGCCGAAACCTAAGCTGGTAACCGTGCAAATGAGACTTTGCATGGGCCGGCGGCAAGCCGGGAGTAATGACGACAATCCTCAGTGGAGAATGCAAATGGCATCCAACATTCGAATAGCGGTGGATGAGACAGCGCGAGGCCTGACCATTCGGTGGTTCGAGACAGGTCTGGAACGCCACATCTGGGTGGATCAGTGGGCGTTCGAGCAGTTTCTCGCATCCGGTGAAACGATTTATCTCGACACGCCAGCCGTCGCGACAGAAAGACGCGCGGTCGAGTAAGTGGAGGCAGGCAGTAGTCTCACCCGGCCGCTGACGGTGATGCGGAGGGTGTCGACATACCTAGGGAGATGACCATGAGGACAAGCGTAACCGCGATCAGCCTGGCTCTGTCGTTCCTGTGCGTAGCACCGGTGAATTTGCTGGCCGATGATCGTCAGGGCGAAGCGACGTTCCCGGAGCATCTGCGGCAGCTGCCCAACGGCCTGCCCTTTCCCAATCCGACGGGCTTCGCCTCCACCTTCAGCACGACCGGGCGCATCGACTTGACCAACGAGTTCTTCCAGGACCTCGGGGCGAACGGCCGCCGCTGCGTCAGTTGTCACGTGCCGAGCGCCGGGTGGACGATCGTGCCCTCGCAAGTGCAGGCGATCTTCAACCGGACGCTCGGGGGCGTGATCGACGACGCGCTCGGACTCGGTGCGATCTTCAGGACGAACGACGGCTCGAACTCGCCTGCGGCGGACGTCTCGAGTCTCGCGGCGCGCCGCAGCGCCTACAGCATGGTGCTCACCAAGGGGCTCATCCGCGTCGGCATCGCGGTGCCGGCCAGCGCGGACTTCGAGCTCGTCGCGGTCGATGATCCGTACCACTTCGCGAGCGCCGCGGAGCTGTCGCTCTTCCGCCGCCCGCTTCCGACGACGAACCTGCAGTTCCTCAGCACCGTCATGTGGGACGGCCGCGAGACCTTCGGCGGAACCGACCGCTGCAACATCGCCGCCGAGGGCGGCAAGTGTTTCGCGTCGATCCACTTCGACCTTGCGGACCAATCGAACGGGGCGACGCAGGGCCACGCGCAGGCTCCGAATCCGATCTCGAGCGCGCAGCGCGAGGCCATCGTTGCTTTCGAGACCGCGCTCGCCACTGCGCAGGTATGGGATGAAAATGCCGAGCGCCTGCAAGCCGCCGACGCCAAGGGAGGACCCGAGGCGATCTTCGACCAAGCCTTCTACTACGGCATCAACGACAACCTCGGCGACTATCAGACGCATGCACCGTTCGCCCCGAACGTGTTCAACATCTTCGATGCGTGGCGCGACCTCCTGGGAGGCGACAGTACCAACGAAGCGCGGCGCGCAGTCGCTCGCGGCCAAGCGACCTTCAACTCGAAAGCGTTCACGATCTCCGGCGTCGCGGGGCTGAACTTCAACAGTCCCTTCAACCCGCCGCTGCCGGCGTCCTTCCAGGGGACCTGCACGACCTGCCACGACGCCCCGAACTCCGGCAACCACTCGATCGTGGCGCCACTCAACATCGGCCTCGCCGATGCGTCCCGCCGCACGCCCGACATGCCTCTCTACACGCTGCAGGAAAAGTGCGTTGCCCTGGGCGAGGGCACCAAGGTCGTCGGGCCGAGTTGCCCGGTCCAGACGGTCACCGACCCCGGCCGCGCGCTCATCTCGGGCAAGTTCGCGGACATCGGCAAGTTCAAGGGGCCGATCCTCCGTGGCCTCGCCGCGCGCGCCCCCTACTTCCACAACGGGTCCGCCGCGGATCTTGGCGCGGTCATCGATTTCTACAACGAGCGCTTCGGCGCGGGCATCGTGGGCAAGGAAAAGGAGGACCTGATCGCGTTCCTTCGAGCGCTGTAAGCAGTATGAAACGATTTCAGAAACGCTTTTCGATTACCGGGGTGGTGGGGTTTCTAGCCTTTGTGGGAGGGCTGGCTATTCATGGGTGCGCCACCACCCCGGTACCGCTCACGAGCGCTGCCTGAGGAAACATCCGCCTCTTTGCAGTCGCCGAGATCTTCCGGCGGTCTTCGAATCGCACAGCAGCCAGGCCGACCCCGACGGGTGTTGACGGTTCACCCGCCGACGCGTATACGGAGGTAATCTCAAAAAGGGGGTCGAAATGATTTCATTGTCCCGTCGCGTGTTGCCTGCCGCTCAAATCCTCCTGCTGCTGCTCGCCTCAGCTGCAGCCCTCGCCGCCGATCTCAACGCGGCGGCGCTCGTGTACAGGTCGCCCGATCAGCTCAAATGGCGCGATCCGACCGGCGCCGCCGGCATCAACCAGGCGGTGCTCGTCGGCGATCCGGAAAAGCCCGGGCTGTACGTGGTCATGAACCGGTTCAAACCGGGCAACTTCAGCCGCCCGCACTTCCATCCGAACGACCGCTTCATCACCGTGATCAAGGGCACCTGGTGGGTCGCCACCGGCAACAAGTTCGATCCGAGCCTCACGGTGCCGATGCCCACCAGCTCGTTCGTGACCCACTTCGGCAAGCAAGTGCATTGGGACGGCGCCAAGGACGAGGAAGCCTGGCTGATCATCGTGGGCGAAGGACCCGCGACTTCGACGCGCGTCGAGGAGGCGAAGTAGGCGCGACGGCCCGGCTCACGATGACAGACTTCCCCCCGGTCCGCCGCGTGGTGACGGGACACGGCGCAAACCAGGTTGCGAAAATCCTGATCGACGGCGTGGCGACCAACAGGCGCACGTCCAAATCGGGCGGCATGTCCACGCTCATCTGGTGCACCGACCGCACGCCCGCCAACATTTCGGTGGGCGAAAATATCGAAGACATGGGCGCGCGCATGCTGGGCACGCCGCCGCCGCCGAACGGGACGCGGTTCACCGTCAACGACATTCCTCCGGGTAGGAGCGGGCCCATGCACCGCACCGAGACGATCGACTATGTGATCGTGC
>WNGN01003199.1_pt1 | contig 11055 bp, 7 predicted proteins | sample 5400561 | NCBI WGS metagenome assembly WNGN01 (sample SAMN13153379, study PRJNA577476) | soil metagenome | isolation source: 115 cm soil or saprolite under Garry oak tree replicate 2 | place: USA:California | collected 2016-06-15 | reverse complement strand
GATGTCGGTGTCATGGCCCGTGATATTGACATACGTGTGATGCAGGACGACGTGCTTCCACCGCCACAGGTGGGAGCTCCCGCCGATCAACTCCAGCGTCATCGCCATGAGTTTGTTGACCCAGGGATGGTCGGAATAGGCCTGATGGCCACCGTCGTGCTGGATATTGAAGCCAATCCCGGCCGCCGAGAGGCCGAGCAGCACTGCCAGCAGGAGACCCTGCCACCACGTCTGGTCCACGAAGACCAGCAGCGTATACACCACCGTGAACCCGCCGAGGAGGATGGCCGTTTTTACGTACATCGGCCAGCAGTCGCGTGGCCGGCGGCCGGTGGTTCGGAAATACTCCTCAACCCGACGCCGCAGCTCGAGCTGGAAGGCGTTGCCGTTCGCGAATTTCAGACTGGCTCCTGACCGGATGCCCGCGCCTGCCCGTCTCGCGTGATCGTGGAGTGTCTCCGCCAATCTTCAGAGCTCCCTGGCCCGCTCGCGCAGCGTGTACTTCTGGATCTTTCCGGTGGCGGTCGTCGGCAGCGGGCCGAACACCACGGTCTTGGGGACCGCGAACCGGGGCAGCTGGTCGCGGCAGAACGCGATCAGCTCCTCCCCCGTCGCCTTCGTGTCCGGCTTGAGCTGGACGAAGGCGCAGGGTGTCTCGCCCCACTTCTCGTCGGGACGCGCCACCACGGCCGCCATCAGCACCGCCGGGTGGCGGGTCAGCGCGATCTCGACCTCGATGCTCGAGATATTCTCGCCACCGGAGATGATGATGTCCTTGAGGCGGTCCTTGATCTCGATATAGCCATCGGGGTGTTGCACGGCGAGGTCACCGCTGTGAAACCAGCCGCCGCGGAAGGCTGCGGCCGTGGCCGCCTTATCTTTCAGATACCCCAGCATGACGGTGCTCCCGCGCAGCATGACCTCGCCGATGGTCCGTCCGTCGGCGGGCACGGGCTCGAGCGTCTTGGCATCGGCCACCATCTGGCCGGCGAGCGTGGGGTACGGCACGCCCTGCCGCGCGACCATGGCCGCTTGCTGCGCGGGGCCGAGCGCGTCCCACGCCTCCTGCCAGACGCAAAGCGTCGACGGTCCGTGCACCTCCGTGAGCCCGTACAGGTGGGTCACCCGGAAGCCCAGCTCGCTCATCGCCTTGATGACCTTGGCCGGGGGCGACGAGCCTCCGGTCTCGATCTCCACCACGTGGTCGAATTTGACCCGCTGCTCGACCGGCGCGTTGATCAGCATCGCCAGCACGGTCGGAGCCCCGCACATATGGGTAACCCCGTGCTCGGCGATCAGACGAAAGACCAGCGGCGGGTCCACCTTGCGAAGGCACACGTGGGTCCCGGCCATCGCGGTCACCGACCACGGGTAGTGCCAGCCGTTGCAGTGGAACATCGGCAAGGTCCAGAGGTACACGGGGCGCGGCGACACGGGCCAGGCCAGGACGTTGCCCAGCGCCTCGAGGAAGGCGCCGCGGTGGCTGTAGACCACGCCCTTGGGGTTGCCCGTCGTGCCCGAGGTGTAGTTGAGTGCGATGGCCTGACGCTCGCTGGCGGGTGGCGTCCAGGCGAAATCCGGTGAGCCCTCGGACAGGAACGCCTCGTACTCGACGTTCCCCAGGCGCTCGCCGGGCCCTTCGTAGAGCGGGTCGTCCACGTCGATGACGAGGGGGCGGCGCTTGAGCCGCCGGAGCGCGGGGCCCACGGCGGCGGCGTACTCGCGGTCGGTGATCAGCGCCTTCGCCTCGCCGTGGTCGAGGATGTAGGCGACGGTCCGGGCATCCAGCCGGGTGTTGATCGTGTTCAGCACGGCTCCCAGCATCGGGACCCCGAAGTGGGCGTCGAGCATGGCCGGCACGTTGGGCAGCATGGCCGAGACCGTCTGCCCCGGCCGGATCCCGCGGCCGGCCAGCGCGGAGGCGAGCCGCCGCGCGCGCTCCTCGAACTGGCGGTAGCTGATGCGCTGCGCGCCGTGGACGACGGCGATGCGGTCGGGGTGGATCGCCGCGATCCGCGGCAGGAACGCGACCGGCGTGAGCGGAGCGAAGCTGGCGGCCGTTCGGGGGAAGGCGAAGAGCCCGCTCGGCTTCCCCTTCGTGCGCTTGCGTGGTCTGACGCTGGCCATGATGTCCTCCTCGGGTCAGAGCTGAAACGTCTTGACCCAGATACCGGGAGAGCCCGGGGCGTGCCGCATGTGTGGCCGGATACGATGCGTCACCGGTGAGATGTCCCGCTGGGCCGCCCACGCGGCGCTCTCGGATACCCTGGAGTGCTCGAACTCGTAGAGCGTGAGATAGGTAGGCGTGCCGGTCACGGCGCGATAGCGTCGGCCGCGAATCACCCCGGGAACCTTCTCGTAATTGGGCACGTAGATGGTGTTGTACCAGGCGTTGAACTGATCGTCTATCTCTGGCGGCACATCCATACGCCCGATTTGCAGGGCCGGTGCCATGTCGCTCTGGGCCACCTCAGGCGTCACCGTCTTCGGATGGATCAGGACATAGATGTTGCGGATATAGTTCGCGCCGATGACCTCGGGGGAGCAGCGACGGGTCCATTCTGTCGGGTGGGCGCGAACGCGGTTATACGCCCCGCTCTCCAGCACCGCGACACTTTCCAGCTCGTAGCAGGCGAGATGCTTTGGTCCACCTTTCACCGCTTCATAGCGCGCGGCGCTCAAGAACCCGGGCACGGAGAGTCGCTCGGCCAGATGCTCCTCGTTGTACCAGCGATTGAATTCCTCCTCTTTGTCTGCCGGAACGTCAGTCCAGACCATCAACAGCCCTGTGCCCTTCTTCTTGGTCATATGGCGCTCCTTCTCCTCGTGCAGGGAGACACGACTGTATCGCGTCCTCCCGAAGTAGGATAGAGTACCTCGACGCCCGCGGGCGCTCACCCTCGCAGGGAGGAACGGACGATGCCCTACGACCTCGTCATCAAGAACGGCGTGCTGATCGATGGCTCCGGTCTGCCCCGCTATCACGCCGACGTCGCCGTCCGCCACGGCCGGATCGCCGCGATCGGTAAGATTCGCGAGCGCGCCCGCGAGGTCATCGACGCCGACGGCCTGGTCGTCACACCCGGTTTCATCGACGGCCACACGCACATGGACGCGCAGATCTTCTGGGACCCGCTCGGCACCTGCTCGTGCTGGCACGGTGTCACGACCGTGGTGATGGGCAACTGTGGATTTACGCTCGCCCCGTGCGCCGCGTCCGACAAGCACCTCGTCGTCCGGAACCTCCAACGTGCCGAGGACATCTCGCTCGAGGCGATGGAGGCGGGCATCGAGTGGCGGTGGACGACGTTCCCCGAGTGGCTCGACTGTCTCGACGCCCTGCCCAAGGGCATCAACTACGCGAGCTACCTCGGCCACTGCGCCCTCCGCACCCACGTGATGGGCGAGCGCGCGTTCGAGCAGGCGGCGACGGAGGACGACCTTCGCGCGATGGAGCGCGAGCTCCGCGACGCGATCCGCGCCGGCGCGATGGGCTTCACGACCTCGCGCTCGCCGATCCACGAGACGCCCGATGGCCGGCCGGTCGCCAGCCGGCTGGCGACGTGGGGCGAGGTCCGGCGGCTCGTCGGCGTGATGGGCGAGATGAACGCCGGGATCTTCGAGCTGGCCGGCGAGGCCGTCGGCCGCGAGCTCGGCGATCTCGCCGGCTTCCGCGACTATCACGTGCGCCTGCGCGACCTCGCGGTCGAGACCGGGCGGCCCATCACGTGGGGCATGTTCAGCCGCCTGGAGGCGCCCGCGGTGTGGCGCCGTTACATGGAGCTGCTCGACGAGACCGCGGCCGCGGGCGGGCGGATGTTCGCCCAGGTGCACAGCCGCGGGCTCAACGTCGTGCTGTCGTTCAAGAGCCAGCTGCCGTTCGACCACCTCCCGGCGTGGAAGCCGTTCCGCGCGCTGCCGCTGGCCGAGCAGCGAGAGCGCCTGCGCGACCCCGAGACGCGCCGCCGGCTCATCGCGGGCGCCCACGAAACGCCCGACCGCCGGGCCCTCGGGACCGAGGCGCGGCCGTTCCCCTACGAATGGATCTTCCTCTACGACGACGTGGCGGGCCCGCACCGCACGGTGGCCGAGATCGCGCGCGAGCGCGGCGTCGATCCGGCCGAGGCGATGATCGACCTTGCGCTCGAGCGGGACCTCGAGCGTTTCTTCATCCACCCGGTCGCCAACGAAGATCAGGACACCGTGCTCGAGATGATGCGGCATCCGCGCGCGGTCGTGACGTTCTCCGACTCCGGCGCCCACGTCTCGCAAATCATCGACTCGTCACTCCAGACACACCTCCTGAGCCACTGGGTGCGCGCGAAGCAGGCGTTCACGCTCGAGCAGGCGGTGCGCATGCTGACGCTCGTACCCGCGACGCACTGGGGCTTCGCCGACCGCGGCCTCGTCCGCGAGGGCTTCGCGGCCGATCTGATCGTCTTCGACCCCGACACGATCAGCCCGGAGCTGCCGGAGGTCGTCAACGATCTCCCCGCCGGCGCCCGCCGGCTCGTGCAACGCGCGCGCGGGATCGCGGCGACGATCGTCAACGGCGAGGTCCTGCTCCGCGACGGCAAGCACACGGGCGCGCTTCCCGGGCAGCTCCTGCGTGGGCCGCTCGCGCGGAGGGCGTGAGCGGGGCGAGGCGAGCTGCGTGTCGCTCCGAGCCATGCTGCAGGGGCCGCTGCCCGTCACCGCGCCGCTGGTCCTGAATCCGCTGATGGCCAAGCTGGCCGAGGCCGCCGGCTTTCCCGCCGGCTATCTGGGCGGCGGCGCGACCGGCTACCAGAAGGTCGCCCTCGAGGCCAACCTCAACCTGACCGAGATGTGCCAGGCGGCCCTCGACATCCGCGCCGTCTCATCGCTCCCCCTCATCCTGGACGCCGCCTGCGGCTACGGCGACCCGATGCACCTGCACCGGACCATCGGCATGAGCGAGGCGGCCGGCTTCGCGGCGATCGAGCTCGAGGACCAGCTCGTCCCGAAGCGCGCCCACCATCACATCGGCATCGAGCACATGATCCCGATGGAGCTGATGGCCGCCAAGGTCGCGGAGGCCGTCGCGGTCCGGCGCAACCGTGACTTCATCATCATCGCGCGGACCAACGCGATGCGGGCGACCGACATGGACGACGCGCTTCGCCGCGGCGGCGCCTACCGGAAGGCCGGCGCCGACGTCCTGCTGCTCTCCATGGCGCACCGCCCTGAGCAGCTGCGCGCCATCGCCGAGCGGCTTGGCGGGCCCCTGATGTACCTCACGGGGCGCGGCGGCCTCGCGGGCCTGGGCATGACGCTGGAGGATCTCGGCCGCCTCGGCTACAGGATCGTCGCCGATCCGTCGACGCCCCTGCTCGCAGCCTACGCGGCGTGGAAGAAGGTCTACGCGGACCTCACCGACGGCTTTGGCGCGAAGATCACGGCGAAGCCCGACTGGAGCCCGATCGAGCAGGACCTGTTCGCCGTGATCGATCTCGAGCGGCTCCTCGCCGTCGAGCGCGCGACCGTCGAGCCTCGCCAGGGCGGCGTTAGCTCTTGAGGAACGCCCGGCGCGGTTTTCATTGGGTGAATCGGCGGTTTGTTCGCTAGCATTAAAGATTATGGCGGAGCCGTCCGGCGGCGGGGGCGCGGCGAAGCCGAAGACACGGTCCAACACGCTTCGGCAGACCGCGTCCGCCGTGTTCGCTCTGACCGCCGTCGTGCCTCTTCTGCTCTTCCTCTGGACGGTCTACTACCTCGGCGCGCTCTCAGAGGTGCAGGTTCAGGTGGGTCTCGGCTTTGCGCTCACCATCGCGCTCTTGGGCTTTGCCATTTTCCGCGGGCTCATGGACCAGATGTCCGACCTCATCCTGGCGCTCAGGAGGGTGTTGGACCTCCGCGAGCGGTCTCCCGAGGCGGTCGCGCGGGCAAGCGCTGAAGCGCTGGGAGCCATCGAGCCGGCAGCAGGAGCCGGGGCACGCGCTGCAGTATCCCCGATGCGACCACCCCGCCCCCCGGCACCGGCAACTGAGCCAGCGCCGCCCGGCGCCCGGGAATACGCGACTGTCAAGGCGGTACCGAATGTTGCGGCAATGCCTGCCCCACCACCAGCGCGCCCACCCGAACGCGCCCCCGCTCCAGAACGCGCCCCTGCTCCAGAACGCACGAGCCGGCCGGCGGCGGAGCCGCGCGCGGTGCCGGGCTTCGGGGCGATCCAGGAGGTGCACGATCTCAGCCGGGCCATGGTTGTGTTGTGGCAAGCCGAAGCATCCATGTACATGGGACGGCGCGTCCTCGTCTCCGCCTTGAGATTTCCGCGGCCAATCGTCGGGACGTTGATCGAGCTCACTGACGACGGACTGCTCGTTCAGACCGACGAGTCGGAGCGGATCGCCGTGCCCTTCGATCGCCTCTCCGGGATCACTGCGGAGAAGTCGCCGAACGAGCAGTAGTCGCCCTCAGGAGCCTCTGGCTCTGGTTCAACTAGATCTTGTCCACATAACTCACAGTTATCCACCGAAGTCAGAACTGACGGTGTGATGCGGTCTGGCGGTCGACGTCGGCAAAAAGCGACCGTCTGTCCATTCTCCGCGAGCACAGGCGCCAAAATTCCTCATTTGAGCGCGGCGTGGATGCCTCGAGGAGGGCGCACACGCATTTGATACGGGCAAACCAACCCTTGACATTCCCGCCCGCGCGGCTATTACTACTTCGGCTGACACTGCTACTGGCGTCATGGGATTTGGAGGCCACGTGGCCGGAGAGTAGGCATGGCCAGGAAAAAATCACCGCGTACGCGGCGCCCGGCGACCCGTGACCGGGGCGTGCCACCGGCAACACCATCCCCGATCAACAAAGCAACCGGCAAGCCGGGCATGGCCGTGCCCAGTCGCGCGGGCGCCGCCGCCACCCCGCCGTCGAAACATGCCTTTCCGATCGTCGGCATTGGAGCCTCTGCAGGCGGGTTAGAAGCATTCTCCGAGTTGCTGTCGAATCTGCCCGTCGAGCCGACGATGGCCTTCGTGCTGATCCAGCACCTCGACCCGAAGCATCCGAGCATCTTGAGCGACATCCTGTCCAGAACGACCCGGATGTCGGTCGTCGAGGCGAAGCACGGCATGCGCGTCGAGCCCGGCCATGTGTACGTCATGCCGCCGAACGCGCGCATGACCATCGCCGGCGAGGTCCTGCACCTGGGACCGCGGTCCGACGATCGGGGGCCGCAGCTGCCGATCGATCACTTCCTGCGCTCACTCGCCGAAGACTTGGGGAGCCGGGCGATCGGCGTGATTCTCTCGGGAAGCGCGTCAGATGGCGCGCTTGGGCTGAAGGCGATCAAGGCTGAGGGCGGCACCACGTTCGCGGAGGCCCCACAATCGGCAAAGTTCGACAGCATGCCGCGGAGCGCTGTGGCCTCGGGCGCGGTCGATTTCGTCCTGCCGCCGAAAGCCATCGCGCAGGAGCTGACGAGGATCGGTCGCCATCCCTACCTCGGCCAGACCCGCGCCGCGCCGTCCCCCGAGGCCCCGGTCAGCGGCCCCGACGCCTTCGACGAGATCCTCCGGAAGTTGCGCGAGAAGAGCGGCATCGATTTCATGCTGTATCGGCAGACGACGATCAGACGCCGCATCGCTCGGCGGATGATGATTCACGGTCTCGACACGCTCGAGGGCTACCTCGGCTATCTCGAGGCGCACCCCTCCCAGGTGCACGCGCTGTACAACGACCTGCTCGTGAACGTGACCAGATTTTTCAGGGATCCGGAAGCGTTCCGGGTCCTGCAGCGTAGCGTCTTTCCGCGCATCCTCAAGCAGCGGCCGGCGGACGCGCCGATCCGCGTCTGGGCGCCGGGGTGTTCGACGGGAGAGGAAGCCTACTCGCTGGCCATCGTGTTGCTCGAGTCCCTTGGCGACGCGGACGGCATCGTCCCGATCCAGCTGTTCGGAAGCGATGTCAGTGAAACCGCGGTCGTGAAGGCGCGCGCCGGGATCTACCCGGACAATATCGAGCTCGATGTCGCGGGGGCGCGGCTGCGGCGCTTCTTCGTGAAGGTGGATGGCCAGCATCAAGTCCGCAAGGCGGTGCGCGAGCTCTGCGTCTTCGCGAGGCACAATCTGGCCACCGATCCGCCCTTCTCGAAGATGGACCTCATCGTGTGCCGCAACGTGCTCATCTACCTGGAGCCGGAGTTGCAGAAGCGCGTGTTGTCGATCTTCCACTATGCCCTCAAGGACCCCGGCTTCCTGATGCTCGGGGTGGCGGAGACCGTCGGGCCCTTGGCCGATTTCTTCTCCATCGTCGACAAAAAGTATCGGGTCTATGCGAAGAAGCCGACCTCGAGACGATTCGACCTGGGCTTGATCAGTCTCGAGCAACGGCTCGAGAAGATCGGCAGGACCGCGAGGCGTACGGGCGAGGCCGGTGGCGGCCCGTCGGACCTCTTGCAGGAGGTCGACCGGATCCTCCTCAGCAAATACGCCCCCGCCGGCGTCCTCGTCAATGAGGCCACAGAGATCCTTCAATTCCGCGGTCACACGAGCCCATATCTCGAGCCCGCCCCCGGGCAGGCAAGCCTCAACCTCTTGAAGATGGCTCGGGAAGGCCTGCTGATGGAGCTGCGCGTGGCGATCGACAAGGCGCGGAAGCAGAACGCGCCGGTCAGACGCGAGCGGCTCAGCATCAAGCAGGACGGCGGGTTGGCCCAGGTGACGCTTGAAGTCATCCCGGTGAGCGGGCCCGCCCGGGAGCGCAATTACCTCGTGCTCTTCGAGAGTGTTCCCCCGTCGGGGGAGCCGAGAGCACCGGGGCGCGCGGCTCCCAGAGGCCCGAGGCAGCCGGCCGTGGAGCACCAGATCAAGAACCTCCACCAGGAACTCACGGCGACCAAGGAGTTCTTGCAGTCCATCATCCAGGAGCGGGAAGCGGCCAACGAGGAGCTGCAAGCGGCCAACGAGGAGCTCCAATCGAGCAACGAGGAATTGCAGAGCACGAATGAGGAGCTCGAGACCGCGAAGGAGGAGCTCCAGTCGGTCAACGAAGAGCTCACGACCGTGAACGAGGAGCTGCAGCACCGAAATGCCGACCAGTCCCTGCTCAACAACGATCTGAACAACCTGTTCGTCGGCGTCAATATTCCCATCGTCATGCTCGGCAGCGACGGGCGGATCCGGCGGTTTACTCCCATGGCGGGGGAGATGCTCAGCCTCATCCCGGCGGACGTCGGCCGGCCGATCGGGGACATCAGACTGAGTCCGGATCTCCCCGACCTGGAGCAGGTGTGCAAGCACGTGGTCGATACGGCAACCGTCGTCGAGCGCGAGGTGAGAGATCGCGACGGCCGCTGGTATTCGCTGCGGGTTCGGCCCTACACGACGGCGGACGACCAGATCGACGGCACGGTGATCATCCTGACGGACATCACCGCCCTCAAATCGAGTGTCGAGCAGGTCAGCGTCGCACGCGACCACGCCGAGACGATCATGGACAACGTGCCGGTGCCGCTCATAATCCTCGACGCAGCGCTGCGCGTCACGTGGGCCAGCCGCTCGTTCTATGAGACCTTCCGGGTCACGCCTGAGGAGACCATAGAGCACTTCATCTACGAGCTAGGGAACGGCCAGTGGAATATCCCGGCGTTGCGGAAGGCGCTCGCGGAGGTGGTCGAGAAAAACGTCGAGTTTCATGAGTTCGAGGTGGAGCACGACCGGGGCCGCGTCGGGGCCAAGACGATGCTGCTGAACGCGCGCCCGATGCACTGGGAGAACGAGGCGGGGCGCATGATCCTCCTCGCCATCGACGACATCACCACGCGGAGAGAGGCAGAGCGGGGACCGCGGCCCTCGGGGTGAGCTTCGGCATGAGCGGCACGGCCGAACGCGTGAATCCACGCTATACCTTCGACACCTTCGTCGTGGGATCATCGAACCAATTCGCCCAGGCGGCCTGTCAGGCCGTCGCGGAGCTCCCGTCGCGCGCGTACAACCCGCTGTTCATCTATGGCGGCGTCGGCCTCGGCAAGACCCACCTGCTCCACGCGATCGGTCACCAGAGTGGTCGCCTGTTTCCCGGCATGGTGGTCGTCTATCTCTCGTCCGAGCACTTCACCAATGAGCTCATCAGTGCAATCCGCTACGGCCGCACGGACGCCTTTCGCACACGACACCGGACGATCGATCTCCTTCTGATCGATGATATTCAGTTCATCGCGGGAAAAGAGCGGACGCAGGAGGAATTCTTCCACACCTTCAACGACCTCTACGAGTCACGAAAGCAGCTCGTCCTCTCGAGCGACTCGTCGCCGAAACATATTCCCGAGCTCGAGGAGCGCCTACGGTCGCGCTTCGAGTGGGGCCTCATCGCCGACATCCAGCCACCGGACTTCGAGACCCGGGTGGCCATCCTCAAGAAGAAGGCGGACCTCAACCAGGTCCGCCTCGCCGACGATGTCGCCTACCTGATTGCGACCCGCGTCAAATCAAACATCCGCGAACTCGAGGGCTCCCTGACCCGGATGATCGCGTTCTGCGCGATGACCGGTCGCGAGATGAGCGTGGACCTCGCGCAGGAGGCGCTCTCGGATCTCTGGGGCGAAGAAGAGAAGATCCTCACGATCGAGCTGATCCAGCGCGAGGTCTCTAAACTCTTCGGCGTCGCGCTCTCCGACCTGAAGGCCAGGGACCGCACGAAAGCCGTGGCCCTGCCTCGTCAAATCGCGATGTATCTTGCGCGGCAGCTCACGCACGCTTCGCTCGCCGACGTCGGCCGTGCCTTCGGCGGCAAGGACCATACGACGGTCCTGCATGCGGTCAGCAAGATCCAAACCCTGCTGCAGGAAGATCCCAAGCTCCGGACGAGCGTCGACAGCCTTGTCCAAGGCATCAAGTGGTGATCGGTCAACGCACGAGCTTCTCCGCGCGAACCCCGATCAGCCGGAGCTTCTTCTGCCGGGGATTCTCGCGGTGGTCGAGGAACGGCAGCAGGAGCCGGATCGCTCCGGTGTAGAGGGCGTCCTCGCTCGCCAGGTGTGCGCCCGGGGTGTGGGACCGGGACAGCCTCCGGAAGTCCGCGAAGCGCACGGTC
>WNGN01012492.1_pt1 | contig 11061 bp, 15 predicted proteins | sample 5400561 | NCBI WGS metagenome assembly WNGN01 (sample SAMN13153379, study PRJNA577476) | soil metagenome | isolation source: 115 cm soil or saprolite under Garry oak tree replicate 2 | place: USA:California | collected 2016-06-15 | reverse complement strand
CGAAGGACGGGACAGCAGTGAAATTTTGAAATCCTTCGGAGCAGCGGCGCACTTCCATGAGGCGTTTGCGGGTTGGCTGCATTTCGGGGCCGAGATGGAAGCGGCATGAATGGCGCGAACAGCAAGGCAGGCGGCAGCCGTGCTTACAGGCGGCCCTGGAAAATCGGCGTCTATTCGATCGTTGCAGGGTTGTGGCTGTCCGGCGGATTGTGGCTTCTATTTCATTATTTTTTGACGAGCGAGAGTGAATTCGGGCCCCAGAGAAACCCACTCGAACCGTGGTGGCTCAAATTTCATAGAGCGTTTGCGTTCGCCGCGATCTGGTTGTTCGGACTGCTGTGGGGAAAGCACGTAAGCCTGGCCTTACGGAAAGGGGCGATGGTCCGAGGGCGCCCTTGCCGGGCTGCTCTTCTGGCTCATGATGAGCGGCTATCTTCTCTACTACATCGGGGGAGAAGGCACTCGGGCGATCGTATCAGTGCTGCACTGGGGGATTGGCTTCGCGGCTCCCCTGCTGCTGTTGTGGCACAGCTTCGATCGCGGAAAAGCGAACTAAAACCGGTAGGAAGACTTATAGCCCAACACGTTAATTGACAAAGAATAAATTAAGGACTAAAGTGCGCGCAACTCTTTCGGTCCGGATGTGCCCATGCGCAAATACCTCTTCCTTCTCCTCTGGGCTTACCTCGTCTCCTCCAGCGTCGCCTTCGCCGACACGGTTGTACCCACAAACGAGGTCACAGCTCGTGTAGTAGTTCGAGCCGGAGCTAATTCTGCGACCGCTGAAGTCGGTAGCCTCCGTCCGGGCGAACGGGCCGAACTGTTGGGCTCGGTTCCGGGATGGCATCGTGTCCGGCTGGCAAGCGGAACAGAAGGATTCGTCTCGAAGCGCTGGACGAAGGTTGTTTCGTCCGGCCCTGCCCCGGCCGCTGCGTTACCGTCATATACCATGGACGTAGTCGATGTCGGTACAGGTCTAGGAATTCTTGTTCGCGGCCCCGACTTCACAATAGTTTACGATGCGGGCTCGAATGACGATGAGGCCACCGGTGACAAGAACAGGATGGTTGCATATATCAAAGCGGTTGCTCCTAGCGTCACGACAATCGATCACATCATTCTGAGCCACCCCCACAATGATCTCGTGTCCTTGATGGCCGATGTCTTCAAGCAGTATCAAGTCCGGCAAGTTTGGGACTCCGGCGCCCTGAACGACATGTGCACCTATCACGCTTTCCTCGTGGCAGTCCGAGATGAGCCGGGCGTTGAGTACCACACCGCTGCAAACGGTCCCGGCCAACACGACGCCACGTTCGCGGCCCATGCTTGTTCCGAGACCGTGCATCTTACGCTCGGGACCATCATCAGTACTGGCGAGGCAGTTCATCTGGGTCAAGGAGCATCCATGACCTTTTTGCACGCCGACGGCGAGGTGCATTCGGATAAAAACTTCAATCGGAATAGTCTAGTCGTGCGTCTCGATCTTGGCGGCACGCGCGTCCTGCTGATGGGTGATGCACCCGCCGGTGATCGACAGGCCCCCTCCACGGCACCCTCGGCCGACTCGATCGAGAAGACCCTGCTGACATGCTGCGTGGCAGACCTAGCCGCGAAGGTCCTTGTCGTGGGACACCATGGCAGCATGACTTCATCCCGCCGCGCGTTTCTCGACGCTGTAGGGGCGTCTATATTCATTGTCTCCGCTGGACCGAAGGCATACGGCAACAACAATGTCGTGCTCCCCGACCAGGCGGTAATCGCAGAATTGAATTCACGACATGGCAAAATCTTAAGGACGGACGGCGATGGAAACGATGACCCCTGCAAGACGAATCCTGCCAAGATCGGACCGGACGCTGATGGCAAAGCCGGCGGGTGCGATAACATTCGAGTAACGATCTCACCTTCTGGTGAAGTGGAAGGGAAGGTCTGGCGCGGGTCGGATTAACGATTCTGACGGGCAACATTGCAGCGATTGATCGGGCTAGGAAAACTGAGGCCGCAGGTGCTTAGTCGAGTTGGAAACGTGAGTCAACAAATCGAGCAGACAGCGAAAGGATCGCTCTGACCACGGACGTGGCACAGCACGGGTGTTAGTGCTGTGATGTCGCGGAGTGATTTGCTAACAGGGATTTTTCAGAAGGTGTGCAACAGTCTTCAGGGTTTAGCGCGAAAGCTGTTCGTCCGATACCGCGCGAGCCACGGCGATGGCACCGACGAGCGCGCAATAGATCAAGACGGCTTGCGATCTTGCGGTGCGCTTATCCCTCTTGTTCCCGCCACAACCGGTACGAAGAGCAAAAGCGGGGTATCAGGGCCAGCCTAACGCAAGAGCCCACTCAGCTTCTGGCGCGAGCGAAAAGACGAGGTGTTGTCATGGCTGAAAGACAAAGCCGGCGGGCGCAATCATTTTTTCCATATCCGATTGCGGGAAATCATGCGTGTCGTCAAAGACTGAGCATCGATTGGTGCATGCCAAGTGAAATCGAGGCCATTTCGCCGTTCGTGGATCGCCTGATAGGACTGATCGAGGAATCACAATGCGTTCCGGGGAAAGAACAAGACATAGAATTAGCGCTCCGCGAAGCTCTGGGAAACGCAGTCGTGCATGGCAATCAGGAAGACCCGAGTAAGAAAGTTCATATCCATTGCCGGTGCAGGTGGCGCGGAGCGCTGTTCATCTCGGTGAGGGACGAAGGAAATGGATTTGATTCGAAGGAAGCGCAGGGAATCTCGGCTGGGAACACGTATTCCGAACATGGTCGAGGGATCCAGCTTCCTGTTTGTGCAAGATGGGGATTTCATTAGAAGTTAGCCGCGCGAAGTTGCAGTCTTCTTTCGCAAGGTTGAGCTTGGCCGGTTGGATCTACAGTGCCACTCTCACGGACTCGCGAAAATAAATGTGTCTCCCTTCCTTGTTTTTGAACACTCCTCTTCATGGACTATCGGAGTAAGCAAGAATCTGGGTTCACGGAGCTAAATCACCCGCCTTCTCGGCGATCGGCCGGGCGAAGCGCAAGAGTGAGAGGAGGAACTTTCCGGGTTCCTCGGTCATCGGCATGTGCCCCGAATGCTCGAACCACACAAGCTGTTTGTCCGGCGCTTTCACCGTATCGTACCAGGTGGCGGCGACCTCTGAGTTCACGGTCCGGTCGTGGCGGCCCTCAAAGAGGATCAGTGGAATTGAAAGCTTACTGGTCGAAGTGAGATTGAGCGCGACCACCTCGGGAAGCAGATAGGGAGTTGCGAACTTATTGCCATCCCAGATGTGGCCGATCTCCTGGTCGCTATAGTCGGGCGAAAGCTGAGCGAGATCGCCATCGGCCGAGTTGTCGCGCCGGTAGGCCATCACGCCGCCGTAGTAACTGACCCATTTGCGTTCGACATAAATGTCCTTGATAGGGATGATCCGGCCGGGAGCGCCGTACGGAGCGATCGCCTCGAGCTCGCCCACCGCCCCGGCATTGCCCGCGCGGCGCGCGCCATCCATGGCGAAGCGCCAGCCTCGACGCTCGCTCTCGGGTCCGTCGATCAGCTGGCAGACGCCTATATAGGCGTACAGCCATTCGGGGTGACGCTCGGCGAGCTGCAAGCCGAGAAAGCTGCCGAAGCTGTGGCCGAGGACGAATATCTTGTCCTTGCCGAATTCCTTGCGAGCCCAGGCGGCCATTTCCTCGGTGTCGGCAATCATGCGGTCGGGTGTGAGGGTCGGCGCGACCTTAGCAGGATCAGTAAGGAGATAGGTCTTGCCAGCGGCGCGCTGGTCCCACTGGACGACCGTGAAATATTCCTCCAAACCGCGGGAGAACCACCAGCTCATCGGAATCGAGACGTATCCGGGTCCGCCGTGAATATATAACAGTACCGGATTCCTGCGGTCGGTGCCGCGAATCGAGACCGATTGATTAATCCCGCCGATCCGCACTTTCTCCAACCGCTCCACCCCATTGGGCGTCACAATCTTGCGCGCATTTGCGATGATTGCGGTTGCATCAGCACGGCTGGCTGGCTTGGCCGGCTCCTGCGCCCGAACAGGCGCGCCAGCGAGTACCGCGAGAAACATGAGTAGGTTCGGGACGATCCTCCTGAGAGCCTTGATCGCATAAGGATGATCACTCTTGCGGGTCCGTGACATGAGTCTCTCCTGCGCTTTTCCAGGCGCTAGCGACCGCCATCTTCCTTGTAGCGCCGGTCCAATGCAATCGCACGGAACCTCTCTCGATCCTTGCCGAGTTTCGCTAGAACAGGGCGATCGGTCTCAAAGATCTGAAAAACGTCCTTGTGGTCATCTGCGGGGTAGCCCGGCCCGTGGGCAAAACGGAAACTATGCCAACGTCTTTTGGTTCTAAGAACTTACGGCGAAATGGATCAGTTCGGTACGAGAGTAATTATAAATTCTGTAGATAATCGGACCTCCGCAACTAAAGTCTCTTCTCTTTCAATCATTTCCGCAAACCCTGACCATCCGAAGTACGCCGCAGTGGAGATTCGAGAACGTTGCGTCTAAAGACTCTGCCTAGATCTAGCGGCTTTAGAGACTGCCCGTCGAGAGTTGTTCTTTTTCAAGTGTAGGTCGGGAATGTAGTTCCGAACATGGGCCGCTTGCTTATCGACTGTTCTTCCGTCGCTTCCTCCTGGATGACGTCCCAATGCTCGACAAGGATTCCGTTTTGGATGCGGACAATATCTGCGGCAATCCAGTTCACAGGCTGGCCGAAGCCTGAAAATCGTCCGTGCACGATCACGAAGTCTCCCTCAGCCACGATCGTTCCCGGTTCGTATTTCAACGTAGATGGGATGCTCTTGATAAGATTGAAAAGACCCTCACGGCCAGGTGCGATGTGAGCGCTGTGCTGAATGTAGTGAGGGGACCAATAGCGCTGGGCCGATGCGTAATCACGTTTATTGAAGAGGGTGTCAAAAGCCTCAAGAACGATTGCCTTATTTTTTTCCTGTTTAGTTGGGTTCATGGAATTTTTCCTCCTAGCTAAAACCATTCCCTTCGCTCACTCAGGGCTCGATCCGCCATCCACCGCGAAGCTCGCTCCTGTAATCCAGTCGCACCATCGAACGCCAAAAAGTGATTACGTCCGCCACGTCGTCGCGCCTGCCTCAGTCTTGGTGCAATGATCCAGATCACGAGGCGGACCACCTCGCCATGGGAATGTCCTTAATTGCATCGACGCGCGGCGTAGGGCTTCGGCTATAAAAAGTCGAACCAGTCTCCCATCTTGAAGCTTTTGCTTTCGAAATTGGACGAGTTGGTCGCTCGCGTCTCGAAGAAGACCCGCTAAAACTCGGAATGCATCTTAGCAAACGCGACTATGGAGTTCTTGAGTCAGGGGCGATCCTGATTTTAAGTGATGTCGACTGGATGAGTATCGAGAAACGCCCCAGCAGTGACCAACCAATCGCTGGAGGGAAGCTTCTCGGGACTGATCCCGTTCATCTCTGTAGTGTGGAGTTCAATGTGATTCAGGACCAAGGGGCTTTGTCCCGAGTGGCCTCAGTAGAAAGCAGCACTCTGTGTTCGCGCGCAAAGATCATCCATCAGCGGTAACCCAGCCCAGGCTGTTATTCTGAAATGTGACTGCAATGCCGGACACACAGACCCAGACCCCGCGTCGGACGGGCTTCCTCCGATCCTTTGTTCGATGGCTTGTCATCGGTGTGGTGCTTCTTTGGTCGCTTGCTGCGCTGATCTTTGTTGCCGCCCGGTGGATAGACCCACCGACAACCGCGGTGCACATCCAGCGCCGCTTGCAGGCCTGGATTCACCACAAGCCGTATCGCGAACGCTACAAATTCATTCCGCTCAGCCAAATCTCGGCCGATCTCCAGCACGCTGTAATCGCCGCAGAGGACGCGCACTTCTACCAGCACCACGGATTCGATTGGCACGAGATCCAAATCGCCGCCGAAGACGATTTGGAAGGCGATCGCACCCGCGGAGCTTCCACCATTACGCAGCAACTCGTAAAAAACGTATTCTTCGGAACGGGCCGCTCTATGCTCCGCAAGGGCGCGGAGGCCACACTGGTACCGGTGGCCGAATTCGTCCTCGGCAAACGGCGCATTCTGGAGATATACCTCAACGTGGTCGAATGGGGCCCTGGTATTTATGGTGCGGAGTCGGCGTGTCGTTACTACGACGAAACCCCAGCCAGGAATATCGGCCGGCAACAGGCGGCACGGCTCGCTGCAATCCTGCCGGCTCCCCTGAAGCGACGACCCGAGCGCATGAATAACTACAGCGCGATTATCCTTGACCGGATGGGCCAAAGGGGTTGGTAATCGTGAATAACATTTACCAATGCGGTGGCTTTTACTACTCTCGCTCTGGGTTCTGGTCGGATGGTCGCCGATTCGGAAATTGCGATTGACACAGCAAAGCATATGGCAGCAACCTGCATGGCATCATTCTTGAGCTACCTTGGAAAATTCGTATCGCTAAACGCCCTGCTGGTCAGAGATTCGAGGACAGGATCACGCTTTTCGCCGCGGCACTGGAGGCCGCTTCCAATGGCGAAAAGCAAACGCAAACGAGTCCCGAAGACGATCCTTAAGCTACCGGATCTTGAACAATCGAAGTCTGCGGTCCTGAACAGCCTCACGTCGGCGAGTTCAAAGCGCTCATACGACCATGCCATTCGTGAATTCATCGACTGGTACTGCTCGGAGCCTCGCCTCGCGTTTAACAAGAGTGTGGTTACACGGTACCGGATCGCGCTCGAACAGTACCCATACGCCCCCGTCGACGATTAACCTGAGAGTGGCCGCGATACGCCGACTGGCGTATGAAGCATCCGATTGTGGACTTCTCAGTTTTGACCTCGCGGCAGGCATACGTCGCGTAAAGGGTGTCCGACGGTTGGGAGTGCGTGTCGGAAATTGGTTGACGGCAGAAGAAGGCAAGAAGTTGCTGGGCACGGAAACCGCTGAGACTCTTCGCAGTCAGCGCAATCGTGCCCTGCTCTCGCTTCTCATCGGCTGTGGCCTCCGGAGGGCCGAGGTGACAACCTTGCGATTCGAGGATCTCCAGCTTCGGGAAGGTCATTGGGTTATCGCGGACCTGAGAGGAAAAGGTGGACATATCCGGACGATTCCCGTTCCGGAATGGGTAAGGGAAGCGGTCGACAGCTGGACCCTTCGCGCCGGCATCAATGCAGGTCCATTGCAGCGGTCCATCAACAAGGCAGGCAGAATCTGGGGGACACGGCTTTACGCCCAAGGTGATCTGGGCAATTGTGAAGGCTAACGCGAAAAGCTGCGGTCTGCCAACAGTCGCACCGCACGACTTGCGACGGACCTGTGCACGGCTGTGCCATCAGGCAGGAGGCGAGCTGGAGCAAATTCAGTTCCTGCTAGGTCACGTTTCAATCCAGACGACGGAGCGATACCTCGGGTGCAAGCAGCGTTTCCGCGATGCGGTCAACGATCACATCGGTCTGGAGTCCGATGCGTCCTCATGATCGGCGTTGCGGGGGAATGGTACCCACTGGCCGACTTGAGTAGTAATCGTCTGCGTCCACAGTTCCGCATTTCTAAATCGGAGTAGTTCAGTCGGCTGCCGGGCCAGCAAAGAGGATGAGATTCTCATCTGGATCCGAGACTATAAAGGTTCTGGCACCCCATGGCTCCTTCTTAAGTACCTGATGGAAGGAGATTCCTGCAGCCTGATAACTCAGAAACAGTTGTTTGATTTCGTTCGCGGTGGCAACCGTGATGGAAGCGGACAGCAAATGTTCGCGCTTGCGAACATCTGCAACGAACACAGGTTCGAAGACCACCCTCAAGTTGAGTCGTGCATTGTCGCGGACGACCTGCCCGTAGAATGGCGGATCGCCATAGATGAATTCGACCGCGAAGCCGAGCTTGTTTGTATAGAAATCGCAGGAACTCTTGATGTTCGCAACGAAGAGTTGTGCCGAGATTGAGCTGAGAATGGGACGTGGCGTCGTCTGTCTGGGTTCATCGGTCATGGCATCTGCTCCTGATTTGAGTGCCTGCCACCCGTCCTGGATCGCATATATCTGTGAAACCGTGCGGGCATGTATGTGCTGTCGGCCCACCAAGCACCGAAAACCACGATACAAACCACCATCGTGATTTGGATGACGCCGACCCCAAGATCATTCAAAATCAAAAGCCCTCTCTGCTGATCTAAGAAATAAACCCATTCGGCCATTTTAGACGCGCATAGGAGGAGAACGGGCACGCAAGATATCACGATTATGTAGTTCGCAAGGGAGAGTTTCCGAGATGCGCTTCGCCATACAAGCATTCCGTACGCTGCCAAGATGACCCCTATCACAATTTCGGCACGGAAAAATATGTTGAAAATACTATGCCTGTCGCTTAACGGAAGGAGAGTAAAAATACCTGGCGACTTGAACCAAATAAGACCGTGTGCGAATGAGAAAACACCATATCCAAATAGTTTTTTCCCTTGATCAGCCTGATAGTTTGTTGTCATTTCGCCAAGTCCGCGATTTCCTCCAGACCAAACTGGAAGCCTCCTACAGCCATCCCGGGGCGTGCAGACAATTGTGACTCCCGAATTGAAGGATCAGCCATAGCGCGGAAGTACTGCCATAGCGAAAGACACATCTCGTCCCAACGGGCCTCGCCCCACGGCAAGACTGCAAGGCTCTGGCGGCCAACTCCCGAGAAACGCTAGCGCTTTACCGGATGCGCGTTCTCGGTAAGGAGTGAACGGAGGCGGGAGCTCTGCGCGCGTCCGGTAAAGCCGTTTGGACGTGGCCGCCCGTGGTTGCGGTGGACGCGGGCGCTATGCAAATTCAATCGTGGGAAGGAGCGGCGTTAAGCCGTGGCGAGACTGTGCTGCAGGGCACGACACATGACACAGTCCGCGCGGAAATTGGTTACGGCGAAAAAGTATCGCAAAGACTGTGGTCGAAGAAGGTGGAAGAAGGGATCGGTTTGACGGCGAGGCACAGAGATGCGCAGCGCCTGGAAGTACCCAGAGTTTTCGAGTTGGAGAGAGTAGTCTCATGCCGCAGAGCTGATCCGTGGTGGAGAACGAAGTTGGATTTCGGCAGCCGTCAGCCGCTCGACGACCTTCATTGGGCCGCCACACTTGGGGCAGCGCCAAAGACCAAGCGCGTCTTCAGTGGAAGCAACGTGTTGTCCAGCTTGCGGCTCTTGGGCTGAGCCCAGCAACTGAAAGCAAAGCGGCAGAAGCGTGGCGCGTTTGCGGTTGGCCAAAAAGCCGAAGTTACGGATGCGCACGAAGCCTTGCGGAAGGATGTGCAGTAAGAAGCGACACAAGAATTCATCGAGCGAGAGGGACAGCAACTTCTGTTGGTTGTGGTCAGCGGAATCACGCCAGCGAAAGGTGACTTGGCCATCGGTGAGGGAGACCAGGCGATGGTTGGAGATGGCCACACGGTGAGTGTAGCGGCCCAGATAGTGCAGCACATATTCGGGGCCACCGAAGGGACGTTTCAAGTAGACCACCCAGTCTTGTCGAAACAGCGCCCGCAACCAGGCGGCAAAGATCTTGGGCTGAGCGAGGAGTTTCAGATCTCCCTCGAAGCGGAGCTGGCCATTCTGAAAAGCCTGCTCGAGCGCATTGACAAACTTGCCGCGAAAGATTTCACGCAGCACCCCTTTGGGAAGAAAGTAGTTGTCTCGTGAGCGAACCCAGCGGGTGTGATCGGGCGAGAGGCCGCCGGCGGGAACGACACAATGGACATGCGGATGAATTTTGAGTTTTTGACTCCAAGTGTGTAACACGCTGAAGAAACCAATCTCTGCACCAAGATGCCTCGGATCGCGCGCCACTTCGAGAAGAGTTTCCGCACTGGTGCGGAACAGGAGGCCGTAGAGGACCTTCTTGTTCTGTAGCACCAGTGGAGCCAAGCGATGGGGCAGTGTGAAGACCACGTGCAGGTAGCGCGTCGGGAGAAGTTCTCGTCGACGTGCAGCGATCCAGCGGTCCCGAGCAGCGGTCTGACACTTCGGGCAATGGCGATCGCGGCAGCTGTTATAGGAGATGGGGGCACGATGTCCGCAGCGGGTGCACTCATCGAGATGACCGCCGAGTGCGGCGGTACGACACCGGCGAATGGCTAGCAATACTTTGATGTGCTTCCAACGGAGCCAGTGGCGATTTCGTTCGAGGAAGGCATCTCCCGCGGCGCGGACCAGATCGGCCACCTCGAGTGGTGGCCGGGCCATCTAGTGCTCCTGCGGCGAAGGACCTTCGAGCGGCAGTGAATCCAATGGACTCGCGGCCGAATGCAAGTGACGTTGGGAGAGATGCAGATAGCGGGCCGTCTCTTTCAGATCGTTATGACCTAACAGGATTTGAATGGTGCGCAGGTCAGCACCATCCTCGAGTAGATGCGTCGCAAAACAGTGACGAAGCATGTGAGGATGAACATCTTTCTGGAGGCCCGCTCGCTGGGCGGCTTCCTTGCAAGCGTTCCACACCACCTTGGTGTCGATCGGCGTATCACCGGTATGCCAGCGGTTGCCTGGAAACAGCCATGCGCTTGGCTTGCGCTGTAATCCGCGCCAGTGCTCCCGCAGCGCCTCGAGTAGTTTTGGGCTGAGCATCACATCTCGGTCTTTGCGTCCCTTGCCGCCCTGGACGTGAATCACCATGCGTTTGCTATCGATGTCGCTGACTTTCAGGTGTGTCAATTCCGCGCGTCGTACTCCGGTGGCGTAGAGCGTCATCAGCAGAGTGCGATGGAAGGAAGTGCCCGCGGCCTGAATCAATCGTGCGACTTCTTCCTGGCTGAGGATCGCTGGAAGGTGATGGGCCCCTTTCGGATAGGGAGTGTCGGCGATGCTCCAGGCTCTCCTGAGCGTCTTACAGTAAAAGAACCTCAAGGCTGCCAAACGGACCGCGACGCTGCTCGGCGACAACTTGCGCTTCTCGAATAGCTCAGCTTGATATTCGCGAATGTGTCGAGGACCTAAGCGATCCGGGGAACAGTTGAATCGTCGAGCAAAATCTTCGACTGTGCGAATGTAGCAGCGTGTGGTATTTTCAGAATAATTACGACGCTGGAGCTCTTCCAGCATCAT
>WNGN01004038.1_pt2 | contig 11061 bp, 11 predicted proteins | sample 5400561 | NCBI WGS metagenome assembly WNGN01 (sample SAMN13153379, study PRJNA577476) | soil metagenome | isolation source: 115 cm soil or saprolite under Garry oak tree replicate 2 | place: USA:California | collected 2016-06-15 | reverse complement strand
GCCGGAGTCGATCTTTTATTCCGGCCAACGGCCGTGGAAATGTATGCGGACGATCGCTCGGTTTTTGTTGAAGAGGCTTCTCTTTCGAAAACACTCTGTGGCAAGTCGCGACCCGGTCATTTTCGGGGTGTCTGCACGGTCGTGGGGAAATTGTTGAACATTCTTACGCCGGATGTGGCTGTCTTTGGCGAAAAAGATTTTCAGCAACTCGCGATCATTCGCCGGATGGTGCGCGATCTTAATTTTAAGATCGACATCATGGGCGTATCGACTGTTCGCGAAGACGACGGATTGGCTTGCAGCTCACGCAATCAATACTTGAACGCGGAAGAACGAAAGCAGGCAACGGTTTTGCGAAAAGCTTTGTTGAAAGGCGCCGAGATGACGCGCGGCGGCGAAACTTCGACTACACGAGTTGTTTCGGCCGTTTGCGAAATGATCAGTCAAGCGCCACTCGCCCGAATTGATTATGTCGATCTTGTTGATGCAGGAAATTTGCAGCCGATCGAAGTCATTAGCCCAAATTCACTGCTCGCGCTCGCGGTGTTCTTCGGCAAGACTCGCTTGATCGACAACATTCTACTCGCGTGAAGGAATACGATTTCGTTGTGATCGGCAGCGGCATCGCTGGGCTCAGTTTTGCGCTGAAGGTGGCACAGCATGGTTCCGTTGCGGTAATTACGAAACGCAAAGGCACCGACACAAACACAGCTTGGGCGCAAGGAGGAATAGCGTGCGTGACGAGCGATGAAGATTCTTTCGAGTTGCACGTACGCGACACACTTGAGGCAGGCGCTGGACTTTGCGACGAGGCGGCCGTTCGCACGATTGTCATGGAAGGTCCGGATCGAATCCGAGAGTTGATGGAATTTGGGTTGGAATTTGATGAGCGCGAGGTCTCCGGCCATCGCGAGCTCGATCTTGGCAAGGAGGGTGGCCACTCGAAGCGTCGGGTGCTGCATGTGCAAGACGTGACGGGAAAAGAGATCGAGGGCACTTTGCTGCGCGAGCTCGGTCGGCAATCGCATGTTGAGCTGTTTGAAAATCATATGGCGGTCGATTTGATTACTGCGGGCAAGCTCGGTTTCGCAACAGAAGATCGCTGTCTTGGCGTCTACGTTCTGGATGAAAGAACGGGAGAAGTAGAAACGATCCGTTCGGATCGAATCGTGCTGGCGACGGGCGGTTGCGGCAAAGTTTACTTATACTCGACCAACCCGGATATCGCGACCGGAGACGGCGTAGCGATGGCGTGGCGGGCGGGCGCCATGATTGCAAACATGGAGTTCATCCAATTTCATCCAACATGCCTGTTTCACGCCAAGGCGAAATCATTTCTCATCTCGGAAGCCCTGCGCGGCGAAGGCGGAATCTTGCGCAATAGTCGCGGCGAGGATTTCATGAAACGGTACGATCCGCGGGGCTCGCTCGCTTCGCGCGACATCGTGGCCCGTGCGATCGATGCAGAGATCAAGCGCGCGGGCGCGAAATGCGTCTTTCTGGACATCACGGACAAGTCGCCGGAATTTATTCGGGAACGTTTTCCGCATATTTACGAGACGTGCTTGGGATTCGGGATCGACATGTCGAAACAGCCGATTCCAGTCGTGCCGGCGGCGCATTATCAGTGCGGTGGAATCAAGACGGACGTGAACGGCGCGACGAATTTGCTCGGGCTATATGCGATTGGCGAAGTCGCGTGCACCGGATTGCATGGGGCGAACCGCCTTGCGAGCAACTCGTTGCTAGAAGGTCTGGTCGTGGCGCATCGCGCGGCAGCGTCATCTGTACAGGCGCAAAAGCGATCAAAACAGAAAATTTTGTTGCCTGAGTGGGAATCGGGAAATGTGCAGGACGTCGATGAACTGGTCGTAATTTATCATAACTGGGACGAGATCAGACGCCTGATGTGGGATTACGTAGGAATTGTGCGCACGGATAAGCGGCTACAGCGCGCGAGCGCGCGCCTGCGAAATCTCCAGCGCGAAATTCGTGAGTTCTATTGGAATTTCAAAATATCGGTGGACCTTCTGGAGCTGCGTAATTTGGCTACGGTGGCGGCGTTGATTGTCGATTCGGCGTTGAGTCGAAAAGAGAGCCGTGGCCTGCATTACACCCTCGATTATCCCGAGGCAAAAGACCGGCAATTCAAGCGCGAAACCGTGCTTAGTCGCGGCTGAAATTCGAAAGTCGTGGTTTGCGGCCCATTCCGCATCTATCCCCGGCACCGTTTTTTGCCTATGGAAAATGGCTTGCCTAAATGCAGGTAATCAGATAAAGGGGAGCGGCAATTTATAGATGAAGAGACTTTTGGCGGTTTGTTTGATCTTGGGAATAGCTAACGCGGCTAAAGCCGACGAACAATCGACTTCGCCATACGCAACCGCAGGGGATTTTGCCAAATATGCGATGAAGCTGCGGGAGCAGGCGCTGCTTAAAGTTGAGCCGCAAGTTTTTGTGCCGACAAGTTCGCGCCCTACGACGCAACGGTTCCCGTGGAAAATGAACATCGTGACCACGGTATTTTGGGTTGGGGAGCAGGCTGGAGGTAACAATCCTGTGCCCAATTTCAAAAGCTGCTGGGATGCGAATTGGACAGGCAGTTACGGTGGCTTCGATAATCCCGATTCGTCGTCGCGGCGCAATTATATTCCGGTGTCTTTCATACCGCACCAAAATCCCTTCTACTGCGCGCTGCCGTACAACGACGTCACACACGGTCAGTTCAAACCGGAAGCGCCGCTTGTTATCCCCTGGTTCAAGCAGGCCTACACAGGACCGGGCCAATCAGTGTGCAGAGATCGTTGGATCGCCATTCGCAAAGGCAATCGTACTTGCTACGCGCAATGGGAAGATTGCGGCCCCTTTCGCACCGACCATTTTCAGTACGTTTTTCAAAGTGAACGGCCGAAGCCGAATCTCAATCATGGAGCAGGTCTGGATGTTTCTCCCGCTGTTCGCGATTATCTTGGACTTGCACCGACCGACGTAACGGATTGGCAATTTGTTGAAGTAAGCGATGTGCCTCCGGGGCCCTGGCGGAGCTACGGGGAGAACAATCACTTCGTCATTGCCCGCCGCCAAACGGAGAAGCGGGTCGCCGAACGAAGCTTCGGAGCCGCCAAGAAGTAATCGATAAGCCAATATTCTTCGGCTTGATCGAGACGCGTGCCAAGAGTGTCGATCTTCGGCGTCTTCAGCCACCCTCAGCTAGTGACTTGGCGAAGATTCGGCAGACGGAATTGTCGATGTTGACGACGACGGAGCGACTGTTGCTGGAACGCTTACGTGTGTTCCCGTCGATGGCTGGGGCGGTTGCGGGACTAGCATGCGAATCAATTCCGACACTGTCACGAATTTAAAGCCTTTGGCCTGGAGCTGATCAAAAGTCGACGGCATGGCTTCAATCGTCCCCGGGTGAATATCGTGGGATAAGACGATCGAGCCGGGCCGTGTTTCTTTGAGAATGCGGTTACAAACTACAGATGGTCCGGGCCGTTTCCAATCGTATGGATCGACGTCCCAGAGAATGATCTGATATCCGAATTCATCGTGGATCCAGCGTTTTTGGCGCGCTGTGATTGACCCATAGGGTGGCCGCAGCAAGGTCGGCTGGACGCCTGTGGCATTCTTAATTGCATCGTCGGTGCGCGTGAGTTGGCGACGTACGCCCTCGTCGGACATCTTACCGAAGTTTGGATGCGACCAACTGTGGTTTGCAATTTCATGGCCTTCGCGGGCGGCGCGCTCAACGATCTCGGGATGCTCCGCGACGTTTTCGCCGATCACGAAGAAAGTTGCTTTGATATGATGAGCGGCAAGGAGATCAAGCAGTTTCGGGGTCAGCGTGGCACTGGGGCCATCGTCAAAAGTCATCGCGATGTAGGGTCCAGCGACATGGACTGAATTGAATGTGATATTCGATTCCCCCGGGGCGTTCCGACCATTTTTTTCCGCACCTTGCGATACGGGCGTGGGTTCGGCGCGGAGGCAATGGGCCGTAACGAGTGCGATAGAACAAGACAACAACAGACGAGGAACCGACATGAACGAGAAAATGACGAACCGGATGCGTCTATCTAGCAGAGGCGGCTAGTTACGCAAGGCATGTGGCTGACCAGATTGAATTAGAAAGGAGCAACGCTTTCCGCGTTGCAGTTACTGTCTCGCGCGACGGCGCTCAGCCCTTGCGCAATTTTTCCAGTTGTGCGATGAAAGCTGCCGTCCCGTCCGCGAAATAGCCGTCGTACTGCCAAAGCTTTTGGCCGTCGCCATTGAGCACTACGATTGTGGGAAATCCTCCCACCTGGTATTGCTGCGCAAGCTCTTGATTCTGCTTTCTCAGTTCGGCGTTTTGCAGTTTCGCCCGCGGGAAGTCCACTTCCAGGAGAACGAGATTCGCGCGCGCGTAATCTTTAAACTCCGATTGCGAGAGAATTTCCTTGTCCAATTTCTTGCACCAGCCGCACCAATCCGAGCCGGTGAAATCGATTAGCAGAAACTTGTTGCCCGCTTTGGCCGCCTGCTGCGCCGTTTTGTAATCACTAAGCCAGCCGGCCCCAGCCCGGGCACACGGTGGAACAAGAAAAAGGAGAGCTGAGGCGACGAGAAGGATCAAGCGAAGTTTTTTCATCGGGGTAACTTCGACCAGACCAGAGTCCAGCGCAAGACGGTGAAGCGTATCCTCCACCGGAATTTATTCCGCATCGTTGCCGCAATAGCCCGGCGCGGAAACATGCTCACCTGACTCTTGCCGTTAAATACCGGCCTAAGTGAGTCATCCGCGTTGATCATGGTTCTTTTCTTTTTATCCTGGCAACCATGCTTCTTGATGTAGTTCCAAAGCTTTTTGGTAAGCTCGGAACGCGGCAGCGGCTGCGACCCAACGATGGCAGCAAGCTTATCGTCGGGTTGGACTGGTCTCATGAAGGCGGGATTCGGTTTGCGTTTGGAAGGTTTCTTTTTGGTTTTCGGCATAGAGGCTGATTAACGCTTCGCTCGCAAGAGGGCAATACTAATTTTGACGAAACGAAAAAAATATTGCTAGGCCACTCGGCGGACAGCCAGAGCGGCCATGTCATCTGGCAAAGCGTCTTTACCCTTATCTGGCACTGCTTGATCCAAGATTCGCATAAGCAGCGCCTCGGCATTCGGCGCAGAATGATCGAGCATTTTCGCCAGGCGCTCCGGAGCGAGGCGCAGCCGTTCGCCTTTTGCCGCGCCAAATAAACCGTCCGTGTAAAGAAGGAAAGCATCACCCAATTCAAGGTCGACAATTGTTTCTGTAAATTCGGGGAGTTCGATCAAACCCAAAGGAGGCGCGATCGATGCGATCGACTCGGTCGCGCCGCTGTGTCGTGCGATCAGCAATGGAGGATGACCCGCGCCAACCACGCTCGCCCGCCCGGTCCCCGGGTCGACGGCGACACACATCGCAGTCATAAAAGAACGTGCGCCAAAAATACTGCGAAAGTCATTGTTAACTGCTTCCATGATCCGGGCTGGTGTGTCGTGCTCGACACTGCCATGATGAAAAAGAAGTTTCGCCAGGGTGGTAAGCAGCGCTGCAGCCGCCCCGTGGCCGGTGCCATCTGCGATCCAAAACAACATTCGTCGATCTTTCATGCGGAGCCAGCCGTAGATGTCGCCGCCCACTTGAATTACGGGCCAGTAGCGCGCGGCAACCTCCCATCCTGGCAGCGTGGGCGGCCTTGGTGGAATCAATGACTGCTGCGTCAAGCGGGCCGCGGCGAGATCGCGCTCGAGATTGCGACGCCATTCTTCGAGCTCATCTTTTTGTCGCTGTAACTGGCGCCGCATTGACCGCAGCCGAAGCTGGGTTTCAATTCTCGCGCGCAATACTGCGGCGTTGATCGGCTTGGTTACGAAATCGTCCGCCCCAGCTTGCAAGCAGAGCACCTCACTCTCTTCGCTGCCGTGTCCCGTCAGCATGATAGCGGGAATTTGCGCGACGGCAGGATCGCTATCCGCACGCAGACGTTTCAACACTTCGGCGCCGTTCAGCCCCGGCATATCAAAGTCAAGAAGAAGAAGCGAAGGCTGCTCGGCGCGCATAAGTTCCAATGCCTTGCCCCCATTGTCGGACTCGTGGCACTCGTAGCCGGCGGCCACCAGCATTTGCGCTAGGATTTTGCGACTCATCCCGTCATCATCCACGATCAAAATCTGTCCGTTTGATTTCTTCGACATCTTTTCTTTGGATTCGGATGAAATGCGGCTCGCCATTGTATTGATGTCGATCTTTGCTAGAAGCGCCAGCGCCCTAGTGAGGAAGCGATTTAGTGATTGGCAACGAGTTGGACTGCGGATAGGTTTGTGACAGCATTCCCACTTATGAAATTCTCACTGCCGTTTGCTCTGCTCACCGCCTTCTTTGTCGCTTCATGTAGTGAAGAGCCGCCACCGCAATCTAGCCGTCATCACGCTGCCAGTTATCCGCCAAACCAGCCTGAGGAATATCCGCCTCAGCAACAACCATTCAATCCTAATGGGCCCGTTCAACCCCAGGCGAGCCCGCGGGAAGAGGTTGCAACTACGCCCGTTCCAACGGCTGCGCCGACGAAAGTAGCGAAGGGAGATTATCCATATGGGATTCCTGTTCCGGGTAAACCTCACCTTGTGGAGAGCCCTTTTTCGCCCGGTAAATACGTTGACGTAGAGGGTTTTCCCCCAGGGACGGAAGTGAAGGATCCGTACACTGACAAAATCTTCCTCGTTCCGTAACTAGGCCACGCACTCGGCGCGCTCGCAAAATTGAGCGTCAGACGCGTGCCAATTGCATTTTGCCGCCGCGAAGGAAGCTGGACAACCGCGTCTTATATCCGATGCTGATCTTCGCGCGCCAATAAGGCGGCGCGGCGATCTTGCCGCCGCAAGAAATTTCAGAATTCTATGGAATTACGGGTTAAACGAGCGCCTCGGATTGATATCGAAATCACCGTTCCAGGCGATAAAAGCATCTCGCACCGCGCGGTCATCATTGCAGCTTTGTCCAACGGCGTATGCGTCCTAAACGGATTTCTCCCGAGTGAGGATTGCATGCACACGGTCAACGCGTTGCGGGCTCTCGGTATTCAGATCGAACAACCCGAACGGGACACGCTAGTAGTTCACGGAAAGAGGCGTGTGCTTACGCCGCCCAAAAAGGAAATCGATTGCGGAAACTCTGGGACGACGATGCGGCTTCTCGCTGGTTTGCTCGCAGGACAAACATTTGAGAGTCGTCTCGTCGGTGATTCCGGGCTCTCTCGACGGCCGATGGACCGCGTGGTCGCGCCGCTTCGAAAAATGGGCGCCCACATCCTTGCTGAAGGGCCGGAGCAGACGCCACCACTCTGCGTCCGTGGAGGCTCGCTGCATGGAATTCATTACCGCTCGCCAATTGCGAGCTCGCAGGTGAAAGGTGCACTGCTTTTTGCTGGTCTTTTCGCCAAGGGCAAGACCACTGTCGTTGAGCCCTCGATCACCCGTAGCCACACGGAGCTACTGTTTAATTATTTTCTCGTGCGCACGGCAAAGAACGGCGACGGCAGTATCAGTGTCTTTGGTGATCAAGTGCCGGAGTCCCGCGACTTTACGATTCCGGGCGACATTTCCTCGGCAGCTTTTTGGATCCTACTCCGAATGGGCGCGCAAGTACGCGAAGCCGTCGAAGGCGTTGATCAACTTGAACCGCATGGAATCGTCGAAGTTACTGGGATTCCGCTCAAAGGCACTGTCATTCAAGGTAAAGAAGTGCCGCAGGTTATTGACGAGCTGCCGATACTCGCGGTGGCAGGTGCTCTGGCAAATGGCACAACGATCATTCGGCATGCAGAGGAGTTGCGCATCAAAGAGACCGATCGCATTGCCGCGATCGCGCATAATTTGCGTGTTATGGGCGCAAAGGTCGCTGAAATGAATGATGGCCTCGAAATTCATGGACCGGCTGCTCTGCATGGAGCGCGCGTGGCGAGTTTTGGAGATCATCGCATCGCGATGGCGTTTGCCGTGGCGGGTCTCTTTGCCGAGGGCGAAACGATCATTCAAGATGCCGACTGCATCCGCGAATCCTATCCGGGCTTCGAAACAGTGCTCGAACAGTTTACCAATCCGAAGCGAATGCAGATAAGCACGCCCGTGATCGGTTCGCTCTCCCCCGCGCGCGCCGAGCGCGTCGAGGAAGCCTGATCAACAAGGCTTCGCGCACCCGAAGGCTTTCTGCGTCTACGTAAGTTCAAATGCAATAATTCGGGCATGCGCAAAGGTTCTCATCGCGTCATTGCAATTGATGGGCCTGCTGCCTCGGGGAAAAGCAGTGTTGCGCGAGAGCTTGCGCGGCGGCTCAGGTTCGTTTACGTGAACTCGGGCGCGATTTATCGCGCGATCACGTGGCACATTCTGCAGCGTGGGATAGATCCTCGTGACAGCGCGCACATAGCGCAAGCTGTCGAGTCCGCCAAGCTCGCTTGCGATATTGTGAACAACGAGTCGCGCAGCTTGATCGCTCGTATCGATCCAACGGATCATTTGCACGACGATCTCGTAAACGAAGGTGTTTCCCACGTCAGCAGCGTTCCTAGGGTCCGCGGAGTTGTCGTCCAGAAAATGCGCGATTACGCGCACAGTCATAACTTGGTTATTGAGGGCCGGGACATCGGATCGGTTGTTTTTCCAGACACCCCCTACAAATTTTATCTCGATGCCTCACCTGAGGTGCGTCTGCGTCGCCGTGCGGCGCAAGGGCAGCGGGACGAAATCACCATGCGTGACCACGCCGATTCTTCACGGCTTGTCTCACCGCTCGTCGTCGCGCAGGATGCCCATGTTATCGATACGTCGCTGTTGACGATCGAAGGAGTCGTCAAGGAGATCATTGACCGGCTCGAACAAAAGGGCCTCCATGTGTCCTCCTGACTCCTCTGGTTCAAAGATTAACGATGAATGTTTATTACTGGCTCGGGTACAATTTGTCTCGCTTGGTCGGCCACATTTTTTTTCGCCTTCGGATAATTCATCGGGAGCGTATGATCCAAAGTGGTCCGGTGATTCTAGCGATGAATCACCAGAGTTACCTCGATCCGCCGCTTGCCGGCATCGCGTGCGACCGCGCGATCTATTTTCTGGCGCGAAGGACGCTGATGGACTTGCCATTGTTCCGCTGGCTCTTGCCGAAGCTGAACGTTATCCCGGTTAATCAGGAGGGAATCGACCGCAGCGCGCTCAAGGCGTTGATTCGAGTTCTAAAGTCGGGAAACGCAGCGCTGGTTTTTCCAGAAGGTGCGCGGACGCTTGACGGCAACCTGCAGCCTGCTCAGCCCGGGATGGGACTCGTGATCGCAAAGACGCTCGCCCCAGTCGTGCCAATGCGGATCTTTGGTGCGCATGAAGCTCTGCCGCGTGGAGACGGCGGTTTGCACCTTGTTCCAATCACGGTTGTCGTTGGAGAACCGATTTTTTTCACGGAGGCCGATCTCCAATCCTCGGGTAAGGATCTCTACGGACGACTAAGTCAACGTGTTATGGACGCGATCGCAGCGTTGCACTTGAATTAACCTAGGTTTGCGCGCGCACGCTCGACGTCGATACTTTAGGGATGAATTCACCGCAGCCGGCTCGCGACGCTCCGCCATCGTCCCAAGTTCCAAAGAGCGGTGTAGTGCTCTTGCTGGTAATCGTTGTGGCAATGGCGCTGCTGGCGCTTTACGCCAATCTCCAGCGTTTTCGGCGTGATCAGGTCGAAACTGTCATCGTAAAACCCGCACCTTTGCCATCGGCGTCGCAGTGAGTTGTTCCGTCGACGACATCGCTCTTAAGTCCCTCGTCCGAATAACGAAGAGAGTCATGGTCTATGCCTAACAAGAAAGGACTTTACCCGGAAATCGCTTCGCCGTCACCATCGACCACGCCGTAGCGAGCCGGAAGTTGGTCACGCGCTGTGGCTAACATCGACCAGCGAATTTGCGTGTTGCGCGGCGAGCTCGCGGGCGTATTCGAGCGTGTCGATGGAATCGACATTTTTGTCGCGCCGAATCGCTTTGATCCGGGGGAATCGCAGGGCGAGTCCACTTGCGTGCCGCGAGCTTGGCTGGATTGAATTGAACGCGACTTCGAGCACGATATCCGGTTTCACTTCCCGATAACGGCCCCGATCGATAATCGTGTTTTGTTTGAAGTGCTCGGTCAACTCTGCAATCTCTGCGTCGGTTAATCCGCTGTAAGCTTTGCCGATCGGCAAAAGGTCGCCGGTAGTTTCATTCCGCACTGCAAATGTGTAATCGCTCAGGACGTTGTTGCGCTTGCCATGGCCAAGTTCTGCGGCGACGACCACCACATCCAGCGTGGCCAGCTCCTTCTTTAGTTTGAACCAGAGCATTCCACGAGTCCCTGGTGAGTAAAAGCTCTCCGGATTCTTGATCATGAGGCCTTCGTTTAAGCGCCGGCGCGCCTGCTGGAAGATTTGCTCGATCTCGGCCGCGGAATGCGCCGGAAGCACTTGGGCCGTCTGAAACTGCCGCGGCAGTTGCAAGCCGCCGAGCCTTTCGCGCCGCTTGCGCAACGGTGTTTTCAGCAAGGAGCGTCCGTTTAGCCAAAGGAGATCGAAGATAATAAATGCGACTGGCACATTTGCCGCGACGCCTGCGAACAAATCGACGCTATCACTCTTGCGCCCGAGCCGCTTTTGAAGGTCGAAGAACGTGAGCTTGCGATCTTGTTCGTAGGCGACAATTTCACCATCGACAATCAACTCTTCCTCGAACTTCTCTGCTTGCGCCGCCAGTTCTGGAAACTGATCCGTAATGCGTCGCAAATCGCGCGAGAAGATTTCTACCCGTTCTGCGTTGCGATGAAGCTGCGCGCGGATCCCGTCAAACTTATCTTCAACGTAAACTGTAGCTGCATTTGTAGATTGTTCGTCTGCAAACCGTTGCCATACTGCTTCTGCCGTTGGCTCGGGAGTCGCGAGCATGCATTTGATCGGACGAAAGATCGACAACTCTGCACGGTGCAATTCTCTTCGCAAAGCGAGTGCCGCAGTTGCGCCGATATCACCCAGCAGCA
>WNGN01003478.1_pt1 | contig 11069 bp, 8 predicted proteins | sample 5400561 | NCBI WGS metagenome assembly WNGN01 (sample SAMN13153379, study PRJNA577476) | soil metagenome | isolation source: 115 cm soil or saprolite under Garry oak tree replicate 2 | place: USA:California | collected 2016-06-15 | reverse complement strand
CATCTGGTTTTACAAGTGCATGCCCTCGCGCATCGGACTCATGCTCGACATGAGCGCGCGTCAGCTCGAGCGCGTCATTTACTACGAGGATTACATCGTAATTGATCCGGGCAAGACGCCGTTGCAAAAAACGCAGTTGCTTAATGAAGTCGAATACCGCGAGGCACAGGAGCAATACGGCGAAGATTTTGTAGCCGGGATGGGCGCTGAAGCAATCAGGAAACTTCTGGCCGAGATCGACCTTAACAAGCTCAACAAAGAGCTGGAGAAAGCGATGGCTGCCACCAAGAGCAAGCAGATTCGTAAAAAACTGGCCAAGCGTCTCAAGCTCGTTCAAGGATTCCAGAATTCACATGCGCGCCCGGAGTGGATGATTCTCGACGTATTGCCGGTTATTCCGCCGGATTTGCGTCCTTTGGTGCCGCTGGAAGGCGGGCGTTTCGCGACGTCGGACCTGAACGACCTTTACCGCCGTGTTATCAATCGTAACAATCGGCTCAAAAATCTTCTGCTGCTTAAAACGCCGGACGTCATCATCCGCAATGAAAAGCGGATGTTGCAGGAAGCCGTGGACGCTTTATTCGATAACGGCAGACATGGTCGCGCTGTCACAGGCGCGGGTAATCGGCCTCTCAAATCGCTGAGCGACATGCTCAAGGGCAAAGGCGGCCGTTTCCGCCAAAACTTGCTGGGTAAGCGTGTCGATTACTCAGGTCGCTCCGTGATTGTCATCGGTCCGGAGCTCAAGCTGCATCAGTGCGGCTTGCCGAAGAAGATGGCGCTCGTGCTTTTTGAGCCGTTTATCATCCGCAGGCTGAAAGATCTTGGTTACGTCCACACCGTGCGTAGCGCAAAGAAGATGATCGAGCGCCAGACGCCGGAGGTCTGGGACATTCTCGAGGAAGTAACCAAGGGTCATCCGGTGTTGCTGAATCGCGCGCCCACTTTGCATCGACTGTCGATTCAGGCTTTTGAACCCCAATTGATTGAGGGCGAAGCCATTCGCATTCATCCGCTCGTTTGCACCGCTTACAACGCGGACTTCGACGGAGACCAAATGGCGGTGCATGTACCGCTCTCAGTTGAGGCGCAAATGGAAGCGCGCATGCTCATGCTCGCTCCGAACAACATTTTCTCTCCGTCCAGCGGCAAGCCCATTACGACGCCTTCCCAGGACATCACGCTCGGTTGTTACTACCTTACCCAAAATCCCCGAGGTCATGGTAAGGACGGCCAACGGCTTCCGCTCTTCACTGATGCAGCCGAAGTGGAATTCGCCATGGGCGAGGGCAGCGTTCGCACGCACGACCGGATCCGCATCAAGAACCGCGATTTTGGGAGAAAAACCATCTACGGCAATGCAGAGGCAAAAACCATCGAGACCACTCCAGGTCGCGTGATTTTCAATGAGATTTGGCCGAGCCAACTTGGATTCTTCAACAGGCCTGCCGGTAAAAAGCAGCTCAGCGACATTATCTGGCGCTGTTACCAAATCGCCGGCCCGGCGGAAACAGTGGCGACTCTGGATAAATTAAAGGAGCTCGGTTTCGCAGAAGCAACGAAGGCCGGTATCTCGATCGGGATTTCAGACATGATCATTCCGAAAGAGAAGCAGACAGAGCTTGAAAATGCCTACAAGCAGATTCGGCAGGTGGAGCAGCAATATCGCAGAGGTATTATCACCGATGGCGAGCGTTACAACAAGGTGATCGATATCTGGACGCACGCCGGCGACGAAATCTCCAGCGGACTGTTCCGCACGCTGGAGCACAACGAGGGGCGAAAGGAGTTGAATCCAGTCTATCTGATGGTCGACTCCGGCGCGCGAGGCAATCGCCAGCAGGTGCGTCAGCTCGCAGGCATGCGCGGTCTGATGGCCAAGCCGTCAGGTGAAATCATCGAGCGCCCGATTACGTCGAACTTCCGCGAAGGGCTCAGCGTGCTCGAGTACTTCATTTCCACTCACGGCGCTCGTAAAGGTCTTGCCGATACTGCGCTCAAGACTGCCGACTCCGGCTATCTGACGCGCAAGCTGGTGGACGCGGCACAGGACGTGATCATCAACGAACAAGACTGTGGCACGGTGAACGGCATTATTGTTCGCTCAATTTATGAAGGGGACGAGGAAGTAGTTGATCTTGGGCAGCGCATTATCGGGCGCGTCAGTTGCGAGACAATTGCCGATCCGGTCGATAAGAAGAGAAAAATCGTCAAAGCAAACCAGTTTATCGATGAAAAGATCGCGGCAGAACTTCAGCGAGTAGGCGTGGAAAGTTTGAAAATTCGCTCAGTTCTTACCTGCGAGTGTGGCCGTGGAGTATGCGCGATGTGTTATGGGCGCAACCTCGCCACCGGTCAGTTCGTTAAGCTTGGCGAAGCTGTGGGGATTATCGCCGCGCAATCCATCGGCGAGCCTGGCACTCAATTGACGATGCGGACATTTCACATTGGTGGCACGGCGAGTCAGACGTTTAAGCAACCGATCATCAAAGCGAAGAACGATGGCACTGTCCAGTTTAACGATCTGCGCACGGTACAGGCGCTCGACGGCAGTTGGATTGTTCTAAACAAGAACGGCTCAATCAGTGTGCATAATGCCGAAGGACGGGAGCTTGAGCGTTACAACGTGGTGATCGGCTCAATGATCTCCAAAGGCGACGGAGCTACGGTCAAGAAAGGCGACACGTTTGTGCAATGGGACCCTTATAACGTGCCGATTCTCACAGATAAAGGTGGGAAGGTCGAATTCCGCGACATGATTGCCGGAGTTACGATCAAACGCGACGTCGACGAGGCGACCGGCCTCATGGGGACTGTAATCATCGAGCATAAGGAGGATTTGCACCCGCAGATCGTCATCGTGGATGACAAAAAAGAAGTGCTTGCGAGTTACTCCATTCCGGCCGGCGCTCACGTAATTGTGGAGGAAGGCCAGAAAGTGCGCGCCGGCGCGCTGCTGGCAAAGACGCCGCGCAAGGTTGCAAAGACAAAAGACATCACAGGAGGTCTGCCGCGCGTGGCGGAATTATTCGAGGCCCGTCGTCCGAAGGACGCTGCTGAGATTGCGAAGATAGATGGAATCGTCAGCGAGATGGGCGGAACCATTCGCGGAAAACGACGGCTGATTCTAAAAGATCCAGAGACGGGAACCGAAGAAGAGCATCTGATCCCACTCACCAAGCATATCATCGTGTTCAAAGGCGATTTCGTGAAGAAGGGTCAGCAACTTACCGAAGGTCCAATCGTGCCGCACGAGATTTTGGAAGTCTGCGGTCCGCAGGAATTGCAGGAGCATTTGGTTAATGAAGTGCAGGAGGTCTATCGTTTGCAAGGCGTCGAGATCAACGACAAGCACATAGAGATCATCGTGCGCCAAATGTTGCGCAAGGTGAAGATCACCGATCCGGGCGATACATCGCTGCTTTGGGGCGATCAGGTCGATAAACTCGACTTCGAAGAGGAAAACAAGAAAGTGGTCGAGAAAGGCGGTAAACCCGCCGAAGCCGTTCCCGTGCTGCTAGGCATCACGAAAGCGTCGCTTGAAACCGACAGCTTTATTTCCGCTGCCTCCTTCCAAGACACAACGCGCGTGCTGACCGAAGCCGCCACATTGGGGAAAGTCGACAAGCTGCGTGGTTTCAAGGAAAACGTGATCATGGGTCACTTAATCCCGGCTGGGACTGGGTTCCCAGAGCATCGCCAGATCAAGCTGGTTGAAAAAGGGGAGCCCATTGGCGCGTCCGTAATGGAAGAAGCTGAGCCGCAGCCAGCCATCGGATAAATGCGACAGTTTTTGTAGGGCGTCTGTGTCAGGCGCCATTACTGAATTGGCGTTTCGCAGAAACCCCCTACAATTTAGCGCGTGTCGATCGTCACTAAGACAGGTGACAAAGGCGAAACGTCGTTGATGTATGGGCGGCGCCTTTCGAAAGCCGATCCGCGCGTTGACGCTTACGGCTGTATCGATGAGCTGACCGCCGCGCTTGGTCTCGCTCGGTCCCTTTCAACCGACAAATTCATTTCGGACGAAATTTTCGCTGCACAAAAGGATCTGATCGTTGTCATGGGCGAACTGGCAACCGCGCCTGGCGACCGTAAACGTTACGTCAAAGATGGCTTTCAGCTCACCACAGCGGAGATGGTTGACAGGGTAACAGCGGCCATTTTCGAGCTCGAGAAAGACAAATTGCTTTATCCCAAGGACTGGGTGATTCCCGGCGGAACCAAAGTTTCTGCGGCTCTCGATTTTGCCCGAACATCATGCCGGCGCGCAGAGCGGCACATCACCGCATTCAGCTCAGGAGAGGACGAGTTTAATCCGGAGATTCTGCGTTACCTCAATCGGCTTTCGGATTTCTGCTGGATTCTCGCAAGATACGCCGAGAAACGCTCACTAACGTCTGGTTAGCGCCGTTTTCTCTGCTGGGATCCCGATCGTGCGTCGAAGACGAGCAACCCTCCCGCAGCAGGTTGCCTGCTCCGATGTTATGCATCGTCGCGGAACGTCGAATTTCAGGTTGCGCGTTAGCGGGGGCTGTAGCATGTTCAACGTCCCGCTCTGGAAGCTCCCTTTCGGGAATTTCTTTTATGGCAGATACAACAGAATTAGTGCCTGAATTATTGGAAGCTGGCGTCCATTTTGGACACCAGACGAAGCGTTGGAATCCAAAGATGAAACCTTTCATCTTCGAAAAGCGCAATCAGATTTACATCATCAATTTGGATGAGACCGTCTTGCAACTGCGACGTGCCACGGAATTTCTCCAGGGGGTGACGCGCCGGGGCGGCAAAATTCTATTTGTCGGCTGTAAGAAGCAGGCGCAGGAGGCGATAAAAGAGGCAGCGCTGGCTTGCGGTCAATTTTATGTGAATCAGCGCTGGCTAGGTGGGACGCTGACTAACCTCACGACGATTCGCAAGAGCATCGGTCGATTGAAATACATCGAAGAGATCGAGCAGTCGCCTGAATACAAAAAGATGGGAAAACAAGAATTGGCGGCGCTCAATCGCGAAGCGGCAAAGCTTCGACGCAATCTCGAAGGAATAATGGAGATGTCACAGTTGCCCGATGCGCTGGTAGTCATCGACACGATTCGCGAGCAAAATGCTGTGAACGAAGCGCGGCGCCTCGGGATACCAGTGGTCGCCATTGTGGACACTAACGCGGACCCGGACATCATCGATTATCCAATTGCCGGCAACGACGATGCCATTCGCGCTATCCGCGTGATTTTGCAAAAGCTTGTGGACGCGATTGTTTCGGCAAGTAACGAAGCGCGCATTCGCGAGCAGGTTGAAATGGCGGGCGTTTCCGCGTAGGCGGAAGAAAACGTCCTACGCCCAGCCCCGAACGCTCAACGTTCAATGAAAGCAACAACAGAAATCGATCCACAACTGGTGAAGCAACTCCGCGAAAAAACCAATGCCGGCTTCATGGATTGCAAGCGCGCTCTTGTTGAGAGCGGCGGTGATCTGCCCAAGGCGGAAGCGATTTTGCGGACCAAGGGTATCGCGAGTGCCGGCAAAAAAGCCGCGCGCGTAACGAAGGAGGGAATCGTTGCTTCCTACATCCACCTGCAGGGTAAAGTCGGAGTGCTGGTTGAGGTCAATTGTGAAACGGATTTTGTGGCGCGGAACGAAAATTTCCGCGAGTTCGTCAAAGACATCACGCTGCATATTGCTGCAGCGCATCCACTTTATGTGAGCCGTGCGGACGTTCCAGGTAATCTTATCGAAGCCGAACGCGAGATTTATAAAGCGCAGGTAAAAGGCAAACCAGAAAACGTTGCGGAACGGATTGTCGAAGGGAAACTGGAAAAATTCTACAGCAGCGTTTGCTTGCTTGAACAAGCTTTCATCAAGAACCCTGACGTCACCATCAAAGATTTGGTCAGTGCCAAGATCGCAGAGCTCGGGGAAAACATCGTAATCCGCCGCTTCGTCCGCTACTTGGTCGGTGAGCCGCTGCCGAGCGAAAGCTAGGCATTGTAGCGTCCGCTGTCCTCAGCGGAAATTCACGGATCTCTTCCACGAATTCATGCACTGAGGACAGCGCACGTTATAGCCATTCCGGTCGTGGCGTGCCATTCGGCCGATCCGTGATTAAGTTATTGGAATGGGACTAGCTGAATACAAACGGAAACGCGACTTCAAGAAGACAGCTGAGCCGGCTGGCAAGCCGTTGCCAAAAAAAGTCAAAGGCGCGTCGCGTTTCGTCATTCAAAAGCACGCTGCGCGACGTTTGCATTATGATTTCCGCCTGGAGATGGAGGACGTGCTGAAATCATGGGCGCTACCGAAAGGGCTGCCATGGAAACGAGGCGAAAAACATCTTGCCGTGGAAGTAGAAGATCACCCGATTGAATACGAAGACTTCGAAGGGGTCATTCCGGAAGGGCAATATGGAGGCGGCACTGTAATGGTTTGGGACCGCGGCACGTATTACGTTTTCGGTGAACAGCCGCTGAAATCGCTGCGCGAAGGCAAGCTTCACCTAGTTCTCGATGGCAAAAAAGCAAAAGGCGAATGGACACTTGTGCGGATTCGCGGCCGCGATGGTGAAAAAAATCAGTGGCTGATCCTGAAGACTGGCGACGACGCAAAGCCACCTTCGAAAAAACTCGAAGATCAATCGGTGAAGACCAGCCGCACGATGAAGCGAATCGCCGATGCGCGCGACGCAGAGTGGCAATCCAATCGCCTGGAAGACGAAAGCCCGACATCGCAATTCAAGGCGCGCATTCGTGACGCGATTAAAAAAAAAAGTAAAAGATGAAGCTGTAGGGCAGGCGCATCGCCTGCCGGCGGTACAGCTGGGCAGCCGGAGCGGCCGCCCTACAATCGCGTCGTTGTCCAAATTGCCTTCCGCGAAGCCGCACTTCGTCGAGCCGATGAAAGCGAAACTGGTCGAGAAACCACCGGCAACGGGTGATTGGATTTATGAATTGAAGTTTGACGGGATCCGCCTGATCGCGGTCAGGGCCGACAAAAAGGTGTCGTTGCTGTCGCGAAATCAAAACGATTTGAGCGCGCGTTTCCCGGAGATTGTGGAGGCGATAAAGAATTTGGCTGCGCGTGAGTGCGTGATCGATGGCGAAGTAGTTGCGCTCGACGACGAAGGCCGTTCGTCGTTTCAACTCCTGCAAGCGCTAAAAATGGAAGGGCGAAAAAGTCCGGTCTATTTCTACGCGTTCGACCTACTTCAGCTCGACGGTAAAGGCTTGGTTGGCCTGCCACTGGAAGCGCGAAAGAACGTGCTCGAAAAGCTCTCGGGCGATGCCGATGATCCGATCCGCTACTCCGGAGCAATTGGTAGTGACGCCGAACCGCTTCTCGATGAAGTGAAGCGTCGTGGTCTCGAAGGTCTCATTGGCAAACACCGTAACTCAGTTTACGAGCCTGGTCGCCGAAGCGGCGTTTGGATCAAGCTCAAGTGCGTTCAGGAACAAGAATTCGTCATCGGCGGATACACGCCGCCGCAGGGAGCGCGCAAACATTTCGGCGCAATTCTTGTTGGTTATTACGATAAGAATAAGCTGGTCTTTGCTGGAAAAGTCGGCACTGGATTCACGACGAAGTCATTATCGATGTTGTATAAGAAGCTCCAAAAGGAAGCGCGGTATGATTGTCCATTTGTCGATCTTCCCTCGAAACAAAACGGGCAGTGGGTGCAAGGAATCACGCCGTCCATGATGAAAAAGATGGACTGGGTAAATCCAAAATTTGTCGCCCAAATCAAATTCGCCGAGTGGACTCGTGACGGAAAATTGCGTGCACCCGTTTTCCTCGCTCTACGCGAAGATAAGAAGCCTACCGACGTTGTTCGCGAGGGTTATTAAGCCGACAAGCGTGCCTTGATGTGCGCGCTTGTGACTCTATCCAATGGACTTAGTCAAAGAATTTCGGAGCTGAGCGCATAATGGCCAGAGAAGTCATCCGTGTCCGCAACGAATTCTATATTCGTTCGTCGTCGGCCCGCGTCGATGTTCGGACTCGGGTATTGAAACAGGGAGATACTTTTGCTGTGTTCGACCGTCTTGGCGACATCGAGACCTTGGCTGTGGATGTCTCTTTCGCGATCGAATTCGATGCTGATTTTGCAGACATCTTCGAGCTGCGCGGCATGAACCGGGAACGTCGCGGCCGTCGCTTGCAAAGTCAGGTTAGAAAGGACGGGCTCGTGCTTGGGTACGAAGGCTTGGACAACCGCATTCGTCGAACACGGATCGCGTTCGATCCGCCTCCCACGCGACTGAGCGAATCGGTCGCCACGTTTCAAATCCGATTGGAAGCGGGAAAAGATGCCAGCTTCCGGTGCGCAATTGCATGCGAAGTCGATGGCGATTCCTCAAATTCGATCACACTTCAGTACGAAACCGCTGTGGAGGAGGCGGCGAGGGCTCTGCAACGTGTGCGTGCCCGAGAGCCGCAGATTTTTACGGGAAATGAACAGTTCAACGATTGGCTGAACCGTTCGCTCGCTTACCTCCACATGATGCGAACGGAAACGCCTTACGGCCTATCCATACGCCGGTGTTCCGTGGTTTAGCACGGTATTCGGACGAGACGGAATCATTACGGCGCTCCAATGTCTGTGGTTTGATCCTTCTGTCGCGCGTGGCGTTCTGGCGTACCTGGCAGCTACCCAGGCCGACGCACACAGTCCGGAGCAGGACGCAGAGCCCGGCAAGGTGCTGCACGAGATGCGCGCGGATGAAATGGCCACGTTGGGAGAGGTCCCGTTTAAGCGCTATTACGGCAGCATCGACGCGACGCCGCTGTTTGTTCTGCTCGCCGGCGCATATCACAAACGCACCGCCGACCGCGCGTTCGTACAATCGATTTGGTCAAACATCGAGCGGGCGCTTGAGTGGATCGATCGTTATGGCGATTCGGACGGTGATGGTTTCGTGGAATATGCGCGTAAAACCAAACATGGTCTGATCCATCAGGGCTGGAAAGATTCCGTCGATGCCGTTTTTCACAGAGACGGCTCATCTGCCGAAGCGCCTATCGCGCTTTGCGAGGTTCAGGGTTACGTTTACGCCGCAAAGATCGCGGCCAGTGAGCTTGCGAAGATGCTTGGGCACGCCGCGCGAGCGCGCGATTTATCACAACAGGCGGAAACACTCCGTAGCCAGTTCGAGCAGGCCTTTTGGTGTGATGAGCTTTCGACTTACGCGCTTGCATTGGATGGAAACAAGCAGCCTTGCAGAGTGCGAACATCCAATGCGGGGCACTGTCTTTTTGCCGGTATCGCGACACAGGAGCATGCGCGCCGCGTCGCGACGACGCTCACAGATGAAATGTCGTTTTCCGGTTGGGGCATTCGGACCGTGGCTAGCAGCGAGGCGCGCTACAATCCCATGTCATATCACAATGGATCGGTCTGGCCGCACGATAACAGTTTAATAGCCGCGGGCTTCGGCCAATACGGATTGAAGGAATCGGCGGCGATGGTTCTCGCGGGTTTGCTGGACGCCAGTATTTTTCTGGATCTGCATCGCCTTCCAGAACTATTTTGCGGGTTCCCGCGGCGGCCTGGTGAATCTCCCACGCTCTATCCCGTAGCTTGCGCGCCGCAAGCATGGGCGTCCGGTGCGGTGTTCCTCTTATTCGAAGCATGTCTCGGCTTGAGCATTTCCGCCCCCGAACGAAAGCTCGTATTTTCAAAGCCACTTTTGCCGCCGTTCCTTCCGCAGGTGACTATTCGTGATTTGAAAGTAGGAGGCGCCCGCGTTGACCTTCTGCTGACCAGACACGACGAAGGCGATGTGGGAGTCAACGTGCTTCGCCGCGACGGCGAGATCGAAATTGTCCTTTTGAAATAGTATATCCGCAGAGGAACACGCCATCTCATGGATTGCGCTTGTCGGCGCCTGCGGCGGCAAAGTCGCTCTGGACGAATCCGTCCTTCGGCGGATATGGTGAAGCGATGAAGGCAAAAGTGATTGTGATGCCAAAGGCAGCGGTGCTCGATCCGCAAGGGAATGCCGTGCGCGATGCGATGCGGCACCTTGGGATGCCGGAGGTGCGCAGCGTCAGGATCGGTAAATACATGGAGATCGATGTTGAGGGACAAAACGGCGAGCTTGAATCGCGGTTGCATCGTCTTTGCCGCGATTTGCTGTCGAATCCGGTGATCGAAGATTACGAGCTGCAACGATCACAAGTCGGAGGTCGAAAGCCAGGAGCCAGAAGTTGGAAAACGCCGAACGTCCAACCCCCAACGGCCAACGTGCAATCAAGGAAGGGAAAGACGAAGCGGAAGAGGAAGAGTTTGCGATGAAAGCGCTGCGATATTTTTTCTGCATAGTGCTGCCGCCGCTCGCGGTGTTGATGACGGGTCGGATCGCCAGTTTCTTTTTAAGTCTGATTTTGACTTTGCTTGGCTGGATTCCGGGAGTCATTCACGCTTGCCTGGTAGTGAACGATTATCACGCTGAGAAGCGGGCTGCGGCGGCTCGTTAAGCGGAGTAGGCTCGAACTAGCCTCAGTCATGAATCGCGCTTTCAGCGCTGGCGCTTCTGGAATGCGAATACTCCTGGCTAAAGTGAAACAGCACGTTGCGCTGACGGAACAATTGGCTCGCACGTAACAGGAAATTTTTGCGTGCGAGAACACGGGCCGTTACGCACAAGGAAACGTCGCTTGACGACTTTGATGCCATCGTGTTGCCGGGTGGTTTTGCGTATGGCGATTATCTTCGGTGCGGCGCTATCGCTCGCTTTTCGCCGGTGATGAAAGCAGTGATCAGCGACGCGCGCGCGGGTAAACTCGTGTTGGGCACATGCAATGGCTTCCAGATCCTGTGCGAAGCCGGTCTTTTGCCCGGGGCACTCGTGCGCAATCGCTCGCTGCGGTTCGTGTGTGACATGGTTATCACGCGCGTGGAGGTGGATGATTCGCCGTTCACCCACGGTTGCACTAAAGGGTCGCTCCTGCGTCTGCCCGTCGCCCACGGCGAAGGCTGCTTTTTCGCTGATGCAAAAACTTTACGGGACCTGAACGCCAACGAACAAGTAATCTTGCGCTACGCAGACGCACAAGGACGCATCGTTTCGGACGCG
>WNGN01014009.1_pt1 | contig 11071 bp, 6 predicted proteins | sample 5400561 | NCBI WGS metagenome assembly WNGN01 (sample SAMN13153379, study PRJNA577476) | soil metagenome | isolation source: 115 cm soil or saprolite under Garry oak tree replicate 2 | place: USA:California | collected 2016-06-15 | reverse complement strand
TGCTCCAGGAGCGGGCATTTGACGGCGTCACCCATGCAGAAATTCTGGAGATTCTGGAGAAGTACGGGTCGCTCGAAGCGGCCAACACCCGCGCTCTCCGCTTTGCCGAGCTCGCGCGAAACGCAATTTGCAGTTTTCCCGACAGTGAAATCAAGCGCGCCCTGCTGTGGGCGCCGGAATTCGTTGTAGCTCGGGAAAAATAATCACCTCCCTCAGCCAGAGAGCTTCACTCCATTAACGGGTGGGAACTAGAGCCGCCGCAATGATCGGAGGTCATCCCAGGAAGGGCCGTCTAAGACCCAGGCCGCCGAGAAGCTCGCGTCCACCACTGCCGCTAACCAGAGCTATTGGAACCGGTATCCCGGCTTGAGTTCACAGCGGTAGACCTTGCTCCGGTCTGGGTTGACTCTGGCATTGCAGTCCGCCCAACTCAAGTGGAGAGCTGGCCCCAGGTTGATCGCTCCATGTCAGCCTCAATACTCACACCTTCCGATTCGGACGGCAGAGTGAAATTGAGCGCTCGACCGAAGATCACGGGATACGAGTGATGGATCATCTCGCTGGCCATGGGATGAAAGACTTCGGCTTCCAACAGGAACGTAGTTGTGTCGGACCAACCGCGAGCCGATACTGAGATCGTCTCACCACCCTTGGAGAACTGATCCGATTCGATTTTTGTAAACGGGCACGGCCCGGCAATGCACGAGACTCTGGCGTCGCGAAATTCGTTTCCTGTTCCGGCATCCAGAGATGCGCCGCCGATCGCGGCTTTCCACTTGCCGTCGGGCGAGCATGGATCCTGCCCGTTGCACGGCACATTGCCTTTATTCTCAATTTGAAATACTTGCACCGCACTACCTATATTCACCGCTGCCATGGTCTTGATCGAGTATCTTATCCGGACATTTCCCACCAAAGATTGAGACTGGTTGGCCTCGATGCGGGTCTCCCGAGGGAGTGGCGTCATGCGAGCAACGTAAAGTTTGTCACTGGCGAATTCCTTTAAATCGAGCGGCCTGTAACCGGGGTGCCGAAATTGAAGGGTGACCGCATGACCTCGCCGAAGTGCGATGGGCAGCGTGATTCGAAAGTATCCCATAGCGTCAGATTTGGCAGTAACGGTTTTCAACTCGTTCGCCGCCGTAATCTCGACGTCAGCTATGGGCAATTCTTTTTTTGGATCAGGATCCTGCATGGTGACTGCGCCCCTGAGCGATACGGGCTTGCGATGAAAAGTAAAAAAGAGCGCAGTGCCTAAAATGACGCTAGCCACGGCCGCCGCCACAACCCAAACTGCAACCGATCGTTTTTTTCCCATCCTGAGACTTACGCCGGGTTCCGAGGTAGCTGCCATGGCACCATTCTAGGGTCTTTATCTATCCGAAAGATCGGTTAATATCAAGATACGGCGGATGACAAATCAGAAGTCTAAACAGCTTTCGCGCCGGAAGGTGCTGAAGCAAATCCTGGGGACTGGTATGTGCATACCGTGCGCGCAATTCCTGTCTCTTGTGCCCACGTCTGCGCAGTCGCGGGTACCTGAACATCCTGCTGCATCCCCTTCTCTTTCACAGGAAGATGATAAGTTCCTTGACGACCTGGAGAACCGCAATTTTCAGTATTTTTGGGAGCAAGCTAATCCAAAAACCGGCTTGGTGAAGGACAGATGCAACGTCAAAATTAATGATCAAGGCATTGTGGCTAGCATTGCGGCCACTGGTTTCGGCCTGACAGCCTTGTGCCTCGGGCAAAAACACGGCTGGATCCCCCTCGCAGCGGCACGAGAGCGTGCTCTGACCACGCTCCGATTCCTCTGGAAAAAGTTGCCCAATCACCGAGGATTCTTCTATCACTGGGCGAATATAAATACCGGCGAGAGAGTGTGGGATTCGGAGGTGTCTTCGGTCGATACGACCATTTTGCTGTGCGGGGTTATCACTTGCCAGCAATATTTCCAGCATTGGGAAATCTCCCAGTTGGCGCATGACATTTTCAATCGCGTGGACTGGACATGGCTCTCAGAAGACACCACCTTACTACCACATGGCTGGACCCCCGAATTTGGGTTCCTCCCGTACCGCTGGGATCACTACAGTGAGCTGATGATGATGTATCTGTTGGGGCTGGGATCATCTTCTCATCCGTTGCGGCCAGAAGCCTGGTATGCCTGGAAACGCTTGACCTTCGACTATGATGGCTTACGCTACATCGGGTCCTTTGCTCCCCTCTTCATACACCAATATTCGCAAGCCTGGTTTGACTTTCGTGGCAAACGGGATAGATTTGCTGATTATTTTCGAAATTCAGCCATTGCTACTGAGGCACACCGTCGTTTTTGTTTGGAATTATCCAAACAGTTCCCGACGTACAAAGACGACATGTGGGGAATAACGGCTTCTGACTCTCAAACCGGCTATGTGGTTTGGGGTGGACCGCCGGCGGTTGGCCCCATTGATGGGACCCTGGTGCCCAGTGCCTCCGCGGGTTCGCTGCCCTTCTTGCCCCAGCCCGTCATGCTCGTTCTGCAGACGATGAAGAATCGCTATGGGACCGCGTGGAGCAAGTACGGCTTTGTGAACGCGTTCAATCCGCTCACCAATTGGTATGACAGCAGCGTGATTGGAATTGATACCGGAATCACTATGCTCATGGCGGAGAACACTCGAACCGGCTTCGTCTGGGAAACATTCATGAAGAGTCCAGAAGCACGTCGGGGAATGGACCGCGCCGGCTTCAGGAGTTATTACCAGCCTCGAATTGATGATCCTAAAGGCTCGGCCCCTGCAGGATCGCAGTAAGTTTCTCAAAACCTCCCAGAGGATTTTTTTCAAAAAACGTGGAATTTTTTCGCGCGGATTTGGCGATAAAGCCTTGCCACAACTTGGGTTCCGGCAACCCGGTTGGGTCCGCTGCAACACCCCACCCACTCAAAGGTGCAGAGGATAAAGGGGTAACCAGGAAATTCTCGGTGGCTTGGTGTGACCCCAACCTGCCTTCGCGTGATGATTCAGGTATGGAACTCAACGTGAAGTGACTTAGCTTGGAATCCGCTCCGCTCAGCGAAAGTTTCCGGCTCTCAGGCAACCCTTAGGAAGGGACTGGGGACCTCAATTCTTAACCTTTTTTGGTCTGTTTACCCATTAGGAATTTGGATCCTGGAATCCCTGTTCCGGAAGCGATTGTCGCGCAGGTGTTCAACGGGAGCGATTTCCAGGGTTCTGATATGGCTGAGCGGGAAAATTTTTGGAAGGGATGGCGGGAGCGCTTTTCGGCCCTCCGCAATGTGCCACCGGTCCTCAGAATTGTCTGGGAATCCGGTCCGGTGGTCGTGGGCTTGGGGCTTGCCTTCCGCTTTCTGGCTTCGTTCGTCCCCGTCCTGGCTCTCTGGATCACGAAACTAATCATTGACACCATCGTGCGTGCGGTTGCTGCGCATCGGCCGGTGGAAGGTTCGCTTTGGTGGCTAGTCGCTGCGGAATTCGCGCTGGCCATATTCGGTAGCGTTCTCGGCCGGACAATTGACTATTTGGACGCTCTGCTGGCTGACAACTACACCCGGCACGTCAGTATCCAGGTGATGAAGCACTCTGCTGATTTGGATCTCCTGGCATACGAGAACCCGGTTTTTTATGACCGGCTCGAGCGAGCGCGCGTGCAAGCGACGGATCGGCTGGGAATGATTCAGTCGATAGGGCGACTCATTCAGCAAGTGATTACCGCTGGGTCTTTGTCGGTTTCAATTCTCCTGTTTTCACCCTGGTTGTTGTTGCTCTTGATCGCTGGCATTATTCCTGCGTTTCTTGGCGAAAGCCATTTCGCCTTTCTCGGATACGCCCGGAATCTGCGCCAGACCCCAATTCGCCGGCAACTCGATTATTTGCGTGTCCTGGGAGGAAGCAGAGAAGCTGCGAAGGAGCTCAAGCTCTTTGGATTGAAGGATTTCCTCGTTGAAAGGTTCACCAAGCTCTCGAACCAAATTTACCTGGAGAACGTCGCATTAGCACGGCGCAGGCTGGTGGCGGGAGCTTTCCTGTCGCTGGTCGGAACGGCAGGCTATTACTCTGCATACGTATATGTGATCTGGCGCACGGTGGCAGGATTCCTGAGCATCGGTACCCTGACCTTCCTCACCGGGGCAATCGTTCAGGCAAGCAGCAATATCCAACAGATATTTTCCACGCTTTCAAGTATTGCGGACCAAGCCCTGTTTCTTACCGACCTGCTTGCATTCTTCGAGATGCGACCCACTATTCGGTCTAAGCCGAATGCGTTGCCGACTCCGAGTCCCATTCTGCACGGATTCGAATTCCGTAACGTATCGTTCCGCTATCCGGGAACCTCACGTCTTGTCCTCCGAGACCTGAATTTTCGCCTCGGCGCGGGCGAGCGCGTTGCCCTAATCGGGGAAAACGGAGAAGGCAAGACCACGCTTGTTAAGCTCATGACCCGCCTTTACGACCCGGAAAAAGGGCAAGTGCTCCTCGATGGCGTGGACCTCCGCGAATACAACCTCGAAGACCTCTACCGAAAAATCGGCGTCATTTTTCAGGATTTCGTGCGCTACGAGATGACCGCCCGTGAAAACATCGCGATCGGGCAGATCGAGGATCTCGGCAACTTGGAACGGCTGCAATTGGCTGCTAAGAAAAGCATGGCGGATACGGTGATCGGACGCCTTCCCTGCGGATATGAACAAATGCTAGGGCGGCGCTTTGAAGAGGGAGTAGACCTCTCAGGAGGTGAGTGGCAGAAAGTTGCGCTGGCGCGCGCGTATCTCCGCGACGCGCAGGTGCTCATCCTTGACGAACCCACTGCTGCGCTGGATCCGCGCAGCGAATACGCAGTCTTCCAGCGATTTGCCGATCTTACGGCCGGCAAAACTGCTCTTTTTATTTCGCACAGATTCTCCACCGTGCGCATGGCGGATCGTATTGTCGTGCTCGAAAACGGCAGAATTGCCGAGGATGGCAATCATGAGGAACTAGCTAATCTCGGTGGTCGTTATGCAGAGATGTTTGAAATGCAAGCGGCCAGCTATCGATAGGAAATTAGAAAGTTAGATGCCCCAGAATACACATCTAGAGCTTATTAGCGCAGAAACCGAACGCCTGCCCGAACCCGCGAGGGAAGCCGCCAACGTTCAGATCTTGCGCAAGAAAGCGGCAGAGTTGGCATGCAGTGTAACTCTGTTGTCGGAGATGCAGTCGTCCCCGACGTTTCGCCACCGCTGTGGCGTGCTGAAAAGTAAACTCAAACCTCTATTCGCGGCTTTGGAATCATCACCGCCGGAATCACCCACTTCGGATGATTTTCGCTGGCTTTATGAAAACAGCCGGGTATTGTATGGCGAACTTCAGAATACCGTTGCAGCACTCAAGTCACAGCGGAACCTAGCCCACGTCCGTACCGAGGCAGGCAAAATCGTCCCGCGGGCCCTTGCGCTGGCAGAGGGCTTTCTGGAAGCCACTTCCTATGAGTTCAGCGAGCCGGAATTTACTTTGTTTGTCGAAACCCTTCAACAAACCACCATTCTGACAATGCGGGAGCTTTGGGTTCTTGTCTCAGCCCTGAAGCTAATCCTTCTGGAACAGATCGCTGCGCATGCTGGTTCTATCATCCGTGATCCGCGCGAGTCGAATGGTGTGTGCGTTTACGTACGCAATCTCCGGAATATCGGTCAAGTTACGTGGAAAGAGGTTCTCGAGCCGCTGATTGCCTTTGACCGCATTCTGCGGCAGGATCCAGCGGACTGTTACAGCAAAATGGATTTTGAAAGCCGCGATTTTTACCGGCGTAAATTGTCGAATATTGCGGCCCACTCCAGTTTCAGCGAGATGGAGGTTGCCCAGGAAGCAGGAAGCGCTTGCTTTGGCTGAGGAAGCTCGCCGGCGGAGCTACAAGAATCCGAGAATAGGCCTGCGCGAATCGCACATAGGTTATTACCTTGTCGATAGGGGAGCGGATCTTCTTTATCAGAGGATAGGTTTCAAGCGCCCATTAGGGCAAGAAGTCGAAGCGTCATTGCGCAGATTTCCGGATAAATTCTTCCTGCTGGGGATTGGAATACTTACGTTCACCATTGCATTGGCAGCTGGGTCGCTGCTCTACGATTCCCACAGTTCCGTTGGTTTTGTTGTTGCCTCAATTTTGATGTTGTTGTTACCCGTCTCCCAGAGTGCAGTGCAGTTGATGAATCAGCTAATCACTTCACTCCTGCCGGCGGAGATTCTTCCAAAACTCGACTTGTCCGAAGCAGTTCCGGATGACTGCATTACCATGGTCGCAGTTCCGAGTCTGCTGTTGAATGAAAAGCAGGTACACGGCCTGGTTGAGGACCTGGAGGTACGCTTTCTCGGGAACCACGATCCAAATATTCATTTCGCGCTCCTGACGGATTTGCCTGATTCGCGTGAGCCTGCTCGAGAAGACAACCCGCTAATCGATCTATGTACCGATTTGATTCGCGAACTGAATGAGAGATATGCCGGACAGGGGATGGGATCGTTCTTCCTGTTCCATCGTCACCGCGTTTACAACCCGCGCGAAAGAGCTTGGATGGGTTGGGAGCGCAAGCGCGGAAAACTACTGGATTTTAACAAACTACTCCGCGGGAAATACGACAGCTTTCCTGTAAAAGTTGGAGACCTTTCCATACTCACGGAGGTCCGGTTCGTTATTACTCTCGATGCTGATACGGAACTTCCGCGCGGAACGGCACACCGGATGATCGGGGCTCTAGCACATCCGTTGAACCAAGCTGTTATTGATCCGGAGAAGAATATTGTCGTCAGCGGATACGGCATCCTGCAGCCGCGGGTTGGAGTCAGCGTGCAAAGCACAGCACTGTCACGGCTTGCTGCCATCTATGCGGGTGAAACCGGCTTGGATATCTACACCCGGGCTGTTTCAGACGCCTATCAAGATCTGTTTGGCGAGGGCATCTTCACCGGCAAGGGAATCTATGAAGTAGATACCGTTTATCGCGTCCTCGATCGACGATTCCCGCGAAATGCGCTGCTGAGTCACGATTTGATCGAAGGCGCATACGCACGGGCCGGATTGGTAAGCGATATCGAGGTGATTGAGGATTATCCTTCCCACTACAGTGCCTACAACCGCCGCAAACATCGTTGGCTGCGCGGTGACTGGCAGATCGCGGGATGGCTATTCCCCAGGGTGACTGAGGAATCCGGGGAGCATGCGCCGAATCCGATTTCATCCATTTCGCGATGGAAGATTTTCGATAATCTACGCCGCAGCTTGGTGGAGCCAGCAACGTTTTTGCTGCTTGTGCTTGGTTGGCTTGCGCTCGGCGGGCGCCCGTTATATTGGACCCTGCTCACCATTTGCATTCTGTTTATCCCAGCGTGGAGCCAGTTTGCCCTTAACCTCCTGCGCGCGCTATTCAAGCTCAATCCGATCATTGCCCGCGAAGCTCTCGATGCGCTCTACACTGCGAATATCAACCTCTTTTTCACACTGACCTTCCTTGCCCACCAGGGGTTGCTCTCGCTCGATGCAGTGGTGCGTGCTCTCGTCCGGCGGATCATCACCCATCGCCGGCTTTTGGAATGGGAAACGGCGGCAGAAGCCGAGCTTGGTCGAGGGCGTGCACCAGCGGATCTATATCTGAACTGGATGCCAGCCCTCGCGTTCGGACTGGGTCTTCTAGTGTTGGTCACGCGGCCTAATGCCCTTCCTGCTGCGCTGCCGATTCTATTGCTCTGGGGCTGCAGCAAAATCATTTCCGCGTGGCTGAACCGGCCGCCTGCGTCACGAAGCCAAGTCTCTCGTACCGAGGCGTCATTTCTTCGCAATTCTGCTGTTCACATGTGGCGGTATTTTGCCGAGTTCAGCACCGAAGAACACAACTGGTTGATACCGGACAATATCCAAGAGCAACCGCCGGCCGTAGCGGCCCGTGTGTCGCCCACCAATCTGGGCTTCCTGCTGAATGCGAGGCAGGTGGCATGTGAGTTCGGATATCTCACCGTCCCAGAATTTACGGAACAGACTCTGAGGACACTTGCGACCGTATCAAGTCTGCGTAAGCATCGCGGGCACCTGCTGAACTGGTACGATACGCGCACGCTTCAGCCCCTCGCCCCGCTCTTTGTTTCCTCCGTCGATAGTGGCAATTTGCTGGCTTCGCTTTGGACCCTGCAGCAGGGCTGTTTGGAGCGGTTGCGCCAGCCAATATTGCAGAAGTGTTTAGCGGAGGGGTTGCTTGATAATCTTCGTGTACTTGTATCTTTAGGTGCGTTCCCCGGCGATTGGCTTTCCATTTGTGAGCGGGAGATGAACACGGAGAATTGGTTGCAATCCTTGCTGGATCTGCCCGAATCGACTTTTGATCGAGTTCGTGCTTTCATTTCCAATTCTACGGACGCCGCCGGAACGATCGTTTCGTTAATCTTAAATTGATGGACAACCTAGCGTTGGAGCGAGTGCCAGATTTCAGTGATAAGTTATCCAACCGGATCGATGTGGCGATCCATCTGGCTTCTCCAGAGAACAGAGCGCTATATGAGCGTCTTCGCGATCTGATTCTTCAAGCGCGACCGAATGTGGTACGGCTAATCAGAGATCTGCGAATCGTTGCCGCTGAGGCAGGTAAGCTCGCCGATGAAATGGATTTCGAGTTCCTTCTGAACCGCCGCCGCAAGCTGATGTCGGTCGGGTTCAATGTGGAATTACAGCAGCTTCATCCTGCTTGCTACGATCTGCTCGGCACAGAGTCCCGTACTGCAGTCTTTGTTGCTATTGCCAAAGAGGATATTCCGCAAGAGAGCTGGTTCTTGCTTGGCCGGGCGCATACCCTCGACCGAGGACGTCCTGTACTGCTGTCGTGGACTGGAACTTTGTTCGAGTACTTAATGCCCGCACTCTGGATGCGCACCTATTCAAATACACTTCTGGAGCGCTCGCGCGCTGCGGCTTTGCGCTCACAGCAGGCACACGCCAGGCATAAAGGGGTCCCCTGGGGCATTTCCGAATCAGCCTATTTCAAACTTGATGAGACTGGAAATTACCAATATCACGCTTTCGGGCTTTCGCACCTTGCAATGCGCAAATGTGAGGTCAATGGGCTCGTCATTTCGCCTTACTCCACTTTTCTCGCCTTGAACATTGACTGTTCAAGCGCATTGCGGAATCTGCGGCGAATGGCCGATTTGGGTTGGTTCGGCAAATATGGCTTCTACGAAGCTGCGGACTATAGTTCTTCCCGGCGCAGGTTCTGGGGGACAAGTCATAAGCTGGTACGATGCTGGATGACCCATCATCAGGGGATGAGCCTGCTCGCCATTGCTAATTTTCTGCATGGAAATGTCGTGCAGCGATGGTTCCATAGCAATCGGCGTGTGCAGGCAACAGAACTATTGCTGCACGAAAAGCCAGTCGCCCACGTCCGAAGAAGAGATATGCCGCACAGAGTTGCTGCTGCCTGAACAACAACCCTGAGTGAGATCGCTCTGAATGCAAAAACCGTCTAGAAGCCACCGCCCAGTTATTTTTATTGTGGCAATGGCGCTGGTTCTGAGCGTTGCTCCAGCCCAGGGGCAAGCCACTGCCCACCCAGAACTCATCACCGCAGATGCTAATGCTCCTTCGCGACCCTTCCCTCATTTCTGGGAGAAGATGTTTGGCTCTGGCCGCGCCATTCTCAGCCTGCGCGAAAGTTACCGCCGAGATCTACGCGAAATCAAAGAGGCTACTGATTTCGAATACGTGCGTTTCCACGCCATTTTCCACGACGAGGTCGGAGTGTATCAAGAAGATAGCGAAGGGCGCGCCACGTATAATTTCTCCTACCTCGACCAAATCTACGACGGCTTGCTGGCCAATGGAGTTCGGCCGTTTGTCGAGTTGAGTTTCATGCCGAGCGATTTGCCAAGCATCTAGTCGAGCGATATGGCATCGATGAGGTTGCCAGCTGGTACTTCGAAGTCTGGAATGAACCCAACATTGATTTCTGGGCAGGCGAGCCGAAACAGGCAACCTACTGGCAGCTTTACGATCACACTGTCCGCGCCATTAAGAAGGTGAACACCCGCCTTCGCGTCGGAGGTCCTGCGACCGCACAAGCGGCATGGGTAGATGCCTTCATAGAACATTGCACGCGAAACAATGTCCCTCTGGATTTTGTTTCGACCCATGTCTATGGAAACGATCGATCCCAAGACGTATTCGGTACGAACGAAGATATTCCGCGCGACAAAATGGTCTGCCGGGCGGTAAACAAAGTTCATGAGCAGATCAGCGCTTCTCCTATGCCGAACCTTCCTCTGATCTGGAGCGAGTTCAACGCCAGCTATAAGAACGAACCTCCGGTGACCGACTCAATCTATATGGGGCCTTGGTTGGCCGACACCATTCGCCGGTGTGATGGCCTGGTGGACATCATGGCGTACTGGACGTTCTCCGATGTGTTTGAAGAACAGGGCGTGGTGAAGACACCGTTTTACGGTGGCTTTGGGCTAATTGCCGCTGGTGGTATTCCGAAGCCGTCATATCATGCTTTCCGGCTCTTGCATAAGGTCGGGGATCGGCGCATCCCCCTCAATTCAGAGTCTGCGCTGCTTACCTTGAGGAGGGACGGCACTGTTGTGCTGGCTGTCTGGAACTACGCCTCTCCGGATCAGCCCGGTTCGACGAGAGATTTTGTCGTGCACTTCAAGAACACGAAGGCACAGCAGGCGCAGGTTTGGCGATTAGATAGTGACCACGGAGATGTTCATTCCGCATACGAAAAAATGGGAGCGCCTCGTTATCCCACGCAAGCAGAACTCCAACAGTTGCGCTCCGCTTCTGCACTCATCGCCCCTGAGACGCGTGAGCTCAAGAATGGCGAACTGACTCTTGATGTACCCGCTCATGGCCTGGCATTAGTGGAGCTTAAATAACACGACAGGACAGATGGAGCCAACCGTTTTCACCCTCCGTGCGAGCTGCGTTCTGCGGCTAAAGGCATCCGGCCCTTCTACACGCTACGGCTGGCCGACGGGGAGAACTCTCTTACCAACATTGTAGCCTTCGAGCCGCAACGCAGGCTTCCGGCCGGCAAGTTCGG
>WNGN01003179.1_pt1 | contig 11077 bp, 5 predicted proteins | sample 5400561 | NCBI WGS metagenome assembly WNGN01 (sample SAMN13153379, study PRJNA577476) | soil metagenome | isolation source: 115 cm soil or saprolite under Garry oak tree replicate 2 | place: USA:California | collected 2016-06-15 | reverse complement strand
GCGCGTCAGCTGACCATGAAGGATGCGAGCCGCTGTACCGTCGTCGCCTTCGGGAACAGCGACCTTGACGTGACCGACCGAGACCTGGGCATTGTGCAGGGCACGATCGAGGGCCAGCTCTACGTCGTCGTCAACAGCCAGCTGACCAACCTCACCGATGCCCCCGAGCTGGTGGTCATGAGCGGCAGCTTCAAGGGCACGGTCGTGGTGACGGATGCAGCGATCATCACGATCACGGAGGGCACGTTGACCGGAGACGGCGCGCCGCCGACCTTCTGCCCCGGAGGCTGCAAGTTCACGGGCACGTTCAGGCAGCCGTTCACGGTCAATCACGTCGCGGTCTACATGAAAGACAATCACCAGCTCGTGCCGGTGCTCCCGGACGAGCGGGCGCTGGGGGACCCCACCGTGCGCCTCGAGATCACGTTCGTCGACGATTAACGCAGGGAGGGGAATGATCGCCGTGGATGAGGCGCCGTTTGTGTCGTCGAGCCCGGCCGCGGGACAACCGCGCCGGCGGGGCGTCGTCTCACGGGGGGTGCATGTCTACCTCCGCACGCTGTCGCCGGGGGACCTCGAGTACCTCTCCGAGTGGGCGGAAGACCCGTTCACGGAGCGCATGGTCGGCAGCGAGTTCCTGAACAGCTACAAGCATGTGTACGACAAGGATCCCTCGTTCTACGAGGCGTGCCTGATGGACTCGACCCAGATTGTCCTCGTGATCGAGGCCAACCCGGAGTGGGACCGCCCCCTCGGGCTGGCGCGGCTGTTCAACATCCACCTCCTGGAGGGCTACGCGTTCCTCGAGGTCATGCTGACCGCCCCGAAGGCGATCCGCCGCGGATTTGGTGTGGAGGCGGGCAAGCTCATCTCGTACTATGGAGTGGACGTACTGGGACTCCGACGCATCGAGGCGAAGGTGTACGAGTACAACCGCCTGAGCGCCAACTCGCTACGGCGCAACGGCTTCCGGCAGGAAGGCATTCTCCGGCAGGCGGGATACCAGGACGGCCAGTGTTGGGACATGCTCGTCTTCGGAATCCTGAAGCACGAGATCGAGCAGCAGCGCAAGAACGACCCAGTCTATCTCCCTCTCGAGGGCGCCGAGGGGGAAACGCGTGACGCTTCATAATTTTCTTCCGCTCCTCGCGCTGATCCTCAACGTCTCCCTCGCCGGGATCACGCTCTTCCGCAATCCCGGGAGCCGGCTAAACCGGCTGTTCACCTATTTCGTGGGCGGCATGGCCGTGTGGAACTTCGGCGTGTTCATGCTGCGCCGCGCGCCGGACGAGGCCACCGCGGTCTTCTGGGAGATCATCATCCACACCGGGGTCATCGCGCTCCCGGCGTTCTACTATCACTTCGTCCTGATCTTCCTCGAGAGCACGACCCGGCACCGGACGTCGCTGCTCGTCGCGTACACGCTGGCCCTCGTCTTCATCATCATCAACCTGAGCGGCTCGACGCTGTTCATGCACGGCGTGAAGACGACGTACTGGGGATGGGCGCCGGCGACCGGTCTCCTGTACACGCCGTTCTTCGTCTACTTCAACTTCTTCCTCATCTACGGGCTCGCGCACCTGATCCGGATCTACAAGGACGTCGATTCCAGCTTCCGGCGGAACCGCGCGACCCTGATCCTGCTGGGCACCCTGGTGAGCCTGGTCGGCGGCCTCATCGACTTCGCCCGGTTCATCCTCGCCCGGTTCGTGCCGGCGGCGGACCTCGTCTACCCGATGGGCATTCCCGCCAACATGGTGTTCGCGCTCATGCTCGGGACGTCGATCGTCCGCTACCGGCTCTTCGACGTCAACGTGGCCGTGAAGAAGGGCGCCGTCTATCTCCTGGTGTGGGGCGTGCTGACCTCGGTGCTGGTGGCGGCCGAATCGTACGCCGACTTGGACCAGTTGAATCCGCTGTGGATCATCCTGCCGCTCGGATTCGTGATGACCATGCTCGTCAGCCCGGTCGGCCAGCGGCTGGAGGAGTCGATCGAACGGGTCATGTTCAGCCGGCGACGCGGCTGCTACGAGACGCTGCTGGACCTCAGCAAGCGGATGGGCGCCATCCTGGACTTCGGCCGGCTGATGGAAACGCTCGTGCACGGGCTGGTCCGCGGGGTACCGCTCACCCACTGCATGCTGATGATCTACGACGCCCAGCGCGGCGCGTTCGTCGTCTACCGCGAAGACACCAGCGTGGGCGAGCGGGGCGCGGCGGCGCCGATCCTGATGGACAGCCGGATCGTGCAGTGGCTCAACCAGACGGGCCGGGTCCTGGTGAAGGAAGAAGTCAAGCTGAACCCCGAGATCGCCGCGTACTTCGAGGCGGCCGAGAACGAGCTCGACGCCATCAAGGCGACGATCATCGTGCCCCTGAAGATCGAGGGCAAGCTCACCGGCATCCTCCTCGTCGGCGAGAAGCTCTCCGGCGACATCTTCGACGATGAGGAGCTCGAAGTGCTGGCCGTCCTCGCCAACCAGGTCGCGATCTCGCTGGAGAACGCGCGACTCTACGAGGAGCTCACGGAGACCAACGCGGAGCTCACGCAGGCGAGCCGGCTCAAGTCCCAGTTCCTGGCCAGCATGTCGCACGAGCTGCGGACGCCGCTCAACTCGATCATCGGATTCTCGAAAGTGCTGCTGAACCGCTTCGACGGCGAGCTGACCGAGCGCCAGGAGACCTACATCCGCTCGGTGCACAACAGCGGCGCGCATCTGCTCCAGCTCATCAACGGCATCCTCGATTTCTCGCGGATCGAGGCGGGCAAGCTCGAGATGATCTCCGAGGAGGTCGATCTGCACGAGCTCATCGACGAGTGCATCGAGTCGTCGATGCCGCTCGCCCGCGGCAAGCAGATGAAGGTGGAGAAGAACGTGCCGCTCGAGCTGCCGCCGCTGTCCGGCGATCGCACGAAGATCAAGCAGATCCTGCTCAACCTCCTGTCCAACGCGATCAAGTTCACGGGGCAGGGCCGGGTGCTCGTGAGCGTGGTGCCCGAGCCGGATGCCCTCCGGGTGAGCGTCGCCGACACCGGGATCGGCATTCGCGAGGACGACCTGACCCGGCTGTTCGAACCGTTCCAGCAGCTCGACAACCCGGTCGTCCGCAGCGCGGGAGGCACCGGGCTCGGGCTCGCGATCAGCAAGAAGTTCGTGGAGCTGCACGGCGGCCGCATCTGGGCGGAGAGCCGGGAGAACCAGGGGTCAACGTTCCACTTCACGCTCCCCTTGACCTGAGGAGAAGCCGTCGAATGCCGGCACGGTCACTCGACCAGAAGACGAAGATCCTGTACATCGAGGACAACCGCGAGAACCGGCTGCTCGTCCGCGCGGTTTTGGAGGCGGCCGGGTACCTCATTGTCGACGCCGAGGACGGCCTCGCCGGGATCGAAGCGGCGATCCGCGAGGAGCCGGCCCTCATCCTGCTCGACATCAACCTCCCGGGAGTCGATGGCTACGAGATCGTCGCGATCTTGAAGTCGTTCCCGAACCTGGTCTCGACCCCGGTGATCGCGCTGACCGCCTACGCGATGCAGGGCGACCGGCAGCGCACGCTGGTGGCCGGTTGCGACGGCTACATCCAGAAGCCCATCGATGTCGACGCGTTCCCCCGGCAGGTCGCCGAGTTTCTCGGCGGCAAGCGGGAGAAGGTGGAGAGCCGCGACGAGGGCGTCTACCTCCGCGAGCTGAACCAGCGGCTCGTCTATCGTCTGCTCAACCAGGTCGAGGAGCTCAAACGGCTGAACCAGCACTTCGTGCGGCGCGCCTCGCAGCTCGAGGACCTGCACCATTCCATGCAGGACATCACCTCCGAGCTTGGCGTCGCCCCGATGCTCGAGAAGCTCTTGGGAGGGCTGGCGGGGGCCATCGGCACCACCAGCCTGAGCGTCGAGCTCACCGGGCCACCAGCCGTCACCGTCGCCGCGCCGCAGAATACGGTCGAGCAGCCGCGGAGCGTCCTGGCCGGCTCGGGCGCCACGCCGGCGGAGGACTGGACCGAGGTCGAGTGGAAGCTGCCGCTCAAGATCCGGGGCCGCTCGCTCGGCGTCATGATCGCGCGCCACGTCCTGCCGCCGGGCGCAAAGGCCGACGAGGAGCAGCTCCTCAAGATCGTCGCGGACCAGGTGGCCATCGCGGCCGAGAACGCCCGCCTCTACGAAGGCGTGATGCGGCGCGCCGCCGAGCAGGAGAGCCTCGTCGAGTCCGGCCGCCTGCTCACCGGCACGCTGCAGGTCTCCGAGGTGCTGAGCCGGCTCAGCGAGCTCGTGCGCAGCCGATTCGGCGCCGACGTCGCCCGGATCCTCATCATCAGCGACGATACACCCAGCGTTTTCCGTCTCCACGCTCAGGCTGGGGCGACCCGGACCGCGAGGGACACGGTGCTGCACGACGTGGGCGACGACGATGGGCTCATCGGATGGATCGCCAAGCACCGCCGGCCGCTCGCCTACAGCGACGTTCTGACGGAGCCGAGCGTCAAGCGCCGGCAATGGCTCGAGAGCGAGGGCGTCGTGTCCGTTCTGGGCCTTCCGCTCTTCCTCGAGAGCGAGCTCGTCGGCGTCCTGAACATTCTCTATCGCACGCGTCACGTGTTCACGCCGGAAGAGCTGGCCCTCGGCGAGGCGCTCGCGACGTCGGCGTCGGTCGCGATCCGCAACGCGCGCCTTCACGAGCAGACCGAGGAGCGCCTGCGGCACACCGAGACGCTCCTGGCCGTGAGCCAGGACGCCAGCTCGACGCTGGAGCTCACCGAGATCTTGAGGCGGACGACGCGGGCCATGGTCCGGGCGCTCGGCGCGGACACGGGCGGAGCGTGGCTCCTGAGCGAGGACGGGAGCCGCTTCGTGCCGATCGTCGGGTACCACGTGCCCCGGGAGCTCTTGGGGGCGCTCGAGAGCGCAACGCTGAAATCGATGGATCCCCGTGTGAGCGACTGGCGGCGGGTCGACGGGCCGCTGTACGCCAGTCACAGCCAGGAGGACACCCGGTTCACTCACCCGTTCGCCCGACTGCTGCCGCACAAGTCGATCCTCATCCAGCCGATGCGGTGGAAGGGCGTGAGCATCGGAGGCTTTGCGATCGCGTGGCTCAAGGAGCACCATCGCTTCACCTCCGACGAGCTGCGGCTGGCCGAGGGCATCGCGCTGCAGGCTGCGGTGGCGAGCGAGAATTCACGGTTGTACGAGGGCGAGAAGCAAAAGCTGGTCGAGCTCAAGCGGACGCAGGCGCAGCTGATCCAGTCCACGAAGCTCGCGGCGATCGGCGAGCTGGCGGCGAATATCGCCCACGAGATCAACAATCCCCTGACGAGCGTGCTCGGCTTCGCCTCGTACCTCGCCGAGCAGATCGCGCCGGGCCAGCCGATGCGCGAGGAGCTCGACCTCATCCAGGAAGAGGCGGGGCGCGCCCGCGACATTGTGAGGGACCTCCTGCACTTCAGCCGGCAACGGGAGTTCATCCCGCAGATCACCGACCTGAACGTGGTCCTCGAGCAGACGTTGTCCATGGTGCGCCGTCAGGGCGCCCTGGACGCGATCTCGCTCCGGGAGGAATACGCGCCGGGGCTGGCTCCCGTGGAGATCGACGTGCCCCGCATCAAGCAGGTGTTCCTGAACCTCATCAACAACGCGGTCTACGTCATGAAGGACCGCGGCGGGTCGCTCACGGTCCGGTCCCAGGCCAGCGGGGCCATGGTGCAGGTGGAGGTGACCGATACCGGCACGGGGATCGCGCCGGAGCACCTCGACCGTATCTTCGAGCCGTTCTTCACGACCAAGCCCGACGTGAGCGGCACCGGGCTCGGACTGTCGGTGAGTCTTGGGATCGTGCAGAGCCACGGCGGGACGATCGAGGTCCAGAGCGAGCTCGGTAAGGGGTCGACCTTTACCGTCAAGCTTCCGACCAAGCCGGGGGCTACGGTGGAGGACACTGATCCCGACGTTTAGGGCGGCATTCTAGTCGCCCGCCGGTCTCGATTGCCCCTCGATCCTCGCGATAACTTTCTTGCCAGCGAGCCATACCCGGACCTCCACCTAAGTGTCAAGCCTCAATGAGCTAAGTGTCGAGACTCAATGAGGATTCCCGTTGCGGATGAATTTCCGGACTGGAAACGACAATAAATCAGCCACTTACGTAGCTTTAATCCGGAAATCAGTCCCCGGGGAGTCAATATAATCAGATGGTTATGTGGCAGAGTGATTGGCCTCTCGGTTGCACTTCCTCCTCTGCGGACGCAGCTAAAGACGGCATAAGGCACGAGGAGAGAGCGCGATGACGAGCGTACGTTGTTGGAAAAGCGCGGTGACGTGGAGTCTCTTGGGGCTGATGCTCCTGCTGTTCGGGCCGGCGCCAGCCGTGGCGTGGGATCTGAGCCAGATTTGGCTCGATTTGGGTTCGCTCTCGGCAGACGTGGTCCTTTACGAAGTCACCGAGGACATGTACCTCAAGGACGCTGCGGGCAACTTCGTGGCGCAACCCGTTGAGGGTGGCCGGCGGACTGCGATCGCTCAGCTTTCCGGCTGGGCGAAGCTGGGGAGCCCGCTTTGCCCGGCCTGGGTGGTGATGGTCGCCCCGACAACCAGGAAGTGCGCGGTGAACGCCAAGGGCGCGGACGACCTGAGCCTCGCCACGGGTAAGGGTACGGTCGCCGGGACGTTCGCGGTGGTGGTCCAGGGTGACAACCTGGTAGACGCGGAGGAGTTCGTCATCATGACCGGGACCTTCTCGGGCGCCGCCGACCTCTCGCCAGCCTTCGCGGGTCGGGCGCCGCTGGGGTACATCACCAACGGTGTCGCTACGATCGACGGGAGCGGCCTCACCTCCCACTTCACCGGCACGTTCCGGCTTCCCGTCAAGCTCAAGACAGGGAGCACGCAGCCCGATCTCATGCAACTGGACGCCTACTACGTGACCGACCTGGGCGTGCCGGTCTGGGTGAAGGCCAATGAGCGGGCGCTCGGCGTCCCGGCGGTACGGCTCGAGATCAGGTTCTAGTTCCCGACGCCTCCTCGTGCCTCTCTACCGGGCCCGAGCCGGAACACCGGCTCGGGCCCCGTCGCGTCTCACGACCCCGCGCGTCAGTCAGCCTTGAAATACTTCGCGGCGGGGTGATGGAACACGAGCGCGGACACCGAGGCCTCCGGATCCATCATCAAGCCCTCGGTCAGGTGGAGCCCGAAGGTCTCGGGCTCCAGCAGCCTGAACAGGGTGGCTTGATCCGCGAGGTTCGGACAGGCCGGATACCCGAAGGACACCCGGATGCCCCGGTAGTGCGCCTTCAGCTTCTCGCTGATCGGCAGCTCGGGCGGATCCGGAAAGCCCCACAGGGTCCGCAGCCGCGAGTGCAGCATCTCGGCGAAGGCTTCCGCGCACTCGATGGCCAGCGCCTGGAGCGCGTGGGAGCGAACGTACTCCCCCCCGTCCTTCCACGCCGTCGCGAGCTCCCTGACACCGGCGCCGCATGTGACCGCGAACAGCGCCACGTAGTCGTCCGCGTCGTCCCTCACGTAGTCGGTGAGGCAGAGGCGCTCGCCGGCCGGCTGGCGCGGGAAGTCGAACCTCGCGGCTTCTCGCCCGGAGGGGTCGAGCAGTGTCAGTGTGTCGCCCGCGCCCCGGGCGCGATACCAGCGGTAGGCGCCGTGCGGGTGGAGGAGCCCGCGGCTGACGGCGTCGCGCTTCAGCTCCTCGACGATTTCGTGGACCTCGCGCACCTTGGCGTCCCCGCTCTCGAGCAGGCGCTCGACCGGGCCGCGCACTCCGAGATGCTTTCCGTAAAGCATCTGGAGGTTCAGGTAGGGGTAGATCTGGCCGAGGGGCACGTCGCGCAGGACGTGACGCTCCAGGTCCGCGGGCACGGGCGCGGCCACGCGCTCGAGCCGCCGCGGCGGGGCCGGTGGCGGCGCCGACGGCGCGGTCTCGGGGACCGCCGCCGGGCCGGCGGACAGCTCCGCCTGCTCGCGTCGGATGCGCGCCACGAGCGGTTCGCGAGTGGGCGCCGAGAAGAGCTGGTTGGCCAGGTCGAGCCCGTCCATCGCGTCCTTCGCGTAGAGCGTGAGCCCGCCGTACTCGGCCGCGATCCTCGTCGCCGCGAACTTCCGGGTGAGCGCGGCCCCGCCGACGAAGAGCGGAATCTCGATCGCGGCGGCCCGGAGATCCTGAGCGGTCAGGACCATCTGCTGCGCCGACTTCACGAGCAGACCGGACAGGCCGAACGCGTCCGGCTTGTGGGTGTGGTACGCCGCGATCAGCTCCTCGGGCGGGATCTTGATGCCCAGGTTGATCACGCGATACCCGTTGTTCGAGAGGATGATTTCCACGAGGTTCTTGCCGATGTCGTGGACGTCGCCCTTGACCGTGGCCAGCACGATCGTGCCCCGCGTGGCCGATGCGGCCTTTTCCATGAACTGCTCGAGGTGCCCAACGGCGGCCTTCATCGCCTCCGCCGACTGGAGGACCTCGGCCACGATGAGCTGGTTGTCGTTGAACAGCCGTCCGACCTCGTCCATGCCCCGCATCAGCGGACCGTTGACGATGTCGAGCGGCGCGGCTTCCCCGAGCTTCGCGTTCAGGTCGTCGATCAGCCCGTCGCGGCTGCCCTCGACGATGTAGCGGGCCAGCCGCTCGTCGAGCGTGAGGGTCTCGGCGGCGGGCGGCGCCGTCCGCCTCTCCCGGAAATACGCGGCGAAGGCGGCCACCGGGTCGTCACCCCGCCAGTAGATGAGGTCCTCGGCCAACCGCCGTTCCTCCTCGGGAATGGACGGGTAGCGCTGGAGGCGCTCGGTGTTCACGATCGCGTAGTCGAGGCCCGCCTTGGTGCAGTGATAGAGGAAGACCGAGTTGAGCACCTCGCGGCCCGCGGGGGGCAGGCCGAACGAGACGTTCGAGACCCCGAGGATCGTCTTGCACTCCGGAAACCGCTGCTTGATGGCGCGGATGCCCTCGATGGTCTCGACGGCCGAGCCGATGTAGTTGGCATCGCCCGTGCCGACCGGAAAGACGAGCGCGTCGAAGATGAGGTCGCGGGCCGGCAGACCGTACTTCCCGGTGAGGAGGTCGTGGCACCGCTCGGCGATCGCGAGCTTGCGCTGACGCGTGACCGCCATGCCCTGGCGCTTGTCCTCGTCGATGCAGCCCACGACGACGGCGCCGCCGTAGGCGCGCAGGAGCGGCACGACCTTCTCGAACCGCTCCTCGCCGTCCTCGAGATTGATCGAGTTCACGATCGACTTGCCCTGACAGTGGCGGAGCGCCGTCTCGATCACCGCGGCGTCCGTCGAGTCGATCATGAGCGGGACCTTCACCTTGCGGGTGATCTGCGCCATGAACCGGTCCACGTCGGCGTTCTCGTCCCGGTCGGGATTGGCCAGGCAGACGTCCAGGATCTGGGCGCTGTTCTTCACCTGCGCGCGGCCGATCTCGGCGGCCTCCTCGAACTGGTCGGCGACGATCAGCTCCTTGAACCGCCGTGAGCCGATGACGTTGGTGCGTTCGCCCACGAACAGCGGGCGGTTGTCGTCGGCGGGATAGAACACCTCGATCCCGCTGACCGCCTGGGGCTCCTGCCTCGCCGGAACGCGCGGGGCGCGGCCGGCCACCAGCGTCTTCAGCGCCCCGATGTGGGCCGGCGTCGTTCCGCAGCAGCCGCCGACGAAGTTGACCCAGCCCTCGTCGACGAAGCGCTTCATCTTGAAGGCGAGGCTCGTGGGGGTCTCGGCGTACTGCCCGCGCTCGTCCGGCAGGCCCGCGTTCGGATAGACGCTCACATAGCGGGTCGACATCGCCGCCAGCGAGCGCAGGTGATCGGTCATGAACTCGGGCCCGGTGGCGCAGTTGAGCCCGATCGAGAAGAGATCGAGGTGCTCGAGCGCCACGTAGAGCGCCTCGACGCCCTGGCCGGCGAGCATCGCCCCCATCGGCTCGATCGTGCCGCTGACCATGAGCGGCAGGTCGACGCCGGCCTCCCGCATCGCGGCGCGGACACCGAGCGCCGCCGCCTTGAGGTTCAGCGTGTCCTGGGCCGTCTCGAGCAGCAGCGCGTCGACGCCGCCGGCGATGAGCGCCGCCGCCTGCAGCGCGTACGCTTCCCGGACTTCGTGGAAGGTGACGTTGCGGGTGACGCTGATCGAGCGCGTCGACGGCCCCATCGCGCCGACGACGAAGCGCGCGCCGGCGATCTCGCGCGCGAGCCGGCCGGCGGCGAGGGTGATCTCGTAGGCGCGCTCGGCCAGGCCGTACTCGGCGAGCACGTACGGCGCGCAGCCGAAGGTGTTGGTCGACACGAGATCGGCGCCGGCCTCGAAGTAGGCGGCGTGGATCGCCCCGATCACGTCGGGGCGCGTGAGGTTCAAGTGCTCGTTGCACCCTTCATACTGGGCGCCGCCGAAGTCGGCGGCCTCGAGGCCGGCGGCCTGGATCATGGTGCCCATGGCGCCGTCCAGGACGAGGATGCGCTCTGCCACCACCTCGCGGAGTCGAGACATAGAGTTATAGTAGCGCACATGATCACTGGGGCCCTTTCGCTCGACGGTGTCCGGGTCATCGACCTCTCGCGCGTTCTCGCCGGTCCCTTCTGCGGCATGCTCCTCTCCGACATGGGGGCCGACGTCATCAAGGTGGAGGACACCGGGGCGGGCGATGAATCCCGCACCTGGCCGCCCCACAAGGACGGCGAGTCGGCGGCCTTTCTCGTCATCAACCGCAACAAGCGGGACCTCATGCTCGATCTGAAGGCCCCCGAAGGGGCCGATATCCTGCGCAATCTCGTCAAGCGCGCCGATGTGCTCATCGAGAATTTCCGGACGGGCACGATGGAGGGCTTCGGTCTCGGCTACGACGCCCTGGCGGCGATCAATCCGGGCCTCGTCTACTGCTCGATCTCGGCGTTCGGGCGCACCGGCCCGCGAAAGGACGGGGCCGGCTACGAGGCCCTCATGCAGGCGTTCAGCGGGATCATGTCGATCACCGGCGAGCCCGACGGCCCGCCGGTCCGCGCCGGCGTCTCGTTCCTCGATCTCACGACGGGGATCTTTTCCGCCTTCGGCATCGTCAATGCCCTCCTGTTCCGGGCCAAGACCGGC
>WNGN01003176.1_pt1 | contig 11081 bp, 10 predicted proteins | sample 5400561 | NCBI WGS metagenome assembly WNGN01 (sample SAMN13153379, study PRJNA577476) | soil metagenome | isolation source: 115 cm soil or saprolite under Garry oak tree replicate 2 | place: USA:California | collected 2016-06-15 | reverse complement strand
GCAGGCGTGGGGTCCACGCTCGTCTCAGCCTTGATCTCCTGGGCGGCGCGCTCCAGCAGCACCCGGACTGCGGCCGGGTCCAGCTTGTGCCGAGGCCACATCCCACCAGCCGAGCCGATCTCGATCAGGGTCGACAGCTCGACGTCGTTCAGTGCTGGCAACGCGTCGCCGCTCACGTGCAGCGGGTCTGCTGGGTTTGCCATCTTTGCTACCTCCCGGGGTTGGAGTCCGGTTAGCCTGTTCCGCTCCGGCTCGGCAGCGCGATGACAGTGCTCGACATCTTCAGACAACTTCTTTCAGCGAGGATGGTGAAGGTTGCCCCGAGGTGTCCTTCAGGGGGACGATGGGCACCATGGGCATGGGAAACGAGCCGCTGCGCCGCGCGATGCTCCGCGCCGGCCACGACACCGCCACCCTCGCGGAGGCCCTCGAAGTCAGCGCCAAGAGTGTGGAGCGCTGGCTCGCCGGCACCAGCGTCCCCTACCCGAAGACCCGCTACCGGGTCGCCGCGCTGCTCGGCGAGGATGAGAGCTACCTGTGGCCCGAGGTGACCGACCGGACCGCGCTCGCGCGCGCGGAGCTGGTCAACATCTGGCCCCGCCGCGGCGACGTCCCCGCGCACCTGTGGGACGAGCTGCTGCGCCGCGCCGGCCGATCCGTGGATCTGCTCGCCTTCGGCGGCCTGTTCCTCACCGAGGAGCACCTCCAATGGCTCCCGACCCTGCGCGCCAAGGCGCAGGACGGCGTTCGGGTCCGGCTGCTGCTCGGCGACCCCGAAGGCCGCCAGCTCGCCGCCCGCGACGACGAGCAGGCGATCGGCCGCGGCGTTGTCGCCGGCCGGGTCGGCGCGGTGCTGGCCGCCTACCGGCCGCTGGCCGATGTCGCCTCCATCCGCCTGCACGACACGCCGCTCTACAACTCGATCTACCGGTTCGACGACGAGCTCCTGGTCAACGTCCACGTGTACGGGCTCCTGGCCGCGCACACGCCGACGCTGCACCTGCGTCGGGTCGACGGCGCCTACTTCCACACCTACGTGGAGAGCTTCGAACGGGTCTGGTCCTCGGCCCGCCCGCTGGCCGCCGAGCCGGCCATGGAGCTCGCGTGAGCCCGAAGCGGCGCCGGGTCGACTACTGGCAGGACCCGCACGCGCCGAAGCCGACCAGCCGCAAGCCGTCCGCCTCCGTGCTGGTGCGGGACGACGCCGGCCGGGTGCTTCTGCTGCAGCGGCCCGACTCGGGGCTGTGGACCATCCCCACGGGCGCCGTGAAGAAGGGCGAAACCGTGCCCAAGGCCGCCGTCCGCGAGTGCCAGGAGGAGACCGGCCTCCAGGTCGAGATCACCGGCATCGTGGGCGTGTTCTCCACGCCGGACCACCTGATCGCCTACTACAAGGGCGACAAGGTCAAGGAGGTCCGACAGCCGGTCAACATCTGCCTGCGGGCCCGCCCGGTCGGCGGCGAGCTCCAGCGCACCGACGAAGCCGCCGCGGTCGCATGGGTCGAGCCGACGGACCTGGGCGGCTATGAGATCCACCCGGCGATCCGGCTTCGCCTCGACCATAGCCTGACGTCCAGCGAGCCCTACATCGGGTAGTCGCGCCGGACCCGGTCGTCTCGTTCCGCAAGAGCGTCGAGACCCTGGAGATCTTGCGAAATTGCCGTGCAGCACCTTTCTGGAGAGCTCGAGTCGAGGAGCTGGAGAAGAGCGGTCGTCCCCTCTGGGGGACCCTGTCGTGGGTCTACCGGGAATCACCCGCCACGGACAGGATTTCCCTCGTCCTCCTGGTGCCAGGCACCCTGGCGCCCACGAAGGACCTACCCGTGGTGAAGCCCTGGGGCAAGGAGATCGAGGCCCCGATCGGCCTCGCCACGCTGACGGCCGCGGAGGTGACCGTGTGCCTCAGCGACATGCTCCAAGCAGTCGGACGCTTCGCTGAGCGCCTGGAGCGCGCGGCGGCAACCGCGTTCGCGGCCTTGCCAGCGGATGCGGTCGACCAGTTCGTCGCGCTGGATCTTCCTATCAGCTCGGGTTCGCCGCCCGCCCCTTCCACGCGGACGTGAACCCGACGCCACGCGGCGTTCGCTAGCATCGGGCCCGGAGTCACACCGGGGAGCAGCGATGACGTCATTCAACGCGAAACCGAACGCCCGTGGCGCCAAGGAGGCCGCGATCGCCGACGAGGGCGCCGCCGTCTCGGTGCGCGGCGCCGAGCCCGAGGAGCACGAGGCGATCCGCGTCCTGCTGGAGGCGGCGTATCGCCAGTTCGCCTCGGCGATCCCGCAGGCCATCTATGAGCCCTACATAGCCGACATCCTCGACCTGGAACCCCGGGTCCGGGCCGGCAGCCTGCTCGTCGCCGAGCAGGCGGGCCGGCTGCTGGGAACGGTCACCTTCTACGAGCAGGCCAACGCCCAGGGGGTCGGTTGGCCGCCGGGCTGGGCGGGCGTGCGGGCCCTGGGCGTCGACACGGCGGCGCGCGGGCGCGGGATCGGCCGGTTGCTGATGGAGGCGTGCCTCGATCGGGCGCGGCGGGCGGGCGCCGCGGTGCTTGGCCTGCACACGGCGGAGATCATGACCGCCGCGGTCGCCCTGTACGAGCACATGGGCTTCCGGCGAGCGCCGACGTTCGACTTCGACGCCCCCGCGTCCCACCGCGTGGAGGGCGAGCGCCCGATCACGGTGATCGCCTACCGCCTCGACCTCTGACCGCCGCCCGCTAATTGGCTTGCGCCGGCCTGGCGGGCACGCGAGGGTTGGGCGACCGTCGACCATGCCGCCCAGCGTCGAGGTTGGCTGGCCGAGGCAGCCTGGATCGACACCCCGGGATCGACGGGCCCGCCGAGGACGTCCTGGACGGCTTCGACGCGGTCTGGATCGCGCCGGCCAGCCCGTACCGGAGCATGCGCGGGGCGCTCGAGGCGATCACCTTCGCCCGCTCCCACGACCTGCCGTTGCTCGGCACCTGTGGTGGCTTCCAGCACGTGGTCATCGAGTTCGCGCGCAACGTCGCCGGCATTCCCGACGCCGCGCACGCCGAGTACGACCCGACCACCTCGCGGCTGCTGATCAACGGGGGGGACGCTGTTCGTCCCGCAGACCTCCAGCACACCCGCGGCGCGGCACCCGCTGGTCAGCGCCTACCTCGCGGCGACCCCTCGAAGGCGAGCTGACGCAGTCGCCAGGTGATGCTGGCGGGTTCGCCGTCGGCGAGAGCACGCAGGCCGAGGGCGATCTCATCGAGGACGGCCGGGGTGGCCACGCCGGCGACGAGCGGGTCGTGACGCCAGACCCCGAGGTTCAGGCCGAACATCGCACCAACCAGCGGCGTGGGCGGCGACAGCACTGCGAGGCGGCTGTCGACGCGCCGCAGGTCGCCGGGGTCGGCCAGCGACTCCAGCAGACGGCCGACCTCGAGGCGGTGGCCACGCGCCGTCAGCAAGCGCGCCACCGTGTCGAGGTAGGCGCGCAGGACGGGATGCTCGGTGTGGATCTCCTCGACCTCGTCGAGCAGTAGCAACCCTCCCGGCGCGAGCTGCGACGCCCAGGCCGCCAGCACCGCCCGGGGGTCGGCCAGGTGGGTCATCAGGAAGCGGCAGGATGCGAGGTCCACCGGGCGCTCGGGAAACGGCACCGTGGTCACGTCGTGCTCCAGGTAGGCGATCCCCTGGCGCGCGGTCGCGCGGGCCAGCTCCAGGAAGGTCGCTGACTGGTCCAGACCGAGTGTCCGGCGCGGCCGCAGCACCTCGTCGAGCAGCAGGGTCGTGTGCCCCGGGCCACAGCCGAGGTCCACCGCCAGCGCGGGCGTCGCGCCCGCGAAGCGCTCCAGGAACGCGCGGCTGGACGGCTCGAACGCCTCGGCGACGAGCGCCAGCCGCCGCGCGGCCGGCACGCCGTCCCCAAACGCATACGGTGCCACCGCGCCCATGGCTCAGGCGCTCTTGCGGGGCCGTGGCACAATCCGCTGCCGCAGCGGGTCGGCCAGGGCGCGCTCCGCGGCGACGGCACCGGGAACGGTTGGAATCGCAAGCGCAGTCATCTCGATCAAGTTTGGTTGACATGAATCACGGTTTGCAAGACTGTCCGAGCCGGACCGCCAGCCTGGCGTTGCACCGCCGCTGCGGCTTCCGGGTCGTGGGCGTGCGCGAGCGGATCGGGCAGGTCGACAGCCGCTGGGGGACGTCGTCCTGCTGGAGCGCCGCAGCGCGTGGCCGGCCGGTGACCTCGGCGTCCGCCTCGACCAGGCCGCTCTGACGGAGCTTGCGCGTGGTGGCCGGCGGTCGAGCCGGCGCTGTGATTGCATTCCCGCGATGGAGACCAGCCGCGTCGAAGCGTTCAGCGACGGGGTGTTCGCCGTGGCGATCACCCTGCTCGCGCTCGACCTGCGCCCGGGCTCCGGCTCGACCCTCGGCAGGCAGCTCCTGGAGCGGGGCGCCATCGCCCACTACGCCGCCTATCTGGTGAGCTTCCTGGTGATCGGGATCATCTGGGTCAACCACCACAGCGTCTTCCGCCAGATCGCACGGGTCGATCGCGTGCTGCTGTTCATCAACCTGCTGTTGCTGCTGTTCGTCGCCGCCATCCCGTTTCCGACCGCGCTACTGGCCGAGCACCTCACCGAGCCCGTCGACTCCCACCCCGCAGCGTTCGCGTACAGCGCCGTGATGTTCCTGATGGGTTCCAGCTTCGGCGTCCTGTGGTGGTGGGCGGTCCACGGCGGCCGCCTGCTCGACCGCCCCATGAGCCGGGCCGACGGCAAGGCCGCCCTGCGCCGCTTCAGCGTCGGCAACGTCGCCTACATCGCCCTGATGGGCCTTGCATGGGTCAGCGCTCCCCTCACCCTCGCCGGCCACCTCGCGGTCGCCCTCTACTACGTCCTCGATCAAACCCCCCTCCCCCGCGCCCCGTCCACATAGGAGCCACCGCCACTCCCGGGCGCTCGCCTCGAGAAGGGCGGCCGCGGGGGGGGACCAGGTCCTGGTCGACGACCCCTCGGGGAACCCGTCGAGCTGTTCCAACCCCGATCCTGAGCCCGCCGAGCCTCGCCCAGCCGGCTCCCGCACTGCTCCCCCCGGGGCGCGCCGTCAGGGTGGCAGGCGCCACAACGCCTGCCGGAAGGCCCGGTGGACCCAGACCCTGCGCGCTCCCAGCTCCCGCGCCGGCGGCCAGTTCAGCCCGGCGATGACCCACTTGGTGCGCGGAACCGGGTCCCGGCGGGAGTCGAAGAGCACGAAGCGGGCGCGATCCAACTGCCACTGGTAGCCATACAGGCCGACGGGCGTGTAGGCGGCGAGGTCGTAGCCGACGTCCAGCGGCGCGTTCAGCCCCGGGACCTCGGAGAGCGCGATCGGCTGCGTGCCGTAGATGGCACGATCCCTGGCCTCGATCACCACCACCCGCAGCGCGATCGAGCTGGCCACCAAGACTCCCGCCAGCCCCAGCAGCGCCCAGACCCGAGGCCGCCGCGCCAGCGCCAGCAGGATCGCGGCGCCCGCCAACGCCACCAGCGTCGCGGTCACCGGCCGGATCTGCTCGCGCGTCTGCGCCAGCACCGGCAGCGCCAGCACTGTGTACCAATTGACAGGGCCCCGCCTCACCAGGCCGCCGGCGTAGACCGTGGCGACCGCGCACGCCACCAGCGCCACCGCGGACCCGACCGCCAGCTCCGCCACCAGGCGCCGGGCCCGCACCGTCCACAGCCGCACCAGCCCGAGCGCGAGCAGCGGCGGGGCCAGGATCTCCAGGTAGCGACCGTAGACAACATGGTCCGGTCGCAGCGGCGGATTGAGGAACAGCCCCGCCACAAGGGCCAGCCCAATCGTGGAGCCCAGCACGAACACGCTCACCACCGCAGCCCCACCAGCCTCGCGACCGACCGCCCCACGGAGCCCATCGACCGCCCGCCGCCCCCCACCCGCCGCCGTGGCGGTTGCCGGCGGGCTCCCACCCTCTGGCGGCGCGGTCGCGGACATCGGCGGGCTCCCACCTTCCGGCGGCGCGGTCGCGGACATCGTCGGGCCGGCGCCTTCCGGCGGCGCGGTCGCGGACACCGTCGGGCCGGCGCCTTCCGGCGCGGGCGTGGCTGGCGCCCGAAGGCGGGTAGCGGCGTGGACGAGGCCGAGGACGACGAGGCCGAAGGTGGCGACGAACAGGTACCAGGACTCGCCGAGGGCGAGGGCGGCCACGGCCTTGAGCGAGCCGAGCGTGCGGGCGTTGTCGAGCACGTGCTGGAGGTCGGCGTCCTGGCGGCCACCCCAGCTCTTCCCGTTCAGCCAGTCGTTCAGCCACTGCCCGGCCAGGGTCACGGCGACGGCCGCCACCACGCCGGCGACGGCGGCGCCGGCGAGGTCCCTGCGCAGCACGGCGAGCGTCAGCAGAAGCACGACCAGCAGCGCCACCATTGGGGCGGTGCGGCCGTGGGTCGTGTAGAGCGCGCCGGCGCTACACCCGCTGGCAATCGCCCAGCCCGCCGCGGCGCGGGGCCGCGAGGCGGTGACCACGGCGCCCAGGGTGATGGCGGCGAGCAGCACCAGCGCGGGCAGCAGCGACTCGGCCGAGGCGAACTGGGTGGTGACGACCAGCGGCGGGTAGAGAGTCGCCAGGAAGGCGGCGATCAGGGCGGTCCGGGCGGGCACCCGGAAGACCTTGGTCAGCAGCACGTGGAGGAGCGGGAATACCAGGCTGGACAGCAGGGCGTTGGTGACGAGCACGCCCTGGTACACGCTGAGCGGCCAATGCCCCAGCCACTGTGCGGGCAGGAGCAGGAGCGAGTACCCGCCCCGGTAGAGGGCCGCCATCTGCAACGCACCGGGGACGCCGCCAGCGATGACCCGCGCGTTGGCCAGGTAGCCGGTCTCGTCGGCGAAGTTCGTCGGCCCGTCCCGCCCGATGCTGATGGCGACGCGCAACACTACCTGCAGCAGGAAGCCGGCGAGCAGCAGCCAGCCGAGCGACCACAGCTCGACGGGCGGCCGAGGCACCTTCCGGGCGGAGCCGCGGGCGGCGGCGTCGCGGCGATGCCTCAGCGCCGTCTGCATGCCGGCAGCCTCGAACAGGGACAGACAGGGTCAGACACCGGCGGATCATAGAAGATCCACACGAACGCCGCCGCCACGGCGACACACCGCCCAGGGGCCGGCGGGCCGCCCACGGCCGAAGCTGGCTGGCCCGGGGGCCGGAAGCCAGGACGGGCCCCGGGGTGCCCTCTTATTGGATGGTCACGCCCTGGATGGTTACGGGCTGGTGGACGGTGTAGTCGAGCTCGTCGGACTGGGTCACGCCGGCGGGTGTGAGGACGTCCATCGCCTTGGGCACGGTGCTCGGGTCGACGGTGCAGTGGGGATCGGAGGACGCGGACGCGCAGACGCCGAACGCGAACTCCTGCGGGGTGGGCGCGAAGCCTCGAGCCTGGTCGGGGCTGAAGCCGTCCTGGCCTGTCAGGACCACCGTGAAGCCCCAGCCGGGTCCTGGCTGCCCCAGGCTCGACTTGGGCACGCTGAAGGTGATGAACCGCGAGATCTCGTTGGCTCTGATGGTGATGGTGCCAAGGGTCGCCCCACCCGCGTCGACGTACCGCTGCCCGAAGCCCTGGACCTCCAGCAGCCGGCTCCAGGCCGAGCCGCCGGCGATCGAGTAGTTGCGCTGCGGGAACGAGGCCGCGGTCGAGGTCTGCGAGGCGGCGGGATCGTGCACGTAGACGTCGACGAGCTGCGCGCCGAGCGGGCTCCCGAAGGTCGGCGTCAGGTCCCTCGTCTGCACCCTGAAGATCACGTTGCTGCCGTCGTCGAGGACCTGGAAGCGCTCGAGGTCGAAGGCGCCGGGCTGGAAGTTGGACGAGGTCGGGTAGGCGTAGTTGCCCGGCCCGTTGTCGTCGCCGTCCGGGTCGGTGACGTCCAGCAGGACCGTGCCGGGCGTGAAGTCCAGCACGACCGTCCGCTGCGCGTGCGCGGTGCCGCCATCGCTTGCGGTGGCGACCGCGTCGAGGACGATGGTGCCGCCGTTGATCGGGATCTGGACGCTCCAGGTGCCGTCCTGCCCGGCCGTCGTGGTGACCACGGTGTTCTCGGAGTCCCGCTCGGTATTGGTGGCGGACACATCGATGGTGTTGCCGGGCACCGAGGTGCCGGTGACGGTCACCGGCGAGCCGGGGACCGCAGTCCGGTCCGGCGGGGCGGTGATGGTCACGCTGGTGGCGCCCTGCTGGTGCGCCACGTAGCGGGCGACCGTGTCGGCCGGCTGCTCGAGCAGGCGCCTGGTATCCAGGTCGCGCACCAGCCGCACGAACTGGGCCGCGGACCAGGTCAGCGGCGCGGCCGAGCCGGCCGGCTGGCCGTTGACGAAGCCGATCGAGGCGACCTCGGGCGCGGTGCCGAACGCCGACGGCGCCAGGTCGGGGTTCTCCCAGTCCTGCTCGGGGATCAGGCCGACGCCGCCGGCGAACCGGGACATGGCATCCGCGAGCCCGACCGCGGTCGACTGGTCGCCGACGGCGATGTGGTGCTCGGCCCGCTCCCCGTCCAGCACCGGCCACAGGTGCCCGTTGCCCTGGTCGGTCGGCGCCCACGGATGGCCGTCGGCGTTCCCGTCGCCGTAGCCGTCGCCGTTGTAGCGGTGCCAGCCCGGCCCGCTGGCCGTCTGCGACCGGATGGTGGCATCGACGATCGGAAGGGACCTGGCCACGTCGGGGTCGTCGGCCCGGAACAGCCCGAGGCGGGTCAGCTCGAGGAAGCCTGCGTCGATGACCTCGCGCTGGTCGAGGGTCGGGCCGCCGTTGCCGACGTTGTAGGTGATGGCCGCGTTGGGGTCACCGGTCTTGGAGAGCCGGATGAAGTAGGGCTGCGAGCTCTTGGGACCGTTGGTGGTGACGGTCCAGCCCTTCACCGAACGCTGGAAGTCGTCGGCGACCCCTCGGTAGACGCGGGCCGAGGCGTCGTCGCCATTCAGGTCGGCGATCCGCGCGGCCGCGATCAGCCCGGCGACCTCGGCGGCGATCGTCGACGGCGAGAAGCCGCTCTGCTCCTCCCAGCGCTCGGCGCCGAAGCTCGGCCCGTGGCTGATGGCGAAGTCGGCCGCCGGCTTGATGTGTGCCAGGTAGAACGCCTTGTCGGTGATCCCGGCCTGCAGGGCCATCAGGATCGGGTAGGTGACCTCGTCGAGCTGCGTGCCGAACGTGTCGGGCGCCGGCTTGCCGTTGACCAGGCTGTTGCGCGGCATCGAGCCGTCGGAGAGCTGCTGGCGCTCGAACAGGAAGCGGACGGTGTCGCGGGCGGTGGCCACGTCGCCGTCCAGCAGCAGGCCGGTGAACGTCTCGTAGAGGTCGCGGGCGAACACCTCGCGGTAGGAGCCGAAGTAGGTCAGCGTCGAACTGCCGGCCGCGACCGCCTGTCCCCATGGCGAGGCCAGCGAGGCCGCCACCGCGCCCGGGAAGGTCTTGTCCTCGGACGCCTTGAGCACGTTGGCGGACAGGTAGTACGAGCGGGCAAGCGCGAGCTGGCGGCTCACCGGCAGCCCGCCGAAGGCGCTGCCCGGCGACCGGAGGCCGCGATCGTAGGCGACCCAGCCGGCCACGTAGCGTGCCAGCACGGCGTCCAGCCGGTTGCCCAGGCTCGCGCCCGCCGTTTTGACCGCGTCCGCCTGGGTCCCGCCGAAGCCGAGCGCGAGGGTGACCTCCGACCCGCGGGCGAGGTCCAACCGGGCGGTCTGGACGAGGTTGCCGTTGGCCGCGTCGGTGAAGGTGTCGCCCAGCGCCCGGTCCTTGTCGAGTTGCACAAGGCCGTCCGAGTCGCTGCCGGCGAAGCCGCTGCTCACCTGGGTGAACGGGGTCGAGGGCCGCAGCGCGGCGAACACCGGGGTGGCGTAGTCGCGGTTGGCGGCGATCGTGGCGGTGTTGGTGTCGATGGCGACTGGCACGGGGTGGCCGGTGGAGAGGTCCACGGTGCCGGTGTCGGCGCCGGCGTTGTCGGTGCCGCCGCCGCCGTTGCCGTTCACGGTCGCGTCCAGCCGCACGTACATCCGGTAGTCCTTGCGGGTGCCGACCAGCGGCTGGAACCTGCTGCGGAGCAGCACGGTGGCGCGGTCCGGATCGGTCAGGTAGTCGGTGACGATCCGGTACCGGCCGTTCTTGGCGGTGGCCGTGACCCGGCAGGCCATCCCGCCGGGATCGAGCGCCCGCAGCGTGTAGGTCATGTCACGGGTCTGCAGGTCGGTGAAGGTCGACCCGTCGGTGACGATGTACTGGAGCGTCTCGACGTTGGTGTTGTCGACGGTCGGGTAGTAGACGTCGGAGAGGACCCCCCCGGCGACCGTGTACCAGACCTTCGAGGTGCGGTTGCGCGCCGTGCCGAGGCAGTCCTTGCGGGCGAGGTCGAAGTGCGAGAGCGCCCCTGGCCCGCCCGGCGCCGTGGACGCCGCGTTCGCCGGCACCCCTGGCAAGGTCGCCAGCGCAAGCCCGAATGCCAGCACGATCCCGAAGACGCCGGTCCGAGTCCCCCTCACGCCCCACCCCCCGCCGACAAGCGATGTCGGCGGGAATGCTAGCTTCTTCTCATCAACGAAGGAAGCCCGGGTCGTGCGGGTTGTGGACAAGAAATTCCGGGATGCGGCCGGCAGCGAGGATCATGGCGCGAGAGCCTGTGGCAACGGGTCTCGCTCACCAAACCCCGCCGGCAGCTGGAGACGGGCAACGGAGCGCGCGGCTGGTCAGTACCGGTCGCCCTGCGTCCCGAGTGCCTGGGCGATCGCGACCCAGACCCGAGCCTGGCTCGCCTTCACCTCGGCCCTGCGGAGGTGCTTCTCGATGTCGACGTTGCTGCGACCCTCAAGCTCGTCAATCTCGTCATAGAGCTGCTCGGAGACCCTGACCGCCTGATGCGCCCGCTGCATCGCCTGGTCCCAGGTGAATTCATTCGACAGCGTCATCGCATTGGCTCCTCGTCTTGCTGGTGCATGCCCGTGCCGCACACCAAGCGTAGACTCGCGGTGTCGGCGAGCGGTATCGGGCGCTGACGCACGAGAGTGCTGCCCGGCGTGCCGTCGCGGTCGTGGCGATGCTCCAGCGGCGTCATGATCGAGCGAGAGCGGTG
>WNGN01010093.1_pt1 | contig 11082 bp, 9 predicted proteins | sample 5400561 | NCBI WGS metagenome assembly WNGN01 (sample SAMN13153379, study PRJNA577476) | soil metagenome | isolation source: 115 cm soil or saprolite under Garry oak tree replicate 2 | place: USA:California | collected 2016-06-15 | reverse complement strand
ACCTTGGCCAGCCGCTGCTCCAGGCTCACGCCGGCGACGCCGAAGGCGTCGCGCAAGTTTGCCGCCGCCTCCGCCGCCACGGCCGACAGGTCGTGCGGGACCAGCTTGAGCTGGAGCGCCGCCGACTCGGCGGCGGCCAGGCGCTGCAGGTCATCCACCATCCGGGCAAGCCGCTGCACCTCCTCGCGCAGCGACTCGAGGGTCTCAGGCGTCGGGTCGGTCACTCCGTCGAGCATGGCCTCGTGGCTGGCTTGCAGGACGGCGACCGGCGTGCGCAACTCGTGGGCGACGTCGGCAACGAGATTTCGCTGCAGCCGGTCCTGCTCGTCGAGTGCGAGCGACGTCTGGTTGAAGGATTCCAGCAGCTCGCGAACCACGCCGACGCCGCGTACCTCCTCGACCCTGACAAAACGGCGACCCGCCCCCCTGGCGCGGACGGCCTCGAGCATCGCCTCGAGCGGCCCGGTGATCGCCCTGGCCACCACCAGCGAGACCATGAAGGCGATCAGCGCCGCGACTCCCGCGGCGATCAGGCGGGATCGCCACCGCCTCGCCTCGAAGTCCCGCGCGATCTCGCCGACGGCCTTTGCGCTGAACCGGGTGGTCACCGAGCCAACCCGCCGCCCCTGCACGACCACCGGTCTGGTGCGCGCGTAACCAGACGGGAAGCCAGCGAACTCGGGTGACGAGCCGACCGGCTGGCCGGCCATGTCCCGTACCCGCACGGCCGCACCCGCGCGGCCGACCAGCATGTAGACCGGGTCAAGGTCGGCGCGCGCCCAGCCCATCCGCTGGAACGCGGCGCCCGAGGTCAGCGCGGCAGCGCTGGCCAGGCTGTTCTCCTGTTGCTCGACGACCCGGCCGATATCGGCACCGAGAATCTCGGCGCTGATGGCCGCGTTGACGACGATCGCGGCCAGCGCCACGGTCACGAAGGCCAGCGCGAGGCGAACCCCGAGCTGGCCGATTCCGGCAATCCGCCGATAAGGCATCCTGAACCAGGCGGAGCGGACCGGCGCGCTCCCGATGCCCCGCATACCGGGTGAAAGTACCACGCCGTCTCGGCTCCCGAGCGCGCGGCTGCCAGCGCTCCAGCTCCAGGGAGCAGACCGGACACCTGCTGGCCTGCGGGGTTTCCGCCAGCCAGGCCGCCGACATAAGCTGCCCGCAGGCTACGCAGCTCCGGTAACGGCCTGCCTTGAGCCGGTCGAGTGCCTCCTCGATGTCCGCCAACTCGGCATGCTCGGCCGTCAGCCGCCAGATCAGCCGCTCGCCACGGCCGGGACCGGCACGCGCCACGACGGGATCGTCGCCCGGTTCATCGGCCATGTCGTGGTAGGCCATGGAAAGCAGCACGATCGCGTCGACCTTGTGCCGCCACATCTCCTCGAGCCTGGCCCGCCACCGGTCGTGGCCAGCCGACGTGTCAGGCGGGCCCTCCGCCAAGGCCGCGGCGCCCCGGCACGCGGGGAGGACGACACTGACCCCCGGTCTCCGCGCATCGGCGCTAGTTCGCATGACCCGCAGCCAACCGGACCGCGATGCAGGCCCGATGCCAGGCCGATGGAGCCCGGATGGAGACTCAGCCGGAGCCGCCGGACAGCAGCACGTCCGCGTCGAAACAGGTGCGGTCGCCGGTGTGGCAGGCGCCGCCGGCCTGGTCGACCTTGACCAGGACGGTGTCGCCGTCGCAGTCGAGCGCGACAGACCTCACGAGCTGGACATGACCAGAGGTCTCGCCCTTGACCCAGTACTCCCGCCTGCTGCGGGACCAGTAGGTGCAGCGGCCGGTCGTCAGCGTGCGCCGCAGCGCCTCGTCGTCCATCCAGCCGAGCATCAGCACCTCGCCGGTGTCGAACTGCTGCGCGATCGCCGTGAACAGCCCGGCCGCGTCCCGCTTCAGCCTGGCCGCGATCCGCGGGTCAAGGTTCCCTTCCGCCGTCATGCTCGTGAGTCTCCCACCTTCGCCTGCACTGGGCCGGCCATGCGCACCGGACATCCTGCCGCGCTCAGTGCCTCCTTGACCTCGCCGATCCGCAGCTCGCCGAAGTGGAACAGGCTCGCGGCCAGCACCGCGTCGGCTCCCGCCCGCACGGCCGGAACGAAGTCGCCGACCTGTCCCGCCCCGCCGCTGGCGATCACCGGCACGCCGACGGCCGCCCGCACCGCGGTGATCAGCTGCAGGTCGAACCCGGCCTTGGTCCCGTCGGCGTCCATGGAGTTGAGGAGGACTTCCCCCGCGCCGAGCTCGGCCGCTCTGGCGGCCCATTCCACCGCGTCGAGCCCGGTAACGCGCCGCCCGCCGTGCGTGGTCACCTCGAAAGTCCCCGGCCGGCCAGCTGCCCGCCTGGCATCCACCGAGATCACGAGACACTGTGCGCCGAACCGGTCGGCCACCTCGGTCAGCAGGCCGGGCCTGGCGATCGCCGCCGTGTTCATGGACACCTTGTCCGCGCCCGCCCGGAGCAGCCGGTCCACGTCGTCGGCGCCCCGGACCCCGCCGCCCACGGTGAGCGGGATGAACACCTGGTCGGCTGTCCGCTCCACGACCTCGAGGATCGTCTGGCGGTCGTCGCTCGACGCCGTGATGTCAAGAAAGACCAGCTCGTCCGCGCCGTCGGCGTCGTAGCGGGCGGCCAGCTCGACGGGGTCGCCCGCGTCGCGCAGCCCGAGGAAGTTGACGCCCTTGACGACCCGGCCGCCGTCGACGTCCAGGCAGGGGATCACCCTGACCGCGACGGTCATGCAGGCCTGCCGTTCACGCCCGGCACCGCCTCGTGCCGCACCGCGTCGTGCCGCACCGCCTCGTGCCGTACCGCCTCGTGCCGCACCGCCTGGAGCGCATCGGCGAGGGTGAACCGCCCGGCGTAGAGCGCCTTGCCGATGATCGCGGAGTCGACGCCGGCCGGCAGCAGTGCCGCGATCGCGCGGAGGTCGTCCAGCGTCGAGACGCCGCCGCTGGCGATCACGGGCCGCCTGGTCCGCGCGCAGACCCGGCGCAGCAGGTCGAGGTTCGGCCCGGTCAGCGTGCCGTCTCTGGCCACGTCGGTAACGACGTAGCGGCGGCAGCCGTCGGACTCGAGCCGGGCGAGCACGTCGGCCAGCTCGCCGCCCAGCGTCGTCCAGCCCCTGGCGGCCAGCCGCGTGCCGCGGACGTCCAGGCCGACCGCGATCCGCTCGCCGTGCTCGGCGACCACCGTGGCGACCCAGCCGGGCCGCTCGAGCGCGGCCGTCCCGAGTATCACCCGCTCGCACCCGGTGGCCAGCGCCGCCGCGAGCGAGGCGTCGTCGCGGATGCCGCCGGACAGCTCCACGGCCACCTTCACCCGGCTGACGACGTCGGCGAGCAGGGCCGCGTTGGACCCGCGGCCGAAGGCGGCGTCCAGGTCGACCAGGTGGATCCACTCCGCGCCAGAGCGCTGCCACGCCAGCGCGGCCTCCAGCGGGTCGCCGTACGAGGTCTCGGTCCCGGCTTCGCCCTGGACCAGCCTGACCGCCTGGCCGCCGGCCACGTCGACGGCCGGGAGCAAGGTCAGCGCCCGCGTCATGCGATCAGCTCCAGCCAGTTCGCCAGCAGCGCCGCGCCCGCGTCGCCGGACTTCTCCGGGTGGAACTGGGTGGCGCACAGCGCGCCGTCCTCGACCGCCGCCACGAAGGGCTGGCCGTGCACGGCCCAGGTCAGCAGCGGCCCGCGGGTCTCGCCCGCGGCGGGCGGCAGCCACGACCGGACCGCGTAGGAGTGCACGTAGTAGAACCGCTCGCCCGGCCCCATCCCGGCCAGCAGCCGCGTCCCGGCCGGGGCGCTCACCGTGTTCCAGCCCATGTGCGGCAGCACGGGCGCCTCGAGCCGGTCCACGACGCCGGGCAGCACACCGCAGCCCGCGGTCCGCTGGCCGTGCTCGAGCCCCTCGGCGAACAGCACCTGCATGCCCACGCAGATGCCTAGCACCGGGCGCGACCCGGCCAGCCGCTTGGCGATGATCTCGTCGCCGCGGACCGCCCGCAGGCCAGCCATGCAGGCGGCGAACGCGCCCACGCCGGGCACCACCAGGCCGCGGGCGCCAAGCGCAGCGTCCGCATCCGCGGTCACGACAGTGTCGGCCCCGGCCCGCTGCAGGGCCCGCAGGGCAGAACGGAGGTTTCCCGAACCATAGTCGAGGACGACCACGCTGGGCCGGACGGCAGTCACCGGACGGCCGTCCTGGTCGGACGGCGGGTCGCGCGGGCCTGTCGCCGCTCCCGGCCGATCACAGCGTCCCCCGCTCGCCTCCGGGACCCCTCCCGCCTCCCCATTCCCCCTTCACCGCAGCGCCTTCCTTCGTCGCTCGTCCCTCGCTCCTCAGTCCAGGCGCCCCCACCCACCTCCCATTCCCCCTTCACTGCGGCTCGCTCATAGAACGCCCTTGGTGCTGGGAATCCCGCCACCGCGCGGGTCGGGCGCGGCCGCCGCGCGCAGCGACCGCGCGAAGGCCTTGAACTGAGCCTCAACGATGTGGTGCGGGTTGCGCCCTGACAGCACGTCCAGATGCACGCAGATCGCCGCGCTGGTGCCAAGGGTCTCGAAGAAGTGCCTGTCCGGCTCCGAGTGCACGACGTAGGGCCGGCCGGCCAGGTCGACCGCCGCCCGCACCAGCGTCTCGTCCAGCGGGACCAGCGCGTCGCCGAACCGGCAGATGCCGGCCTTGTCGCCGAGCGCCTGGCGCAGCGCCTCCCCGAGGGTGATCGCGGTGTCCTCGACCGTGTGGTGCGCGTCGATCTCGATGTCACCCGTCGCGCGGACCAGCAGGTCGATCCGGCCGTGCTTGCCGAGCTGGTTCAGCATGTGGTCGAAGAACGGCACTCCGGTGGACACGTCGGCGGCGCCGGTGCCGTCCAGGTCGAGTTCGACGGTGACCTTGGTCTCCTTCGTGGCCCGCTCCGCCCGGCCCGTCCGCCCGCTCATGTGAGCACGGTCTCGAGGGCGGTGCGGAACGCGTCCATCTCGCGCGGGGTGCCGACCGTCACGCGCAGCCAGCCGGGCGGGCCGACCTCCCTGATCAGCACGCCCCGGTCGAGCAGGCCCTGCCAGACGGCCCGGCGGTCGGCGAACGTGCCGAACAGCACGAAGTTCGCGTCCGAGCCGGCTACCGCCAGCCCCCGCGCCCGAAGCCAGCCGGCCAGCTCGTCGCGCCCGGCCCGGATCGCGGACACCGCAGCGAGCAGCTCGTCAGAGCGCGCCAGCGCGGCCCGCGCGGCGGACTGGGTCAGGGCCGACAGGTGGTACGGCAGCCGGACGACCTGCAGCGCGTCCACCACGCCGCGATCCGCGGCGAGGTAGCCGACCCGCGCCCCGGCCAGCGCGAATGCCTTGGACATCGTGCGGACGACGACCAAGCGCGGAAAGCGCGGCAGCAGCGCAAGCGCGGTGGCCTCAGGGTCGCGGGCGAACTCGGCGTACGCCTCGTCGACCACGACCATCCCGGGCGCCGCAGCGCAGATCCGCTCGATCACGGCCAGCGGCACGGCGGTCCCGGTCGGATTGTTCGGCGACGTGAGGAAGACCAGGTCAGGCTGGAGGTCGCCGACCGCGGCGACCGCCCGTTCCGGGTCGATGCCGAAGTCGGCCTCCCTGCTCCCGCCGATCCAGCGCGTGCTGGAGGTCTGGGCGATGATCGGGTGCATCGAGTAGGACGGCTCGAAGCCGAGCGCCGCCCGCCCGGGTCCGCCGAACGCCTGCAGCAGCTGCTGGATGATCTCGTTGGACCCGTTGGCCGCCCAGACCTGCTCGGCCGTCAGCCCGTGGCCGAGGTAGCCGGCCAGGTCGCGGCGCAGCCCGACGGCGTCGCGGTCCGGATACCTGTTCAGCAGCGCCGCCTGAGCCGCCGCGGCCTCGGCTATCGCCAGGACGAGGGCCTTGGACGGCGGGAACGGGTTCTCATTGGTGTTCAGCCTGACCGGCACGTCGATCTGCGGCGCGCCGTACGGACGCCGCCCGACCAGGTCGGCCCGCAGCGGCGGCGCGGACCAGGGGGCTGGCGCCGGACCGCGTCCGTCAGCCGCACCAGCCACGTCAACAGCACCAGCCCCCTCAGCTGCACCAGTCCCGTCAGAATCGCCAGCCCCGCCGGTCTCCCTGGTCACGTCAGCGGGAACCCTGACCCTGACCGCCTGAACGTGCGCGGCGAGATCCTCGGCGCCGCCGAGCGCGTCGATGTCCGCCGCCACGGCGGCCAGCGCGGCGGCGGTGCAGTTCACGACGTGGATATCGCGCAGGAACGTCAGCACCGACAGGCCACCGGAGTGCCTGGCCGTCCCGCCGGTCGGCAGCACGTGGTTCGAGCCGGCCAGGTAGTCGCCGAGCGAGACGGGGGCGTAAGGACCGACGAAGACGGCCCCGGCGTTACGGACCCGGCCTGCCAGGTCTTCGGCACCCGCGGCCTGGATCTCCAGGTGCTCGGGCGCCCAGGCGTCGGCGACGGCGAGGGCCGCGCCGATGTCGTCGACGAGTACGCACGCCGACTGGCCGGTCAGCGCCTCCTTTACCCGTCCCGCGTGCCTGGTCGTCGCGACCTGCCTGGCCAGCTCGGCGTCGGTGCGGTCGGCGAGCCCGGGATCTGTGGTGATCAGCAGGCACGCCGCCAGCGGGTCGTGCTCGGCCTGCGCGACCAGGTCGGCAGCCACGAACGTTGCGTCGGCGCCGCCGTCGGCCACGATCGCGACCTCGGTCGGGCCGGCCTCGGCGTCGGTGCCGACGACGCCGCGCAGCAAGCGCTTGGCCGCCGCGACGTAGACGTTGCCCGGGCCGGTGATCGTGTCGACGGCCTCGCAGTCCACGGTGCCGTAGCCGAGCATCGCGATCGCCTGCGCCCCGCCCGCCGCGTGCACCTCGGTAATCCCGAGCAACTCGCACGCGGCCAGCACCGAGGGGTGCGGCAGGCCGCCGTTGGCCGCCTGCGGCGGTGACGCCACCGCGATCTGGCCGACCCCGGCGGCCTGGGCAGGGACAACGTTCATCACGACCGACGACGGGTAGGCGACCAGCCCGCCTGGCACGTAGACGCCGGCCCTGGCGACCGGGACGTAGCGCTCGGTGACCGAACTGCCGTCGGCGACTGCGGTCACCCGCTCGGCGGGAACCTGCGCCTCGTGCACCAGCCTGGCCCGGCGGGCCGCCTCCCGCAGCGCCGCCGCCACGGCAGGATCGAGCCGCGCCAGCGCGTCCGCGAGAGCCTGGCGCGGCACGACCGTCGTCGGCAGGTCGACGCCGTCGAACCTGGCGGTATGCTCCCGGACCGCCTCGGCGCCGCGGTTCCGCACGTCGTCGCAGACCGGATGGACGGCCGCGACCGCCGCCTCGACGTCAAGCTCGGCCCGCGGGAGCAGCCCGGCCAGCGTCCTGACGCCGAGCCGAGCGACCGGTTCTCCCCGAAGATTGATCCTGGTGAGCACCTCGCAAGCCTAACGGCTGCCACGCCGCGGCCCCATCGGCTGCGGGCAGGCGGAGCAGCGTGGTGCCGTTGCTGTCGCAAGAACGACAGCAAGGTGCCCAGGATGATCGGGATGGCGCGACCGGCCGCGGCACCGAGCCGACCGTTCGGCGCCAGTCATTTTCACCTTTATTTCATATTCGTGAGCGCATTTCCCCGGCATCCTCGTCACAGAGCGCGTGATCCCTCGTCGGGAGGACATCGTGACTGAGCACCTGAGCACGCCTGGTGACGACCGTGACGACGCAGCCGATCGCGCCGGGCAGCGCCCCCCGGCCACCCCGACGACAAGCAGGCGCGGGCTGCTGAAGGCCGGCCTCATCGGCGGCGCGGCGACGCGGCGACGCGGCCGACCGTCGAGTTGCATCCGCAGCTCTTCTTCAAGAACCAGGGCACCAAGGTGGTCCCGATCGCCGACTTCTTCGCCGACGCCGCCGCGGGAAACTTGCCCGGGTTCTGCCTGGTCGAGCCCGACTACGGCGCCCAGTCGGAGGAGAACCCGCAGAACATCGCGGCTGGCGAGCAGTTCGCTGCCCAGGTCGTCAACGCCGTCATGACCGGTCCCGGCTGGGGACGCACCCTTGCTGATCTGGACCTGTGACGAGCACGGCGGCTCGCCACGCCACTGACCCTCGCGCGCGCCCGCCCGGCCGCAGCCCGGGCCCGCACTCGCCCGCCGGGCCGTAGCCCCGGGCCGGCACTCGCCTGCCTGGCCGATGCGGCCCGCGAGTTGCGTTACTCAATAATCTTCGAGATCGGGATCTCGAGAATGTCCCGTGCGCCGGCGGCACGCAGGGCCGGAATCAGCGTGTTCACACCGCGCTTGGGGACGACGGCCTCGACCGCGTGCATGTCGCCGCGGGCCAGCGAGGTGATCGTCGGCGAGGACATCGCGGGCAGGATCTCCGTCACCGCGGCCAGCCGCGCGTCCGCGACGTTGAGCTTGAGCAGGACGTTCCCGCGTGCCCTGATCGCGCCGCGCAGCAGCAGCGCCACGTCCTCCATCGCGGCCCGCTTGTCTGCGTCCTCGTACGCGGCGTGGTTGGCGATCAGCTCCGTGTAGCTGCTCAGCAGCGTGTGCAGGATCTTCAGGCCGTTCCTGCGCAGTGACGAGCCGGTCTCGGTCAGGTCCACGATCGCGTCGACGATGTCCGGCACCTTCGCCTCGGTCGCGCCGTAGGACGGGGTGACCACGGCCTTGATCCCGTTCTCCTCCAGGAACCGCCTGGTCAGGCTGGGCAGCTCGGTCGAGATCCTGATCCCCTCGGGCAGGTCGGCGATCGACTCCCAGCCGGAGTTCGCCGGGACCGCGAGCACGACGCGAACCGGGTCGCTGGTCGCCTTCGAGTACGGCAGCTCGCCGAGCGAGGCGACGTCGGCCCCGGTCTCGGTGATCCAGTCCCGGCCGGTTATGCCGAAGTCGAAGAGTCCCTCGGCGACGTAGGTCGGTATCTCCTGCGGGCGCAGGAACCTGACCCGGTCGATCCGCGGATCCTCGATCGACGCGTGGTAGTCGCGCTCCGACGCGCGTCGCACGGTCAGGTCGGCAGCATCGAACAACTCGAGCGTGGCCCGCTCGAGCGACCCCTTCGGCAGCACCAGTGAGAGCACCCCAGCACCCTACCCGCCACCCCGCCCACTGTCCGCGCCCGCGCCCGCGCGGTGCATCTTCACGCGCCCCGCCTGCGCCGTCCACCACTCGGCCCGAACATCGATGTGGCATCGCTGTTCTGGATAGCAGCTCTCGGCCGACATCGATGTGACAGCGGTGCTCGCCGGCGAACATCGATGCGGCATCGCTGTTCTGGAAAGCCCTCCTCGGCGGACATCGATGTGACAGCGATGTTCACCCGGCAGACAAGCGAGCCTGGGCTCGGCGGGGGCGGGGTCAGCGGAGGGTGAGGATGTTGGCGGTGATCAGGGCCGCGGCGTCGGAGCAGAGGTAGGCGATCACCTCGGCGACCTGGGCGGGGCCGACGACGTGCAGCATGGCCGGGTCCGCCGCGACCGCGTCGCGGACCGCGTCGGTGACCCAGCCGGTGTCGGTGACCGGCGGGTACACCATGTTCGCCGTGATCCCGAACCGGCCGAGCTCGAGCGCGGCCGACATCGTGTAGTTCTCCTGCGCCGCCTTGGCCGCCCCGTAGGACACCTCCTCGGGGAAGCCGAGCGCCCCGCCCGAGGTGAGCCCGACGATCCGGCCCCAGTCCGCGCCCCTGGCGACATGCCGGCGCGCGAACTCGGCGATCAGCAGCGCCGGAGCCATCGCGTCCACGCCGAACTGCTGCCGCCACGAGGCCGCGGTGACCGGCCGGAGCGACCGCCCGTGCCGGTCGCTGGCCGCCGGGGCGAAGGTGTCGGCGAGCCAGCCCGTGGCGTTGTTGACCAGGATGTCGACCGGGCCGAGGCGATGTTCGGCCAGGTCGAACATCGCCGCGGGCGTCTCCGGGTCCGAAAGGTCGGCCTCCGCGGCCACCGCTTCGCCGCCCGCCGCTTCGATCTCGGCCACGACCGCCTCGGCGCCGCCCGCGCGGCGATCCCGGTAGGTCTGCGGGATGCCGGGATCGGCCGGATCGCGCACCCGCCAGAACGCGCACACGACCGCGCACCCCCGCGCGGCGAGCGCGGTCGCCGTGGCCGCGCCGATGCCGTGGTTGGCCCCGGTCACGATCGCGGTGTGGCCTACGCGGGCGGCCGGCCCTGCTGTCGCCCCGGCCGCAGACGTCCGCGGACCCGCCGACGCGGCCGACCCGGGCCCGGCCGTCACGCGACGACCCGCAGCGCGGACGAGCCGTCGGGCAGGCGGCGGATCTCGAGCCGCTCGGCGACCCGGTCGCGCAGGTCGGCGACGTGGCTGACGATGCCGACCGCTCGGCCTCGGTCCCGCAGTTCGTCGATGACGCTGAGCACCTGGTCGAGCGTGTCGGCGTCGAGCGAGCCGAAGCCCTCGTCGATGAAGAGCGTCTGCGTGTCCACTCCCCCGGCCTCGGCCTTGACCACGTCGGCCAGCCCGAGCGCCAGCGCCAGCGAGGCGTAGAAGGTCTCGCCGCCGGACAACGACTTCGGGCTCCGCTCCTCCCCGGTGTGCCGGTCGACGACCGACAGGGTCAGCCCGCCGCGCTGCCGCCGCGACTCGCCCTCGTCGCTGCGCCGCAGCTCGTAGCGGCCGGACGACATCACCGCCAGCCGCACGTTGGCCGCGGCGACGACCTGTTCGAACCAGTGCCGCAGCACGTACGTGGTCAGCGCGACCCTGCGGCGCCCGTCCATGCCCTTGGCCAGGCCGGCTAGGTAGATGACCGGCTCGGTCGCGGCGTCCAGCGCCGCGGCGGCGGTCTCCGCGGCCCGCACCTCGGCCAGCCGTGCGCTGAGCCGGCCGTCCCTGGCCCGCTGCGTCTCGTGCCCGGTCCTGGCGTCCTGCTCCGCGTCCCTGGCGCGGGCCAGTGCCGACGCCGCCCGTTCGGCGGCCGCGTGGACCTCGCCGGCCAGATCCGGGTCGAGGCCCGTCAGGTCGGCGGCCGCCGCCGCGGCCTGCAACGCGGTCAGCTCCCTGGTCCACGACGCCACCTGCTCGCTCAGCGCGGACTGCTCGGCCGGCCTGAGCACCGCCGACCTG
>WNGN01003169.1_pt1 | contig 11098 bp, 12 predicted proteins | sample 5400561 | NCBI WGS metagenome assembly WNGN01 (sample SAMN13153379, study PRJNA577476) | soil metagenome | isolation source: 115 cm soil or saprolite under Garry oak tree replicate 2 | place: USA:California | collected 2016-06-15 | reverse complement strand
CACGGTTGAATGCGGTGTACGGCAGCCGCACGCCGGCGGGAGTGGCAATCTACCTCCGGCTTCAACCGGTGGGCGCCCGAGAGGGCGGTATGAAGATGGACGGGATGCCGGGCATGCACGGAGGTTCCCATGACTAACCCGTGGGTGAGGGAGCGGTTCGCTCTGGCGGCCCTAGAGTACCCGATTCCGGCGCGGTCGAACAGGCTGGACTTCATGCTGGGTGCGTTGACGCTGGTGGCACTCACACTCCTCGGTGTGACCGGCATCGTTCTGACGCAGTTCTATGACCCTGCGCCCCTAGGCGCCCACGAGTCGGTTCGGTACGTCATCACGAGCCTGCCGCTCGTGTCACTCGTTCGGGACATCCATGTCTGGAGCGCGACGGGGGCGGTCGTTCTCGTCTTCACTCACCTCGCCGCAGTCTTCTGGCGCCGTGGCTTCCAGAGACCCCGGGAGGGATTGTGGTGGAGCGGCGTGCTCCTGTTGGCGCTGCTCTTTGGTCTGGCGCTCACGGGAACGCTGCTCAAGGCTGACCAGGAGGCGGTGGAAGCGCTCGCCCACACGATGGCCGGTGCGCAGGTCACAGGCCCCCTTGGCGCGCCGTTCCAGCCCAACTTCACGCCCTCGAGTCCGCTGCTGACCCGGATGTATGGCCTGCATGTCGCCGTCCTACCGATCGTGCTCGTGGCGCTGCTATCCCTTCATCTCTGGCTGGTCCGTCACCTCGGTGTAAGCGCCGCCGGCGATGCATCGACACCGTTCCGCACGCATTTGCGGCCGCTCGGCGGGTTCGCGCTCCTGCTCGTCGCCGTCCTCGCAGCGCTTGCCGTCGCCGCACCCGTGCCCCTCCTCGCCCCAGGTGTTGAGGGCTTCGAGGTGACCAAACCGTTCTGGCCGTTCCTCTGGCTCTACGCGGCGGAGAATCTGTTCGGACTCCCCGGCATGCTGCTCGCGCCGGCGGTGCTGTTTGGATTTCTGGCAGTGGTACCGGTGACCGACCGCCCAGGAACCCGGCTCGCGGCGGTAACCAGATGGACCGGCGTTCTGCTATTCGTCCTGATGATCGTCGCGATCATCTACGCGGCGGTCGCCCCTGGCCAGGCGCATCTCAACATGAAGATGTAGGGAGAGGAGACGATATGAGCCGCTCTTGGAAACGAACAAGGATAGTCACGGGGCTTGCGATGGCATTTCTCGCCTTGCTGGCTTCGCAGATCGATGCACACGAGAAGGGCGTGCTGAAGCTCGCCACTCGGCGCCTGGTGCCGGGAGACTCGGTCGAGGCCACGGGCCAGCGCTTCTGTCGGCAAGCCACCCTCAGGATCGAGCTCGTGGGGATCGCCGGCCGGACGCGGCTCGACGAGGTCCGCACGGATTCACTTGGCGCGTTTCGCCGGGCGCTGGTCGTACCGACGGACCTGTTACCCGGGTCGTACCGCGTCGTCGTCGTCGCGGCGGACGGCGACGAAGTGGCCTCGGTCGATGTCAGCGTCGTGGCGCGAGCGTCCGCGCCGATGTCGAGCCACGTCCACGAGGAGAACGCGCCGACTGCCCGGCCGTTGGCCCTCGCTCGCGCACGCAGTCCCTTGGTGACCGGTGGAGCGCTCGCAATCATCGCCTTGGCGTTCGCAACGGGTGTCATGCTGCTGCGCCGGTCTCCGGCAGTGGAGTCCACTCCCAACGCAGGAGCTAAGCGATGATGCAGAGATTCCTCATAGCCCCAATCGTAGTCTGGTGCGGCACGATCGTCCCGGCCCTTCGGGCTCAGGCGCCGGAGGAGGCTGCCGTTCGACGGGTCGTCGAAGCCGTAGGCTCGTTGCAGGAGGCGAACGATATCGCAGCCCTCGACACGCTGTTCGCGCCGAATCCGTGGGTCGAGATCATCGAAGGCTCCGGGGTCAACCATGGCTGGACGGATTACCGGAACAACCACTTGAAGCCCGAGCTTGCCGAAATGCAGCACCTCAAGTTCCGGTTCTTCGACATCGTGCCGCAGGTACGGGGTAAGGTGGCTTGGGCGCCGTTCCGCTACGAGCTCGCGGCCGACACGCCCAGCGGGCATGTCGACGTCGAAGGGCGCGGGACCGCCGTCCTCGAGCGGCGTGGGTCGCGGTGGCTGGTCGTGCACCTCCATACATCGGGGCGCCGGAAAACGCCGGGAGGCTGAGCAGATGGAACAAGATCACGACCATCATCACGCCCATACCTCCGGGGGTGTGAGCGGCACGATGCTAGAGATCAGCCTCAAGAACTGTCATGACGCTGGTGACCTGGCAGGGATCGAGCGCTTTCTCTCAACTGCGGCAGGGGTGCGGGGCGTGCACGTCGATCGGACCCGCGCCGTCGCCCACGTCACCATCGATCCCCAGGCGACGAATGCGGCGGTGCTCCACGAGGCCCTGCGTCGCGCGGGGTACGCGTGCGTTTGCCAAGAGGTGGTTGTCGAAACGCCAGCCGAGCACCGCCACGCGCCAGATGCGCACGCGGGGCACGGGGCGCACATGGTGCAGGACATGCTCCGCCGGTTCATCGGGTCGGCGATCCTCACCGTCCCGATCATCCTCTACTCGCCGCTGGGCACCTCGCTCTTCGGCCGCGAGCCTGCGCCGCCACTTGGACTGTCGCCCGGGCTCCTGAGTTTCGTTCTCACCTCGATCGTCGTCTGGTGGGGCGGGTGGCCATTCGTGTCGTCCGCGGCGCGCTCGCTGCGACAGGGCGAGCTCACGATGATGACCCTGATCGCGACCGGCATCCTCGTGAGCTACGTGTACTCGGCCGCAGTCACGTTCGGGTTACCGGGTGAGCAGTTCTACGATGCCGCGGCGATGCTGACCGCCTTCAGCCTGCTCGGCCACTGGTTGGAGATGCGCAGCCGCTTCGACACCGGCCGGGCGGTTGAGGCCCTGCTCAAGCTCGCGCCGCCCACCGCGCGGCGGGTGCGGGATGGACAAGAAGAGGAGGTGCCGCTCGAAGCCATCGCCGTGGGGGACATCCTTGCCGTTCGGCCGGGCGATACCATCCCGGTGGACGGCGTCGTGATCGAGGGCACGAGCTACGTCGATGAATCGATGCTCACCGGAGAGCCGGTGCCGGTCGCGAAGCGGCCGGGCGACGAGGTCGTGGGCGGGACGCGAAACCAGCAGGGAGCGTTCCCGTTCCGAGCGACGAAAGTCGGCGCTGATACGGCGTTGGCTCGCATTGTCGCCATGGTCCGGGAGGCGCAGTCATCGAAGGCGCCGGCGCAGCGGCTGGCGGACCTCGCGGGCAAGTATCTGGTCATCGTGGCGCTTGCGTCCGGGGTCGTCACGTTCCTTGCCTGGCTTGTGTTCGGACACGAAGCCATCGCGTTCGCGCTGTCGGCTGCGGTGGCGGCTATCGTGATCGCTTGTCCGGACGCGCTCGCGCTCGCGACTCCGACGGCGATCACGGTTGGCGTGGGGCGGGCAGCACGGGCCGGCGTGCTGTTCAGAAACGCCGCGGTCCTTGAGGCGGCTGCCAAAGTAGACACCGTCGTCTTCGACAAGACCGGCACGCTCACCGAAGGCCGGCCGTCAGTGACGGATGTCGTTCCTGCGGCAGGCGTGGAAGAGGCAGAGATTCTCTGGCTCGCGGCCGCGGCCGATGCCCAGTCCGAGCACCCCCTCGCCACGGCCGTTGTCGAGGCTGCCAAGGGGCGTGCGCTTGCCGTCGATCCGCCCTCCCATTTCGAAGCCGTCCCTGGCCACGGCGTCAAGGCGACGGTGGGCGGTCGCACCGTGCTGGTGGGTAATCGCAAGCTGCTCGAGCGCAACGGCGTCACGCCGGGGCTCGAGCGCGAAGCGGAGAGGCTGCGGGCGGAAGGGAAGACCGCCCTCTACGTGGCGGCGGATGGCCGGACGATCGGTCTCATCGCCGTCGCCGACCGGATTCGCCCGACCGCGAAAAGTGCCGTTTCGGCGCTCCACGACCTCGGCATTCGCGTCCTGCTCCTCACGGGGGACAGCCGGGCCACCGCCGAAACAGTCGCTCGCACGCTCGACATCGACGATGTCCGCGCTGAGGTATTGCCCGGTGACAAGGCTGCCGAGGTCCGGCGACTCGAGGAACAAGGCCGCCGGGTGGCCATGGTTGGGGATGGGGTAAACGACGCACCGGCGCTGGCGGCGGCGACGGTGGGCATCGCGATCGGCGCCGGAACGGACGTGGCAATCGAAACAGCTGGAATCATTCTAATGAAGGACGACCCGGCCGACGTCCCTACGGCGCTGGTTCTTGCTCGTCGTGTGCACCGCAAGATCAAACAGAATCTCTTCTGGGCCGCGATCTACAACCTGATCGCTATTCCGCTCGCGGCCGGCGTGTTGTATCCCTCGTTGGGCATCTTGCTCAAGCCGGTGTGGGCGGCGCTCGCGATGAGCGCGAGCACGGTGACCGTCACGGTCAACGCGCTGTTGTTACCGTCCCCCCACCCGCGGAGGGGATCGTCCGCGTACGTCTGAGCAGTCCGGGCAGGTGGTGAGCGGCGATAGCGTGGACTACGAATCGAAATGGGCGACGCTCACGTTCGAGGTCAGGCCTTGACCCTACACCTAACTCTGGGCGAGGCTTCGGTGCTGGGGCCTTGGGGGTGATGGCGATCACATTCCGTGGCTTTGACGGTGGCAACCTTGAGGCATCTAAGGGCCGGCCCCTTTTTCTTGTAGGAGTGGACATATGCGGACACGTATCGCGGGTTCGCTCGCCGTCGCGCTGCTGCTATCGGCATGCGAGAAGGATACCGCCGCCGTGGCGACAGACGAGCTAGTCCTTGCGGACCAGGCGCAGCTCATGGCGCGGGAGATCACCACGACCACGAGCACCACCTACGAGGGATGGCTCCAGCACTTGTGGGACGCGCTCCATCACACGAACGATCCCGAAGCGCAGGCTTGCCTCGCCGAGGCGCGGGAGCTGCACCATCAGGCCCGGGCGGCGCTGGAAGCGGGCGACCACGAGCTGGCGCGCGACCTGTTCCACCAGGCGTTCCTGAAGGTGCTTTGCGCCGTCGTAGAAGTCTTCCCCGATGCTCCGGAGCGCACGGCGCTGGCCGCGGACGAGGCCATCGGCCGGATCGAGCACTTGTTGGGGGACCACGATGCGCCAAGGATCCGCGACGTCCTCGCTCAGGTGAAGGTGTTGCGAGCCGAGGCCGACGCAACGCTCGCTGCGGGTGACAAAGTGGGCGCGCTCGCGCTGAACTTGGAGGCGCTGCAGATCCTGCATGGGCTGGTAAGCCACGTGCGCGAGCACCACGCGGATCACGGTGAGGTAGCGGGCGCGGAGATGGAGGCAGTGCCGCTGGACCGGTAGAACGGAACATCCTGAGCAGATACTGATCGGGAAGAGTGGGTAGCGGAGTCATCCGCTACGTCATCGCCCGACGTTACACCACGCAGCGGTTTCAGGAGCACTGACAGCCAGCGTGGGCCGATCCAGAGGGGATACGCATATGGCTGAGTCGCCCATCTACCCGGGCACACCGCCCTGGGTGAAGGTGTTCGGGATCGTGGTCCTGGTGCTCGTCCTGCTCGTCGTCGTCCTGATGGCCACGGGCGTGGGTGGTGAGCACGGTCCCGGTCGTCACATGCCGTCCGCTGGGCAGCGGCCGTGACCATGGCGCCCGGCATCCGCAAGCTCGCGCTCATCGTCCATCTCGTTTTCTCGGTCGGCTGGATCGGTGCGGTCGTCGTATACCTGGTGCTCGGCATCTCCGCCGTGACCAGCAAGGATGTACAGACGGTCCGTGCCGCCTGGATCGCGATGGAGCTGACCGGGTGGTCCGCGATCGTCCCGTTGGCCTGCGGATCGCTGCTCACCGGGCTGGTCATGGCGCTGGGCACCCCGTGGGGCTTGTTCCGGCAGTACTGGGTCCTGATCACACTGGTGCTCACGCTCTTTTCCACTGTCGTCTTGCTGTTGCACATGCCGACCGTGAGCGCCCTGACGCACGTGGCGCGGGAGGCAGACGGCGCGGTCCTCGGCGGCCTTGGGGGCGACCTCTTCCATCCAGGTGTTGGCCTGCTGGTGCTGCTCGTGATCACCGTGCTCAACGTATACAAGCCGCGCGGCCTGACGCCGTACGGGTGGCGCAAACAGCATGAGCAGCGTACGACGTCGCAGCCGTAAATGCAGCGACACGCCGCTTCCTACTGATGTTCACGCCGCGCAACACGATAGTTTCCCGACGTCCTTCGTGAACGCCTGCGCCGCGAGCTTGATACCCTCAGACAGCGTCAAGTACGGATGGAAGGTCGAGGTGACATCGTCGATCGTGAGCCCAAGCTTGGTCGCGAGGGTCGGCTCGGTGATCATCTCCCCGGCCTCGGCCGCGAGGATGTGCGCGCCGATGATCTTCTTGGTACCAGCATCCGCCACCAGCTTGATGAATCCCCGGGTGTCATGCGCCGCAAGCGCCCTCGGCACGTGCTCGAGCGGCAGCTTGGAGACGAGCGGCTCGATCCCCTGAGCGCGAGCCTGGTCTTCCGAGAGACCGACCGAAGCGACCGCCGGATCCGTAAATGTCACTTTCGGTAGCGCCGAGAGGTCGTACCGCCGCTCGTTTCCGGTGAGGGCATTCTCAGCCGCCAGTAAGCCGCCATAGGCCGCCACGTACACGAACATCGGGTCGCCGATCACGTCGCCTGCGGCATACACGTTCGGGTTCGTCGTCTGCAGAAACTCGTCGACGACGATTTCTCCCTTCGTGCCGAGGGTGACGCCGATGGTTTCGACACCGACGCCCGCCGTGTTGGCTCGGCGACCCGTGGCGACCAGCAGCTGCTCGGCGCGCGCAGTGCGCGCCGCCGAACCGGCGTGGTACGGGACCTCGTAGCCATCGCTGCCCCTGCTCACGCGATCAACCCTGACGTCGGTGTAGACCTCGAGCCCCTCCGACCGGAGGTAGTCTGCCAGGGCGTTGCCGATATCAGCGTCTTCAACGGCGACGACGCGGGGCAGCGCTTCGAGGACCGTCACCCGCACGCCGAGCCGCGCGAACATCTGTGCAAGCTCGAGACCCACAGCGCTCCCGCCGATCACGATGAGGGATTGGGGAAGGCGCTCCAACGCCATCGCCGACGCGTTGTCCAGGTAGCCGGCGTCGGCGAGACCTGGGATCGACGGTGCCCAAGGAGAGGAGCCCGTGGTCACCACGATCTTGCCCGCCGTGAGCGTGCGACCGCTGGCAAGTCGAACCTCGCGAGTTGGAAGGAGCGTGGCGCGCTCTTGGAACAGCGTGATCGATGGGTATGCCCGCAGCACGTTCCAGTACTTCGTCTGCCGGAGCTCGGCCACGAGCGCATCCTTCTCGGCCCGCACCGTCGGCCAGTCGGGCTGTCCATCGGTCGAGGGGATTCCCCGAAATCCGTGATGGACCCTGCGGTGCTGTGCCTCGGCCGCGCGGATAAGAGTCTTCGACGGCACGCAGCCGACGTTTACGCACGTCCCGCCCAGGGTTCCGCCTTCGGCCATCGCCACCCGGGCGCCGAGATCGGCCGCCTTGATCGCGGCGGCGAATCCTGCCGAGCCGCCCCCCACGATCAGGAGGTCGAACTCGCGGCCGGTCTTTCTGCTCACAGCTGGAACGTCCGCCCCCGTTGACTGCTCCGTCACGCGCGCACCATATCCCGCCTTCGCGACCGCCCTCTCGATGCGGTCAGCCGTAGCCTCGGGCCCTGCCAGAACCCGAGCCGCGGCATCCGCGTGACTCACCTCGAGGACCTCGTGAACCCCAGGGACCGACTGGAGCGCCTTCGCGACGGACCGCTCGCAGTGGTCGCACGTCATTCCCTTGACCTCGATGGTCAGTTCTCGCGCCTCGGTCACTGGCTGCCTCCGGGCGCCTTCGTCGTGGCCGGCAGGATCACAGCACCGAAGCCGGTAAGCCGAGTCAAATGGGCGGTGATCTGACCGGGGGTGACTTGCCGCGGGTCGTAACGCACGACGCCAAGGCTGTCGTCCAACGTCACGGTGGCGCTGTATACGCCCTTGAGTCGATTCAAGGCGAGCCGCGCGGTCGTGGGACAGCTCCCGCACGTCATCTTCGAGATGTGCAGCCGAACCGTGGCTGTATCCGGCGTCTGGGCGGCGAAGCCCAGGTTCTGCAGGCCAGCTCCCTGGATTCCTCCGCCGCACAGCGGGCAGAAGAAAGCCGCGCCCATGAGTCCGGCCGCAACGACGAGCCCCGCCTTCGCTGATACCAACATGTCAACCTCCTGCGGGACGAGCCCGCGCGACGTACTTCCCCCCAATCCACTCCGGGACGCAGCCGAGGAAACAGCTTCCCACCGCCACGACGAGGCCGATGGAGCCCCAGCGATCTGCGCCAAGCGGCAGGACGCCCAACCCGTACGTGAGCGTCACGACCGCACCGAGCAATAGGAAGGGACCGGTGAAGTAACAGTGGAGGCGACCACAGCGGGCTGCGTTGACGAGGCACGCGGTTCCCGCCACCGTGAGCGCCGCCGTCCAAAGTATGGTGTGCCAGATAGTGCCGACGAACGACCCGGCTACGAACACGATCAAGGGTAGTCCCCAGAGCACGAGACGCCCGACCTTTCGGGCAGTCAGATCGCGTTGATCCGGCGTCGAGCAGCAATCGGCCACGGGCAACGTCCTAGTTGAGTAGAAACTTCGACCACCACGGGAACGTGAGCAGCGGGATCGAGACGATCGTCGCCGCCCACAGCGCACGCTTGACCCGACCGCGGGCGATCGGCGAGGCACATAAGGTGCCAGGCTCGCACGCCCGCTTCTCCTCACGGCGCAGCTCGACGAAGCCGAAGCCGAGCGCCAGCACGGTACCTGCGACGAAATAGGGCCGCAGCGGTTCGAACGTCGCGGCGAGCCCTGCGCCGCTGAGGCCGAGCGCGACGGCGACGAGCGGTCCAGCGCAGCACAGTGTCGACACTACGGCCGCGACAACACCGCCAGTTGCAGCGAGTGCCGTCTTAGTGACCGATGTCGTCATGATCTTCCAAGACCTCCAGGATCGGGCAGTCGTCCGTCGGCCGTCGGGCCGTGCACGCCGCGGCCAGCCGCTCCAGCGTGCGCTTCATGCGCTGGAGGTCACCGATCCTCTGTTGGACGACCTCGATCTTCTGTCTGGTTTTCCGCTCGACGGCATCGCAGGCAGCGCCGTGTCGGACCCGCAAGGCGAGCAGCTCCTGGATCTCCTGCAGCGAGAAGCCGAGCTCCTGGGCATGCTTGATGAAGCGGAGCCTCGCCACCGCGTCTTCGGCGTACTGACGGTATCCGGATGGCGTGCGCCGAGGTGTGGGGACGAGGCCGCGCCGCTCGTAGTAACGTATGGTTTGAACGTTCACATCGGCCGCAGTCGCGACCTGGCTGATAGTGAGTGGCATCCTCGACGTCCCTTGAAGTCTGTTCAGTATAGACCCTATACCTAGGTATAAGGTCAAGGGGTCCTTCGCCATGAGTCAGCGAGTCTTCCCTCAATTGCGCATGACCAACTGGAAGCGCACGCGTGCCTTCTACGTGGATGGCCCGGGGTTCATTGTGGATTGGGAGCATCGATTCGAGCCGGGCTTGCCGGTCTTTGCTCAGCTCACTCGCGCCGGCCTGCAGTACCGCGTTCAGCTCGCCCGCCAGTCAGGGTGCGCGACGTATCGCTGGCACAAGTGCTCTGCCCAGCGATCTTCTAGTCGTCTCCCGCCGTTCGTTGGTCGTGTCCGACTGCCACCTTAGAGCGGAATCCCGTATCACGAGGGCGGAGCTGTCTCCCACAGTGTGCTCCGACGCAGCCTACTTGGACATGTGGCGTGGACGAATGGTATCGCTGGGAATGCGGCGGGATGTCGACGGTCTCAAGCGGTATTGTGCCAAAGCCCCGCGCTAGGGCACGAGGCAAAGGTTATGACTGGAGCAGCGTAGGTCCTCACGTCGCCAAATCGGCCGAGTGGTGGAGGGGCGCCAAACCCAAGTCCCAACTGCCCAGTTTTCGCCGCGGAAGCTGTCTCGAGAGTGCGGCAGCTTTGCCTGCGCCCTACTGCAGGAAGGCTGGCCGGGAGTGTCAATGCCGTTTCGCGCACAAAGCTACACCCTCGCCCTCAAGCCCCTCCCGGGTTGAGAGATCCGGCCGCCCGACGCTCTGCCCCCCCGACCCGCCGAGCGCCTGGTCCCCATCTTGCAGCCGCGAAGCCTAGCCTACCGGGGTACAGCCGCACGTGCGCGCTCAAGAACGCCGCCGATGCAGCCTTGCGACACCCGGCGGGGTGAGGCTGGGCGTAGTCTCGGTGTCGAGGGCTCCAGGCGTGACAGCAGTGCGTCGTGCACCGATCCTTCCCGCTGGCTCCACACCGGAGTCGGTATCCAAGTCGGTTCGCGCCGTTCTCCCAGCTCCGATTCGATCGCGAAAGTGTTTCCACCGGTGCATGGCCCGTGCGCCGCCTCTGCACCCGAACGGCCTTATTGACACTGAGTGCCCGGACGCAATAGGGGGAACACGCAGAAGGAGGAACACATAATGAATGCGCGGACCTTAAGTGCAGGACTCGCGGGCGTGGCGCTGATCAGCCTCGCCCTTGGATGTGAGAGGGGAAACCCAGCCTCGAGAATGCTGGCGTCAAAGACCGCTGGGTCCTCCCCGAGCTTCAGCGCTTCAGCTAGCAACCACGCCATGCGGTGGGACATCATCGATGTCAATTTCGCCACGGGCACCGTCTCGGCCGGCGGGGTGGCCTCGGCGCGCGCCAATCTGGATCTCTCGAAGATCACGCTGACGGGATCTGGCACCTATCGCTCCAATCCCGGGAACCCACGGGACGTAACGGGTGGTGGGACATGGCAGACTTTCGATGCCAGTGGCGGGGCGACTGGAAGCGGCACCTACACAGTGACCGGCTTCGTGAGTTTCACTCTGGCTCCAGGCACATTTCCACTGTCGCATGACAACATCGGCAACGAAGCTGACGTCCGCGCCGGGCTGCTCGTGGTCCAGATCGCCTACTCGGACGGCAGCGAGGGGACACTCGCCGTCAGCTGCCATATAGTGGGAACCCCCGACGCCGTGTTCGAAGGCGTCACTGCGTCGAAGGGTTTCGTGGACTACTGGAACCGCGAA
>WNGN01008877.1_pt1 | contig 11099 bp, 11 predicted proteins | sample 5400561 | NCBI WGS metagenome assembly WNGN01 (sample SAMN13153379, study PRJNA577476) | soil metagenome | isolation source: 115 cm soil or saprolite under Garry oak tree replicate 2 | place: USA:California | collected 2016-06-15 | reverse complement strand
CCCTCCGTGTTAGTGCGAGAGCAGCCGGCACTGTCAGAATTTAGCTGAGCCCTCAAAATCTACCAAATTCTGGCAGTTTCAGTTTTGACAATCCCTACGTCATCCTGACTCGAATGGCAACCTCGAAACTGTCAGCGAAAGACGGTTCTCGCGAAGTTAACCGAGCATTATCGGCCTCAATCACGTCAAGAATCCGATAACTTGGAGTCATGCGGAATGCTTTTCTTCTCATCACAGACACCATTGGGCATGCCGAAGAAGAATGGTATACCAAAGTCCCTCCTCGCGGACATCAAAGCGGTAAAGACGCGACTATCAGGCTTGGAGAAGCCGAAGGCGATCCTCTCCGACATCGGCAGCCTCAAGTCGAGACTAGCAAGTCTCGAGAAGGCACACACATCGATCAACAAGGAACTCAAGAACGTCTCAGAAGCCCTGAAACGACAAGAGAGCACTATTGCCCAATTGGGCAAGAAACCAGCGAAGAAAGAGAAGCGCAAACCCAGCGAATACAACCTCTTCCTGAAGGACAAGATGTCGGCTGGCATGAGCATGGTCGACGCTGTTAAGGCGTGGAAGGAGAAAGAGGGCGGATCGTCCTCCACTTCATCTTCCATGAGACAGCCCGGTCAAGACTGGCAGTCCCCATCACAGCAATACTAGCCCAAGACGTATCAGTCGAGGAGCACAGGCACGAGGAAAAACAGCTGGCGCTCTCGACAACCCCCTTTTTGATTTCTAGAAAATCTCGGATTTTATCTTCTGATAAAGAAAAAGAAATGAGGCAAGAATTGGCGCAGAAATTGACCCTTCAGTCCAGGAGTTTGACCGCTTCGGCTCGGGGAATAGCCAACAAGGTTTCGATGCTCAAATGATCGCCACCTCGCATCAATGCCTTGAGCGCCGTCTTCTCGTTGGGAGCTTCAAGGATCACGACTGCATCATATCTTCCAAATGTCCAATACGCCTGCAATAGGTTGCCTCCCTCCCGTTTCAAATGTTCCCAATTCTTGTCCATCTCGGCAATCGTTTCCTTAGTTGGTTTCTTGCGCCATTTGGCTAGGCTCACAAATATCGTTCTCAACTCACCCTCCTCTTACTGTTGGGTATTTTCAGCCCCTCCTCGGCAATCATACGTACCTCGTCAAGAGTCTACGTCGGATAAGCTTTCCACATTATCCGAGACATTTCAAGATGATAGAAATCTGAGCCATCGATGAGCGTAGCGTCTAGTTTGGGGCTAGGATCCCGTCAGTAGCTGAGCTAGAATTGTGCCCAATTTCATGCGAACAACTTAAGCTTCGTGACACTCCAAGAAGGCTCAAATGGATACTCCGCGCTTAAGCCAGCCTCGTATCCAATGAGACGTGCATAAGAACCGGCTCGGACGAGCAAGGAGTAACCCGCAAATGGCACATCCACCCAGAGTAAAGAGAATGGCATTCAGTGGCATCCCCCACCTGCCATTTCAGGAGTTTACAGTATCCAGTCTCGAGGCTCTCCTGAGCATTCTGAAAAAGGCTCGGATAAAAGATGCGGAGATAGAAGTCTCCACGTCCGAAGACTCGCAACACACGACTTGTTCAAAGCCCATGATCCACGTGCTGGTAATGACCGCAAAAGGAGAAGGCGCAGGCGAGCACAAAGACCTAGCTGCACTGTATCAGTACTGCCCCGGATGCGGAAGTGCGGTACGGGTCCTCTGATCATTCTGATCTGAACGCAGACATGTGATTGCTTTCAGTCCAGACCGTTTAGAAACGCGCAATTCTCTGAGAATTTTTCATCCCGTGAGGGTAAGCCGAACTCCCACCAGAAACACGACATATTTGTACCGATTGGCTGAACCATCGTTCTCTCCCTCCGAGCGCTAATCCTCCTCGCACACTCCTCGCATGCCATCGTACCTGTCTTGCAATCGATAGAGGCAGGGATCAGACTGAAAGCTTGAAAAGGGCCCCTGGGAAGATGAGCAACCTTTGAGACGACGAGAGTGGACGATGGCAGAGCCGCCATACTAGCCCTCGAGGACGGCACCATATTTCGGGGGAAAGGCTTCGGCGCTCCAACCGATGTCTCGGGAGAAGTCGTCTTCAACACTTCAATGATTGGTTATCCAGAACTCCTCACAGACCCGTCATACCATGAACAGATTGTGGTGATGACGTATCCAATTCTCGGATCCTACGGCGTCCCATCATACTCATTATCCGACGAGCATGGGCTACCCCTTCACTACGAATCCGACTCCATCAAAGCGAAAGGCTACGCGATCCATTCACTGTCAAAACCCAGCCACTGGTCCAGCGATCGAACACTCGACGATTGGCTTGAGCAAGAGAAGATACCCGGGATTCAAGGAATCGACACTCGCGCAGTGACTCGTAAAATCAGAACCAACGGAACAATGCTCGGACTGCTGAAAACGTCTAACAATGAAATCGGTTCCGAACAAGTCAAAGCAGAACTTAGCAGACTTACCGACCCGAACAACACGGACCTAGTCAGAAACGTCAGCCCCTCAGAGCCTATCCACTATGTCAACAACTCCGACGCGACCGTCGTCGTCTTGGACTGCGGTGTAAAATATGGAATAGTTAGAAACCTGCTCGCGTCCGGAGCCAGCGTCGTCCGGGTCCCATACGATTACTCGGTCAGCGAGATTCTCGAGTTCGAGCCCAGCAGAATAGTCATCAGCAATGGGCCAGGAGACCCCAAGAAGTGCACACAAACCATCGACACAACCAGAGAACTACTTGAGACAGATATTCCAATTATGGGAATCTGTCTCGGAATGCAAATCCTCGCCCTGGCAGCAGGAGCGGACACCTACAAGCTGAAGTTTGGACACCGAGCCGTCAACCATCCCTGTGTCGATCTGAAAACAGGCAGGTGCTACATCACCACCCAGAATCACGGGTATTCAGTTAGCTCCGACTCGTTGGGGCACACTGAATTCGCGACCAGATTCATCAACATAAACGACAAGACAATCGAGGGAATCGCCCACAACAAAAAAGAAGTCATCGGGGTCCAGTGGCATCCAGAAAGCTCTCCCGGGCCCTACGACACAAGATTCCTCTTCGATCGATTCATGGGGGGAAGTCTCGCGATTTGAAGATCGGCGAACTCAGGAAAGTTCTCATTGTAGGCAGCGGAGCCATAAAAATAGGCGAAGCAGGAGAATTCGACTACTCAACATCCCAGGCCATAAAGGCCTTGCGAGAAGAGGGGATTCAAACAATCGTTGTGAATCCGAACATAGCCACCATCCACACTGACAAGAAATTCACCGACAAAGTTTACTCGGTCCCAATAAGAACCGAATTCATCGAACAAATCATTGAGGAGGAGAAGCCTGACGGCATACTCCTCGGTTTCGGAGGCCAAACCGCGCTGAACTGTGGAGTCGAATTGGCGGAAAAAGGCCTCCTGGAAAAACATGGCCTACGAGTCCTCGGAACAAGCATCAGGAGCATCGAACTCGCTGACAATAGAGAACTTTTCAAGACTACAATGCAAGAAAACGGGATTCCTGTTCCAAAAAGCAAGAAAGCATCCGACCTTGACAGTGCGATCTCAGCAGCGAAAGAGATTGGATACCCAGTCATCGTAAGAGTCGCCTACACTCTGGGAGGGCAAGGCAGTGGAGTCGCCTTCGACGAAGCGAAACTGAAAGAGATTGCACAGAGAGGATTGGCATATAGTAGAATCCGACAAGTTCTCGTAGAAGAATATCTCGACAAGTGGAAGGAGATCGAGTACGAGGTCATGCGGGACCAGGAGGACAACTGCACCATCGTCTGCAACATGGAAAATCTGGACCCAATGGGCATCCATACTGGCGACAGCATCGTTGTCGCCCCATCTCAGACTCTCACCAATAGAGAATTCAACAACCTCAGATCCACAGCCCAGCGAGTCATCCGGGCGCTTGGAATCATTGGAGAATGTAACATCCAATTTGCAGTAGACCCTCAAAGTGAAGACTTTCGAGTAATAGAAGTCAACTCGCGATTGTCTCGCAGCTCAGCACTGGCCTCGAAAGCAACTGGCTACCCTATAGCTTACATCGCCGCCAAGCTGTCCATCGGATATACTCTCCCCGAACTTACCAACCAGATAACGGAAGTAACGACTGCCTGCTTCGAGCCCTCCCTTGACTACATTGTGGTCAAGGCTCCTCGCTGGGACTTTCGGAAGTTCAAGAATGCCAGCAAAGGAATTGGCACTCAGATGAAGTCAGTCGGCGAGGTCATGGCGATCGGGAGATGCTTCGAAGAAGCCCTCCAGAAAGCAATCCGAATGCTAGACTTGGGAAGGGAACTTACTGATGTAAGAGACCTCGGTAGAAGCCCCCGAAGGATCAGAAAAGAACTCAGTGAACCAACCGACCAGAGAATCTTCTACACGGTCAAAGCTCTCAAATCCGGTTTCAGAATTGAAGAAGTCTCGAAGCTTAGCGGAATCGACCCTTGGTTCCTTGACAAGATTCGAAACATATTACAGATGGAAGGCCGAATTACAAACGAACGGTTAAGAAGCGACACGATCAGAAGCGCCAAGATTCTCGGATTCTCCGACGAGAGAATTGGACGACTTGTTGGAAAAACCGTTGACAACATTCGTCAATTTCGAAAGGCCCATCACATAATCCCTTTCACAAAACAAATCGATACGCTTGCAGCTGAATGGCCGACTAACACAAACTATCTCTACCTGACCTACGGGGGAAGCGAAGACGACCTCGCCTACCCTGAGAAAGCCCGGATCGTGGTCCTCGGCTCGGGCTGCTACCGAATCGGATCAAGCGTGGAATTCGACTGGTGCTGCGTTAACATGGCACTCGCGTTGAAACGCCCAACCAGAGAAGTGATCATGATTAATTGCAACCCTGAGACTGTATCGACGGACTTTGACGTTCTGGACAAACTATACTTCGAAGAGCTTACAACGGAGAGAGTCCTCGACATCATTGACAAGGAAAGACCCACGGGCGTGGTGGTTAGCGTGGGAGGACAGACCGCCAACAACCTGGCTATAGGTCTCGCCAAGCATGTAAGAATACTAGGAACATCACCAACGAGTATAGACACTGCCGAGGACCGGTCGAAGTTCAGTCTACTTCTTGACAAACTCGAAGTACAGCAGCCTGAATGGAGCAGAGTCGAGAATCTGGGAGATGCTAGGAACTTCGCTCAGAGAATCGGCTACCCGGTGCTGATCCGACCCTCCTATGTTCTCTCCGGCGCTGCAATGAACGTGGCATTCGATGAAACGCAATTGACAGGATACATCGAACAAGCAGCGAAGATTTCCAAAGATTACCCAGTGGTCCTATCAAAATTCCTTAGCGGAGCCCGGGAAGTAGAGGTTGACGGTGTGTGCGATGGGAAGAATGTCTTCATTGGCGCCATAGTCGAGCATGTGGAGAACGCTGGGGTACACTCTGGGGATGCCACAATGAGCATTCCAACCTTAACCATCGGGAAAACAACTAGGCGTCGCATTCTCAGATATTCCGAGATGATTGCGCAGAGCCTCCTCATCAAGGGTCCCTTCAACATCCAATTCTTGGTCAAGAACGGCGATGTTCAGGTGATAGAGTGCAACCTGAGGGCATCTAGGAGTATGCCGTTCGTTTCAAAGATGATCGGAACAAATCTCATGGACCTGGCCGCCATCGCAATCATGGGCGGGACCATCAAGCCAGGCGAGGGAACCTCAACCGGTTTTGGAGTGAAAGCTCCGCAATTCTCCTTTACTCGACTAGACAAAGCAGATCCGATAACTGGGGTGGAGATGGTATCAACAGGCGAAGTTGCGTGTTTCGGAGACACGTTCCAGGATGCTTTCGTCAACGCGCTCATTGCCAGCAATTTCTACGTCCCCAAGAAAGGTGACGCCGTTCTGATTAGTATGGGCGAGACCCGCAAGGGAATAATCCCATACGCGCGTATGCTAGCGGAGAGTGGGTACCGAATTTACGCGACCCGGCACACAGCCGAGGAACTAGATGAGAAGGGAATAAAATCGATAATACTCTACAAGGTTAGGGAACGTAAGAAGCCGAACATTCTCGACTACTTGACCAGTAAAGAGATCAAACTCGTCATCAACATACCAAGTCATGAGAAGGAAGCTGAGTCACGTTTGATATTGCGTGACGAGTATATCATTCGTAGAAAGGCTGCGGAATTTGGCATTCCAGTCGTCACAAATCTAGAACTTGCCCGGGCACTCGTCCGGGCGCTGGTTAGTTTCGATGGCAAGATCACTCACCCTGCTTCTTTCGAGGCTGAGGACATACGATCTGTGGAATCTTCACTCTCTTCGTCCAAGACGGCGCATTCTGCTGAGGGCCGGAATGCGCTGAAACCAATACCGGTTACGTCTGTAGTCTGAACCTAAGAGATGTGCCTTTGAGAAAGACGTGATGTCTCCCGGCCCCAATCTGTCGCCTCTGTGTCAGACTCTGAAACGGCTGATGTCGTTCCAGAATCCTCTGGTTTCTCGGCGCGGGACAGAGTCTCCGAGATCTTACGTAGTACCTCAACCAAGAGGCTCCCTTCACGATGTCTAAGGGCCGATCTTCCCAGAATGTTTCTAAAAGCTCTGGTGAGCAACCCCCTTTCGTACTGCTCTATTCCTGACAGTACGGCGGATTCGGACAAGAATCCAAGAATTGTTTTCTTAACTTCCTCTGAGGCAAGCCGATCTGTCGATGGTTCAACCGCTGAGTCGTGCAGTTCGTAGAAGACTATTGCGGCCGCATGGGACAGGTTAAGCGTCTGATATTCTGAGACTGCTGGAATGGTCAGGGTCGCGTCACACTGACCGAGCTCGACGTTGGTGAGACCGGTGCCTTCTCTACCAAACACTATTCCGGTTTTCTAACAAGATTGGAATGGGCGTAGGACTTTTGGGCGGTCGTTCCAATTGACAGGTCGAGGCCTTCCAGGGCTTCTTTGAGTGAGCGATGCCCGACTATCGAATCGAGAATATCTTGTGCATGGCCAGCCCGCATTCTCCCGCTAGGACCTAGCACCGCTATTGGACTGACGAGATGAAGATCCGAGAGTCCGAAATTCTTCATCGCTCGGGCGACAAAACCTATTGACTCTTCAAAACTCGGCTCTACTAGCACAACACGGAAATCGGCCAAAGAGATCAAGAGACGGTATCCTCAAGGTGCTCTTAAGTCTGGACGACAGATGTTCCTAAGGCCGGTTGAGGAATACCGTTTCGACGTAGTTTCCGAGAATCCTACTTGCGACAATTATTACTACGCCGAGGATTATCATTTTGATAGCGGATTTTGCGGCGGATTGCTTCAGAGATAATCCTCGGAAAGCACCCAGAAAAGAGAGGAGAAGAATGCCCAATAGAATCGAGACCGGGACTGAGTAAGCTTCCGAGAGCAACACAAGCGGAAGCAGCAGAGCCAGCGACGCGATCGAAGAAGTGCCCGACGTTACCATTCCTGAAAGGAGCGCCCGGCGATGAACCTTCGATAAAAGGCTATGAAACATTGCATGCTCCTTCTTCGTTGGAACCCTCCTCTGACTATTGGCACCGCTAGACTTTCGAACTCTCAGATTCTTCGAGTTTTCCCAAGCGTTCAGAAGACGCGTCTTCTTCTCCGTCGTCTCCGAGAGATAGGTCGCGGCGAAGACCGATAGCGCCCCTGCGGCCGCCCCACCCATCCCAGTCGTAAAGATTTGCAAATTAGTGAGGGCGGCTGCGCCACCTGCTGCAATTATTCCTAAGACTGAGAAGATTCCGTCGATAGAACCAAAGACCAGCTCAGCCATGAGACTCCCTGTATCAAGAGCAATCAATTCTGTGGTCTGAATAGCCGTGACGATTCCCTCCGGAGAGGTTACGAGAAGATACTTGGCAGAATGCTTGGCTTGAGTATGCTGTTACCACTCGCCATTCGTTAAGGAGAATCCTTCGGGTCGCCTAACGCCTTGGCGGATTCCCCAATTCGTTTGGGTGCAAATGGGATTCGGCTTTCAAAGATGGAAGTCCTGCAGTCAGGTTCGGCGAGTTAGGCTATGACCTGTCCGAGCAGGCCGGATTTTTCGCAGTCGTAGCATCTGTAGGTGCGCTCGTTCTTCCACTTTCCGGAAGCGTCCAGAACCAGCTTGTCTTGTGAGTTGAGTTCACTGTAGTCAAATTGACCGCCGCACCTGTCGCAGACGAATTCCACCAAGAAGGATCATCCAAAGGTCAAGGATCGCTACTCATAAACAGTCGTGCTAACGAATTCCCAGTCTCCATTCAAGGCCGGCCCCGCAACCCATTTTACCATCCCGCTACATTCCATCCTTACTATTGTCAGTTGTTTCGGACCCGGAAAAGAGTAAGAGGATCCAACAGACGTTCGACGAGTTCAACGAGTCATGGCTCGTTTACTGGAATGCGTACATTGATTTGCAGAACCAGTTGTATGAGAGCCTGAAGGCTGCGCGTGACGTAACTTGGCTGGGCGCAACTGACTCGGCTAAGATGAGCGAGATAAACGCGGCCCAGCGCCAGCTCTTTTCAACCATGCCCCGCCGCCTAGACTATGTGCCGCTCGGACAGATCAACCGGAGCATGGACTACGCCCTCAGCAAGATCAACGAATTACTCGCCGCCCTCTTCTCTGAGAAGGAAAAATGCAAACGCCTAGAAACCGCGATAGATATCCTGACGGAGAAAGCGAACAGAACCAAGCAGGAATTACAGTCCGAGTCGTGATGCCGACTCTCTGGCCTCCGAAACAAAACACAGTCATGATAGACGCTTTCAGATCAGTGTTCCATCCGGCAACCAAAGGCCCTTCAAGTTATTGCTGAGAATCGAGTCTCAGGTCTTATTCCATGAGAGCCGGGGGTGGGAGTTGAACCCACCTCAGCCATCCATTGTTGGATGTTTACTACGGGTTGCTACGAGCCGCGTCTGCAGCCCGTCGCCTTATCCGATCGGCCTTCGGTGGACAAGCCAACCCCGGCCTAGTTTGGCCCCCGGCAAAAACAAGGACCCGGCCGCCATTCGTATAAGGTTGATGAAGCATGTTCCCGTAGCAATGACCTCTCCCGCAAGATCAACTCGCATCCTAGTGATCGGACCCTTAGTGATCGGATAGTTTGACCCCACAGTTTTATAGGCCCATTCCTCGTTTCTCCGAAACAAACAATAGGATTTCTCGGAGAACCTACATAGCTTGTCCGGAATAGACGCGGTCAAAAAGATCGTCGAAACCGAGGCACAAGCACGCAGAATCGTCGACGAAGCATCAGCCAGGGCCCAACAAATAATCTCCGAGGCCCGCGAACAGGCGGAGCGAATCAGGCAAGAAACCATCGCCCGGGCTCAACAACAAAGGGAGGAGATACTCCGCGAGGCCAAAGAGAAAGCCGAGGCAGAGGCACGACAGTCAGACAAAGAGACGGAACAGATCCTGGACGCTTACGGCAAGGTCTCGGAGGAGAGGAAGGCAGCCGCGGTAAGCAAGGCTGTGGAATTGATTCTGAACGCGTGAACACAATGTCAGAGTCTCTTGAGAAGCTACAAAATCGAATCCTCTCTGATGCAAAGCACAAGGCCGATGAAACCATTAAGGACGCTCAGGCAAAAACCCGGCAGATTCTCGAAGAGGCAAGGCAGAGAGCTCAAAAGGAGTCAGAAGAGATCATCGCTAAGGCGAATGTGGAGGCGGAGGCTGTTCGAAGAAGCATTCTGAGCTCCAAGGTCCGCGTGAACAGACTTAGAATTCTTGTCGAGAAGAATCGAATCGTCCAGGACATAATTGATACTGTTGAAGACCGGCTTTCAAGCATCGCAAAGTCAGAACAGTTCGAAGACACAGCTCAGCGTTTTGTAACAGAGGCATTGAAGGCTGTGGATACTGAGCAGCCAATTGTTAGAATCGGATTCAGAGACGCGAGCAAGAGGAATCTCGATGGAATATCGAGAGCCCTCCCGAAAGGGGGGAAACTTGTTATCGACGAGAAGCCTATTGACGAGCTTGGCGGCGTAGTGGCAACAGATCCTGAAGGCAGAGTCGTCTTCAACAACACCTTCAAGTCTCGCCTCGAGAGACTCAACAACCAGCTCTTAACACTGATATCCTCTACAGTCTTTGGGAAGTAGCTCCTCGAATGCTGAAACCTGAACGCATGCAGCAGGTCAGCATTATCGTAGCGAAAGACCAGCTGCCTAACCTTTTAGGATATGCTGGCTCCAAGAGACTCTTCCATCTCACAGAGATTGAAGACGATAGTATTCCTGAGGGAGCGAAACGCTACGAGGCACTTGAACTCCAAGCCAAGTCCTCCACGATAAAGAGCCGACTAACAACTCTCACCGCAGCTCTCAAGGTCTCCGAGTCGACATTCGAGAATCTCGATGCGCCAGTCAATAATATCGAGGCACTCGCTGGATTTCTGGACGAGGAGACGAGGAAGCTTGAACATTCGGTCCGAGAACTCGAGGGTGCCGAAGGGAAGCTTCAGACAGAGAAAGAACAGGCCTCAGAACTCTCAAGGTTCCTTTCGGGCCTGGAAAACGTCGGAGTCTCTCTAGACGCAATAGCTGGCCGCGGATTCCTCACAAGCCTCGTCGGAGAAGCTAGCACCGAACAAATCCCCCTACTTCAGAAGGATCTCGACCAGGTAACTCAGGGCAATCTGATCTTCGCGATTACGAATACATCTGAGAAGAACCAGACCTTCCTCGCATTATTCCCAGCGGCCTTTCAAGATGATGCCAAAAAGATGACTACCGCTCTAGGCGCTAAACTCGGCCCACCGTGGACCGGGCTACCCTCAGACCCCAAGAAGGCAAAGGAGGCAACTGACCTCCAACTAGCAAACCTAGAGAAAGAATCGAAGAATCTCGAAGAGACGAGAACAAGAATCTCAAAACAGTACGGTCCGAGAATCAAAGCATTAGCCATATTATCAGAAATTCTTGAGGCCAGAACGAAAGCTCTAGGGGGATCGTCATCGACGGAGTCAACAGTTCTACTCCAAGCATGGATCCCCAAGACTCAAGTCAGAGCAGTCGCGGAGGATGTGTCGAAGGCGACCAGCGGACTCGCATCAATA
>WNGN01003737.1_pt1 | contig 11101 bp, 13 predicted proteins | sample 5400561 | NCBI WGS metagenome assembly WNGN01 (sample SAMN13153379, study PRJNA577476) | soil metagenome | isolation source: 115 cm soil or saprolite under Garry oak tree replicate 2 | place: USA:California | collected 2016-06-15 | reverse complement strand
GTAGGAAGATCGTTCTCGATGACGTCGTACCGTCGCGCTTGACCGAATGTGCTATGTATCCGGGGTGAGTCAGGTCTGAAGGTCACCCACCGACGCGGACAGCGTCTCGAGCTCGGCGCGCCAGGACACGGGCGCGACGACGGGACGCACGACGAACTTCGAGAAGCCGACGGCGATGAAGCGCTCGATGAGCTTTCGCAACGCGGGCAACCCGACCGGCGTGAGCTCGACCGATCGCGGACGCCGGGCGGTCATCATGCGCAGGGTGGCGGGGTCGATGGGCGCGCCGGCGTAGCCGATGCTCACGCCGAAGTGCTCGCTGCTGATCGAGCGCCCGGCCCGGGCCGCGGCTTCCTCGATCACGACGCGTCCGGCTGCCGCCTCTTCGGGCGTGCACAGCGAGGGCAGCCACCCGTCCGACAACCGACCACAACGCTCCAGGGCGGCTGGCGCCGTGCCGCCGAGCCACACTTCGAGCGGCTGCTGCACCGGCAGGGGCGAGAGCTTGACGTCGCGGAAGCTGCAGACGGCGCCGTCGTGGCTCACCGTCTCGCCCTCCCAGAGGCGCCGCAACAGCGGAAGCGCCTCGTCGATGAAGGCGCCGCGGCGCTTGGGGTCGATGCCGACGGCATCGCGCTCCGGCGCATAGGTGAGCCCGGGAACCAGCGTGACGAGCAGCCGCCCGCGGCAGAGCACGTCCAGGCTCGCGAGCTGCTTGGCGGTCTGCACCACGTTGCGTCCCGGCAACAGCATCGTCGTCCCGAGCTTCAAGCGCGGATTGCTCGCGGCCGCCCAGGCGAGGCCCACCAGCGGGTCGAGCACCGGGGCGGTGAGCACCTCCGAGAGCCACAGGGAGTCGAACCCCAGCTGATCCAGACCCGTGACGAGCTCGCCCAGCGCGTCAGGCGTGGAGATCGCGCCTCCAGCCCCTACGCCGATGCGTATTTTCATTTCAACCTTCGTGCACGGTCGCGAGGACCGGCGGCAGGGCCGCCAGCACCTCACGGAGGCACTGGCGAAGACGGGCGATGTTCGCTTCCGCCTTCTCGCCGGTGGTCGTCGTCAGCAACGACGCGTTGATCTCCAGCTGGAGCGCGTGGACGCGCCGGCTCTGGGGTTGACCATACGTCGCCACGATGTTGCCGCCGGTGTAGCCACTGACGTTCTGGTGCACCTCGAAGCCATGGCGGGTGAAGATCGCAGCCGCGGTCGCCGCGAGCTCCGGGGCGCACGTCGCATCGTGGCGCGTGCCGATGATCACCTGATGGTCTTTCATCCGGCGCGGGCTCCCGGTGTGGCCATCGAGGAGCATCGCGTAGCCGTAGGCCTCACGGAGCTCCGTGAGCAGGCGCTCCAGGGCCGCGTAGTAGGGATCGTAGAACGTCCGCAATCGCTCCTCGAGGTCGGCGAGCGCGAGTGGACGCGCAAAGATGGGCGCATCGCGCATGGTGTGGGTGCGCACCACCCCACGCCGGGAGCGCACCTCGCCGTCCCTGTGCTCGAAGTCGTCGCGGCGGCGATTGACGTCCACGAAGATGCGCGAGAACGGCGTCGCGAGGACGGTGGCCCCATCCTTATAGACGTCGGCGTAGAGATCGCCCACGAAGGTGTCGGCGAAGCCGTAGGCGAAGGTCTCGAACGATGGCTCGCGGTAGTCGTCGCGGGTGATGCGGGGCAGGGGCTCGGTGCCGTAGTGGGGCACGCTCACCAGCACCGGCGTGCGCGTCCCCGGCGCCGGGTGTCTGACGATCGGGAATGAGCGCTCCATAGGGCCCAAGGGTAGCACTTGGCTCGGCGCCCCCGCATAATGCTGCCATGAGCAGCGTCCGGGTACGCGGAGCACTCCCCGCCGAGGCCGCGATCCTGGCGGAAATGGCCAACGACCTCAACGACCACGTCGGGATCCACGGCCGGCCGTTCACGCCCGAGCGGGTTCTCGCCGACGGCTTCGGTCCCGAGGCCGCCTTCACGCCGCTGGTCGCCGAGCTGGATGGCGCGGTGGTGGGCTACGCGTTCTTCAGCGCGGGCTACAACACCGACGTGGCGGCGCGGTCCATTTTTCTGCACGACCTCTTCGTGACGCCGGCGGAGCGCGGGCGCGGCGTGGGCCATGCCCTCATGGTCGCGGTCGCGGCGGAGACTGTGCGAGCCGGCTGCGTGTCGCTGGAATGGGGCGTGCACACGGCCAACGCGCGCGCGCTGGAGTTTTACCGCCGGCTCGGCGCGGTCGCTGCGGAGGTGCGCATCATGGGCGTCAGCGGCGAGCGCCTGCGCGCCCTGGCCGCCGCCGCGTTCTGACGCCGGACGCTTCGACAGTGATGTATCCGTCCGACGACGTTGACCTGCCCGCAGGCCGTCGATACGATGCGCTCGATGGCGAGCTACGAGGCCAGGACCCGACGCTTCAGCCTGCGTCGCTGGACCCGCCATGAGTACGGGCGGTTGATCGACCACGGCTTCCTCGACGAGGACGACCCGATCGAGCTGCTCGATGGGTTGTTGCTGGTGAAGGAGCCGCAGAACAGCCCGCACAGGACGGCGGTGCTTCTCGTGGCGAAAGCGGTGGAGCGGGCGTTCGGAGAGGGATGGTTCGTCCAGACACAAAGTCCGATCATTCTCGGCGACCGGTCCGAGCCGGAGCCGGACGTCTGCGTCGTCCGCGGCTCGCCGCGCGATTACGTCGACGCGCATCCGACGCGCCCGGCGCTCGTCGTCGAGGTCGCCCAGTCGGGCTTGCGCCTGGCCCGAGGACGGAAGGCTGCGGCCTATGCACGGGCGCGGATCGCGGACTACTGGATCGTCAACCTCGTCGATCGCGTGCTCGAGGTTCATCGCGAGCCGGCGAGACCAGGCCCGGCCCGGCGGCACTGGGGCTACGCGGCGATCGAGACGCTCGGCGCCGACGCCACCATCACGCCGCTTTCTGCGCCGTCCGCGGGCATCCCCGTCGCCGATCTCCTGCCGTAAGGACTAGAGCGCGCGGACGGCGCGAAGGACGTCGTCCGGGTCGGGTCGAACCTGGAAGTTCCGGCTGACCGAGAACCAGCGCACGACTCCGTCGCGATCCAGCACGACCGTCGCCGGGCGCGGAACGTCCTGCCCGTCCGGCCCGCCGCCCGCGTGCACCAGGCCATAGCGTCGCGCCACGGCGAGGTCGCGGTCGGCGAGGAACCGGAAGCCGAGGCGCAGTCCCTCGGCGAGCTTCTGGCTGCGCTCGTTGGGATCGGGCGAGACGGCGACGATCTCGACGCCGGCTCTTTCCGCCTCCGACAGCTGAGCTCCAAGCCCTTGGAGCTCCGCCACGCAGAACGGTCACCAGTAGCCGCGGTAGAAGACGAGCACGACCGGCTTCTTGCCGCGGTAGTCCGCGAGCGAGACCGGCCGGCCTGCCGCATCGGCCAGCGTGAAGTCGGGCGGCCGCTCGCCCATCCGCAGCACCGTCGGGGCGTCCGGCACGCGCGCGACGACGAAGTTGAACCAGGCGCCGCCAACCAGCAGGAGGCTCGACAGCCCGAGCGCGAGCCACGCGGGCCACCGCCGGGCGCGCGCGCGGCACACGGCCAGCGCCGCCAGCGCCATCGCCAGCGCGAACGCGACCACATAACCCTCCGGATGGTTCCGGACGACCGCGACCCGGAGGAGGAGCACATAGGCCGCGAGGGCGCCGATCGCGACGACGACGCTGAGCACGGCGAGGCGTCCGGAGGATGTCATATGAGGATTCTGCCACAGTCCTGTATCATGCCTGATCTATGAACCACGAGACTGCCACCGCGCTCGATCCGCAGGCGAAGGCCGTCATTGACCTCATCATCAAGTCGGGGCGCCCGCCCTACCATCAGCTCTCGCCGAAGGACGCGCGCCAGATGTTCCGCGACACGCGCCCCGCATCCACGCCGCCGGCGCCGGAGATCGGAGCGGTGAAGGATCTGACGGCCGACGGTCCTGCGGGAACGATTCCCGCGCGCCTCTATCGTCCGAAAGGTGTGCCGGCGTCGACGATGCTGCCCGCGCTCGTCTTCTTCCACGGCGGCGGCTGGGTCATCGGCGACATCGAGACGCACGACGTGCTCTGCCGACAGCTCACGGCTGGCGCCGGCATCAGCGTTGTCAACATCGACTATCGTTTGGCGCCGGAGCACAAGTTCCCTGCCGCGGTCGACGACGCGTGGGCGGCCACGCGGTGGGTCGCGGCTCACGCGGCGGCGCTCGGCATCGACGCCGGCCGGCTCGCGGTCGGCGGGGACAGCGCCGGCGGTAACCTCGCGGCCGTCGTCGCGCTGTTGGCGCGTGACCACGGCGCGCCGTCGCTCGCGCTCCAGGTGTTGGTCTATCCCGTCACCGACGCCGGCGCGGAGTCGCGATCGTACGCCGACTTTGCCGAGGGCTTCATGCTCACACGAGACTCGATGCGGTGGTTCATCGCGCACTACCTCACCGGGAAGCACGACGCCGTCGACTGGCGCGTCTCGCCGCTGCGCGCGCCGTCGCTCGCCAGAGTCGCGCCGGCCCTGGTCGTGACGGCGGGCTTCGATCCGCTGCGCGACGAGGGTGACGCGTACGCACGGAAGCTCCGTGAGGCGGGCGTCCGCGTGGATACCATCTGTTACGGCGGGATGATCCACGGCTTCGTGCCAATGGGGCGGCTCATCGAAACCGGCAACCGCGCCGTCGCGCACATCGCCGCGACCCTCCGTCAGGAGCTTCAGCCCCCGGGGTGAGGGTGAACTCGACGCCTAGGGTGTCACGCTCCAGAACGCCAGACGCCAGGCGCCGCACACGGCCGCACCGGCGGCGGCCACGAGCAGCCACTGCACCGGCACGCGCGGCATCCAGCGAATCGTGAGCGCCGCGACCAACCCGAGCGCACCGCCGGCGAGCAGACCGAACACGTGAGCGAGGAGATCGGCGTTCGGCCCGGTGCCGAGCAGCGCGAGGAGCACCAGGCTGGTGGCGGCGACGACCCACCACTTCCCGAGCCTCGAGCCCACACGGCCCGGCGTGAGGATTCGCAAGCCGGCCAGGATGCCGACGGCCCCGAAGATGGCCGTCGAGGCGCCGACGGACACGTGACCGGCGCCGTGGACGGCCGCGGTGAGGGCGTTGCCGCCCGCACCGGCGAGCAGCACCAGCCACAGGCCGACCCCCGGCCCGAGCTGCTGGCACACCGCGGTCACGAGCAGTGCGCCCGCGAGCGCGTTGCCGAGCAGGTGCGGCGCGTCGGCGTGCAGCGTCAGCGCGGTCACGGCACGCCACCACTCGCCGGCCATCATGCGCGTCGCGTCCGCTTCGCCGTGCTGGAACCACTCGCTGCGCCCCGCGCGCGAGCCGGTGATCGCGAAGAGACCGATCAGCAGCAGCGCGACGTACACGCCGACCATCGTGACCGGACGCGACGGCGGGACCGCGTCGCCACGATCGGCGCCCTCCCGGGCGTTCTCGCGATCGTAGGCGTCGAGGCTCTCCAGGGCAGCGGCGGCATCGGGTGCCGGAACGATCAGGGCCCAGCCGTCGAGTCGCCGGCGAAGCCAGTGCGGGATGTCTGCGGCGGCGAGAACGACCGCCCACTCGTCGGCACGCTGGCGGCTCAGCGCGACGCGCACCGCCGTCCCGGGGCCGCCGATGCCCACAGCTTCAATTACCACGGCAATCTGCCGTAATCAACGCCGGTTCCCTCGAAGGCCGCCCTGCCGTATCGTTCGAGTCGTGATCGTCCATCTGATCGACGGGACGTTCGAGCTGTTCCGCTACTTCCTCTCGCCGGCGGCGGCCTTCGACCGGAGCGCTCCCGAGGAGCTGAGGGCGGTGCGCGGCGTCGTCGGGTCGATTCTGGGGATGCTCGAAGGTGGCGCCACGCATCTGGGCGTGGCCACCGATCACGTCGTCGAATCGTTTCGCAACGCGCTCTGGCCCGGCTACAAGACGGGCGAGGGCATGGACCCGCTGCTCTACGCGCAGTTCCAGCCGCTCGAGGACGCGCTGGAGGCACTCGGCGTGGTCGTCTGGCCCATGGTCGAGTTCGAGGCCGACGACGCGCTGGCCGCGGCGGCGGCCATGGCCTCCGCCGACGCGCGGATCGAGCAGGTCGTCGTGTGCACGCCGGACAAGGATCTGGCTCAGTGCGTGCGGGGCGACCGCGTGGTCCAGCTCGATCGGCGCACGCGCGAGCTGCGCGACGAGTCGGCCGTGCGGCAGAAGTTCGGCGTCCCGCCCACATCGATCCCCGACTGGCTCGCGCTCGTGGGCGACAGCGCGGACGGCTACCCCGGTCTGCCGGGTTGGGGTGAGAAGTCCACGGCGACAGTGCTCGCCCGCTATCACCACCTCGAGCACATTCCGAAGCTCGCAATGGAGTGGGATGTGTCCGTGCGCGGAGCGATGCGGCTGGCCACGACGCTCACGGAGCAACGCGAGCACGCGCTCCTGTTCCGGAAGCTGGCCACGCTGCGTGCGGATGCGCCCATCGGCGTCGATGTGGACGCGCTCCGCTGGAGGGGACCGCGCGCTGACTTCGCGGCCTGGTCAGAGCGCCTCGGCACGCCGACGCTCCACGAGCGCGCCTCGAAGCTGGCGGCGGCGCGCGCCGACGCTACCGCGCAGCGCCCGCTCACTTCCCCTTGAGCTTCACGTCCTCGTACGGCGCCGACCACGGATAGTCGGCGATGAGGCCGAGCCCCGATTCCGCGACGCGCGGACCCACTCCCTGCAGGAGGGCCAGCTGCCAGATCGGAAAGACCATGGCCTTGTCGTGGATCAGCTGCTGGATGCGATGGAGGAGCGCCTCGCGCTTCTTCGGGTCGAGCTCACTCGCCTGCTCCTTGAAGAGCCCGTCGATGTCGGGGTACCCCCCGTAGGCGTAGGCGCCGCCCGAGATCACGAACGGCTCCAACCGGGTGGCCGCGTTGCCGAAGATGCCGCTCAACCCGTGGATGATGTTCTTGAGCTTCTTCTCCTGATACGCCTTGAGGAACCCCGCCCGCTCGAGCGGGCGGAGCCTCGTCTTGATGCCGACGGCCTGAAGATCGTTGAGGACCGGCTCGGCGTACACGCAGGCCCCGGCATCGCACCAGAAGTCGCCGGCGTCGAAGCCCTTCGGGTACCCGGCTTCCGCGAGGAGCTGCCTGGCCTTGCCCGGATCGTAGGGGTAGAGCGGCGGCTGCCAGTAGAACTCGAAGCTGGTGGGGATGATGCTCCCGGTGATCTTGGAGAACCCGAGGGTCACGGCCTGGTTGATCGCCTGGCGGTCGACCGCGTGGTTCGCCGCGAGGCGCACGCGCCGGTCGTGCCACGGAGAGCTCGGATCCCACTGGTCGGCGAAGACCAGCCAGTGGGTGGCCACGAACGGAGTCGGCCGCAGGGTGAGCCCGGGCGTGCGCCGCACCTCCTCGCCGAGCTCGCCCGTGACCGCGTAGGCGATGTCCACCTCACCGCGCTTGAGCATGGCCAGTCGCGTGACCGCGTCCGGGACCGCCTTGAAGACGAGGCGCTTCACGCTCGGCGTCTTCCGCCAGTAGCCCTCGGAGGCTTCCAGCACGAGCTCGACCCCCGGCGTGAACGAGACGAACTTGTAGGGGCCGGCCCCGACCGGCGCCTTCCTGAATCCGTCCTCGCCGACTCTCTCGACGTACTTCCTGGGGACGATCCAGGCCGCGCCCGTTGCCGGTGTGCCGTAGAACGCCATGAAGTCCGGCCACGGTTGCTTGAGCCGGAAACGGACGCGCCGGGGATCCGGCGTCTCGACCGCGGCGACCTTCTCCTTGAGCGCCCTCGCGGAGACGCCGCGGTACCGGTCGAACGAGAACTTGACGTCCTCGGCCGTGACCGGCTCGCCGTTGTGGAACGTCGCTCCCTTGCGCAGCACGAACTCGTAGACGAGCCCGTCGTGCGACGTGCTCCACGACTCGGCCAGACTTGACGCCATGGCCCTCTCCGGCAGCGGCTTCACCAGCGCGTCGTGGAGCGCGTAGAGCATCATGAACGGCGTGATGAGGCCCGGCGTCTCGGCGGGTTCGAAGAGGGTCGGCGCCAGGCTGAAGTGAAGAGCCCAGCTCATCTGACCCGCCGGCGCCTCGGCGGCGAGCGCGCCCGTGGAAGCGGCCGACATCAGGGCGAGCACACCGGCCGCGATCAGTCGTGTGCGTCGGCTCGCCACGGTCGCCTCCTTGCGGCATCGGTCGGGAAGTCTCGGCGAGAATAGTCCCGAACGAGCCCGGGGACAAGGCGCGAGGTGCGGCCGGCTTGCTCTCGCCAGCGATCCTCATATACTGATGACCTCTACTGATGGCCTCGGCCGTGACAGGAGGAATCGGCATGGTGCTGCATCGACAGATCTCCAGGCGCGACGTTCTGCGGGCCGTGTTGGTCTCCGGGGCTGCGCTCGCGGTCCCCAGCCTGGCACTCGCTGAGCAGTGCCGGGAGACGCCCCGGCAGGACGAGGGACCATTTTATTTGAACGGCTTCGATCGTACACGGCCGGTGGTCCACAACAACGACCTGACCGTCGTCCCGGGCGCGACCGGAAAGCCGGACGGCGAGATCATTCAGGTCACCGGACGCGTCACCGACGAAGAGTGCCGGCCGGTCAAGGGCGCCATGGTGGAGATCTGGCAGGCCAATGCGAGAGGTCGGTATACCCACGTCGCCGATCCCAATCCCGCCCCGAAGGACCCGAACTTTCTGGGGTTCGGCGAAGCCACCACGGACGCCGACGGCAAGTACTCGTTCAAGACCATCAAGCCGGGCGCGTATCCGGTCCCGGGAGGCTGGGTCCGACCACCGCACATCCATTTCAAGGTGTACGGCGGGTTCTTCAACATGATGGTCACCCAGATGTACTTCGCCGGAGAGAAGTACAACCGGGATGACATCCTCCTGAGCTCGATCTCCAAGGCCGAGCGGCAACGCCTGATCGTCGAACCGATGCGTCCTGCGGGGAGCAGCACGGAGAATCTGTACGTGTTCAACGTCGCCCTGAAGCCGTTTCGGGCTCGGAGCTAATAAGGCGGCCGCGGCGCGTTCGGTCCAGTCGTGAGCCTTGAGCGCCACCAACGAGCCACGCCGGTCCCTGATCATCTTGATCCACGTCATCTACGGCCTGCACGCCGCCAGCCTCATCACGGGGATCATTGGCGCTGCCACCGTCGTGGGCGCGTTTCTCACCGGCTGGCCTTCCATCATTGCCGTCATCCTGAACTACGCGAAGCGGAGCGAGGCGCGCGGGACGTGGCTCGAATCGCATTTCCGCTGGCAGATTCGCACCTTCTGGTTCGGCCTGCTGTGGGTGACGCTCTGCCTGCTGTTCGTGGTGGCCACGCTGGGCATCGGCATCCTTATCGCCTGGGCTCCGCTTGGTGCCGTGGGGTTGTGGTTCATCTACCGAATCGCGCGCGGTTGGTTGGCGCTGATCGACCGCCGGCCGATGTACACGTTGGACTAGAGGGTCCGAAGATCGACGATCGAGACGTCGAGCCTGGCACCACCGCGCGGTCCACGAGGAGGGCTACCAGGTGGATCGACAATCAGACGGCGAGCTCCGGTTCCGGCGCCCGGACGGGCGGCTCCTGCCCGAGGTGCCGCCTCCCGCTGCGACGCCCTCTGATCCCGTCCAGGCCCTCCGGGCGCGGCACGAGGCGCAGGGGCTCCGCATCCACGCGCGGACGGCGAGGCCTGGTTGGCTGGGAGAGCGCTTGGACGTGGGCTGGGCGATCGACGTCATGCACCCCTTGGCGGGGTAGTGCTGTCACTCAGACCTTTGGGCGCGGCTCTCAAAAGCCCCAAAAGATGTGACTGAAGACGAACAGCCAAGCAAGCACCGCGGCGCGGATAAAGAGCGGTAGATGCGTGCCCACCAGAACAATGAGGAACAAGAAAGCGGAGATGATTCCCGCGAAGAAATAGACGGGGAGACCAGAGCAGACGGCGTGACAAGGATGACTACCCAGACGATAGTCTTCGATAGCGCCTGGCTCACCCGGAACGGCTTAGTGTCGTATCAGCTGGATTGCAGCGAGGAGAACGGCTGCGCCGATGCCAACGATTTGGATCCAGCGCGGCACCGACCTAGTTGCTTCCGAGAGAGACTCCTGGGACGATCGGACCCTTTCGTCCAAGCGCTTCATGTCAACAGGTTAGCACATTCAGGGTGTCGTCGCCGCTCGATGCCGCGACGTCGTAGGAGCAGCGCCGCCCGGGCGCTCGAGGCCTCGCTGGGTCAGGTGCAGTAGAGCACGATCTCCCGATCGCGCGGGATCTCGAGATGCCGCGCCTCCAACTCCTCGGTCGTCAGGTGGAGGGCGCCGGGAATGATCGACGGCTCGGTCTCGAAGTCCACCCGATGGCGCAGGTCCACCACCATCATGTCCTCGCCCGCGTCCAGCCTGGTCTTGAGCTCCGCCGGCGTGATCCTGGCGATCCGGATCTTCCGCAAGAAGCGCTGGCGCGCGATGAACTTCCAGGCGATGTAGGCGCCGAGTGCTACGGCCAGCAGCACGATGACCCAGCTCCCCAGGCGTGCGGCGTAGCTCGCCGCCAGCTCGAGCTGGGAGCTGAACAGCCAGCCGAGGCCGACGAAGGCCCCGGCCCAGATCACGCCGCCGAGCCCGGTGAACACGAGGAACTCGAGCAACGGCATCCGGACGATACCGGCCAGCGGAGGCGCCGCCGTGTTGAAGCCGGGCACGAATTTGGCGAACAGGAGCGAGCGGGCGCCGTAACGGCCGAAGGCGTCCTGGGTGCGCCGGACGCACGAGTCGGGTTCGAGGAAGATCCGGCACAGCCAGCGGAGTACGCGGCCGCCGCGGACGCGGCCGATCCAGTACCAGATCGAATCGCTCACCAGCGAGGCCAGCGCAGCGGCGCCCAGGATGAGCGCCAGGCTCAACCGACCGTTCCCGGCCAGGGCGCCGGCGGCCAGAAGGAACGGCACGGCAGGGAGCGGCAGCCCGATCTGCTCGGCGAGCACCCAGCCGAAGACGACCAGGTACCCGTGCCGGACGAGGACGTCGATGACTCCGTCCATTACGCTCCGGCAGGATATCAGGTTGATCAACCTGGCGTTGGAGAGCGAGCGGGTGGCCATTCCCAAGGCCAAGACCATCGGCCA
>WNGN01007236.1_pt1 | contig 11103 bp, 11 predicted proteins | sample 5400561 | NCBI WGS metagenome assembly WNGN01 (sample SAMN13153379, study PRJNA577476) | soil metagenome | isolation source: 115 cm soil or saprolite under Garry oak tree replicate 2 | place: USA:California | collected 2016-06-15 | reverse complement strand
CTCTGCAGCCTGTGGACCGACGGCGGCCCGCAGGAATCGATACACGATGGCTCGGTTGTCCTCGAGGAACGTCTGGAACGGCGGGATGTTCGCCCGCCTCGATGCGCCACGTGCCCCCGACAGGACGAGCCGCTCCGGGTCATACCGCTTCATCAGCTCAAGAAAACGATCCGGCGCGCGTGTTCGTGAAAGCGGCCGAGACGCTCATACCGGTGGCCACGGGTATGCGCGCGAAGAGCTTGGGACCGGGAACCTGCCGGCGCCGACCAGCGCCCGGGCCCTGGCCGCGGTGGCGTCCACCTCCCGCCTGGAAAGGAGCCCGAGCATCGTCTGCCGCAAGGCTCCCGCGTCCAGCTCCACCGCCAGCCGCGAGATGTCGGCGCACAGGTCCTCGGGAAGACGTTCCCCGGCGAAATCCCAGATCACCGTGCGGAGCTTGGGCTCGGCCGCAAAGCACACTCCGTGGTCGACACTCCAGATCTGGCCGCCATCGCCCGAAAGGCAATGCCCTGACTTCCGGTCCGCGTTGTTCACGACGAAGTCGAAGGCGGCCACGGGCCGGAAGGCCTCCAGCCGCGCCTCCCGCATCGTGAAGAAATGTTCCTGGGGGTCGGCCTGAACGAACAGCTGCACCGAGCCGGGGCCGTGTGGACCGTCTCGAAGGACCGTCACCGGAACCGCCGGCCACCCGAGCCGGTCGGCCAGGACGAACGCGGCGACCTCTCGCCGGTGCAGCGAACCCTCCGGGAAGTCCCACAGCGGCGTCTCGCCGTCCCGCGGCTTGTACACGCACAGGACTGTCCCAGGCCCGCCGGAGACTTCGCAGAGGAACGTGTAGTTCGAGGCACGTGGCAACAGGCCGAGCAGCCGCATCTCGCCGGTCGCGATCACATCCCGCAGATGGGCTGCCGAGAGCGGGCGCCCTCCGGTGGGCTTCACTCCTCGTCCGGCCCCCGGTGACCGTTCAACGCCGGGCACACGTGGCCTCCCTCGGATTCGAGGGGATTGCCGCAGAGCCGGCACCGGGGCCTCCCCTGCGCGCAGACGATCGCAGCGTGGCCGGCGAACGAGAGCATCTGCTCTCGCGTCGCCCAGAAGCGCGCCCGCTCGGGCTCGCGGTCGACCGGGGTCTCCGCTCCTTCGGTTTCCTCTTCTTCGGGCAGGACCTCCTCGGCTTCCAGGAACAGCAGATCCCGCTCCTCGTGATACCCGATGGAGAGCCTGCCGGCCCGCCACTCGGGAAGGATGGGTTCCTCCAGGTCCATCTCCTCGTCGGCCGAGCCCTGCCCGGTCTCCTTGCCGACGCGGGCGAGGATCTCCACGACCGACGCGGCAAGCAGCTGGACCTGCTCTTTCTCGACGAGCAGGCTGACCAGGCGGTCCGCACTCCTGCCCTGCAGGTAGAAGACCCGTGAGCCCGGGGCCCCCACCGCGCCGGCGGTGATCCGGTCCACCGGATCGAGCTCGATCACCACACTCCCATCCTAGGAGCCACCGCGAGGGGCGGATGACGCTCGTCCCGGCGAGGCCTTCCTCGTTCGTGCAGCGAGGTCGGACACCGTGCCGGTGTCATTGATCCGAAGGATCCGAGGGATCCGGTCTCCCAGGACCACCGCCGAAACTGACGATGGGCTCACGATCAGTCGCTGGAACAGGTCGATATGGACGCCCGCGTAGTGCGCAAGTGTCAAGCGAATGACGTCGGCGTGCGTCACCGCCGCCACCGTCGCACGAGGGTGGCGCTCGACGATGCCGTCGAGCGCAGTCACCGCGCGACGCTGAACCTCGCCCAGGGTCTCGCCACCGGGGAACCGGACGGAGGAAGGCGAGTGCTGAACCTTCTTCCACAGCGCGGTCCGGGCGAGTTGGGCGAGTGGCCGGCCGGTCCATCTCCCGTACCCGACCTCTTCCAGCTCCGGCAAAGCCCGGACCGTGAGCGCTCGCCGAGCTCCGATCGCCAGTGCCGTCTCCATGCAGCGCTCCAGCGGACTCGTGTACAGGGCGCTGATCGGGAGCGTTGACACGCGCTCGGCAAGGTGCTCCGCCTGGGCCTTGCCTTCGGCGGAGAGGTGGATGCCAGGAGTCGAGCCGGAGAGCCGCTTGCCGGTGAAGTCGGTCAGGGCATGCCGGATCAGAAGGAGGATGGTCACGGAGGAAGGATACCGGCGGGCCCGGAGCGCGATTTGCTCGGCGCCCAGGTGGAGAGTTCAAATGTCCGCATGTGCCTGACCTGCGGGTGCGGCCAGCCGAACAACGACCACGGCGACCCGGCGCACATCACTTACGACGACTTGAAGGACGCTGCCGACGCCGCCGAGATCTCCGTCGAGGAGGCGGCGAAGAACCTTCAGGAGACACTCCCGAAGGCATGACGCTTCAGCCGTAAAGCGGCAGGCGGACGGTGAACGTCGAGCCCTGCCCGAGTTCGCTCTGCACCGAGATCGTGCCGCTTTGGTTCTCCACGACGTGCTTGACGATCGACAGTCCCAGGCCGGTGCCTCCCGTCTCCCGCGACCGGGCACGGTCCACACGATAGAAGCGCTCGAAGATCCGCCGCTGGTCCCTGGAAGGGATGCCGATGCCCGAATCCCGGATCTTGAGGATCGCCTGGTGCCCCTCCGTATCCACGCTCACTTCGATGCTCCCGCCGGCCCGCGTGTACTGGATGGCGTTCTGCACGAGGTTCCTCGTCATCAGGCCGAGGTCGCGGGCCGACCCACGAACCACCACGCGGCCGTTCGATCCGACCTTCAGCGAGAGCCCGGCAGCCTCAGCCGGTCCCCGTTGACGCTCGGCCTCGTCCACGGCCAGCCGGTCGAAGCGAACCTCGGTTCGCTCGGCGGTCTCCCCTTCGAGCCGCGAGAGATCGAGAAGGTCCGAGATGATCCTGGAGAGGCGAACCGCCTCGTCCTCCATCTGCGCGGCGAAGCGGGCCATGGCCTCGGGGTCATCGGCGGCGGACACCATGGTCTCCGCGAGCGCGCGGATCGACGCCGCAGGTGTCTTCAATTCGTGGGACGCGTTGGCTACGAAGTCCCGGCGCACCGCGTCGATCATCCGAGCCTTGGTCACGTCGCGGAGCACGAGCAGCACGCGATCGCCGGGAACCGCGACGGCCGTGGCGGCAAGCGAGTGCACGCCGGGGCCGGCCATCGCTTGGGAGACCTGCGGCGATCCGAGTTCCCGGGCCCTCGCCACGAGATCCCGAAGGCTGGATGGGGTGAGGCGTTGGATCCGCTCAAGGGGACCTCCCAGCATCCGCGCGGTCTGTTCGTTCTCGAACACCACGGTTCCGTCTCTGTCGAACAGCACGACGCCTTCTTCCAGGGCGAACAAGATGGCGTCGCGATCCTCCTGCTCCTGGAGCGACGCTGCCATGCGCAGAGCGATCTCCCGGCGGCTTGCGTTCAGCGCTCGGGCCAGCCGGGCTGGCTCGGCGGTCCCGGCCTCGGGAAGCTCCGCGGACGGGTGTCCTCATCCGGGGCCGGGCGCGACGACCGGGGTGGGGCATCGTGGGGTCAGTGTAGGCATCGATCACCGCAGGATCGCAACAAGACGAAGCGCGCCCGAGCACAGACACGCGGGGCGAGGGCCGGTACCATTCAGCCTCGCGCCTCGCCCTTCGGCGTGGCGGACCCCACAGGAGGACTGACGACGAGCATCTTCCAGGCGATCGTGCTGGGTATCGTTCAGGGACTCACCGAGTTCGCTCCGGTGTCGAGCTCCGGGCACCTGATCCTGGTGCCCTGGCTGTTCCACTGGACCATCCTCAACAACGAGGTGCTCAACAAGACCTTCGACGTGGCCCTGCACATGGGGACGTTCCTCGGGGCCGTCGCCTACTTCTGGCGAGACATCGTCAAGTACCTGAAGGCATGGGTCCATTCGATCCGAAAACGGGCGGTCACTCGGACGAACGAGCGGTTGGCCTGGGCCCTGGTGATCGGGACGATCCCGGGCGCCCTCGCCGGCGCGCTGCTTGAGGACACGATCGACAAGAAGCTCGGCCAGCCGTGGCTGATCGCCGTGATGCTCGCGGCGATGGGTGTCGTCCTGTATGTGGTCGATCGCGCGGCCAAGAGGAGCCGAGGGGTCCGCGACGTTCAACTACGGGACGGCCTCATCGTCGGGCTGGCCCAGGCCATCGCCCTTCAGCCGGGGGTTTCCCGCTCGGGGGTAACGATCACGGCTGCACGCCTGCTGAAGATCGATCGCGAGTCCGCCGCGCGCTTCTCCTTCCTTCTCTCGCTCCCGATCATCGGTGGAGCGGGCATCTACAAGGGAGCGAAGCTCCTCAAAGGCTCCGAGCACATCCCACCCGGGTTTGGCGGACCCTTCTTCTGGGGGATCGTTGCCTCAGCGGTGAGCGGTTTCCTGGTGATCTGGGGGCTCCTGGCCTACCTGCGTCGCCACGACTTCCTGCCGTTCATGATCTACCGGATCGCTGTCGCTCTCCTCGTCCTGGGGATCATCGCGGCCGGGGTCCGTCCGGGAACGATCTAGACGAGGCTCCGGCCTGAGTGGGCTAGAGTCACGCGGGGATCCGATCGAAAGACCTACGCGTGGCGCACGAACCGATGGCGGTGATCGATCTCGGCTCGAACTCGGGCCGGGTGGTGGTTCTGGATTTCGACGAGCACGGTGCGCTGGAGATCCTGGCGGATGGGCGCTCGCCTCTGCGCCTGGCCCGCGATGTGGCGCCCACCGGCCGCCTTAGCCGTGAGGCCATCGGCCGGGCCCTGGACGCGCTGCAGGACTTCGAGGCGATCGCCTCGGGGTCCGGCGCGAGACGCACGCTCGCGGTGGCCACGGCTGCCATCCGGGAGGCGGCGAACGGGCAGGAGCTCCTGGAGCGCATCCGGGCCCGGACCGGTGTCGAGGTCCGGCTCATCGACGGCGCCGAAGAGGCCAGGCTCTCATTCATGGGTGCGGTCTACAGCCTTCCTATCGACCACGGCATGGTTGCCGACATCGGCGGGGGAAGCATGGAGCTCTCACGGTTCCGCGACCGCCGGCTCATCCAGTCGTGGACCCTCCCGGTGGGGGCCCTGCGCATGAGCGACCGGTACCTGATCTCCGATCCGCCCACGGCGAGCGAGATGGAGGAGCTGGCGGCTGAGGCGCGACGGGCGCTCGAGGAGCAAGGGGTCCGCTCCCTCGAAAGCGACGAGCGCCTGATCGGCACCGGAGGGACCATCCGAAACTTGGCCAAGATCGATCGCAGCTCCCGCGCCTATCCGATCCCGCGGCTGGACGGTTACGTCCTGGGTCGCAGACGGGTGGAGGAACTGGTGGACCTCCTGTCCCATCGCCGGCTGGCAAGGAGGAGATCGATCGCCGGGCTGAACGCCGACCGCGCCGACTCGATCGTCGGGGGGGCCCTGGTGGCTCGGGCCGCCCTGGATTGCCTCGGGGCCGTGGACATCACCGTCTCCGGCCGCGGCCTGCGAGAGGGCCTGGCGTTCGACAGCGTGGGGGGCAGGCTGCCTTCCGTGCTGCACGTGCGGAAGGCCTCGGTCGCCGCGCTGGCCTCACGCTTCGCCTCGTGGGATGCGGGCCGAGCCGATCGTCGTTCGGCGATCGCCGCGCGCCTCCTCGGCACCCTCGAGCCGGAGGCCGGGCCGAGCGTCGAGGAGCGGATCGACCAGGCGGCGACCATCCTGGACATCGGGCGGAGCATCGACTTCTACCGCCGCTACGAGCACACGGCCGACATCCTGGTGGCCTCGGACCTCGCCGGGTTCACGCACCGCAGGCTCGCCCTGCTGGCCGCGGTGGTCCGTCAGGCCGGCGACGAGGGCATGAGCGTGCGACTGTACCGCCCGCTCCTGGGACCGGGCGACGCTCCTCCGGTGGCCAGGGCCGCGGCGGTCCTGGACGTGTCGGACGAGATCGCGCAGAGGGTCGCGCCCGGCCGGCGGAGGCTACCCGTTGCCTGCGAGGTCCGCGGCCCCGATATCCGACTCACCGCTCCCATCTTCGACCCGGCCCGTCAGGCTCGGCTCGACGCCAGGTTCCGGCGAGCGTTCGGCAAGCGGCTGCTCATCAGCCCTGCCGGAGGGTCGCCCTAGCAGCGGCCTCTCGTCCCTGGCCCGTTCCATCTTCCGGCGGAACTCCTTCCACGGCCTGCCTCGCAGATGGGCGTAGGCCCTCGGCAGCCGGGCTCGGAGGGACGCCGCCTCACCCGCGTAGCGCTGGGCGACCTCGCCCATGGCGAAGATCGTCTGCGGTGACAGCGTCTTCCCATGCGTGGCGAGCATGCCACGCAGGTGCTCCACGGCGACCACTGCGTCCTGGTGCGTGCCCAGGATGTCCTGAACGGAGACCATGCGCCGGACGAGACGGTCGGTCTGGTGCGGATAGACGTTCTCGATGAACTCCAGGGCATAGCGGAACCGCTTGCACCGGATCCGAAGCCGATGGAAATCGGCCGCGGCCGAGTTCTTCGAGAGGTGGTCCCCGGCCTTGCGGACCGCCCGGTAGCGTTTCTCGACGAGCTCGGCCGCGCTCAGCAGGATCGGCGCACGGGAGGCCGCGGAGCGGCGGAGCGGGCCCTCGCGCAGCAGCCTCGTGAATCGCTCGGTGAGCCCGCTGTAGCGGCGAGTGTCCAGGGTCGCCAGCAGCTGTACCCGGGCGACCGCGCGACTTTCTTCGAGCACGCCGCGGAGCGCACCGAGGGCGGGCCGGTCGACATCTGGGCTCGTGGCGATCCACGCATCGAGCTGCTCCAGCTGGACATCCAGGTCGCGCACGGCGCCGAGCCCCTGGGCCACCCATCCCAGCTCGTCCATGAGCCGCGCGATCCGAACGGGAAGCGCCGGCTCGAACAGGGCGATGGCCGCGCGGAGGCGTCGGGTCGCCACCCGCATGTCGTGGAGCTCCTCGGGGTCGTCTCCCATCCGGGCGCCAGGCTCCTTGGCGAGGAACGTCCGGAAGTGGGAACGCATCACCGCGAAGGCCACCTCGCCGACCGAGCTCGTCGGCTCGACCGTCGTGGGCCCGAGGTCGATCGATTCCTCGGGGTGGAGTCCACTCGAGATGAGGCCCGCCTCGAACTTCGAGACGGCTGCCGGCTGCAGGCCGCAGGCGGCTCGAAGGGCATCCACGAAGGGCCGGGCGGCCAGGACCGCACCCTCCGTGACTTCCACTTCCACCCGGCGCAGGCGCGCAGGAGCGCCGTCGCCGACCGGGATGGTCGTCTCGTCGAGCGCGATCTCCCCGGTCGACTCGCCGTCCACCGCGAGGATGAAGGTCCTTCGACGGGTCCGGACCTCGAACAGCTGCCGCAGGGCCGCGCGACCCGCAACGGCCCGCACCCGGTCGCCTAGCTGGCCTGCCGCCCGAAGGATCGCCTCGGGGTCGTCGGATGGGAGCTCCTCGGCGATCTCCCGGCGAGCTCGCATCGCGTCAACCGGGGAGGCGAACGCCTTGAGCGTGGCCTCGGTGTGCCCCCGCGCGCGCCGGGCTCGCAGCGAATACCCCGCTCGATAGAACCGCCAGTCCTCTGTGTCAACGTAGGTGTCGACCAGGCTCGTGCCGGCTCCTGCCGCCACGCTCACCTGGCCATTGCCCGCGTGCCCCCTCAGCCATCGTTCGACCGGCGCGAGGTGCACGGCATCGAACTGCCATTCGACTTCGAGGTGGTCCATCGGGGTCTCGCTCAAGGCTGAAGCATAGCCAGCCCGCCAAGGGAGGAATTCAGCCGTCGTTCAACAGCAGGGTCGCTTCCGTGGTTCCTGCGGGCCCAAATCCTGAACGCGATGGGTGGGAGCGCCCGTCCCGACTCAGCACGTTTGATTGTTCCCGTTCCGTTCATCTTCGAGACCTGCTGAGGACACCTCGGGCGCATAGCGTGACCGGTTGCCAACCATGAAGGAGGGCACATGATCAAGGGGAAGCGGCTGGTGCGCCTCGGAGCAGTGGCCTTGGCGGTTTCGGTGCTGAGCGCCGCGTGCAGCAAGAGCGGCAGCGGCTCTGGAGGAGGCAGCTTCCAGGGCGTCGCGCTCACGGGAGCGGGCGCGACGTTTCCCCAGCCGATCTACAAGCAGTGGCTCATCGACTTCCAGAAGGTCGAGCCGAGCGCCAAGGTGAACTACCAGGCGATCGGGTCTGGCGGCGGAGTGACCCAATTCACCCAGCAGACAGTTGACTTCGGAGCCTCCGACGCGCCCCTCAAGAGCGCGGAACAGGCCGCGCTGCCGGGTGGGGCGAGCTCCGCCCTGGAGATCCCGACGGTGCTGGGCGGCGTGGTCATCGCGTACAACGTCCAGGGGCTGCAGACCGGGCTCAAGCTGGACGGCACGACGGCCGCGGACATCTTCTTGGGCAAGGTCAAGACATGGAACGACCCGGAGATCCAGGCGCTGAACTCTGACGCAACCCTGCCCCCCACGGCCATCCAGATCGTCCATCGCTCCGACGAATCCGGTACGACCAAGGTGTTCACGTCGTGGCTGTCCAAGGAGAGCCCCACATGGTCGTCGCAGGTCGGCGCCGACAAGTCCGTGCAGTGGCCGGTGGGCGTCGGCGGCGACGGGAACGACGGCGTGGCCGCCGGCATCAGCCAGACCGATGGTGCGGTCGGCTATCTCTCCTACGACTTCGCCGTGACCAGCAACCTCGGCGTCGCCCAGATCAAGCGGGACAGCGACGGCCAGTTCGTGGCTCCGTCGGTCGATTCGATCAGCGTCGCCGGAGGCATCCTTCAGTTCCCCATCTCCGAGACCACGAACATCCTGAACTCCTCGGCGACCGGCGCGTACCCGATCTCGACGACCACCTACCTGCTCGTGTACAAGGACCAGAAGAACAAGGAGAAGGGCCAGACCTTGGTGGACTTCCTGTACTGGGCGCTGACCAAGGGCCAGGACGAGGTGAAGACGCTGCACTACTCGCCGCTCCCTTCCACCATCCAGCAGCAGGCGCTGCCGCTCCTTTCCCAGATCACGTCCGGGGGCCAGCCGCTCACGCCCTCGTCCACGGTGAAGAGCTGAGCTGAGAGCCGGTGGCGCGGTCCCGGCTCGGCGACCGGACGTTCCGTGGCGTATCGGCGCTCGCCGCGGTCGGTTTGCTCGGGCTGCTCGGCCTCATGCTCTGGGTGCTCGCCTCGGGTGGCTCCCGAGCCTTCGCCAAATTCGGGTTCGGCTTCCTGACCGGGCGGAACTGGAATCCAGTGTTCGGCCGGGAGCAGTTCGGGGCGCTGCCGTTCATCTTCGGGACGCTGGTCACTTCGGCGGTGGCTCTGGCGCTGGCCGTTCCCGTCGCGGTCGGCCTGGCCATCCTGCTGAACGAGGTCCACTCGGGCTGGCTCCGCGATCCTCTGGCGGTCTTCGTCGATCTGCTCGCGGCGATCCCCAGCGTGGTCTACGGGCTCTGGGGCCTCTACGTGATGAAACCCCTGTTCGACCACCGGGTCGAGCCGTTCCTCACCAAGACGGTCGGGAAGGTCCCGGTGATCGGCGCGTTGTTCCGGGGAAACCCGAACGGCGGAGACCTGTTCACCGCGGGGGTGATCCTGGCCATCATGATCCTGCCGATCATCACGGCGGTGACACGAGAGGTGGTGGCCGTCGTTCCCCGAGATCTGCGGGAGGCGGCCAAGGCGCTCGGAGCCACTCGCTACGAGACCGTTCGGTACGCCGTCCTTCCCTACGCCAGGAGCGGGATCGTGGGCGCGTCGATCCTCGGCTTGGGCCGGGCTCTCGGCGAGACCATCGCGGTGTCACTCGTCGTCGGCAACGGTCTGGGTATCGGTGCCTCCCTGTTCCGGCCCGGCTTCACCATCCCCGCGGTCATCGCCAGTGAGTTCCGGGAGGCGACCAACATCGGGGTCCACCGGTCTGCCCTGTTGGCCCTCGCGGTGGTGCTCGTGGCGATCGCCCTGGTCATGGCGGCTCTCTCGCGGCTGTTCATCCGGCGAAGCGCCAAGCTGATCTCTGGCGGACCGCCGGCGGGGGAGAGGGAGCGACCGGCGATTCAGGTGGCGAGGTGAGCGCGTCGGCTGCAGGCCTGCGGCGGACGGCGGCCTCCGTCCACCTCAGCACTCGGCGCAAGGCCAAGGACCGGGCGTTCACGATCTTCCTGTGGGCCTGCGGCGTCCTGGCCATGCTTCCGCTCCTGTTCATCACGGGGTACGTCATGGCGAAGGGACTTTCGGCACTCAACATCGACTTCTTCACAAAGGAGCCCGCCGCCCCCGGCCAGTCGGGCGGCGGCATTGTGCAATCGTTCATCGGCACGGGGCTGATCGTGGGGATGGCGGTGCTGTTCTCCGTGCCCCTGGGCCTCCTAGCCGGCGTCTACCTGTCCGAGTACGGGAACGGGAAGCTCGCTTCGGTGGTGCGCTTCGTGGCCGAGATCCTCCTCTCCACTCCCTCCATCGTGGCCGGGGCCTTCATCTGGGCAGTGGTCGTCGTCGCTCTGGGCAGCTTCTCCGCCTTCGCCGGCGCGATCGCCCTCACGGTGATCATGTGGCCGATCATCGCCCGGGCCACCGAGGAGATCCTGCGGCTCGTATCTGAGGACCTCCGGGAGGGAGCCCTCGCCCTGGGCCTGCCTCGGTGGAAAGTGATCCTTCGGGTCGTCATCCCGACCGCCGGCGCAGGGGTCTTCACCGCCATCATGCTCGCCGTCGCCAGGGGACTGGGGGAGACCGCTCCGATCCTGCTCACCGCCCTGGGCAACGACTTCATCAACGTCCACCCGTCGCAGCCTACCGACGCACTGCCGCTGCGCATCTACGAGTACGCGCGGACTCCCGTGGCGTCCCAGCACGCCATCGGATGGGGAGGCGCGCTTATGCTTCTGTTGGGGGTGTTGCTCCTATCGATCACAGCGCGAGTTCTGTCCAATCGCCAGCAGCGGCGAACGCGGTAGCCGAGGAGGAGAGAAGGATCGAGACCTCCGGCCTCAACGCTTGGTTCGGCGCCAAGCAGGCCCTGCACGACATCACCATGGTCGCGCAGCCTCGTGCCGTCACGGCGCTCATCGGGCCCTCCGGGTGCGGGAAGTCCACGTTCATCCGATGCCTGAACCGCCTGCACGAGGAAGTGCGAGGAGCCCGGGTGAGCGGGAAGGTGCTGTTCGATGGGCAGGACATCTACG
>WNGN01003166.1_pt1 | contig 11107 bp, 14 predicted proteins | sample 5400561 | NCBI WGS metagenome assembly WNGN01 (sample SAMN13153379, study PRJNA577476) | soil metagenome | isolation source: 115 cm soil or saprolite under Garry oak tree replicate 2 | place: USA:California | collected 2016-06-15 | reverse complement strand
CGACATGGATGTTCGGATGATAAGAGAATCCTACCGTGCCTACGTGAAAATGGCCCAGAAATACGCTAGTACCGGAGCTTTTAGCCACTCTATCGGTTGATGGCGGAGGCGTTTCGGGGCTTGCGGATTCTAGAAGACTAGGGCGGATCTACGTCGCGAGACACGCATGCATACCTTGTTTTTCTAGATGCTGTATTGATAGCCGGATCTTAACAGGGACCCATCAATAACCGCATTTGCATCTGTTTGTCGTCATGGCTGATCTTATCATCGACTTGCTTCCTCAGGCGTTTTCCAGGCGATTTCCTTGGCACCCTCAGGGCGCCTGCCTTGTCCCCGCGAGATTTTGGGACCCTACCCCCGGTGGTCGACTGTTTTTTCGTCGATTTCGTTGAGGAGTGTATGGAAATGTCGTTGTCAGACGTTTAACGTCTTGATGATTTCACCTACTTCTTGGCGTTAGACGTTTTTCTACGATGAGCCAGAAGATATTGGATCAGAAGTGCTCCTTAAACGCGTATATCCGCTGGCTAACTAGTTGTAAAAGACCCATGCGTGCCCTATATCCGTCAAGGAATGTGAGCCAACCTGAAATCAACAAAGCGACAAGAAGCGAGCGCCTAAGGTTACCGCGTCCCTGAGAAATCTCTTGGAATCCATTCCTAGATCGACCATAGACTGCAAAGTCCTCTGTTCCAGTTGGATCGGGAAGAAACATGAGTCATGTCCATCACTCTCTCTGAAACGCTCGGTCATAGCCGAAAATAACACTCCAAAGGTGGCTATTTCTCAAACGGGCGAGAGTTTCCTCCTGGCATTGCAGTTTCAACTTGGGCTTGTCCCGGATTGAACGTTCCGTGACCGGGACTCGACACTCTGACCTCGATTCCAGCAAACAGGCTTGTTCTGCCATTCTAGTCTTATTCCAGACATCTGCGCGAGCGGATCCCCCGCGCCTGCGACCTCCTGAGGGTCAGTTTCTCGGCGCCGACACAGAAGAGTCTAGCACTGGAGATAGTCAGTCTTCGAGGAAATAGTGCATTGTCTGACTCTCCTGGCTGCTGAGTGATGCCATTCGGCTAACCGCGGGTCTGAACCCCGGTAATCGGCGGTACCAGAATCTCCGCGAGCCTCTTACTGGAACGCGTGAGTGCTGGCCTTGGCTTGGACGATATCCTTCGCGAACGTCCTCACTTTGAAGAAAGAACGCGCTCGGCCCGTTACAATCTCCGTAGGAGTTCTTGCTCGGATAGTACTGTGAGGCCCGGGATTCGTTCGAAGTGTTCCTTGTTCTCGGTTGCCACGGCAAAGCCTTCTTGGAGCGCTGTTGCTCCGACGAAGAGGTCTCGGATCTCAATCCCTCTCCCAGCCTTCTCCAGGCCGGAGAGTATCTTTGCCGCCAGCTCAGACGCTTCTTCGGTAAATGACAGTACTCTGAGGGTCGACCTCAGGCCTTTAACTGCGGTGAGGTTCGTCTTGACCTCTCTATACTTGAAAGCTCCCAGAAACAGTTCGAACAGGTTCACAATCGTCGTGGCAAGCTCCGCTCTCCCTTCCAGCCTTGTGACTGTCGAGGGTTCACCTTTGGCTCTAAGGTGATTCACGAGGGCGGTGGTGTCTAGAACTATTCGCTTGGGTACTTCCAACGGGACCAGAGCTTCCTCAGGCTCTTGAACAGTTCCTCCGCCTCGATGTCAGTCATCTTCCAGGCTCCCTGAAAATCACTCAGCTTCAGCCCGCGCGTCCTGATGAGATGGGCAAGGACATCATCCATGGACACTGGATGCCCCGACTCCTGCCGAAGCCGGCCTGCAACCCTGTTCAACTCCCTGTAAATGTCCTCGCTGACCCGTATTGTAGCCATTGTAGACAATGTACACAATGTGACTTCCGCCATAAAAGGCGTTCTTTCCTCGGACCCGCAACAAAGATCGAGACTGTTTGGCGTCCGGGAATTACTGGATCTGCCCCTACTTGCCGTTCAGACTCTAGGGAGGACGAAAATTCTACTCCGAGATTGTAGATGAGGCGTGAACGACCGTTCCAGAGCCTCCCGACCCATCCTCCACGATCATCGTAGAGACCCCACGCGATGCTGTCGCCAAAAACGAAAACGACCATGCTCATCGAACTTCGCCACCGAACGTGTGACGACGATACAGACCCTTCTTTGCCGGTCTATAGACCGGAGTCCTAGGAGGCTTCCCCCGTGCAATCAGGTCTCTACACTCTGTACACACAGCCCAGAGACAATCAGCCCTACAGTAAATGCACTTGCTCGCCTGGCCTCTAGTCCGATCCCACGGATACACATCATCCCGGTGCATATCCGGCTTCTTTGATCCTTTCAACAATGGATCACACACTCTTCACACTAACAAATATTCTCGCTACTAACCAATACTCGCCGTGCTTGTCTCACACGACCTTGACCACACGGACCGCTCTCGCGTTCGGAGTCCGCGGTTGGCGATGTATTTTTTGGTCCTTGTCCGACGATTAACGTCGCTGTCGACAAGCGAGCCTCTGGGACGACATTGTTTAAGTGAGTCGAGCTACGACATTGTCCTGTAGAGAAACGCGTCAAACGAGGCCTTGTCGATCACGAGGTCTCCTCGTTCTCCCAGTGTAGCATTGACCAGCCTACGGGAGATGACGCGCAAGCACGGGGAAAAAAAGGGGATCAAAAAAGATTGGAGAACGATCGGCTAGAGTACAAAGAAGAGACTGGGAACACCTGTCTAGTCGAGAGAGTCAGGAAAAAACGTAAGAGATTGCCGAGCTTGGAGAGGTTGCGGCACGAACTAGTCTACCAGCTACGCGAAAGCCTCCGGGCCTCGCAGGAAAAAATGAACAACCCAGAATTATCCCTTGCAGAACGTCATCACTGGACACAAGTACACACCTACACCGCACAAGTACTCAACACAATACTACGAGACCTACAACTAAAAGACTGGGAAAAACGACTAAAAGAACTAGAACAAACCGGCCTCACATATAAAACCCTACCAACACGCTGATCAACCCAACCCAGCTCAGTATTGGTTTTGTGACGCTTCACCCAGTGGATATCGCGTGAGTTTCAGGCTCGGGGAGTCGTTACTACTAACGATTAAGGCAGATGCATGAACTGAGCTGGAGCTTTCACTGATTCTCGTCAACCAATGCTAGAATGCGGAAGATCTCCCCCGGGACGAACCCAACGATTCGCGTGACAATCCAGAGTATCGTAGCAAAAGTAAGAATCCCCCCTGAACCTCCGCCGACGATTTTCTACAAGTACGTCACAACCTCCCAACTTCAAAACCTCCAGGAGGACCCCGTGCTTGTACCAGGAGAGAAGCTCGAAGTCTTTGATATTGGGGTTCAAATCCAGCGCGCGACAGGAGTTTCTCGTCGAAGTTCAAATTCCACGGCCTAAGGGGTAGCCGTTTGTCGGTAATGTGGCAGAAGGTCCTCCCTTCATTGGAGAAAATGGTGAGATGGACGTCTCCGAGTTCCTTAGCTGCGAAGCCTAGAACCATTCCTTCATTGGAGGGCTTGAGGAAAAACGTCATCAGGGTCTGGCCCTTGTAGGTCAGGTCCCAATTCCAACCGTCGCCTCTTCCGTCAGTCATGGGTCTCGCGTACCTATCCTCGAGAGAACTTCCCTCGCTACCACTTCGGATTCGTTAACGTAGATCATCGGGAGTCCTAGCGCCGCGCATCTCTTTGCTAGGACTCGATCCTTTGTGACCAAGGTGCAAATTGGATCTCGCTTGAGAAAATCGATTATCGCATCATCGGAAACCCCCTCACGAGTATCCTTGTGCCCTAGTATCTCCGTCACATCTCGTATTGTATGTCCTGATCCTTCAAGAAATGGTCTAAGGCCGAGGCTCTGTTGGTCTAGGAAGTGTGTGTGGTAACGTTGAGGTTCTCTTTGGTCTTTTGATTGAGCCACAAGTATCGGACTCTATTGATATGAGAGCTCTAAAGTAGCTTAGCCCACAACCAGGTTTTCTCGGACGGTCTCATTGAGGATACTAGTTGTCTCAGACACACACATACCGACAATAGCGCAACGAATGCCAGAGCAGGTTCTGGAAGAGGCCAAGTCCTGCGAGATGATAATTCACGATGGAGATCTCGTGTCGAAAAACGTCCTTGAATCCCTCTCATCGCTCGCCCCTACTCATGCCGTCCGTGGAAACATGGATCTCCCTGATCTCTCCCCCGCTCTTCCTCTCAAGCGATTGGTAGAAGTCGGCAAGTGGAGAATCGGGGTAACCCATGGTCACGAGGGCCGAGGCGCAGACACATCTCGACCTGCCAGAGGCATGTTTTCAACCGAAGAGGTTGATTGCGTCGTCTTCGGCCACACTCACGTGGCGCTTAGCGAGACCGTTGGTGATGTGATTCTGTTCAGTCCGGGATCCCCGGTAGCCGGAAGGGGGAGACGTGGAAACAGTTTTGGTATTCTAGAGATTGGAGAAACCATCAAGACCGAGATCATTCCAGTGAAACCATAGATTGTCCAGACAACCCTCGTGAGAGCACATGTCGAATGAGGGGACCCGTTCGACTTAGCCCCCCTGGGTACGTTAGCACCTGCGCAGTTCTGAAATTGTTGTCGGTGCGACTGGGGGTGAGGAGAGCATCCCTCTGGATGCCACCGACAGTGGAGGTTACTTTCGCGTGAGACTCAGCCTCAGTCGCTTTGCCGATAGGCACTGCGTCGCCTTCAAGCGTCATCCGCCTTGGGACGCGTTCGCAAATATTCTAATGCTCCCGAATGGCATTAGTTTTCAGAGCGTTACCTGGTTACGCTGTTTGCCTGCTACTGAGAAAGGGCTACGCGATAGGCTAGAGAGAAATCGAGCAATCTATGCCGCGCTCCGAAGCAGAAGGGGAAGAAGTGTATGGAAGCAGTTGATCGTGCTCACAGGAATGACAAAGCCTAGGCTAGGCAGGGGGCTCTTCGAGCTGGAAAGATACGGGGTGATCGAACGGGTATGGCTGGTATCTGAAAGATGCTGGATGTACACGTTGACTGATCAAGAACTCGGGCCTCTCGAGCCATTCTACAAGAAGTCCGCGACTAAGAAAGTGTACAAGGATTACAGCGGGGGAATGAAAGTCTTGCCCCTAACTGTCCATCAGGGCCGGAGAAGGACATTGCGCTGGCAGGTTCCAAAGGAGTAATCGTCGGGAAGAGCTTCCTTCATAGAAGCCTCAAGAGAGGGACTGCACGCTTTCCCTGTCACATTGCTGGACGGAAAAAGAAGTGCGAGAACCGCGTATCTGTGGGAAGGGCGCGTCGGAATACTCCTGGGTTTTATTCTGGCAATACTCTTCTGGATAGCCACCAGAATATGGTGGACACCTCTTCTCGTGGGGATCGTTGTCTTTGTAATACCCTATGTTTTCTGGGCGGGGATCACGGAACTGTTCGCTGAAAGGTTCCTGCGATACTTCCTGGTAGACAGGACCCACGACCGATTTCTTCCTAGGCTCTTGCAGGAACGGTTCTTGCCTCGCAACTATTTCCGCGGCCTGAATTCGTATCCGTCTCACTTATGGTGGAGGACATTGCAACTGCTGTTCTTTGTGTTTTTCCTGTGTGCTCTCACTGTTCCAAGGCTTCCAGTTCTCACGCCTGCAACCCCCACAAACGAGGCCGCTGAGTTCGGACTTTTCGGACTCGTATACTTGCTGTTGCTGGGACCTTTGCTGGGCTTCGCATGGCTCTACGAAGACTGGGGAATAAGGGGATACGATGAAACTCGCAGGATAGCGTATCCCCTCGGATCTACTTTGGTCAGATACATCACAGGCTTCGGAGCTCTGGGAACCTTCGTAAGATTCGTCACCTCTATCGGGACTAACCAGGCGGAAATCGCGGCCTCCGTCACATTCTTACTGTTACTTCTTCTTCCGTCATGCCTCATTGTCACCTGGGGGTTTCACGGCATTCGAGAGCCAGAACTGGTAGGAAAATTTGCGGAAGGTGAAATCAGTCGCATGATTCCTCTCAGAACTTTGAAGATCGAATAGGACCTCGCCTAAGTTTGCGGAGGTCAGCACGTGTTGGCGGTTTGATGTTTCTCAAGTTTTTGACCCAGGATGCACGGTCTATTTTCTCTTCGGCTTTGATTCGGGCTGTTCTCGCGGCGTTGTACTCATCTAGAAACGCCCGTGTGTTGGGGCCTAGCTCTTGGGCAAGCCAGGGTTTGTCTTTCAGGGCGTTCACTTCGTCTGGCGGGAATCGGTAGTAGACATCGCCCAGCTCATGTCCCAAGAACTTGGCCAACCCTTCTCCTGAGAGCCCCTCGATCTGTTTTTGTTCAAACTCTCGCATCATTTCTATGAATTCCGAGACCATTCGTTCTGTTGTCATCTGATTTTCCATTGTGTTCGGATGTCTGGTGATCACCAAAGCCATGTCCTGCAGCTCTCCTAGTCCCACCTTGGAAAACTCCTCGGCGAGTTTCACAGCGTACGCTCGCCGGAGAAGCTGGAGGTCGATGCTTAGTTTCTCAGGTATCTTGGCCGAGATCATCATTTCTTGGGGACGCTCCTTCTTGAGCCGGTCGAGAGTCCTGTCCATTTCAAGGTCGGTTTTCTGCTGCATTCTTCTCAGCCGGTCTGCTAGATCTGCGAGGGTGTAATGGTCGATGTCAAATCCCTCTTTGAGCAGATGTTTTTTCACCTCTAGCAAGCGGTCGAATGGTTGCAGAAGGGTGAAGGACAATGCTGTATCCTCAGGTTGCGTCGGATCATCGGATCCCAGCTTATTCTCTCGGCACATTGAACCCACCGCTTCTGACCACTCTCCCAAGGAAGAGGTCAAGTGGTCTCGTAAGATGTCCGTCGGACCCATCGTTCTATCTAGAAGCCTGGATTGGCACTCGAGGATGACTTGTCGCACTAGGTTATCGCTGAAGGCCACATCGCAATCGGCTTTCCTGATGATCAGCACGTCTCTTAGCTCCATGAGCGCCGAGTAGAGTTCGGATATTCTCACCATGATTGTGTCGAGAGCCAGCCGTTCGTCGGGCCTGAGCTTGTCTTTCTCAACTGGTGGAAATCCGATAATCGTTCCTGAGGCTGTGTGACTGATCCCGCCACCGACCCCCCAGTCGTAGACCATTCCTTTCCCGGAGACTGCAGCGTTTAGGGCGGACAGATACTGGAGCGTGTCGAATTCTTTCAGCTTGTAGATGGGCCGGTAATGTGAGGTTGTGCCTTTTTGTTGGTTCTCGAGTTTTTTCTCCTGAAGTAGACGCTTGATGCCGCGGAGTATCCTTTGTTTCGGGACTCCTGTAGCCTCGAGCTTACTGGTGATCTCGCGATGAGTTAGGAAGGCCTCGGGTTTGGTGCTCCAGAGTCCGAGTATCTTGGAGGAGAGTTCTTCCACCGGCTCGCGATAGGGTGTGGGTATGAACTTCCGCCGTTCTTCGGGTCGCATATTCATCCGATAATACATAGCAGGCGCGATAGAAAAGAAGCAGGTCTGAGACAGGTCACAGACCTCGCGCATCCGATCTGACAGATAGGATAATCCACTCCCGTCTTTACAATTGAGAGGTTGAGAGAACTTGGAAACAGAAGGGGACAAGTTCCTAGAGGCAATCAAGAACGTTCGCGAGGACTACACCCTGATAGATGCGAGAGTCGTGGCATACCACGTGACCCGTGACCCTCCAGCAGGGGATAACTGGGTCAACCTCGCTTCACGGTTCACTCTGTTGACCCAACGGCAACATATCCCGATCCGAAAGATTGAGTCTACTGAGATTCCAGAACTTTTCGTCCAGCAGGAATTTCTGCCGATCCAAGACCTAGATAGGGTGCTCGGCATTTTTGGGGGAGGGGAGCTCTCTCTTGGCGGGAGAAGGATTCTCTATAAGAGATGGGCCAACAGCTGGGGTTCCGCTTACTCTCCATTTTTCCGGCGTTTCACACGTGAACAGAGCTTTCGATTGACAGGGATAGATGCGCAGGGGTTCATGCTTTCGGGGAACGATAGCTACATGCAAGCGGTGGTAGGTTATGAACCTCGAGGTCAACTCGAAGCGAGACTTCCCTCCCTAAAGCCGCCGTTCAGCAACTTACAGGACTTGGCAACGGACTTCGTCGGATCGGTCCCCTGGGTCGATCCTTGGTCATCTTCAGCCGCCGAGATCTTGGCTCCTGTCGCTATCCGTTTCTCTCAGAGCTCAGTCGTCAGCACCCAGCTCAGATTTCAACTAAGCATTCATGGGGGCCACGATTCCACAGCTGTTGAAATCAGTTACATACTCTCTACGGGAACAAAGGCTCTACGGCGCGGCAAGATCGTAGCCAGCAAGTTGAAGAAAATAGCCCAGAAGCCAGACGTCCTGGCAGGCTCTCTCGAACTCGCGCGCTCTGCCGAAACGGTGTTGCTTCTAGCATCGTATCGCGGGGAGGAAGCGGACAGATTGCAAGTTTTCAGGGGCGCTGTCTCAGGAATGAACCCGAGAATGGCTGCCCAGGAAGTTGTCGATCCGGCGCTGAAGGCGTTCTCTCAAGGGCTAGCCGGAGAGGGAACGGGTGAAGGAAAGAAGGTTAGAGGGAAGGGCTTTGAGAGGTCTGTTCTGCTGCTCTTCCATTTCCTCGGTTTCTCGTGTGTTTCAACTTTCCCAGAGACTACTGACTCCGCAGATGTGCTAGCCTTCACAGGAGTCCCTGGTGAACTCGTTCTGATCGAATGCACAACTGACGCGCCTGACATGCGCAACAAGATCGGTAAACTGTCTACAAGAAAGAGACACTATGATCGTCGTACACCTCCCTTGCACGTCATACCGGTCGTTGCAACGTCGCTCGCCAAAGAAGACGTGAGCCCTGTTGATCTTGATCGAGCGACGAAAGAACGCGTAATAGTGCTGACGGCAATCGAGCTAATGGAACTCACACGCATTGCCAACCGGGGCGAGACTACTGCTTCTGTCCTTGAATACTTCCGCAGTATCGCTCCGTCGCCCTTTGGATAGAAGGAGGGTGTTTTCGATCGTGAAGGCTAGCAGGGCCAATTGAGTTTAGGGGTTTTTCTTCGTCACAGTCGTCATTCTCAGGATTTCCTGAATCTTCTGTCAATTCTCGCAAGCCTTCGGTCCAGGCTCTCAAATGTTCTGTCGAGCCTCTCGAACCTCTGATCATTATCCTGGGATACTTTTCCTAACCTCTGGTTTAGTTGTCTCTCAACGCTTCGGAAGTGGTTGTCCGACAGCTGATTGTTCGGGTTCCTCGAGTCCGATTTTTGGTCGTTAGGGCTTCTCTGTTTCTTCGGCACACTATCAGCCTCAGATGCTCACCTAGATACAGGCTTCGCTTGTACCCTAAAAGCGTGGAGGGGTCTCGTCCCAAACCGTTCGGAATGGGCCTTGGGGGTGGAGTCCGATCCTCAAAGTAATTAGGTGAAACTGAGCATGAAAGCTGGTCCTCTCTCGCTCTCCGGGCGCTGAAACAATCCAGGTTCTGGGTTTGTCTCGACCGGCACTGCCGCATACCTTAATTCGGACACCATTGGTTTTTGGTGTCAGACGGCGATGATTGGTCAAAGTTACTCGGACCATAGATGAGCGAGAAGGCATTTGCCTGAGCCGTCGAAGAAGTCCATGGGTCAGCGCAGTTTTGACTGGGAGATTTCTCGGACGAGGTTTCTGAGCGTTTTCCACGATCTCCTTACGATCGGTGGAAAATCTCGATTTGCCAGATAGTACTCGCTAAGAAACCGGACGGTTACAGGATCGTGAGCGTACCCTGATCCAATTTCGCCGTATTCTTTCTTTAGCTCCTCGATTCTAGAATCTCTTCGGACCTTCGCGAGGATGCTCGCGGCCGAGACAGGCGGATATTTTTCGTCCGCGTGATGTTCGGAGACCAGTCGGGGTTTGAAGCTTAGGCGTTCCAGAATGTTGTTCTTGAATCGCTCGGGTCGAGTATCCGAGGCATCGACATATGCAATGTGAGGCTTCAGTTTCTCGATCACATCCGCCATCGCTTTCGCTTCCAGCAAGTTGAGGCCTTGGAATTTTGGCGAACGGTTTACTACTAAGTCCAGATGACCCGCTTCCAACTCGATAATGTGATACTCGTCGACGATCTTCGGAATCTCGGTAGAAAGTTCCATTCTGGCTTCAGGCGACAGTTTCTTCGAATCCTTAACGCCAAGCGATCGAAGCTGGTCGAGTCTCTCCTCCTCGATTCTGATACCCGCAATGACTAGAGGACCGATCACGGGACCACGACCAGCATCATCCACTCCACAAACCCGCAAGAAAACGCTAGCTCCGTTCCGTCCACGAGTCGACGATCGATAGTATCCTCTGTATCACTTCCTCACGGTTGTCACGCGAAAGCTCGAGACTCACTGCCTCAGCGAACACTGGCGACCTCTCAATCTCGGGGTAATGTGACCCATACTTGACCGTTGCAATCACATTTCGCCTAGCTGACAAGAGTCTGGTTAAAGTGCCTCTGAAAGCGCTACTCGTCATTTCCATGGGTCCGATCTCATCAACGAGAACGAGATCAGCGGACCGTTCTGCGGCTCTTTTCAACGCACCAACACCGATCTCTTCAAGGTCTTCTGAATCGACACTGTACTTGCCTATTCTTGGGCCAACGCTGTCTCCCATTCTGGCGAGCCAACCTTCAGCGCCTGAAGAGAGGTCGGTTATCTTGAACCCGATGCGCTCGTCGCCTTTTCTCACCTCGCGTGTAACCATGCCATCAACTCTGAGCCCTTTGCTCTTGTAATGATCGTGGATTCGCTGCATGAGGGTCGTCTTTCCAACTCCCGGAGCGCCTGTCACGAACACTATTCTAGGATGTTCACGGTTTTGGTTCAGGAGGAATCCACCTCATTTTGAAATTAAGGCCAAGGTAGTATACTTCCGAAGCTTCTGGGCGACTTGCTTTCGGTTTCAACAACCTGCTTTTCTCGAAGAACTCGTCAGCTTCGTCCTGAAACCGTCTGAGCTCCGGTCCGTGGAAGAGTTTGACGAACGCGTTTCCCCCTTGCTTGAGAACCTCCTGCACTATTCTAAGTGCCGCTCTTGCAAGATCTACCTGTCTAGCGTGATCCACATCCCAT
>WNGN01007922.1_pt1 | contig 11108 bp, 7 predicted proteins | sample 5400561 | NCBI WGS metagenome assembly WNGN01 (sample SAMN13153379, study PRJNA577476) | soil metagenome | isolation source: 115 cm soil or saprolite under Garry oak tree replicate 2 | place: USA:California | collected 2016-06-15 | reverse complement strand
GTCGATGTGGCGGGCCACGAGGCCCTCCCCGAGATCCTGAAGGACGCCGCGAGCGCCCGCGCCCAGCTCGAAGTGCGCACGTACGACTACGGCCATTCCTCGATCAGTATCGACCACCTCCAGCGAAGCTACCCGGAAGCCGCGGTCGAGGGCATCGGAGACCCGGACGAGGTGCTCGAGCAGGCGATCGCCCAGGAGGCCCGCGAGCGCGAGACGTACGAGAAGGAGCTGGAGGGCCGTCGCAACCAAGAGCGAACGCTCGTCGAGCGCGAGGAGGAGCTGTACCGCCGGAAGTGGGAACTCGAGCAGGAGTACCAACGAAGCGCGATGCGACAGCGGGAACTGGACTCCCTCCGGGCGGAACTGCAGACCGTCAAGGAGGCGAGCGGACTGATCCTGAGCCGCCTCGAAGAGCGACGCGGGTCCCGCGACGTGGAGGTCGAGTCCCAGAAGAAGGTCCTCGCGATGGAATCCGAGAAGGCGCGGGCGGAGGTCGAGGCCCAGCGGCGGAGCCTCTCGGAGCGACAGGCCAAACTCGGGGGGCTGGAGCGAGAGTTCGCATCGAAGGAAGCTACCTATCGCGACCGCGAGACGTCGCTCGATGCGCGAGCCGCGTCCCTCGAGCGCGAGCGGAAACAGATGAACGATCTGTACGCCAACCTGCAAGCGGAGGCCGAGAAGATCTCCGAGGCCCGGAAGGTCTTCGACGACCGCCTCGGGGAGGCGGAACGCCAGGAGCGGCTCCTCACGAGCCAGGAGCAGGCAATCCGCGAACGGGAGCAGAAGCTCCGGGACCACGTTGCGGCGGTCTCTCAGCGGGAACGCACCCTCGAGGACCGGGAGAAATCGTTCCCGAGAAGTATGGCCGGCCTGGAGGCCCGCGAGGCGGAGCTCGCCGAGAAGAGCGCGAAACTCGCCAAACAGGCCGAGGCGTTCGAGGCGCAGGACGTGGGACTCGACGACCAGCGGGAGGAACTCGAACGGGCGACGAAGCGCATGCAGAAGCTCGCGAAGGACCTCGCCGCGAAGGACCGTAAGGTCTCCGAGGAGGAACGCGAAGCGCGGGAGCGTCAGGTCGACGTGCGCCGACGCCAGCGGGACCTCGCGAGCCGCGGGAAGGAGCTCGAGCAATTGAAGCGCCGGCTGGAACGCATGGACGAGGAGCTGTCCGGCAACCGCTCGAGGATGAAGGCGCAAGCGGTGAAGCTGCTCCGTTCCGAACGAACCGCCCAGCAGCGCCTCCGTGCGATCGAGACTGCCGATCGAGAGCTGGACAAGCGGGAGGCGACGGCAAAACGTCGGGAAGCCGCGATTGAGAAGCGAGAGAAGGCGGCGGCAACCGCCGAAGAACGCACGACCGAACGCTCCGACGCGGCGGAGGTCGTCGAGGGAGACTTGCGGTCTCGACGCTCCGCGCTCGAAGAAGAGTACGCCGCCAAGAGGGGGGAGCTCGAACGGCGCGAGAGCGAGGTCGCCGCCGCGGAGCGGGCGTTCACGAAAGAATCGGAATCGAACGAGTCGTTGAGGGCCACCTTGGAGGAACAGGAAACCGCGTTCCTCTCGGACCTGCAAGACATCGAATCGCGAAAGGCGGCGCTCGAGAAATCCGAGGCCTCGCACGCACAAGAAACGAAGAAGCTCGAGAAACGGTCGGACGCAACTTCGAGTCGGGAGTCTCGGTCGAAGCAGGAAATCCAACGTCGAGAAGCCCTGATCGAAGCCCGAGAACGGGAGGTCGAGGCGCAGGAGGCCGCCCTCCGGGAGAAGGAAGAGAGCCTCCAGCATCGTATCGACGAGGTCGAAGACCGCGAATCGGACGCCGAGAAGCGCGTGGCCCGCGCCGAGGCCGATGGGAAACGCCGGCAGGAGGCGATTGCCGCCCAGCGTGCCGGAATCGAAGAAAGGCTCTCGAAGCTCGCCGCGGACCGGGATGCGCTAGCGGCCGAGCGCATCGTGGCGCAGGCGGCGCAGTCCGCTCTCAAGACGCGGGAAACGAAACTCAAGGACCGAGAGGCTCGGGCGGCGAAGACGGATGTCGAGATCCAGCGCCGCAAGAAAGAACTCGCCCGGATCAAAGAAGGCCTGCGGCGCCTCAGCTGATGAGGTCGAAGCCGATGAGCGCGATCGTCACCTTGACCACCGACTTCGGAGCGGGCGAGTACATCGGCGCCATGAAGGGCGCGATCCTTACGGTCAATCCCGAGGCAACGATCATAGACATCGATCATTCGATCCGGCCGCACGACATCCGACATGGGGCCTACGTCCTGTATGCCGCGGTCCCGTACTATCCGTTCGCGGCTCACGTTGGCGTGGTCGATCCCGGCGTGGGCACGAAGCGCCGCGCGATCGTGTGCGTCTGCGAAGGAGCGTTCCTCGTAGGCCCGGACAACGGACTCCTCGTCCCGGCGGCGCGCCGACTCGGTCTTAAGGAGGTACGCGAGATCACGAATCGAAAACTGGGCCGGCCCGAACTCTCGGACACGTTCCATGGACGCGACCTGTTCGCACCCGTGGCGGCGCATCTCACGTTCGGGACCAAAGTCAAAGACGTCGGACCGCCGATCCGCGATTTCGTCGACCTGGACTTCGGAGAGCCGAAGAAGCGCAAAGGCGGCTTCGACGCCGTCGTCATTACATACGATCGGTTCGGCAACGTCGTCACGAACATCCCCCGGCCGCTCGCCGAGAAGGCGTGGTCCTTCGGCGACCGACTCGCGGTGACGGTGGGTGGCTATGAAATGACCGTGCCGTTCGTCAGGACGTACGGCGTGGTCGCACCGGGGGACCTCCTCGCCACGCTGTCTTCGAGTGGGTTCCTTGAGATTTCCCGGAGAGAAGCGAGCGCCGCGGCCCAGCTCGAGGCGACACCGGGAATGCCGGTGAGCGTGGCGAAGGCCGAGTCCCGGACGTAGGATCGATCGCCTTACCGCAACATGCCGGCGGCGAGAATCGACGTGCTGTCCGATATCTCGTAGGTGTACCCGGTGGAATACGTCGTCGTGCTGAGGAGGAGCCGATCGCCCACCGCGACCGGTCCGCCCGGCTGGCTCTGAACGTAGGCGGCCCTCTGCGATACGTAATTGAGCGAAACGAACGCCGTCGCGGCGAGGGCCGTGGCGCCTCCACTCGTTATGACCGCCAACTTCGCGGTAGATGGATACAGCCCCGTGGGGACGGAGGTGATCGTGAGCGTCCAGTTCGTGCCGTCGGCAGACCTGGCGACGACGACTCCCATGACTCGAAGAGAAGGTGGGGTAACGCTGATCTGACGCCCGAGGAACACCGCCGCAACGCCGGCCAGGGCCACGAGGATGACGATGACGAGGACCACCACGACGGCGGTCAGATTGCTGCTCGAGCGGGGCGCCGGGGCGGGAGGCCACATCGGCGGGTAGGGCGCTGGAATCGTCGCCGGTAGGACCGACGTCGTCAACGCGACCCCGCAGTTCGAGCAGAACTGGTTCCCCGGGGGATTCGGCGCGCCACAACGCGGACAAGGGACCATCGCGGACGTGCAGTGCCTCCTGCATCTCGGAACACGCCGAACAACGGCAAATATCTTCGCGGAAACGTTGATGCGGTGCCGCCATCGGCGTGCAGCCGGCAAAGACATATCTAGGGACCAGACCTTCGGCGGCCGAAATGGATGCGCGCAAGATCCTCCTCGTGATTTTCGATGGCCTGGGGGACCGACCGCTCACCGAGCTCGGCCACAAGACGCCCCTCGAGGCCACTCCGAAGCCCAACTTGGACTGGTTCGCGTCGAACGGCGTGAATGGGCTCGTCGATCCGATCGCCCCCGGCGTGGCGGCGGGCAGCGATACGAGCCACCTCGCGCTCTTCGGATACGATCCGAAAGAGGTCTACACAGGCCGCGGTCCGTTTGAAGCCGCCGGCGTGGGCATCGACATGAAGCCGGGGGACATCGCCTTTCGCGGGAATTTCGCCTCGGTCGACGAGGACCTGAAACTCACGGACCGCCGCGCCGGACGAATCCGAGAAGGAACCGCAGAACTCGCGAAGGCGCTCGATGGGCTCAAACTGGGACGAATCAAGGCGACCGTCCGGGAGGGGACGGAGCACCGCGTGGCCGTGGTGTTGCGGGGCCGAGGGCTTTCGCCGAAAGTCACCGACACCGATCCCCACGAGATCGGCGAGACGATCCAAGAATCGAAGCCCCTCGAGTCCGCCGCGAAGGTCACCGCGAAGGCCATCAACGGCTTCACGAAGCAGTCGTACAAAGTCCTCAAGTCCCATCCGGTGAACCGAGCGCGCGTTGCGAAAGGCGAACCGCCGGCAAACGCCGTCGTGTTGCGCGGAGCCGGCGTCTTTCCTGATCTCGTTCCGATCACAGAGCGGTTCCATCTGACGGCCGCCGGGATCGCGGGCGTCGCGCTGATTCGCGGCATGTTTCGGACCTTCGGCATGGACGTGATCGACGTGCGGGGTGCGACCGGCGGCCTCGACACGGACATGATTGCGAAGGCCGACGCCGCGATGGACGCGTTGCGGATCCACGAGCTGGTCGTCCTGCATGTGAAGGCACCGGACCTCTGCGGCCACGACGGGAAGGCGTCGGAGAAGATCCGCGTGATCGAGAGGATGGACGCGATGATGGGCCATTTGAAGGCGATGCTTTCCACCGACGTCGTCGTGGCCCTCACGGCCGACCACTCGACGCCGGTCGCGTTGAAGGACCACTCCGGAGATCCCGTGCCCCTCACGATCTTCGGCGAAGGTGTCCGGGTCGACGACGTCCTCAATTTCGACGAGCGAAGCATGGCCCACGGCGCCCTCGGTCGGCTGCGCGGGACGGACGTGATGAACGTCCTCCTGAACGCCTCGAACCGCATGGAGAAGTACGGCGCCTGAGCGACCCGTCAAAGCCTAAATACGAGGAGGAACTTGCGGCCGCGCTTACGGCGGAGAAGTGGACGCCATGGCGCAATTGGATCTGAGCTTCATCATCCCGATCGCGATTCTCGCAGGGCTCGGTTTCGCGGGAATATTGGCGCGGGGCATTCTCCGCCAGGACACGGGGTCCGAGCGGATGCGGGAGATTGCCGGCGCGATCCAGCAAGGAGCCCGAGCGTTCTTGCGTCGGCAGTACAAGACCATCGCCTTGATCGCGGCGGCCCTCGCAATCCTTTTCGCGGTGGCCCTGGGCACTCAGAGGGGATTCCTCCTGGGAATCGAGACAGCCGGGGCGTTCGCCCTCGGCGCGACACTCTCGGCGCTATCGGGCTACGTCGGCATGCACATCGCCATCCGGTCGAACCTTCGTTCGGCTGCGGGTTCTCTCAAGTCGTTCAACGATGCGCTCGTGATCGCCCTCCGCGGCGGCGCGGTCTCCGGGTTGTCGATCGTGAGCATGTCCCTCGCCGGCGTCGCCCTCCTCTATTATGGATACGGGGCCCTCGGACCCGCGTTGAATCCCACGACCTACAACAACTGCATCACCGCGGGCTACACGGTCGCGCAATGCACGGCTCAGGCGACGGAAGACAGCCTGATCCTATCCATCGTCGGCTTCGGGTTCGGGGCAAGCCTCGTCGCTCTGTTCGCGCAGCTCGGCGGCGGCATCTACACCAAAGCCGCGGACGTCGGGGCGGACCTCGTCGGCAAGGTGGAGGCGGGCATTCCGGAGGATGATCCGAGGAACCCCGCCGTGGTCGCCGACCTGGTCGGGGACAACGTGGGAGATTGCGCGGGCCGCGGCGCGGACCTCTTCGAGTCGACGGCCGCCGAAAACATCGGCGCGATGGTCCTCGGCGTCGTCCTCTTCCCGTATTTCGGAATCGCGGGCGTGATCTTCCCGCTGGTCGCGCGGTCGTTTGGGCTCCTCGCGAGCATCGCCGGTGTGTTCGTCGTTCGGGCGCGAGAGGACGAGGCGCCGATGAGTGCCTTGAATCGAGGATATATCGCGGCATCGGTCCTCGCCGCAATCCTGTTCGGCGTCGCGGCGTGGGCCATGTTACAACCTTCCACAGCCACCGCGTCTGGGGGACTCACCTGGGCGTACTACTGGGCATGCGGCATCGCCGGCATGATCACGGCGGTCATCTACGTCTGGGTCACCCAGTACTATACGGAAGCCCGGTATCGGCCGGTGCGGGACATCGCGAAATCATCGGAGACGGGACCTGCGACGAACATCATTTCCGGTTTCGCGGTCGGTCTCGAGGCGACCGCAATCCCCGCGGTCGTCGTCTCCATCGCGATCCTTTTCTCCTTCTGGCTCGGTGAGTCCACCGGGATTCCGGGAGGCGGCATTTATGGAACCGCGATCGCGACAATGGGCATGCTCGCCACCGCGGCGTACATCCTGGCGATGGACACCTTTGGACCCATTGTGGACAACGGTGCTGGCATCATCGAGATGGCCGGCATGTCCGAGGCGGCGCGGAAGAACATGGATAAGCTCGACGCGGCGGGCAACACGACGAAAGCCCTCACGAAGGGCTACGCGGTCGGAAGCGCGGCCCTCGCGGCGTTCCTCCTGTTCAACGCCTTCCTCTCCGAGGCGCAAGTGAAGGCCGTCGACCTCGCACACCCAGAGACGTTCATCGGTGCCTTCATGGGGGCCGCCCTCGTCTTCCTCTTCACCGCCTTTGCCATTCGGGCGGTGGGCCGCGCAGCCTGGTCGATCATCAAGGATGTGCGCGATCAGTTCCGCGAGAACCCGGGGATCATGGCGGGCACCGCTAAGCCGGACTACGGGCGGACGGTGGACATCTGCACACGAAGCGCGCTCCGGGAGATGGTCGTGCCGGGCGTCCTCGCGGTCGCCACACCGATTGCCGTCGGCATCATATTCCGATTCGTCAAGATCTCCACGATTCTTGTCGCGGGCGTCCCGCAGCCGATCCCGGCGGGTGAGCCGCTCGGGGGCACGCTCATGGTCGGGACAATCGCGGGAGTCCTGATGGCACTCGTGCTCAACACCGGGGGCGGAGCCTGGGTCCAGGATGGCTGCGCATCCCACCGCGAAACGGCGCCGCGCATAGCGTTATATGCCTCGGCACGTTCCCGAAAACCGGAGGAGAACGCGTGGCCGCTAGCGAGGAGCCGGGCGGTGCGCCCCCGGGGATGGAGCCCCTGGGTGGGAAGAGGAATCCGCGGACGGTCCGGATCGTCGTCGCGGTGATCGCGATCGTCGTGATCGTTGCCGGGATCGCGTCGTATATCGTCCTGACGCGGCCCGCGGGGACCACGTGCACCCTCTCCTCGAAAGATCCGCTCATCTTCGATCAGCCGGAGACCCCCGACACATTGGATCCCCACGTCACGTTCTCAACGCCCGGTTGGGGCATCGTCCAGCAGATCTACCAGAGCCTGGTGAACTACAACGGGACGAAGTACACCGATTACCTAGGTGTCCTTGCCAAGCGCTGGACCGTCTCTCCGAGCGGGTACAACTATACGTTCGCCCTGCGGCAGGATGTGCACTTCTCGAACGGACACCAGTTCAACGCCTACGTGATGTGGTTCAGCCTGTACCGCGGAATTGTCATGAACCAAGCGGGGAGTTTCATCCTCCAGGAGAATTTCTGGTACCCTGGACTCACGTACTACGCCACCGCCAACCAGAACCGGAGAGCCGCAACCCAGATGGCGGGTTACCTCAACTCGTTCAACTTCCAGAACCCCGTCGCGGCCGATTTGGCCGTAATGATGGCCCCGGACCAGTCGTTCCGGGTCATCGACCGGTTCACGATCGAGCTTAACATGGGATATGGCTACCTCGGAACCGTCGCCTACTCTTTCTTGCTGGCGGCGATTGCGGGTCCCATCGCGAGCGCCGTGGACCCCGCGGTCGTCCAGGCGAACGGCGGCGTCACGGTGGGCGGGACGAACGCCTTCATGGCCACGAACATGGTCGGGACAGGACCGTACGTCGTGAGGACCTTCAACTCCGCGACGGGCTACCTCATTCAGCCGGATCCGAACTACTGGGCCAAGAACGCCTCCGCTGCGGAACCTTGGAACAACATCATCCAGCCCGCGAAAGCGTCCGTCCAGATTAACTTCCAATCGTCGGCTATCACCGCGATCGCCGACATCAAGTCTGGTGGCGTCGCGGGCCTGTCGTTCGCGTACGTGGGGCCATCGCAAATCGACTCGCTGACCGCCGCTGCATGCGTCGACGTGAGGCTGCTGGACATCGGACCCATTCACCGACCCGAACGTCCGGGCTGCGGTCGTCCACGCCATCAACTACGACAACATCATCAGCCGCGCGTTCAACGGGAAAGCCCAGCGATGGGTCGGGCCGGTTCCGCCGGGCTATCCGTACTACAACCCGGGGAACCTCCAGCCGTACCCGTACGACCTGAACCTGGCGATGCAGGAAATGAACCAGTCGCGCTGGAAGCTGCCAGGCGGCTATCCGAATACGATCAATTACATGTACATCAAGTTGGGCGACTGGGAGCAAGTCGCGCTCCTCCTGCAGTCCGATCTCGCGAAGATCGGAATTCGGATCAACCCCGTGGGCATCAACAACATCGACGACCTGTACACCGAGCAGGGCCGGGACAACGCGGGGAACTGCATCTCCCAGACGACCTTCAGTGGCGGGCCGTTCCCAATCGGACAGGAGTTCTACACCTCGGATTACATCTCTCCGGACGATTGGACGCAGAACAACGCGATCAGCTACGGCAGCGCGAATGACTGCATGGCCGGGTACGTCAACGCCACGATGGACAGTCTGGTGATCGCCGCAGCGGGGGACACGAATCCGACGAACCTCACCCAGTACTACACGCAGATCACCCAGCTGATGTACGACAACTACACGGTTGCCTGGCTCGTGGTCCCGCAACAGTACCAGGTCATCTCGTCGACCGTCCACGGATACGTCACGAACCCGATGGGAGCTGCCCTCCCGTTCGTCGTCGTCCAGAACACGATGCGCGCGGACTGAACCCCGCCCACTGGTTTCAAGGCCACGACAAGATTGCTGAGCGATCCGGTCACGCCTTACATAGCCTCGGCCGCGGGATCGGATCCAGACACCGGTTCCGCCGCGAGCAGGTCGGCAGGCCGCACGTCCACGAGTTCCTCCGCCCGGTGGCACGCCACCCAACGCCTCTCCATCCCCTCCGGAATCCGGAGCAGCGGTTCCTCGGTGCGGCATCGATCGATGACGAACGGGCATCGGGCCGCGAAGGGACAACCCGGCGGCGGGTGCACGAGGCTCGGAATCTCCCCCGTGACGCGATACCGTGTCCTTCGGCGACCCGGTTCCGGGGCCGGCACGGCCGCGAGGAGCGCCTTCGTGTACGGATGCAACGGCCGCTCGAGGACGTCACGCACCCCGCCGAGTTCCGCAATCTTCCCGAGGTACATCACCGCGACGCGGTCGGCGACGTACCGCACCGCGGCCACGTTGTGTGTGATCAGGAGGTACGAAAGTCCGAGCTCGCGTTGCAACGCGACGAGGCGATTCAGGATCTGGGCCTGCACCGCGACATCCAACGCACTCGTCGGTTCGTCCAGGATCACGAGTTTCGGCTGGACGCTCAGGGCGCGTGCGAGCGAGAGGCGCTGCCGGCCGCCTCCCGAGAATTCGTGCGGATATTGGTCCAAGGACCCCGCGGGGAGCCCGACCGTGGGCAAGAGCGCGGCGACGCGGTCGCGCACCTCGGAACGGCCGAGGTGCTCCAGTGCCTGAAGCGGCTCTCCGACGATCTGCCACGCGCGCAGGCGCGGGTCGAGGGAACCAACCGGGTCTTGGAAGACGATCTGGACGCGCCGCCGGATATCTCGGAGTGCAGAGCCTTCGAGGTGGCTGATGTCCCGACCACCGAGTCGCACGGTACCCGACGTCGGCTCGTGGAGGCGGGCGAAGAGCCAACCGAGGGTTGTCTTGCCAGAACCCGACTCTCCGATCAAGCCCATGGTCTCGCCTGGCCCGATCGCAACGGACACGCGTTCGACCGCGTGAATCACGTCCTTCGACTTCCGCTGGACCGTCGCGAGGAGGGGCTGGGTCAGGGGGAAGTGTTTCGTCACGTCGCGCACTTCGGCGACTGCTTCGGTCACGGGAGGCCCGCCACCTCCTCGCTGAAGTAGCATGCGGCTTCGTGCCCCGAGGCGGTTCCCTCCTGGACCTCAAGGACGGGCCCGGGATCGTCCGAACACACGGGCTTCGCGAGGGGGCACCTCGGGTGGAACGGACAGCCCGACGGAAGCCGCGAGAGATTCGGGACCGACCCGGGGAGGGCGGGCAGTGGTCCTTCGTCCTTGTATTGGTTCGGCGCGGAGCGGAGGAGCGCTTTCGTGTACGGATGGCGCGGATGCTGGTAGACGTCATCGACGGGCCCGAACTCGACGAGGTGCCCGGCGTACATCACGCCAACGTCGTCCGCCATCTCCGCGATCACGCCCAGGTCGTGGCTGATGAAAAGGATGGACGTCCGAATCTCTTTGATGAGCTCTTTCATGAGGGTGAGGACCTGCGCCTGGATCGTGATGTCGAGGGCGCTCGTCGGCTCGTCCGCGATCAGCAGTGACGGCTTCTCACTCAGGGCCATCGCGATCATGATGCGCTGTCGCATGCCGCCGGAGAGTTCGTGAGGATAGAGGTCCAGGATCGTCTCTGGATCGTTGATGCGCACGAGCCGCAGGTAATCAAGCGCGTCCTCGCGGAAATCTTCTCGATGCAGGACGCGTGAGAACCCTTTCCTCGCCTCGGGCCTCGACGGGAGGAGGGGACGCGTAAGGGCATCGGCGGGCTTCGGGCCCTCCCGCCTCGAATAGTCGAATCCTTCGGATCCCGGAACCAGGCCCGGTGCCTGGCCTGACTCCCGCCTCTTCCGGATGCGCACGGCCTCTGCGAGCTGATCGAAAACCCGGAACGCGGGGTTCAGGGAGTTGATCGGCTCCTGGAAGACCATGCTGATGCCGGTGCCGCGGACGAGCGGGAGCTTCCACTTCGGCAAGGTCAGGAGGTCCATCCCCCGGAACCGAACTTCTCCCGAGCGGATGCGCGCGGGCGGCTCGCGGAGGAGGCGCGGGATCGCGTGCGCGAGCGTGCTCTTACCACAGCCGGTCTCGCCGACGATCCCCACGACGTGGCCCGCGGGGAGCTCAAGGGA
>WNGN01003163.1_pt1 | contig 11114 bp, 8 predicted proteins | sample 5400561 | NCBI WGS metagenome assembly WNGN01 (sample SAMN13153379, study PRJNA577476) | soil metagenome | isolation source: 115 cm soil or saprolite under Garry oak tree replicate 2 | place: USA:California | collected 2016-06-15 | reverse complement strand
AGCGCGAGCTCGCCACCTGCTCGCCCGGCTACTACCGCTGGAACCAGTGGCTGTTCCTGCGCATGCTCGAGCGCGGCCTGGTCTACAAGAAGACCGGCACGGTGAACTGGGACCCGGTCGACCGGACGGTGCTCGCCAATGAACAGGTGATCGACGGCCGCGGCTGGCGCACCGGCGCGCTCGTCGAGAAGCGCGAGATCCCGATGTACTACATGCGGATCACCGCCTACGCCGAGGAGCTACTCGCCGCGCTCGATCGGCTCACCGGCTGGCCCGAGCGCGTGAAGACGATGCAGGCCAACTGGATCGGCAAGAGCCATGGCGTCAACATCGGCTTTCCGTACGAGCTCGACCGGGAGAAGAAGATCCTGCGCGTGTTCACCACGCGCGCCGATACCCTGATGGGCGCCACCTTCTGTGCCGTGGCCGCCGAGCACCCGCTCGCCGCGCATGCAGCGCGGTCGGACAAGAAGCTCGCCGCTTTCGTCGAGGAATGCAAGCGCGGCCCGGTGATGGAGGCGGACCTCGCCCAGCTCGACAAACGCGGCATGCCCACGGGCCTTTTCGTCACCCATCCGGTCAGCGGCGAAAAAATGGAAGTCTGGGTCGGCAACTATGTGCTCATGGCCTACGGCGAGGGCGCGGTGATGGGCGTGCCCGGGCACGACGAACGCGATTTCGCGTTCGCGAAGGAGTACGGCCTGCCGATCAAGCCGGTGATCGACGTCGGGGGACGGCCGTACTCGACCGACGCCTGGCAGCCGTGGTACGCGGACTACGGCCGCTGCGTGAACTCGGGCAAGTACGACGGCCTCGACTACCAGGCGGCGGTGGACGCCATCGCCGCCGACTTGAAGGCGAAAGGCCTCGGCGACAAGCAGGTCACCTGGCGGCTGCGCGACTGGGGCATCTCGCGCCAGCGCTACTGGGGCACGCCGATCCCGATCGTCCACTGCGACGGCTGCGGCGACGTTCCCGTCCCGGACGATCAGTTGCCGGTAGTGCTGCCCGAGAACCTCGTTCCGGACGGCACCGGCAATCCGCTTGCGAAAACGCCTTCGTTCGTGAACTGCAAGTGCCCGAAATGCGGCAAGGCCGCGCAGCGCGAGACCGACACCATGGACACCTTCGTCGACTCGTCCTGGTACTTCATGCGCTTCGCCTGCCCCGACCAGAAGAAAAGCATGGTGGACGCGCGCGCAAAATACTGGATGGCGGTCGACCAGTACATCGGCGGCATCGAGCACGCCATCCTTCACCTGCTCTACTCGCGCTTCTGGACCAAGGTGATGCGCGATCTCGGTCTCGTTCCGGGCGTGGACGAACCGTTCATGCGCCTCTTGACGCAGGGCATGGTGCTGAACGAAATCTTCTACCGCAAGGAAGCGAGCGGCCGCATCACCTACTACAACCCCGCCGACGTCGAGCCCGAGCACGACGACAGGGGCCAGCGCATCGGCGCGGTATTGCGTTCCGACGGCAAGCCCGTGGAGTCCGACGGCATCGGCACCATGTCGAAGTCGAAGAACAACGGCGTCGATCCGCAGGACCTGATCGAGAAGTACGGGGCGGATACCGCTCGGCTTTATATGATGTTCGAATCCTCACCTGAAGATAGCCTGATGTGGTCCAGCGAGCGTATCAAAGGCGTGGGCGGGTTCTTACACCGCTTGTGGCGATTCGTACATGAACATGTGTCCACAGGTCTTGTATCCGGACACTCGGGTGGTGAGCTGACCACTGAACTGCGCGCGGTGCGGTTCGCGCTCCACAGTGCGATCGCGAAAGTTACCGACGACTACGGCCGTCGGCAGAAGTACAACACGGCAATCGCTGCCGTTATGGAATTCACGAATTTGCTCGCAAAGTATTCCGACATGAGTCCGGTCGCTCGCGCAGTCCGCCAGGAAGCGCTCGAAGCGGCGGTGCTGCTTCTCTCGCCGATCGTTCCGCACATCTGCCACGCACTCTGGCGCGAGCTGAGGCCGGCGGGCGACGTAATGCGCGAGCGCTGGCCCACGATCGACGAGTCGGCGCTGGTCCAGGAGGAAGTCGAGCTCGTCCTCCAAGTCAACGGCAAGCTGCGCGGCCACATGCGCGCGCCGAAATCCGCCGGGCGCGAGCAGCTCGAGCGGCTTGCCCTCGCTCACGACGCGGTGACGCGCTTCACGAACGGCCAGGCGGTGAAGAAGGTCGTCGTGGTCCCCGGGCGGCTCGTCAATGTGGTCGTTTGAGCGTTCCTCGCGCGCTGCCTTCGCCTGCGTGCTCGCCGCGCTCCTCGCGGCCTGCGGCTTCCATCTGCGCGGCCGGGCGGAGCTGCCGTTCGAGACGCTGCACATCCCGGGGAACAACCCGCTCGTGGTCGAGCTGAAGCGCAACGTCGCCGCGACGAGCAAGGCGCGCCTGGTGGACAAACCGGATGACGCGCAGGCCGTGCTCGGCTTCACCCAGGAGCTGCGCGACAAGATCATTCTTTCCTTCAGCTCAGCGGGCCGGGTGAGCGAATACCAGTTGCGCTATCGCGTGGGATTCCGCGTCACCGACGCGAAGGGTGCGCAGGTCTACCTGCCGACGAGCGAAATCCTCCTCACGCGCGACATGGCCTATAGCGATGCGCAGGTGCTTGCGAAGGAGACCGAGGAAGCCCTGCTCTACCGGGACATGCAAAGGGACATGGTGCAGCAGATCATACGGCGCCTGGTCGCGGCGAAGCCGGCGACGGTCCCCATCGAATAGGCATGGCCACTCTCAGGCTCGAGCAGTTGGATGCCCACCTTTCGCGCGAGCTGCAGCCGCTGTACGCGATCCACGGCGACGAGCCGCTGCTTGCGCTCGAGGCCGCCGACGCGATCCGCGCGCGCGCGCGCGCAAGCGGGTTTTCCGAGCGCGTGGTCCTCGCGCCGGAGCGCGGCTTCGACTGGGGCGAGCTCGCCGCGAGCGGCGCAAGCCGCTCGCTCTTCGGGGACAAGAAGCTGATCGAGCTGCGGCTCGCCTCCAGCAAGCCCGGAGCCGACGGCGCCGAGGCGATCGAAGCCTTTTGCGGAAGGCTCCCGCCCGAGGCGCTCACGCTCGTGACGCTGCCGCGTCTGGACAAGGCCGGCCAGGGGTCCTCGTGGTTCGGGGCGCTCGAGCGCGAAGGAATAGTCGTCAACGTCTATCCGGTCGAGCGCGCGCGGCTTCCCGCATGGATCGCCGCTCGCCTCGCGCGGCAGAAGCAGCGCGCAAACCCGGAGACCCTGCAGTTCCTCGCCGACTGCGTCGAAGGCAATCTCCTGGCCGCGCACCAGGAGATCCAGAAACTCGCGCTGCTCCTGCCCGCCGGGGAGCTCGACTTCGACGCCGTGCGCGAGGCGGTGATGAGCGTGGCGCGCTACGACGCGCTCAAGCTCGCCGATGCGATGCTCTCGGGCGAGCGAGCGCGGCTTGCGCGCATGCTCGAAGGCCTGCGCGGCGAAGGCGAGGCGCCTCCGCGCGTGCTGTGGATCCTCGCGGAGGAAATCCGCGCCATCTGCCGCGTGCAAAACGGCATCGCCGCGGGCCGGTCACTGGCGGAGGTCCTGCGCGAAGCGCGCGTGTGGGGCGACGCGAGACAGTCGCTCGTGGGCCGCGCCGCGAAGAAGCACCCGCGCGAGACACTGCTCGCCGCGCTCGGGCACGCCGCCAAAGTCGATCGCGTCGTCAAGGGGATCGTCAAAGGCGACGCCTGGGATGAGCTGTTGCAGCTCGGGCTGAGGTTCGCGACGCTCTAACCCGCGGATGCCGACGCCGATCGACTGCCCCGAGCGAATCAGGTCGATCCTGACTTCCCTCGCGATATCGACGGATCTGATCACGGCACGATCCTTGGTACTGCATCCCGAGGCGCGGGAGCTGGTCGTCGCGGCCATAGGGGACGACGGCAGGGAATACCTGCTGGCGCCCGCAGCGGCTGCGAAGTGGCGGGAGATGAGCGCAGCGGCGCTCACCGACGGCGTGGTCATCCAGATCGGTTCGGCGTTCCGAAGCGTCGATCGCCAAGCCGAGATAGTCCGCGCCAAGCTGGCCGAAGGTCTGTCCTTGGACGCAGTCCTTTGCGTGAGCGCCCCTCCCGGTTACAGCGAACACCACTCAGGCCGGGCGGTCGATGTGACGACCGACGAGGGTGCCCCTCTCGAGCTCGAGTTCGAAAAGACCAGGGCATTCCGGTGGCTATCGGAGAACGCGGGCCGGTTTGGTTTCGTTCTCTCATATCCGGCGGAAAATCCGTATGGATACGATTATGAACCGTGGCACTGGTGCTTCAGGCCGGCCGGAATCTGAGTTTCGAATTCACTCCCTCCCGAACACCCTCTGCCACAACGCGCGCGTCGCGTCGATGTGGTTTTGCACCTCTGCCGCGGGCACGCGTGCGTACCGCGCGCCGTTCAGGCGCAGCCGGTGCTGCCGGCGGCGGTATTCGCGATAAGCGTCGGCCACCGCGTCGGCAGAATCGCCGGGAATCAAGTCCAGCTTCGCGGCGAGCTTCAAGAGGGCGATGTTGCCGCTGTTGGCGGTGAGCTCGGGACGGCGGTGCGCGTGGGCGAGCACCAGCATCTGAACGATGAATTCGATGTCGATCATGCCGCCGCGGTCGTGCTTCGAGTCGAACAGACCGCTCTCGTTCGGGTGGCCCTGGAGGAGCTGCTCGCGCATCGACAGCACGTCGCCGCGCAGCTTCGCCTCGTCGCGCGCGATCCGAAGGATCGCGCGCCGTTCCTCCTCGAACTCGGCTCCCACGGCCGGCTCGCCCGCGCAGAATCGCGCGCGCGTGAGCGCCTGGTGCTCCCAGGTCCAGGCCGATTCGCGCTGATAGCGGCGAAAGGCGTCGATCGAGCTGACGAGGAGCCCGCTGCCGCCTTCGGGGCGCAGGCGCAGATCGATGTCGAAGAGAACACCCGCAGGGGTGCGGCTGGTGAGCCAGCGGCCCAGGCGCTGCGCGAGGCGTGCATAGATTTCCGGCGCCCGGTCGTCCGGATCCTCGTAAAGAAAGATGAGATCGAGATCGGACGCGTAGCCCAATTCCTTCCCGCCGAGCTTGCCGTAACCGACGATCGCAAAATGCGGCGCGTCGCGGTGGTGCGCGCGCAGCTGCGTCCAGCACAGCTCAAGCGTCACCTGCAGCATGACGTCGGCGAGATCGGACAGATCGTCGGCGAGCCGCTCGACGGAGAGCACGCCCGACAGATCCTGCGCGAGCAGACGGAAGACCTGCGCGTGATGCGCCTCGCGCAGCCAATCCATCTGCCGCTCCTCGTCCCCCTGCCGGGAGGCGAGCTGGCCCCGCAGCTCCCGGGCGAAAGCGCTCCAATCGGGCCGCGCGAACAGGGCGCGCGCGTCGAGCAGCTCGTCGAGCACGACCGGATGCCGGTTGAGATATTCCGCCGCCCAGGTCGAAGCGCCGAGCAGTTGCGCGAGGCGCGCGAGCGCGGCGGGATGCTCCGCGAGCAAGGCGAGATACGCGGCGCGGCGGCTGACCGTCTCCATGAATTCCAGGCAGCGTATGAGGGCCGCGTCCGGGTCTTCCCGCGCGGCGCATTCCTCGATGATTCTGGGAATCAGAGCGTCGAAGCGGGCCCGGCTCGCCTGCGGCAGGCCGGCGTAGCGCGGGCCCGAGCGCACCGCCGCAAGCCGCACCGCGGTTCCGGCGGCGTCGCGAAACCCGAGCTGCGCCAGGCGCGTTTCGGTCTTCTCCGACCCGGTCCACAGCGGCGCGAGCGCGTGCTTCGCGACCTCCTCGACCGAGAACACCTGCTCGAAATGCCAGGACACCCGGGCCCGGTGCGCCTCGAGCGCGGCACGGAACGCATCCCAGGAATCGAAATTCATCGCCCTGGCGACGAGCGAACGGTCTTCCGTCCCCCCGGGCAGCTCGTGCGTCTGCGCATCGTCCAGGTACTGCAACCGGTGCTCCAGGCGCCGCAGGAACACGTAGGCCCGGGAGATCTCCTCGAACGCCGCGGCGGGGAGCAGCTTCTTCTGCGCGAGCAGCGCGAGCACTTTCAGCGTCGGGCGGATCTGCAGCTCCGGGTCGCGCCCGCCGCGGGCGAGCTGGAACACCTGCGCGATGAACTCGATCTCGCGGATGCCCCCCGGGCCGAGCTTGATCTGATCGGAGAGCTCCCGGCGCGCCACTTCCTCGCGGATCTGCGCGTGCAGCTCGCGCATCGCCGCGAACGCGCCGTAGTCGAGGTATTTGCGGTATACGAACGGACGCACGATCGCGGCAAGCGGCGCGTTCCCGCCCTCGGACCCGAGCGCGCGCGCCTTGATCCAGGCGTAGCGCTCCCACTCCCGGCCCTGCGCGACGAAATATTCCTCGAGCGCGTCGAAGCTCATCGCGAGCGCCCCCGATTCGCCCCAGGGGCGAAGGCGCATGTCGACGCGGAAAACGAAGCCGTCCGCGGTGCGCTCGCCGAGCGCGGCGATCAGACGGCGGCCGAGACGCGTGAAGAACTCCAGATTGCTCACCGCGTCGTCCTCCTCCGGATAGAGAAAAACGAGATCGACGTCGGAGGACACGTTCAACTCGCCGCCGCCGAGCTTCCCCATGCCCACTACCGTGAGCTTGGGCCGGCCGCCCTCCGCGATCCGCGGCTCGAGAAACGCGAGCGAGGCATCGATGGCGACTTCGGCGAGCGCGGACATCGTCCCGCACACTTCGTCGAGGCTCGCCAATCCTGAAAGATCGCGCGCCATCGTGCGCAGAAGCACGCTCTGGCGCAGCTTCCGCAGCGCGGAATGCAGGGCGCCTTCGCCTGCGTACTCGCGCCCGCGCAGGAACGCCTGCATCGCGTCGTGCGTCCAGCCCGAGCTTTTCGCGCGCTCCAGCTCTTCGCGCAGCTCGGGTCTCGCCGCGACGAGCTGCCTGGCGTAGCGGGAATATTCGAGCGGGTCCATGAGCCGCGCTATTGTAGGGGCGTGCGCTCGGCTGCGTACCGGAGCTGGGCGGGCAGAGGCGAAGCGCGCTCCATGCCCGCTCAAGCGCTTAGTTTTTCTCCTGCTGTGCGCTATTTGTATCCCAGTGACCAACCGCTTGATTCCCGGATGAATCAGCGGAAAATGCACCATGCTCAATTGCACTTTCGCTGTCTAACAAAGGTAACGAAGCATTTTTGCTGACTATTGTTAGGGCGCCCAATCCATGAGAAACACCCGCCGTTTCAGCTCCTACATCTTCCTGGCTTGCGGGAGCTTGATCGCCATGAGTTCCATGGCACACGCTAACGAAGCAGTCGCTATACCAATTGCATCACCGAGCGCCCTCGAGTACCACAATGCAAGCAACTGGTTCTGGGGACTAAACCAAGGCGTTGGTCTTGCCCTACCGCTGTTGTTGCTTGTTACGGGCTGGGGCGCCAGACAATACAAGTTCCTGGCTCGAATCTTTAGAGAGCGCAGAGTCTTACCCCTCGCGTCCTTCGCAGCGCTCTACTTCTTGTTGGACCGATCTCTCCGATTGCCGATTGCCTACGCCTGGGATCGCGCCTACGGCGAAGCTTCAGGCACGCAAAGTCAAGCTCTCGTACCTTGGCTCGGCAACCACGTAATCGAATGGGTCCTATCGGTCGGAGGACTGGTCCTTGTCGTTCTATTCGCATACTGGCTGATGGAATGGAGTCAGCGTCGGTGGTGGCTGCTGTCTTCTGCGGCAGTTTCCATCGTGGTGCTTGCCTTCTTGCTGCTGGAACCCTTCACACAGTCTTACAAGCCCCTTGGCAATTCGCCGCTCGAGTTGCAGATTGCCGAATTGGCCGCCCGAACCGGCGTTCCGCGAAGCGCAATTGTCGTCGAACATTGCGACCCAGCCTCGTCTTGTCCGCCGGGCAGGGTCATTGGCATGGGGCCGACTCGTCTGATGCTTCTCAACGACGCGCTACTCCTTCAAAACCCCGACTCATGGACGGTGCAAACCGTCGCGCACGAGGCCAAACACTTCGCCAAGGATGACAATATTAAGGCGTTCTTTCTCCTTTCCGGGTTGGCGCTTATCGCGCTCTGGGTGACGCATCGCGCCGGACACGCCATCATTGCGCGCTGGTCTGGTCCCTTGGGGTTCGCAGATTTCGCGCACCCCGCATCGTTGCCGCTAGCGGTCTTGTTGTTGAACGCTCTCTATGTGGTGGCGTTGCCACCAGTCAACGCCTTTCGTCAGCATGTCGAACTCGAAGCGGATCGCTTTGCCCTGGAGTTGACTCGCGACAGCACTACGCAAGCCCAAATGACCGCCAGTTGGGCGAGCCGAAAGGGCGCAGTGCCCGAATGGAGCCTTTTCTTCCAGCTGTTTCGGGCATCTCACCCTTCGGATGCCGAGCGTATCGGGCTGGCCAACACATACCGTCCGTGGCTGGAAGGCAAGCCGCTCGTGTACGCCAACGATTTTGCTGCGTCCGTGCGGAGCAAGTAGTGTTCCGCAAACGGCTGAGCTAGACGCGAAGCGCCCTACTTGCAGCGGTATCCACATGCTCATCACCGGTAAATGCCACTGCGGCAATATCGCCTTCGAGCTCGAATGGGAGGGAGACCCGGCCGAGATCCCGGCGCGCGCGTGCGGCTGTTCCTTCTGCATCAAGCACGGCGGCGTCTGGACTTCGAACCCAAATGCCAGGCTGGCGGTTGCTGTTCGTGATGCCGCGCTCGTATTGAAGTACGCTTTCGGAACCCGGACTGCCACCTTTCACGTCTGCTCGCGCTGCGGCGCCGTGCCGCTGGTTACCAGCGAGATTGCGAACCATCTCTATGCGGTCGTCAACGTCAACGTGTTCGAAAATGTCGACCCAGCACGGCTTCGCCGGGCCACCGCCGACTTCGAAGGCGAAGATGTCGAATCTCGTCTTGCGCGCAGAACGCGTAGCTGGATCGCCGATGTTCGCTTCGTCGACGCAAGACCTGACCACCCCGGCGCTTCGCGCCACCCCTCCTCGGTGAGGAGGGGATAACTGCACCTCCCTTCGCTGGGCGGTAGAATCTCCCCATGAACGCCCCCTCGGACATCAAGTCCTACATGCTCGAAGTCGGCCGGCGTGCTCGCGCCGCGTCGCGCGAGGTCGCGCGCGCGGACACTGCAACCAAGAACCACGCACTTATCGCCGCTGCCAATGCGGTACGACGCGACGCGAAGAGGCTTCTCGCGGCGAACGCCGAGGACGTGAAGTCAGCGAAGTCCACCGGAAAGGACGCGGCTTTCATCGACCGTCTCACGCTGACCGAAAAGACGATCGAGGGCATGGCGCAGGGCCTGGAGCAGGTGGCCGGGCTCCCCGATCCGGTCGGCGAGATCTCCGATCTGCGCCAGCAGCCGAGCGGTATCAAGGTCGGGCGGATGCGCGTGCCGCTGGGCGTGATCGGCATCGTCTACGAATCGCGCCCCAACGTCACCGCCGACGCCGCGGCGCTCTGCTTGAAAGCCGGCAACGCCTGCATCCTGCGCGGCGGCTCGGAATCGGTGCGCTCCAACCTGGCGATCGCCGCGTGCGTACACGAGGGCCTGCGCGCAGCGAACCTTCCCGAAGACGCGGTGCAGGTGGTCGAGACCGCAGACCGCGCCGCGGTCGGGCAGCTCCTTTCGATGAACGAGTACGTCGACATCATCGTGCCGCGAGGCGGCAAGGATCTGATCGAGCGGGTGATGCGCGAATCGCGCATTCCCATGATCAAGCACCTCGACGGCGTGTGCCACGTCTACATCGACGAGCGCGCCGACGTCGACAAGGCGATCCGCATCGCGGACAACGCGAAGACCCAGCGCTACGGCGTGTGCAACGCCATGGAAACGCTGCTCGTGAACGAGTCGATCGCGCCGAAAGTGCTGCCGAGGCTGGCGAAGATCTACGCCGACAAGGGCGTCGAGCTGCGCGGCGACGAGAAATCCCGCACGCTCGTTTCCGGGATGAAGCCCGCGACCGAGGAGGACTGGTACGCCGAGTACCTCGCGCCCATCCTCGCGGTGCGCGTGGTGAAGGATCTCGACGCAGCGATCGCCCACATCGGCAAATACGGCTCGCAGCACACCGATGCGATCGTGACCGAGGACGAAGCGCGCGCGAAGCGTTTCCTGCGCGAGGTGGACTCGAGCTCGGTCCTGGTGAACGCCTCGACGCGCTTCGCCGACGGCTTCGAATACGGCCTCGGCGCCGAGATCGGCATTTCGACCGACAAGCTGCACGCGCGCGGTCCGGTGGGCCTGGAAGGTCTCACTTCGCAGAAGTACGTCGTCTTCGGCAGCGGCCAGATCCGGCAATAAGCGCAAAGACTCTGGGCCACAGAGACCGTTTTGATTTTGCCCGCGACGAACCGTAGATGAGCGCGCCCATCGGCATCATGGGCGGCACGTTCGACCCGGTGCACTTCGGGCACTTGCGCCTTGCCCAGGAGGCGGTCGAAATTCTCGGCCTGGAGCGGGTGCGCTGGGTGCCTGCCGGCCGGCCCTGGCACCGCGGCGCGCCGCGCGCGCCGGCCGCGCATCGCCTCGAGATGGTGCGCCTCGCTATCGGGAAAAACGACCTGTTCGAGCTGGACGACGCCGAGATCCGCCAGACCGCGCCCGGCTACACCGTCGAGACGCTGGAGCGGCTGCGAAGCGAATTCGGCCCGCAGCGCTCTCTCGTGCTGCTCCTGGGGACGGACGCCTTCCGCAACTTGAGCTCCTGGGAGCGCTGGCGCGACCTCTTTCCCCTCGCGCACGTGTTCGTCGCTCAGCGCCCCGGGCATTCGCTCACCCCCGGCGGAATGCCGGCCGCGCTCGCCGCCGAGTGGCGCAAGCGCGCCGGCACCCCCGACGTCCTGCGCGAGCGGCCGGGGGGAAATGTCGTCACCTACGGCACCACGGCGCTCGACATTTCCGCGAGCGCCATCCGCGCCCACTTCGCGCAGGAGCGCAGCCCGCGTTACCTGCTCCCTTCGGCCGTCCTCGATTACATCGAGGCGCACGGACTTTACGCCCAGCCGGGCGGCGCCCCCTGATGATGGATCTTCGCAAGCTCCAGAAGGCCGCGCTCGCGGCGCTCGGGGACATCAAGGCGCGCGAGATCGAGGTCTTCGACGTGACCCATCTCACCTCGATGTTCGACCGCGTGATCATCGCGAGCGCGGACTCCGCC
>WNGN01004772.1_pt1 | contig 11115 bp, 14 predicted proteins | sample 5400561 | NCBI WGS metagenome assembly WNGN01 (sample SAMN13153379, study PRJNA577476) | soil metagenome | isolation source: 115 cm soil or saprolite under Garry oak tree replicate 2 | place: USA:California | collected 2016-06-15 | reverse complement strand
TTCTTGTCCGCGGTGATCCCCACGACACACTTCTCGCCAAGAACACGGGACCCGTTAGCCAATATCGTGATTGACTGAAGCAGATCGTAAGCGATAACCGGCATCATGACGTTCAACTCTAGCTGACCCAACATCCCGCAGACGCCGATCGCTGTATCGTTGCCGTAGACCTGAGCGGCCACCAGATTTAGTGCTTCAGGAATCACAGGGTTGACTTTACCGGGCATTATGCTCGACCCTGGCTCCATTGCAGGAAGATCAATCTCGCCCAGCGCAGTTCTAGGACCCGAGTTGAGAAGGCGGAGGTCGTTGGATATTTTCATCAGGCTCGTAGCGATAGTTTTCAAATCGCCACTCGCTTCAACGCAGGCATCCTTGGTCTGCATCGCCTCGAAAGCGTTCTCCGCTTTTCGAAACGACAGGCCGGTTAGACGGTCAATTTCTGCGATAGCCACCTCAGCATATTTCGGGTCAGCGTTAAGACCTGTTCCCACCGCAGTCCCGCCCAACGGTAGTTCCATGAGGATGTCTCTAGCCTGTTCAGCACGTTTGATCCCATGCCTGATCATGCTCGCGTAGCCGCTGAACTCTTGACCTAGAGTGATCGGGACGGCGTCTTGTAGATGGGTCCGGCCTGCTTTCACAACGCCCTCAAACTCCCTCGCCTTCTTCTCAAGGGCCTCAGCCAAAACACGCAGACTTGGGATGAGTTTTCGGACAATCTCTTCGGCTGATGAGACGTGAATCGCGGAAGGGAATACGTCGTTTGTGGACTGGCACATGTTCACGTGATCATTTGGATGAATAACCGACCTGTCGCCTCTCTTTCCCCCGAGAAGCTCGATCGCACGGTTAGCGATGACCTCGTTCATGTTCATGTTCGATGAGGTGCCACTACCCGTTTGGAAGACGTCAACGACGAACTGGTCGTGGAGAGCCCCCTCCATAATCTCCTTCGCCGCCGAAACAATGGCCTCGCCCTTCTTTGGGTCCAACAGTCCCAGCTGCATGTTGGCCCGCGCAGCAGAGAGCTTGATCAGAGCCATAGCCCGAACGAATTCCTTAGGAAGGCGTAGACCCGATATGGGAAAGTTCTGAACCGCCCGCTGGGTCTCAGCGCCATAATACGCAGAGCTAGGGACTTTGACCTCCCCCATGGAGTCCTTGTCCAACCGATATTCCTCGACCGTAACCATTATCGCCACGCCGGAGACAGCCGGGAGAACTGGGACTAAAAAACACTCCCTATCAACTCTGAAAATAGTACCATTCATTCTGCGCTCTCAGTTTCGTCGACCTCTCCGCTCTAACAGTCCGAACAGGAAGATTCGGTGGAACCTTGATTTCACCTCGGAAGATGCGACGAAATAGCCAGAGGCTCAGAGACCAGATTCGACAGGTCCTATCGGTCCTCGACGAGGTAGAACAGTATCGTATGAAAAACCTCTCGAAGGCTCACGCGTGAGTCCAGAAACCTCTTCTCACCACCCTGCTGTGACTCAGTGAGGGAACAGTTTACATCATCAAACATTCGACTAGCGGCCTTCAAATCTAGGTCGCTAGTCCGTGAGACTGCTAAGGTTCCAACAGAAGCCCTCCGAGAATCGGATGGGAATTATGATCGACTCGGCTCGGTTTGCTGAGCTGGGCTCCTCAAAGAACTCGGAACCCATTCTGGACTTTCTCCAGGACCCAAAGAGCGAGGCCAAAGCAAACCAGACGCTTGAGGCGGCGAAGAAACAGATTGGTGACTCGAGAGAAAAGAATCCGAAGGGAGTCTTCAACCTCGACAAAGTTACTGTTCTTCCTCCTATCTCACGTCCAACAAAGATCATCTGCATGGGCGGAAACTTCTCAGACCACCTCCAAGAAGGATCGACAAGCCTTCCTCCGTTCCCAATATCATTTCTCAAATCTCCGACTTCACTAGTGGGACATAGAGCTCCAATCTTCTATCCTCGAAGAGTCAAACTCCTAGACTACGAAGTGGAGCTCGCTGCCGTCATCGGCGTGAGGTGCAAAGACGTGTCCAGGAAGAGTGCCCTCAACCATATCGCTGGCTTCTCAGTCTTCAACGATATCAGCGCACGTGACATTCAGTTCGCAGAGATGAAGAGAGGCTTCTGCAACCTCGGCAAGAACTTCGCGTCCTTCGCCCCTATGGGGCCTTTCCTAGTTACTCCTGACCAGGCTGGGAATCCTGACAATCTTGGAATGGAACTCCGAGTCAACGGACAGACGAGACAGTTTTCCAGCACGAAGAACATGGTCTTCAAGATGCGACAGCTAGTCGAGTTCTTCTCATCCATGACCCTCGAACCAGGGGACATCATCACGTCAGGCACACCCTCCGGCGTGGCTATCTATAGACAACCTGACAAGACACCGTTTCTGCTACAGCCGGGAGATATGATCGAATCGAAGATCGAGAACCTAGGAAGATTACAGAATACTGTCGTCGCAGAGACGAGTCCTGTAAAGACAGCTTTCTAGGGCCCGGAAGACCATAGTCTAGCGCGGGTAGGCCTGACCCTGTATCCTCTTAGTATACGTCGCAACCGTTGCGTTTTGAAGACTCAGCTCGCCGTTCTTCTGAGCCTTGTACGAGTCCCATCCCAGCTTGACAATATGACTTAGAACAGCCGAAAAGGTCGGCTTCGGAGGCTCCATCCTATCATACAGCCTCCTCATCTCATCCAATAGCTCCCTCGAAATCCTGACCGAGTATGGGATTGTAACAGTCAATCGACTCATCACACTACACTACGATACGCACTTCTCACTACGACCCGGTCGAGGACAGTTGATTGTGGTGTAACCTCTGCCCTTAAGCCCGGGTAACAAGAATACGGCACCCAGAGGTGAGTTATGAATGAGAAGAGATCAGCTAAGGAGATTCCTCAACAGTGATGTGGTGGGCCAGTTGAACAATGGACTCTTCTTCGAGGGATATGTTGCTGACGAAGCCGGAAGAGTATCAGTCTTCGACCGGGACAGTCGAGCCCATCAAATCAGCGCAACACAGGTCAAATGGCTCGCAAAAGCGGTGAGATACTGTTGACAGGCTGGGGAAAAGATAACTGTGCTAGGATTCCCGATTTTTGGGGCGATGTTGGTTGTGGCGGGCCCGCCGGGAATTGAACCCGGGACAGCCGGGTGTCTTCCGCGAGGTAAAAGCTTCACCAGAGATGGCTCTTCCGGTGCTCTACCTCTTCAGGATCCCTGTTAGGAATCTGGCTGAGCTACGGGCCCGCGCGACGGCCGAGTTTGACCTGATCTATATTAGTTGATTTTCCAAACAAGACCAAGACGCCCTGTGAAAAAGCAAGTTGCCTCAACATTCGAGCCCTCAGATCAAGATTGGCTAATTTGACTCATCCTGACCGCGCCGACAACCTCTAGCAGGCTTCTTCCTTGCGCAATGTTTGCCGGTACTTGCTTCCTTGCAATAAGGCCTGCAATAATGAGCTTCTCGACTACCCTAGCAGTCGGTCCTAGCACATCTTGTAAAGCCTTCACGAACTCTCCAACCAGTTTTGGAATCTGATCGGGTGAGATGGAATTTCGCCTTTGGAGGAGGAGAAATATTGACTCTTTGACAGTTGGTCCCAATGCATCGAGAGCTGCGCTGACAGAGTCTACCAGAGCTTGGTCGAAAACGCCCGTCGGTTCATCACGCAACTCTATTAGACACCAACATCTGCGAACCTTTGCGTGACAGAGGCCTGACTGAGCAAGCATCTCGGCTCGTTCCGAGCTTCGCCCCTGACGTGTGAAGCAAGCCTTTGCCCATCGTGCCTTGACCATCCGCTTCTCTAATGAAAATTCAAGAAGATAGCAAGGATAGAGTCGAGATAAGAATCACGTTACTGTCAGCAACCCTACGAGGTCATCTCTGATTCAGCCGCGCTAGAACAGAGTCGCTTCTTAGTAATGCTGTGAACCAGCCTTCATACAGTCAATATTAACCATCTAAGATTCATAGCAGAGACTATGATCGACCTTGCCGCGATAACAGCGGACCTCAGTGCAGTGAGTTCGATAGCAATCATTCTAGGCGCCGTGTTCGTAATCTTTCAGCTCAGGCAGAACGCGAGACTGATCAGAACGGCCAACTTTGAAACCAAGGCCAACATGTCATTTTCAGTTCTGGAAATTATCACGGAAGAATCCTTCGCCCGTAGGAGGAAGAACATGCACGACGCGATAAAGAAGTACAGTCAGATCAACTGGGAAGGATTCGATGACAGTCTCGAAGATTTCGAAGCCCGAAACTTCGGCTACATCTACGAGCTAATCGGCGAGCTTGTCAGGGAAGGAATAATTGACTTCACGATCGCCATTCACTCCCTACGCTATCTGCTCGTGTTTGACTGGCAGAGATTCGAACCTCTGGTTAAGCATCTCATGGAACGATACAAGGTCCCGGTGAACCCGTATGAAAACTTCGAATGGCTAGCGCAAGAAACAAGAAAGTACCTGGAGAACCAAGGAAGGATCGACACTGGACACCCCGAGATTCCTGCTCCCGCCAGCATGCACTAGCTTAAACATTAGAATAGAATCCTTCGCAGTCTGGTGCTAGACATGATCGTCAAGCATCTCTCCGAAACAGTACCTGAGAGAGAAGGCGATTTTACACGATGGTATCTCTCGCGTGCCGACCGAGGCCATTCACTGGCCGTTAGATACGTTGAACTCACCGGAATGGTCCCACCACACACTCACGACGTTGAAGAGACAATCTTCTACATCGAGGGGAAGGGCTTAGCCCGAGTTGGTGGGAAAGAGGTTCGGGTCAAACCCGGAACCATGGTGGTGGTTCCACCCGGCACCGTTCACAGTTCGATCAGGGAAGGCCTCGAACCACTCCGATACCTAGCGATCTTTGTAGGTAGCCCAGACCTCTAACACCAGCACGAATAAGACGACAGGACGCGAAGATACTGCAAGACCCCTCCGACTCATACAAACTAGAGCAGATGAAGATCAAGCTGGCAAGAGGTGGAGAGACCAGCATTGTCTACGGTCTGCCCTCCAAGATCCATGATCCATCGACATGCCTCATCATAGCCCACGGCGCCGGTGGACCAATGCACACGCCCTTCATACGATATTTCCACACTGAACTCGCAAAACGAGGCTTCCTGACTGTCAGGTTCAATTTTCCATACATGGAAGCCCGCAGGAGGGTGCCTGACAGGAGAGAGGTCCTGGAGGAAAGCTACCGCACAATCGTCGACCAAGCAAAGAACGGCACACATAAGCCAGATCGAATGGTCATAGGAGGAAAATCAATGGGGGGACGAATCGCGTCCCAGATAGCATCCAACGGGGTAGACGTGAACGGACTCTTCTTCCTCGGTTATCCACTCCATCCGATAGGCAAGACTGACCAGCTGAGGGATGAGCACCTCTACCGGATCAAGAAGCCGATGCTTTTCTTGTCCGGGACGAGGGATAGTTTTGCCAGACAGGATCTTCTGGAAAAAGTCGTCTCAAGGATAGGATCAAACGCCCAGATCCATTGGATACAGAACGGAGACCATAGCTTCAAGACTCCTGATACGAAAACCGGCAACACAGGGACTTTGCGGGAGGCCCTTGCACTTCTAGTGGATTGGTTGCAAACGACAGCCTAGGGATCTGAAAGTCGGCGCGAGCTTCCTGTTCAATACTGTACATTTATTAGAGACGGACTGGGGTCGTGGGCTTAGAAGAACATTGTGCGACAGTTGCGGCTGTTCTTCAGAGCAGGAAGAGACGACTACTCAACCAGAGGAAGCCTAGCCCTATACCTGCTGGGGCATTGAAACTTCCCAAAAATCCAACGAAGGAGCAGCTGGGCTCCTTCCATCTTTTCAACCCTACAAAGTACCGAAAATCTTAGAGTCCTGGTATCGTCGGAAGAACAAACAGAGCCCCTAGAGCTAAGGCCCCAAGAATAAAGATCAGTACTATCCCCACAACGACTGCCATGATTGATGTTCCTATCGCGCCTAACCATCCCGTCTTGAAGTAGTGTTTCACCAGCAACAGAAATATTAGCAGTCCGAGCAGGATGCCTATTGTTCCTAGGAACGCGATCGAAGCCCCAACTAGGAATGTTCCGACACTAGCTATTCCCAAAGCCTCACCGAAAGTTACGCGGCGTCCAACTACTATTTCTCCCGCTAGCCAGAGTACAACCCCGATGACTAGGAGATAGATGATGAAGAGGATGAGGAAGGTTATGAGAGTGGCGCTGAGACCTCCGATCGATGGTAGTGCCGGCGCCGGGTTCGCCAAGAACGTCTTGCCCTGCACATCCCCGATTGAAATGTCAAGTTATTCTTGATGAAACCTTTCTCATTCATCCATAGTAAGTTTCAGTTCTCTTACGGGGGAATATTGGGAAGGTTTAAGCTTGCACGCTTTCGGGTAGCGTGATTGCCCAGGAAATCAGTATCCGGGCTCGCGCCCCGTCCGTAAAATCCGGACGCGTTAAGGTAGTATAGCCCGGTCCACGGCTTGCGGGAGCCGGCCGAGAGTATGCACGGCTGTCACCCGTGCGACACTCGAAACGAACGGTCGAGCGCACGGCGGGTTCGAATCCCGCCCTGGGCGCCAAGCCACTACACGACATCACTTCGACGCAATGGAGGATTATCTAGAATCGTCATGCTTCAAGTTGAACTATCGGGAACCCTGCCTAGAAACAAGGCTGGCTGACCAAGTGTCACAACATGCGAGGACCGCACACCTTGATGATCAGTCCAGCTTATCGGTGCTTACGTGATGACCCCGCACTAGCGCCACGCTTCCGACTATCTCGCAATTGGGAGATTATTCTGGGCGCTGCTCGATGCCGAGCCAAACAGAAGACTCAAGGTTGTATCGATTGTAGCCAGAACAATAATGCGAGTTTCTTGACTCATGTACGGCATGTGTACCCACTTGTGTTCTTGAGTACTTTAATGGCCCATGACGGGTCGAAATACTCTCGGTTGTAGACGTGTCGGTTATATGAAAAGCCGCCTAGAGTGTTCCTCATCATGAACCGCCTCAACATCGCAGTCATAGGCGCGGGCTACTGGGGAAAGAAGGTCATAGCCCAGATTCTTGACATAGCCCGGACTGGAGAAGAGATCAACCTCTATTCTGTAGCTGACAGTTCCCCGATTGCACTCGAACAGTGCAGAAAAGAATTCGGCCCCCTAAACTATCGCTTAGACTATCGCGAACTACTCTCAGACCCCAAAGTGTCTGCAGTCCATCTATGCTCCCCGAACCAGACCCATTTTGAAATTGCCTCCGAATTTCTCAGAGAGGGAAAACACGTTCTGGTCGAGAAACCGCTAGCTATGAAATCCAGAGAGGGCTATGAATTGGTTAGACTCGCCAAAGAACATGGCAGTGTCCTCTGCACCGGCCACGTCCACAGATTCAACAACGGCATCAGAGGACTACGACGACTAATGGATAGTGGAGTTCTGGGCGACATCTACTACCTCCGCCTCAAATGGACAGGCTTCATGGCCATCCAGAATAACAGAGAAGTAATCACCGACCTGGGACCACACCCCTTCGACATCTGCAACAACCTCCTCGAAACATGGCCCAAGAAGATCTCCTGCAAAGGGAGAGGCTACAGGTCAAGTGCGGGATACGAAATGGCATCCATCTACTCCGAACACCCAGGCGGATATGACGCTGGCATCGAACTAAGCTGGCTGGACATGGAGAAACATCGAGACGTGACTGTAGTCGGCAGCGACGGCACTGCGGAGCTAGACTGCATCGAACAGAGACTGGTTTTACACCGGAAGGGAGCGGTGGAACGCGTAATGGTCGTCCCCAACAACACCCTCCGAGAAGAGATTCTCCACTTTGCCAGATGCATCGAGTACAACTCGTCTGCTGAACACTATCCCAACCGGGCTGACGGAACACTTGGAGCCAACGTCGTCAGAGTCCTCGAGACGACGAAAAAGTCTCTTGAGGAGGAACGCACGATCCAAGTTGAAATTCCTCGCGGCGAACCTATACCTGCTAGTGAACCGATGCCTGGACTACACGCGGAGCCGCCGAGTATGGGGAGCCTCTGAACGAACCAGCAAAATAACGATAAGGGTTGAGGAACTCATGACAGGGGTTATGGCGTGCGTTAGAATCACCCGATGAAAAACATGCGCACAGTCTAACCCGGGCAACAATCCAAATGTGTGACAAATGCCATCGCTTCTTCGTAATTAGTTACGAGAAGAATGAGAAAGGAGAAGTTGCGGAGATCGGGCACGAACTCGATATTCGAGTCAAATCATCCGGCATCGTCCGGCTCGATGAAGGCGAACATCCGAGAGGTTCTGAACGAACTCCTCCGGTGAGGAAATATGAAGAAGAGACTTGTTGGTAATCATTGAAATTCTCTCGCTATACTAGTTTTAGAAACGCCGACTAAGATCCTCATAAACGTCTTGCGCGCGGACTATCGTCGCTGGCTTTGTAGAAAAATGGGCTTCGCGGAAAAAGGGGCGAAGCCTTGTGGAACTGGATTGGACTATCGCTGTGTGGCTATAGGAGATACTGGTGCAGGCATCGTGATCCGGAACTCGTTGGGACCCACGATCTGCGCGAATACTTGGTGCTCGCTCAGTCCAATGTCGACCTGAGTGTTAACCAAGTCCTTGAGAAGGGCTTTCACTGCTTCGCTGTAAAACAGCGATGCCTTTCGGCCGAAACCGTGGTTCAGTATTACAGTTGTCAGGTGGCCATCGTTGGTATATTCGAAACGGAACGCTTTGCCGTATCTGGGACCGAGTAGCTCTAGGGCTCGCACTGATGTTTCAAGGTCTACCCTCTTGAAGAGGAAGGCTATCAGGTCCTTGGCCAGGTTCTTTCCGAACCAACTGCCAAGCTCTTTGGCCTGTTCGTCAGTTGTATAGCCTACCAGCTTCTCGAAAATGTCCGAGGGTAGGGTGACGAAGCCCAGGCGGTCGGCAAAGACGTCCCACCTAGTGACGCTCTTTGTCTTATTCTTGAACTGATAGCTTCTCAACATGGTTATAGAAGACTGCGTCGGCGTAGAATATATGCATAACTCATCCTTTGTGTTCGGACTGAAGACACATGTACTCTATTGTATTTGAATCGACGGTGTCCCTTCGCATGTGTTCTAATTGACCCTGTTTCTGTTCCGTCGTACATTTGACGACTATTGTATTCCGATATATCACAATGTGATAGAAGCGGCCCAAAGCTAACCATCCATGCACCAGGTATAATCCACAATGGGTCTTTGTATCCCAAACAAGCCCAAGTCGAGCCATTTGAGATGGGACCGCTTACCGTTGGAGCAATCGGGCTACAAGTACTGATAAAAGAGGGCTAACTGAGGACAATATCTTCAGTTCGGGGAGGTCTTTCAGCTTTAGGACGATCGTTACGTGGTATGGTTTTGAGGGAACGGGAGCCGTCTTTGGACACCTCCTAAGGCTTAACACTCTGGGACGATATAGCCGTCTTCGGCTCAAGCATGGTTTCTATTATTCACGCTCCGCCTCAGGAGATCGTAGTCACCGGCCTCACGAGCTTCAATTCTCAGCAGAACCTCGCCTCTATGATTGCCTTCGTCATGAACGTCTCTGGCCAGGCCATGGCACTATACTGGGCGGAAGGGGTCGTATTCTTAGCTGATTTTGTCGAGCCGGAGGCTCTGCCTGATGAATATGTCAAGGGAAAGATCTATGCCTCCAACGTCTCGCACGCTCCAATGGCCAAGTACAGCAACCTCATCCGGGTGGGAAACATGGAGGTACCCGTCATCGACGTCTCATCAAACATTGCTCTGCGCGACTTGGCTCAGTGGATACGTGAGAATCACCAGTCCGCGTCTGACAAATCTTAACTAATCACTCAAGCCCGGGTGGCCTCGGTCCCGGGGTAGCTCAGCCTGGAAGAGCTTCCGGCTGTAGTCCTGCACTCAACGTGCGGGTCAGCCAGCCGACCAGGCGTACAGATACCGGAGTGGAGAAGGATCCACGGATTGTCGCCGGAGAATCGGACGTAACCGGTTCGGCGAGTTCAAAGTAGAGGTTTTCCCTCTATGGAACTCCGGCCCCCGGGACCAGCTCCGCTACACCGGAAAAATCACAGATGGACCTAGAATCTCAGGCCACTATTTCGACTTGACAGTCGTGGGTCGTGATTCGAGCTCGCGGAGGATGAGCTCGTTCTGCTTCATCATGATATTGTTCTGGTCCGTGAGGATTCGCAGCGCGCTCGCGATTAGCGAGAGAGATGGGTTATCCCATCTGAACTCATTCTCTTTGACGGCAAGCGCTTGCTTTCCCTTGATAATCGACCCTCGCAAATTCTCATCGCTAGAGTCATCTGCAAAGGCGACACGCTGTCTGCGGTCCACCTTGTCCGACATGCTCGCGGCGGCGTGCTCCCGTTTGACGTCTGGATAACAATCTTCGCAGAACCTTTGACCTTTGAGTTCAAGGAGAGGGTCTATGAGGCTGAGAGTCTTTCCGCATCTCGAACAGAAATCTGCCAAATTTGTTCTGTTAGCTCCGTTAATGGTTTGAGTCTTGGAGCGCTATTAAAGAGTCTTGTAACCAACAGCCGAACGGCGACTCTGCGATGGAAGACGGGAAGTCTGTCTTAGTGTCTAAGCCTAGCGACCGGCGAGACGAGGGCCCTGGAATTGCGGGATTCTCCCCCGTAGATCGAGGGTTGAAGCAGGTTGGAGTCATTCTCTCCAATGGGCTGTCCGTTCGAGTTCTGCTTTATCCAATCAGGCACGACAACCGCTCTTAGAAGCTGTTGTACTGTCACGTCCCGGTTCTTCGCCTCGTTCGATAGAATATCGTATGCGTTCTCCCCGATTGACATTATGAACTTGGCCATTGTTGGTATCAGTCTCCTAGTTGTCCGGGTTCTCGCCGACGAGGAGTCTGTTCTAGAGCCAGAATTCGGGAAGGGTCTGTTTCGCCCGCCTCAACTTGCACGACCATTGAGTAGTCGACACCAATCCATTTCAGATATTCTACCATGGCTTTGAACTCGGTCAGGATATCTTCGCTGGCGTCGACTGTCGTCTCACCGGTCATTCTGAGGAACGCTTTCCAT
>WNGN01005777.1_pt1 | contig 11116 bp, 14 predicted proteins | sample 5400561 | NCBI WGS metagenome assembly WNGN01 (sample SAMN13153379, study PRJNA577476) | soil metagenome | isolation source: 115 cm soil or saprolite under Garry oak tree replicate 2 | place: USA:California | collected 2016-06-15 | reverse complement strand
TCTGGCTGTTCCTCGCGACCGAGATCATGCTCTTCTCCGCCGTCATCGGGACGTCCTGGACGTTGCGACTCCGGACGACGACGCTCGGGGACGCGTTCCGCGGACCGTGGGCCCTCCCCGGGCAAATCCTCAACGTGCCGTTGACTGGCCTGAACACTTTCATCCTGATTTGCAGCAGCCTCACGATGGTCGAGGCACTCGCCGCCGTGGAGCGGGGCGATCAGCGAAAGCTGCGCATCTTTCTCCTGGCCACGTTGCTCCTCGGCATGACATTCCTCAGCATCCAGGCGTTCGAGTACCAGAAACTGTACTTCGGCGAGGGGCTCACGTTCAAGAGCGCCCCCTTCGGGGTGAATCCGCTGTACGGCCCGACGTTTTATGCGCAGACCGGAGTCCACGGATCCCACGTGACCGCGGGGGTGCTTGCGATGGCGTACACCACCCGAAAAGCGTTCAAAGGCGGATTCACGAAGGAGAATCACGAAGCGGTCGAGCTGGTCGGATTGTATTGGCACTTTGTCGATGTGGTCTGGATCTTCCTCTTCACGATCGTGTATCTGATTTGAGGTGACGCGTGGCGACGGCTACGACAACGGAGACCGTAGGACCCCGTGAGGAGGCGAGAAAGCGCCCCTACGTGGTCGTCTTCGGCATCCTCGCGGTGGTGACTCTCGCCGAGCTGAACGTCTACAGCCTGGGGATTCCGCACCTCGAGACGATCACGATCCTGGTCGTCCTGGCGACCATCAAGGCAAGTCTCGTCGTGGCGTACTATATGCATCTGCGATACGAGCCGCGTTGGATCGCGCTGATTCCGCTCGGTGGACTCGCCCTCGTCGCCGTGCTCGTCGCGGCACTCACCGCGACGTCGGTCCATCCGTAATGCGGTCGCGAATCCCCCGGGCTGCGACCGCAGTCAAAGGAACGATGGGCTCGACCGGATTCGAACCGGTGACCTTCGCTGTGTGAGAGCGATGTCATAACCGCTAGACCACGAGCCCGCGGGGGCGCGCAAGGGCCCGCACGGTATAAATCTCCATCGAAAATGCGCGTTTGTCCACACGTGCCCTCAGAGCTTTTATTACCGCTGACCGGTTTGGGCCGGCGGGAGGCGCTCCCGATGGCAAAGGAAGAAAAGTCCGAGATGGCGACAATCGCGAACAAGCAGCTAGAGGGCCGCGGCTACGTGCTTTCCCTCTCGACGACCCGGGACGGTGAAAACCTGATCGGCAAGGTCCGCGTGACCGAGGCGTCCACACAGCGGACCGTCGCGAGTTTCGTCAGCGTCTGGAAAATTGACAACATGGAACTCGTGTTCGGCATCGATGCGGGCGAGGGCATCGCACGCGACCTGGTGAACCAAGCGATGAACCTGTTCGACCTGTTCAAGTACGTGCTGCCCGGCGCGCAAGTGAAGGAAGAGGCGTGAGCACACAGCACGGTTAAATAGTCTGGACCACCTGGGTTGGGCGCCCCCAATGGACTCCTCGAACGTGCTCCTGGCTCTGGATGAACAGAAGAAGTGGCGGGAGCGCCGAAAGCGGATTCGCGATCGGCTGCGGGCGCTCGAACGGCGGAGGACCACCTTGCGGAAGGAGCTCGAAGGCGTCCGGAAGAAGATCCTCGAGTACAACCGGGTCCTCACGGACCTGCGCGACGATGTGCCGACGCGGGCCGTTCTTCCGCCCAGCGTCCCGGGGCGATGACGATGGGACGCGCATTGGAGGCGACGCGCAAGGAGATCGAACGTTGGCGGCACCGGGAGAGACGCCTCCTCGACGCCCTCAGGGACGTCGACGAAGAACGAAGCCGCCTGGACGATGAGCTCGTGAAGGTCGAACAGCAGCTCGCGTATTACGACTCCCTCACGCGGGACATGAAGCGAGTGCTCGGCCGGCCAGGGCTCTCGAGCCTGCTCTCCTCGCTGCGGCGTCCGTAGGAGCAATTCCGTGCGCGTCACGATCGACGGCGTCCCGCGGGAGATGCGAACCGTCTGGTTCGACGACGGAATCGTGAAATTGATCGACCAACGCTACTTGCCGTTCGAGGTCCGCGTCTACGAGGCGAAGACCTACGAGGATGTCGCCGTCGCGATCGAGGACATGGTCGTGCGGGGGTCGCCGGCGATCGGGGCCACGGCCGCATACGGGATGGCGCAGGCCGCCCATCAAGGACTCGACTTCAAGGCCGCCGCGGACCGGCTGCGAAAGACCCGACCGACGGGCCACGACCTCTTCTTCGCAATCGACTCGATGCTGAAGGCGGCGTCCGGCGGGGACGACCTCGTCGAGGTCGCCGAGCGGTACGCGCAGGACAACATCGAGCAATGCCGAAGAATCGGGGAACACGGGGCGAAACTGATCCGAAACGGCACACGAATCCTCACGCACTGCAACGCCGGCGCCCTGGCGGCGGTGGACTACGGGACCGCGACGGCGCCGATGCGCGTGGCCCACGAGAACGGGCGGCGTTTCTTCGTCTACGTGGACGAGACCCGGCCCCGTCTGCAGGGGGCCCGCCTCACTGCGTGGGAGCTCTTGGAAGCCGGGATCGAGCACGCAATCATCACCGACGGCGCCGCGGGCCACTTCCTCGGGCACGGGGAAATCGATCTCGTCCTGGTCGGCGCCGATCGGATTGCCGTCAACGGGGACACGGCGAACAACGTTCTACGTCGCGGCGCCGACGAGCACGATCGACGTCGATCTGGCGTCGGGTGCGAAGATCCCAATCGAGGAGCGATCTCCACAAGAGGTGCTCCATCTCGACGGGCAAGTCATCGCCCCGAAGGAGAGTCCCGCGCGTAATCCCGCCTTCGACGTCACGCCGGCGAAGTACATCACGGGAATCATCACAGAGCGGGGAATCCTGAAGCCTTCTCAACTCCGGTCTTCCGGAAAGGCCGCGCCGAAGAAGAAAGCGCGACCGAAGTCTCGGTAGGCGGATACGCTTTTACGGACCGAGCCCGTTCGCCTCGCGCCATGCTCCTCTTGACGACGTGGTTCGGCTCTTTCTTACTCGATGAGGGGACGGTCGTCGACAAGCGGCTCTTCCCGATGGACGCCAATGCCCTCGCGGACCGCCTCGCCCAGGTCGAAGACTGGAAAGTCCTGGACGAGGAGCGCGATCTCATGGCCCGCGCGGACGAGGTCTTCGTCATCGAGCCGCGATTGGAGCGGGCCGGCGGCAATCGCACGACGGTGCGCCCTCCGTTCCTCAAGCCGGAGGACTTTGGCTATGGCCGTGAGCTCCTGCACTCGGCGATGGTCCAGCTCGCGAAGCGACGGATGCGCAAGGCGATCGGACCCGAGGATCATCTCCGGCAGGCGGTCGGCGCCCTCGACGAACTTCAGGAAGAAGAGAACGTTCTGGTCGAACGACTGCGGGAATGGTACGGGCTTCACTTCCCGGAGCTGGCACCGATGGTGGATCCCGCGACGTACGTCGAGCTCGTATCGGTGCACGGACGACGGGAACGGATGCCGATCGACCATCGGGAGAGCGTCGGAGCGGATCTTCCGGAGCGGGAGGAAGCCGAATTGATGGCGCTCGCCGGCCTTGCGAAACTCGTGACGGACCAACGGAGGGCGGTCGAGACCTACGTGGAGCGATCGATCCGCGATCTGGCGCCGAACGTCTCCGAACTCGCGGGCCCGATCATCGCCGCGCGGCTCGTCACCCTGGCAGGCGGCGTCAACGATCTCGCGCGCGCGCCCGCCGGGACCGTGCAACTCCTGGGTGCCGAACGCGCACTCTTCCGCCATCTCCGGACCGGATCGCGGCCGCCGAAGCACGGCGTGCTCTTCCAGCATCCATGGGTCCATGGAGCGCCCCCATGGCAGCGGGGCGCAATCGCCCGCGCGTTCGCGGCGAAGATTTCTCTTGCGGCCCGAGCGGACGCGTACACGAAACGCAAGATTGCCCCGGACCTCTTGAAAAACCTCGAGGTCGCCATCGAGGAAATCCGTCGGCGCAAAGCCGCAAAACCGACGCGACCAAAGCGTCCAGCCGCGCCGAAAAACCGCGCGCACCGGAGACGGACGCGCCCCTGAGGAAACGTTTTTAGGGTCGCCTCACATCGCCGCGCGAACGCGATGTCCTGGGAGCAAGCGGAGATTCGAGAGCTGAAGGTGAACCGGTACATCGTCATCGACGACGAACCGTGTCGCATCATCTCGATCCAGACCTCGAAGCCGGGGAAACACGGCGAAGCGAAGGCACGGCTCGAGGCGGTCGGTCTCTTCGACGGGCAGAAACGGTCGATCGTGCATCCGGTGACCCACAAGGTTCGAGTCCCGATCATCGACAAGCGAAAGGCGCAGGTCCTCTCGACCCACGGCAACCTCGCCCAGCTGATGGACCTCGCGACGTACGAGACGTTCGAACTCCCCGTGCCCGAGGAGTTCCAGGGCAAACTCGCTTCCGGTCAGGAAATCATGTACGTCGAAGCCCTCGGCCGACGCAAGCTCTCGTCCAACTGAGCGGGGTCGTCCTCAAATAAGCGCACGCGATTTCCGTTCGCCCATGGCTGCGCCTCGCTTCGCGGACGCCGTCGCGAAGTATGATGAGGCGTGGATGGCCCTGTTCGGAGTGCCGTACGACCGCACGTGCTCGTTCCGCGGCGGCTCCCGCTTCGGACCTCGCGCGATCCGCGAGGCGTCGTACAACTTCGAGACCTACATGATGGACCACCAGCGCGACCTTCGAGACGTCGCGGTGGCGGATCTGGGTGATACGCCGACCTTCGGGGCGTCGACGGAGATGGTTGACGGGGTGACGCACATGGCGGCGGATGTCGTCCGCGCGGGGAAGATTCCGATCGTCATCGGCGGTGAGCACAGCCTCGCACCGGCGGTCGTGCGTGCATTCCCGAAGGACATCGGCGTGATCGGAATCGACGCCCACCTCGACTTCCGCGACTCGTACCTCTCCGACAGATGGTCGCACGCCTGCTCGGCGCGCCGGATCGCGGACCACGTCGGCGTCGAACACGTCGTCTACATCGGCGTGCGTTCGTACAGTCGGGAGGAACGGGAGGACCTCGAACGACTCGGTTTGACGTATGTGAGCGTCTTCGACGTCCACGAGAGAGGCATCGGTGCCGCGGTGGACCGTGCGCTGAAGGCGATCAACCGCGACAAGATCTACCTCACGATCGACATCGACGGCGTCGATCCGGCCTTCGCTCCGGCCGTCGGCAATCCGGAGCCGTTTGGGCTCGCACCCCTGCAAGTCAAGAAGGTCATCGGGATGCTCGCCCCGGACCTGGTCGGGATGGATTTGAATGAGGTGAGCCCCGCATGGGATTTCGGGCAAACGTCGTTGCTCGCCGCGCGCCTCATTCGGGAGGCGATCGTGGCCATCGGCGAGGCACGCGGGCACCTCGGATGAGGGCCGGCCGACCTCCCCGGACGAGAGACGTCGAACACCTGAGAGCCTCGCAGGAAAAGGGCGCGACGAGCTCTGGTCGCCCGCGGGACCGCGGCCTCCCCCGATTCCCTCCCCCCTGTCCTCGGGGAACCCGGGCCCCACGAATCCCGGCCGCACATGCCCACCCGAAGGCGGCGCAGGAAGAGCGGAACCGGAGCTCGTCCCAACCCGTGGTACGGGATAACACGCCCCGGGCATGAAGTTTACGACAGACCGGCGGCGTGCGCGAACGTTTATGTGCACTCGGCACGTAGGCGCCTTTCTCGATGCCATGGGCGACGGATGGAACGGCCCTCTGAACAAAGTCGACGCGTTCCGGTACGAAATTCCGCGGTCCTACAAGCCCGGCATGCGCACGAACGGCTTGGTGTTCATCGACGAATCAATGGTGCCGCAGCTCCGTCAGGACCAGGCGCCGGAGCAGGTGGCCAACGTCGCGACGATGCCCGGAATCCTCGGGGCCGCGATGGCCATGCCCGATATTCACTGGGGCTACGGATTCCCCATCGGCGGCGTCGCGGCCTTCGACTACGACGAAGGTGTGATCTCGCCCGGAGGTATCGGTTACGATATCAATTGCGGCGTCCGGCTCATCCGGACAAACCTCCTCGCAGCCGACGTCCGTTCGAACCTCCGGGCGTTGACGGACGCGTGCTTCGAGAACGTCCCGAGCGGCGTCGGCGAAGGAGGCATCACGAAAGTGTCGCGGCAGGACCTCGCGAAGCTCGCGACCGAGGGCGTCGGCTGGTCGGTCGAGAAGGGATACGCCTGGTCCGACGACCCCGACCGCATCGAGGCGCGCGGCTGCCTCGAGGACGCGGACTTCTCGAAAGTCGGCGAGCGAGCCATCACCCGCGGGAAGGACCAGGTCGGCAGCCTGGGCGCCGGAAACCACTTCGTCGAGATTCAGAAGGTCGACCGGGTGGACGACGAACGGGCCGCGAAAGCTCTGGGAATCGGAGAGCCAGGCCAGGTATGCGTGATGGTCCACACGGGATCCCGCGGATTCGGCCACCAGATCGCCACGGACTACATCGAGGTGTGCGAACGGGTCGTGAAGCGGGAGAAGATCGAGTTGCCGGACCTCCAGCTCGCCTGCGCGCCGGTCGGCTCGAAGGAGGGGCTGGACTATTGGCGGGCCATGTGTTGCGGCGCAAATTTCGCCTGGAACAACCGCCAGCTGATCACGTACGGGGTACGGAACGCGTTCTCGAAAGTCCTCGGCCAATCTGCGGAAGCGCTCGGCATGGACATCGTCTACGATGTGTGTCACAACATCGGGAAAGTGGAGCATCACGTCATCGAGGGCGCGCGACGCAAGGTCGTCGTCCATCGGAAAGGAGCGACGCGCGCCTTCCCCGCGGGACACCCGGAGACTCCGGCCGAGTACAAGGCGGTCGGCCAGCCCGTCCTCATCCCGGGGGACATGGGCACCTGTTCGTTCGTCCTCGTCGGCTTGCCGACCGCCATGGAGCAAACCTTCGGCTCGAGCTGCCACGGGGCCGGGCGCCAGATGTCGCGAAAAGCGGCGACTCGGAAGTACGATGCGAACGAGGTCGTGAAATCGCTCGACAAGCGCGGGATCTATCTCCGGGCGGCCTCGCGGGCCGGAATCGTCGAGGAAGCCCCCGGGGCCTACAAGAACGTCGAGGACGTCGTCCGGGTGGCGGAGGGAGCAGGACTCACGAAAATCGTCGCCCGGTTGGTCCCGCTCGGAGTCGTCAAAGGATGATCCTCACACTCCAACCTGTCGGCCGGGTCGACGCATCCGTCCTCGGACGAATCGGATCCGAGCTTGCGCCGTTCGGGGAGGTGCGCATCGCAAGGACGAAGCCCTTACCAAGCCGAGCCTTCGGTCTCGGTTCGAACCGGTACCGAGCGGCAACGTTCGGTCGGGTCTGCAGACCCTCGGATGGCGATCGCGTCATCGCGATTACCGACGTCGAGCTCAGCGACCCAGAGCTCGGACTGCGGTTGGTCTTCGGTCACGCGGACATCCACGGTCGATGGGCGGTCGTCTCCCTGTCGCAGTTTGGCGGAGAGGGCGAGGACAAACTCGTCGAACGTGCCGTGAAGACCGCGGTCCACGAACTCGGACATACCCTGGGCCTCGGCCATCACGATGCGAATCCCCAATGCGTGATGTTCTTCTCCGAGAAACTCGCGGATACGGATCGGAAGAGCCGGGACTTCTGCGGACCTTGCGCGGATTCGGCGAATCTTACCTTGTCGCTCCTACGAACGTGAAGCGGGCCGAGATCTCGAAGCGGTCTCCATGGCGCCGGGGCATCTCGGTCTCCAAGAACCGGAGCCCTCGCTCATACTCACCCGGAGGCAGGAGGTCGAAGGTCGAGAGGTACCGGTGTCGTACGCGGTCGAGTTGCTCTTCCGTCGTAAGCCTTCGAACGTACTCTCGGTTGTCGACGACGGGGGCTCGAAAGCCCGCCTCCTCGAGAGCATGGACAATTGCCGGAATCGGCGGGAACCGTTTTCGATCGATGGCCAGAAGGCTTGGAAAGGCCTCTTCCAAGATGCCGAGGCGACGCGTGGCCATGTCGGAGGTCGCGATGACGACTCGATGCGCCACCCGCGCGACGTCACGCAGGGCCGCGCCATAGTTGCCGAGATGGTGGAGGACCATGACGACCGTCGCGAGGTCGAAGGTGTCTGCCCGGAACGGGAGGCGGTGGCCATCGCCCTCCACACACGCGAACGAGCCTTTCGCGCGAGCGATTCGGAGCATGGCGTCCGACGAATCGAGGGCCACGACGCGATTCGTCGTCGACAGGAGCTGTGCAAATCGGCCGGTCCCGGCTCCAAGGTCGAGCACGCGCTCCCCGTCCCGCAGGCGTCCGACTTCGACGAGTCCGCGGAGCCAGAACTCGCGGTCCATCGCCTCGTCGCCCCGAACGCGATCGTAGCCCGCGGCGTGTCGCGAATAGTCGACGGCCACAAAACTTGCAAGAGGCGGGCGGCTTATCAGGCTAGCGGGGTCGAGCGATGACCATCGCGGAATTCAGCATCACGCCGATCGGGAAGGGCGTTAGCGTGGGGGAATACGTGGCGCGGTCCGTGGAGATCGTGGACCGCAGCGGTCTCCCGTATCGCCTCAATCCTATGGGGACGGTCATCGAGGGCTCGTTCGACGAAATCCTCGCGCTCATCGCACGTTGCCATAGGGCCGTCCTGGAGGACTGCGAACGCGTCTCGACGATCGTCAAGATCGACGACCGCAAGGGTGCGTCGAAGCAGCTCGAGGCGAAGGTCGTAGGAGTGGAGCGGCGCCTCGGCCGAAAGCTCAGGACCTAGCCGGCGCCTTCCACAGGGAGAGCCCGATCGCCGCGACCGTGGCGGCCATCGCCCCGAAGGCGAACGTCGCCGCCCCGAGGGGGAAGGTCGGCGTCGGCGCGAAGGCGATCCACAGGAGTCCGGCGACCACGCCGGACGCCAACTTCACCGCCCCGACGCATGTGTGATACGCGCCCAGCACCGTGGCCTTGATGTTGGCCGGGGCGAAGTCTGCAACGAGCGCGCGCTGCGTTCCTTCCGCCATCCCGTAGCTCAGACCATAGAGGACGAAGGCGAGGACCAGGACGGCGAGGAGGTCCGAGAAAACGAGGAGGGTCGCCATGGCGATGAACGCGATATATCCGGTCAGCACGACCGGCTTCCGTCCGACTCGATCGGACAAGATCCCCGCGGGGAACGCGTGAGCGGCGTACACGATGTTGTAGACCACGTACAGCAGGATGGCCACGGTCGTCCCGTGGATCCCTGCACGCAGCAGGAGAAACGCGTATGAGAAATCCGCAAACGAGAAGATGCTAGCGATCCCGATGAACGTCCAAAGCGGCTTCGGAATCCCGTGGAAGGTGACTCGAAGGGGCTGCTTCGGAGCGCGCTGCCGGACCGGCTCGCGGACGAGGAAGACGATGAAGACCGAGATCACGGCCGGGATGGCGGCAAGGAGCAGGATGAGCCGATAGTTCGGGATGCCGGGGGAGGCCGCGATGGTTGCCAGGAGGACGAGAGTGATGATCGGACCGGCGATCGCCCCGGTCGTGTCCATGCTCCGGTGGAAACCGAACGCCTTCCCGCGAGTCTCGGCCGGCGTGGACTCGGTCAAGAGCGCGTCCCGGGGTGCGTCCCGGACACCCTTCCCGGTCCGTTCCACGATCCGCATCCCGAGGAACTCGGGCCAGCTCTGCGCGAACGGAAAGAGGGCCTTCATCAACGTCGAGAGGGCGTACCCCGCCCCGACGAAGCGCTTCCGCTTTCCGGCGGCATCGGAGAACCGGCCCGAAAAGACCTTCATGAACGAGACGACGCCGTCCGCGAGCCCTTCCTGGATCCCGACGATGAGCGCATTCGCACCGAGGACCTGAATCAAGAAAAACGGGAGAATCGGCATGATCATTTCGCTGCTGATGTCCGTGAAGAGGGACACGACCCCGAGGACGACGACGTTCGCGGTAAGTCCGTACGCGAGGGATCGACGGGTAACGGCCATGGGCTCACGGCGGAGGTGGATGGAACAAGAACGCCACGGCAATCACGGCGTATACCATCACAAGCAATGCGCCCTCGTACCAGTTGCTTCGCCCATCCGAGACGACCGCCGCGACGACGGCGGTCGCCAAGGCCAACGAGGCGAGTTCGAAGATTTCAAAGTCGAGCGTCATGACTTTCGCGGTCAGCAGAGAAACGAAGACGAGGATCGGGGCCACGAACAACGCGACCTGGGTCGTCGAGGTCGTCGCGACGGCGACGCTCAATTCCATCTTGTTTCTCCAGGCCATGAGGATCGCACTGCCGTGTTCCGCGGCGTTCCCGACGATCGCCACGATGATGACTCCGACAAAGAGTTCGGTCAGGCCGAGGCTCTGCCGCGCCGTCTCCAGGGAGCCGACCAGAATCTCGCTCTCGACCGCGACCAGGACCGTCGAAGCCACGAGCACGCTCAGCGCGAACCGTTTCTCCCAACGCGGCTTCTCGGAGACTTCCGTCACCGGATTGAAGATGTCCCGGTGCGTGCGAAGGGAAAAGAGGAGGCCGAACACGTAGGCCAGGAGCAGGATCCCAGCGATGCCCAGGCTCATCTCTTCGAGGGCCACGCCGGACCGAATCCCGGTCGAGAGGACGTAGAGGGCGGGCATCACGAGCCCGATGACCGCAACGACGAGCATCGTGATCTGAATTCCGGAGGCCTCCCGGGAGAAGTGCTGCGCTTTGTATTTCACGCCCCCCGCGAGCATGCTCAAGCCCAGCACGAGGAGAAGGTTCCCCACAATCGAGCCGGTGAGCGACGCCTTGACGACCTCGGTCAGGCCGCGCGACAGCGCAAAGACCGCGATGATCAGCTCCGTGGCGTTCCCGAATGTCGCGTTGAGGAGACCACCGACCCCGGGGCCCGCGTGCTTGCCGAGTTCCTCCGTCGCGAGCCCGAGGAACCATGCGAGCGGGACGATGGCGAGACCCGCGACCGCGAAGACGATGACGCCGGGACCGAGGAGCAGGTCGAGGATCCAGCTCAGGGGGACGAAGAGGCCCAACAGGAGGGCCCAGGTGTACGCCCGCAGCGGTTCGAGGTCCATCGCGTCCCGAAATGTCCGCTCGTTCTTAACTCCGCGGGCAACGTTTAACTAGCGTCGGCCGAATGCGCGCCCGATGATTTCTCCGGCGGAGA
>WNGN01007651.1_pt1 | contig 11119 bp, 11 predicted proteins | sample 5400561 | NCBI WGS metagenome assembly WNGN01 (sample SAMN13153379, study PRJNA577476) | soil metagenome | isolation source: 115 cm soil or saprolite under Garry oak tree replicate 2 | place: USA:California | collected 2016-06-15 | reverse complement strand
CTTGGGGCACATCGCAACCGCCAACGGCGCTGGCACCTGATGGAAAAGAGTTTTGCCGGGAAGGGAGAAGGGGAGAAGGGGTCAAATCTAAACATTTGACATTGGCAATAGGTTCTGCTACGCGGAAGCAATGGCGCGGCCTTTGCGCATAGAATTTGAAGATGCCATCTACCATCTTTGCGCGCGAGGCAACGCGCGCCAGCCGGTTTTCCGTGACGAGCGCGATTGCGCTCGATTCCTCAAACTGCTCAGCGAGTCGGCGCAACGTTTTGAGGCGGCGGTTCTGTGCTTCGTTTTAATGGGGAACCATTTTCATTTAGTCGCGCAAACCCACCGGCCAAATCTGCGACACTGGATGCATTGGCTGCTGGTTGCCTACACGGTTTATTTTAACCTGCGGCATCGGTCGAGTGGTCATCTGTTTCGGGGTCGTCAGACTATTCTCTACTGACCCCAATCTCTACCTGAAATTAGGCAGATTGGGCTCAGCCGATAAAGAGAAGCTCCTGGGCTGCTGTATTTTCGCCTCCCCCCTTCTTTCCCCGGCACTTATCACCGCCTGCTTTGTCTGGGGGTCGGGGATGGGGAGATTGGGTTGCCGGGAGGGGGAGCTGCGTTGCCGGGAGGGGGAGCTTGAGAATACCCGGAAGAAAAGACTAACAGAATGGAACTGGCAAACAACACCGACAGAAAAGGTTTCATCAGCACAGGATTTGCTATTAAACGCTGATGTTAAAAGGAAACTTCCTTAAAAGTCAACGCTTCAATTTTCGTGGGAAGCAAATTTCGATTAAAGCCAGACAAGAGAAATCCCGCCTAGCCCCCCTACTCTCCCTCGCTCTCCGTGTTCTGAAAAGCCGTGATTAGCCACTTCCCGTTAGTTTTGACCATCGTCATCGTGGTGATTTCTTTCAGAACTGGAACGGCCTCTCCAGTGGGACGACCTCCGCCGGTCACGTCCCACGTAGCATGGACTAGTGCAGTATCGGGTGTTGGAAAACGAACTTCTACACCGGTAAGAGTCCGAACGGCGGTCTTTAATCTGTTGTGAAACAGTTCCGCAAGCCGCTGGACAATCTCCTGCGCTCCTTTCCAGTGGACACCGGCGACGTTTACGTAGTCACAGTTTTCAGTGAAGAGACGACCGAAGGCGGCCATGTCATGGCGGTTCCAAGCAACTGCGTATTCGGCCAGAACATCGCGCACAGCGCTTTCATCGTCATTTTCGTAGTTCGTGCCGCTGTAATAGGTAGCGTAGTAACTCCCATACGGGTAGCTATATTGATAACCATAGCCGGACGACCCATAACCATAGCCATCGTTACCATACTCATACCCGTAGCCGGGGTAGAAGGACGGATAGGAATAATCAGAATACCCGTAGGATCCGTATGGGTAATAGCCCCAGTTCCAGTCCCACCAGGGACCCCACCACCATGGAAAGCCGAAGTCGCCGATAAAGATGATTTTCTTGAAACGGTCGAAGCGACGAAACCGACCATCCCGACCAAAGTCGACGCCGTTGAAACGGTTAAAGCGTCGAAGGCCCAAGGCTGAATTCATAAGTGGAGCGCGGTGGATTGGCATCCGTCCCATCGAACCTGGCATCGGAGCCCGGTGCATCGGCATTGGGGCAATCGAACGTGGCGTGAAAGCGCCGCGCGTCCTCATCCGGTACACCGGATTACCGTGGCCCCTCATCTGCGCCGTCGCAGTCGAGGCTGCGAAAGCGCATGCTGCCACGCAACCAAGGAGAACGAATTTTCTCCAGTTCATTGTCGCGGAGAGGTTAATTGATTGCAGAACGCCGAATCGGCGCGATTTTGCGAAACTTGGCGTGCGCTTGTCAAGCCAAAAGAGATGGCCTGTGAGCGAGGCGCTGTTCTTGTCGTGACTGCGGATCGCGGATTCTAGTTCCAGAAAAGCCGTTAGTATTTCATTGGCGAGCACAACGAAACGCTTTCCGTCGTCGCGGTGTGCATCAACGATCCAGATGGTTCGTCAATCGCAATCCAAAGCTGAAACCAGCCCCAACTCCATCCGGCTTTCTTGAGATTGTCAGCGATGTCGCCGATTGAAAAGTTGCCGCATTTAATCCTCAGTGCGTGTCAATTTGCCGCTGCTATACGACCAACTTCGCGCCGGTATTCGAAACGATAATTGACGTAATCCGCCTCGCCAGGCGCCTGAAATTTTCTGATTCAAGGGGCTTTTCCGAAGGGGGTGAAATCAATGAAGCGAAAAATTACAGGCGCAATTCTAATTTTCCTAGGTTTGGGTCTTTTTTGGCAGGCACTACCAGAAGGCCTGGACTGCCAAACCCAATGCCGGCAAAGCTATGACCAATGTAGTGACTTAGCTCACAAGGCTATCAATCCAATCCGCAGCTTAAAAATATGCAACGACGCATATCACAAGTGTTTGGGGAATTGCGTTAATTGATGACTCGCCACCGTTTCTAAAACTCGAAAAACACGGGCCAGATCGCCCGGCCCAGAGGGGATGACGCTTTTGACGCTGAGTGACCGGCCTGATTCCCAATGACCATGCCGCCTACGCGATTGATTTGCTGTAGATCCGATAAGTTTTGTAGCGATGCGCGCCGATCGCTTCGAGAAAACGGTTGATCATCACGTTGTCTTCCAGCGTCATGCTTAGTTCGCCGGTGATCCCGCGCTTGACCATTGTTTCTTCGATCACGCGCAACACCAGCATCTCTGCGATGCCGGCGCGGCGATATTTTTCGATTACGCCGAGAGCGATCAGGCGCCCCTTTCGGATGCGCTTTTTGCAAAACAGTAATTTGATCAGACCAATCGGCAGGCCAAAGCGTGTCAGCCGACCGTTGAGATCGCGCAGGACCACATTGATGTCCGGCACACCCAGTGCGAACCCGACCGGTTCATTCCCGTTCTCGGCGATCCAGGCAAACTTCGGCAGGAGCAGCGGCTTCAGTTCTTTGGTCATGAATTCGATCTCCGCTTCTGAGAACGGCACAAAGCCCCAGTTTTTTTCCCACGCCTGGTTGTAAATTTCACGGAGCCGTCTGCTTTCATCCCGAAGATTTTTGAGGTTCGCTGGGCGAAAAGTGACAGGGCAATGCCTGTGAACGCGAGTAGCGAGCCGTCCCAATTGCGCCACCGCTTTTGAAGGATCGGCAAACCACCACGCGTACCAATCTTTTGTTTTTGCGAATCCGCAGCTCTCAATGAGATGGCGGTAATACGGCGGATTGTGCGCGGTCAAGATGGTGGGCGGAAACTGGAATCCATCGATCAACAGGCCGCAGACGTAATTGGTTGAATAATCGATCGGGCCCATGATCTCAGTTCGCCCTCTCTTGCGAAGCCAACCTGCCGCAGCTTCAAAGAGCGCAGCCGCTACATCGCGGTCGTCGATGCACTCGAACAGGCCAAAACAGCCGACGTTCGATTGGTGCACCGAATTGTAGTTCGGATCGTCGCTGGCCATGATTCGGCCAACGATCTTGCCGTTTTTATGGGCGAGAAATAACGCGGCGTCGCCGTGCCTGTAAAACGGATGATGTTTGCGATCAAGGAACGCTTTGCGTTCGATGATCAGCGGCGGCACCCATGCCGGATCATTGGGATAAATTTCCCATTGAAATTTGATGAACGCATCGCGCTCGCGGCGCGTGGTCACTTCTAAAACGTTTATGTTCGACACGGATAACGGCTCGAGCTACGTGGTGCTTTTGTCGATAGCTAGTGTGCTATGTCAGTCTTGGGCTTGTTTCGCCTCTCCCCTTGCAGGGGGGAGACGATTGAGGTGAGGGGTCCCAAAGTGCATGCCAGTTGTCAGAGTGAACCCTCACCCTCCCCCTCTCCCTTAAAAAGGGCGAGGCGACCCATCTGCGCTCAGCGCGTTCTCATTCTCGCCGGCCGCGCAAACGGGCAATCGATCAAGGCTCCTGTTTCGATTTCTCGCCACGAACTCCTCCAGCGATTCAGCCATTTTTTCCTGACGGATAAGCAGGTAGATGAAAAGTAAGTTCAGTGGGAGCAGTTCGAACCAAAAGTAATAGACCGGCTGGCCGATGAATAGCAGAGCAAACAATATCAACATCCGGCTATTGGTCATCAATAAGCTCCACCACTTAAACATCTGGCCGGTCGAATCTCGATAACGCTGCTCCAGCCAACCCGGAATTTGGCTCTGAAACAGTTCGCTGGCTGTACCACGCAACTGTTTGAGCCGCGGCGCGAGCATTTCCTGTTGGCGAGTGAAATTTAAATACAGTGCGAGAAGCAATTTGTCCCACGGCCTTTGACGCCAGCTCCAGCTTCGGTACTCAGAGCGCAGGCCGGAGGAGGAATCTATGCCGGCCCGTGCTCCGTTTGCTACAAAGTACAAATAGGTGCTGCGGAAATAATCAGCCGCTGCACCTTGTAATGCGTGACTGATGCCAGCAGCAAGCGCGAGACACCAGATCGCCGGCGAAAAACCTTCAGCCAGACACCGCAAAACCAGATTCAAATAAATGCTCAAAAAGACCAAATGGTCGGCAACGCTATCAATAACTCGCCCCTTGCGACTTTCCGTCTGTGTTAAGCGAGCGAGCTGGCCATCAGCGTTATCGAGTGCGTTAGAGCAGACATGGAGCACCATGCCAACGATGTTGACGCGTAGATCGCGATAATAATAAAGGTGTCCCGCAATCACGCCGGAGACGCCGGCCAGCAACGACACGGTCGCCGGCGTCATTTTGAACTGAGCGAACCATTCGGCCAGCCGAAATCCTATTGGCCTGTAAAAGTACAGATCGAGAACACCTTCTACCTCACGCGCTTTATAAGTGCTTTGGACGCGCGAATGTGGCGCCTCTTTACGCTCGGCCATCAGATTTCTGCTAGCACGCTCAGGCGCTTTGCTTTTGTAGCAACGCTGGAACGAGTGTGTCTGCGAGGATATTGAGTGCTTCGTCCAAGTCCGCGCGCGTATGCATGGCGGTCACGCACGCACGGAAGCAAATCCGGCTCTGCGGCACAGCCGGATAATCCACTGGTGCAACCCAAAGACCACGCCGCCGCAGTTCGTGACCGAGCCGATACATGCGCTCACGATCGGCGATGACGATGGGCATCACGTACGTTGTAGATTCTCCGGTGTCGAGCCCCAGGCTTCGAAGTTGCGCATGGAAGTAATCGGCATTCTCCCAAAGTTGCGCACGCAGTTCCGGCTGGCTCGTGCCGAGTTCGAGCGCCTTGAGAATGGCCGCGATCACCACTGGCGGCAGCGCACACGAGTAAACATAAGGATGCGCGTAGAACCGCAGATATTGCAGCGTCTCTTTCGAACCGGCGACGAAGCCTCCCAGCGCGCCAAAAGCCTTAGAGAAAGTTCCATAAAGCAGCGGGACACGGTCTTCGACGCCAAACTTCTCGGCTGCCCCGCGACCGTGTTCGCCGCATGCCAGCATCGAGTGAGCTTCATCAATAAACACGCTCGCCCCGTGAGACTCCGCCACAGCAATTAGCTCCTTAAGATTGCCAAAATCGCCGTCCATCGAGTAAATGCCCTCGACAATCACCAACTGGCGTCGGCCTTTGTGGCGACTCAGCGCGGCGTCAAGTGACGCTGGATCGTTGTGCTCGAATTTTTCTGTGCGGCACCGGGACAGCACAGCCCCATCGCGAAGGCTAAGATGAGAGCGGTTGTCCAAAAGCGCCACGTCGGTTTTGCGAAGGAGCCCCGAGATGGTGCCCAGCGCGCCGCCAAAGCCGCTGTTGAAAAGCATCGCATCCTCGCGTCTAAGAAATTTCGCGACGCGCCGTTCGAGTTCGCGATGCAGATCGGTCATTCCCGAGAGCATCGGCGAACCGCACGCGCCCATTCCGTGGGTCCGGAGCGCCTCGTGTGCGGCAGCCAGCACTTCAGGGTGATTTGCGAGGCCGAGATAATTGTATGAGCAGAGATTGATCACCGGTCTCGGCTTGCCGCCATAATTGATCACCGTGCGCGCATCTGCACTCGCGAGGAGCTCAGGCTCATACAATTGAACCGCCCACGCGCCGACGCGCATCCAATTTGTGAAGCTCGCTGGAGCTTGCAGCGGGTCGTCGCTTTCGCCCGCCAGAAAATTACTCAGGCTGAGCTTTGCCGGGTCGTCGTTCATTAAACTGTTAAATCTATCGCTCGCTCGCGTCTCCATAGTCGGCATCCCCCAGCAAAGTTGATTATTTTATGGTTCACTAGATTCCTTACGAAGTGGTCCGCTGTGTCTGCATACCGCGGAGTTCCGTCTCGGGGCATCCAATGTAGCGGGTGTCCTAATTCAGGACAAGATTTTAGTACAGTGAGGGCCCGCCCGATTTTGGCAAAACCTGTGCCTACAACGAGTTGGATTGATTACCGGCGCGTCGTGCGAAAGACGTAGTCCCAAAGCGGCGAGCTGATCCCGTATCCGGCGTGATCGTCTCTGTAATGATGGCGAAGATGATACTGCTTCAGCCACAACCATATGCCGCGTTTCATTGGGAAATGATGCGTCGCGTAGTGGAGCATATCGTAGCACACGTAGCCGAAGACGAGCCCGGCAAAGACGGCCGGCGTCAAACGCGCAAAAATTACAAGGAAGAGTCCGTAAAAAAAGAAGGCGAGCGGCACGCTGATGCTCGGCGGCATCACGAGCCTGCGCGCGTCGCTTGGATAATCGTGATGAACGCCGTGGATGATGTAGTGCAGCCGTTTCCCAATTCGCGTCTTCGGTTCGTAATGAAAGATGTATCGGTGAATGAGGTACTCGAGCAGCGTCCACAGTAAATTGCCTAACAAGAACAGCGCCACCACCGCCAGGATCGGCAATTGGCGTTGCCAAAGCGACAGGTAGAGCATGTAGCCAACGACCGGAAGGTACAAAATCAGCGGAATCACTGGATGCACCCGCGAAAAAAATTCCATGAAATCGCTCTCGAACATTCGGACCGTTTCGTTCTTGTTCGAGACGTAAAGTCGCTCCGCCATAGCTAAAACCTAATGGGCCGAGCACTGAGATCAAGGTTGTCAGTCTCGCCGTTTGTCGTCTCCAGAGCCGCTTGCGGGCGGGCGTTTTTTTTGATCCGTTCGACGCGCGAATAAAGGCTGTAACGCCTATCAAAAATGAACTGCAAAACCAAGCGGCTCCACGATGAGTGATACTTCAGATTGCCGTAAAATTCCGGTGCCATCGCGCGCAGCTTCGGCAGATTGTTCCACGGGATCGAGGGCAGGTCATGGTGCTCGTTGTGATAGCCCATGTTCAGCGCCACGCGATTGATCGGCCCGTAATAACTGAAGGTTTCCTGGTCGAAATCGTACGTGTAATGCTCCGGTCCCACATTTTGATCGCTTTCAGTCGGGGCGGCCGCGTTACCTGAAAGAATGGAAAAAGCATCAGCCAGATCGCCTTCCGATACCATTTGTTGGCCACCAAGCGCGCCTCCCAATGGTTCGCCAGATCGGCGTCGTACTCGTAATCTCCCTGATGCGAATGATGTTTTAGATGAAAAACACGAAAACCCATCGCACCCGGCGTGAGGTTTGGGAGATCGGCGATGACGGCCACCATTTTGTTCCAGCTTGGATTCCGGAAAATCAGATTATGCGTCGCGTCGTGAATGATCACGTAATTGGCATGGTTGGCGAACGCTCCAATGCAAAACGCCAGGATCAGACTGAGCCAACAATAGCTGAATCCAAGCTTGCCCATTGCGCAGGCGATCGTTGTTTGCAGGATCACAATCGAAACAGCAATCAGCGCAGTCCACGGATTGCGCACCATCAATTCGCGAACCTCCGGATGCGCCCTGACGATCGCGCGCGCTCGCGAGGGATGTGGCTGGTCAGATTCCGACTGGTAGAATGCCGCCTGCATCGATTTCAAACTATGCATCGTAGCCGCACGCTCAACCACGCTTTTTCAATCCTGCGCTCAAAGCGCTGCGACCCTAACGGGATTCGAACCCGTGTTACCGCCGTGAAAGGGCGGTGTCCTGGGCCTCTAGACGATAGGGTCATCCGGCAGCTGCCGGACGGCCAATATCGGAATTGCTACTCGTAGACGCAAGGTAAATTGCCGAACTGTTGCAAACCGTGCGCCCAGAGCGAATTGAGACGGCGCACCCGCCTTCGCTGCGCTTCAGCGTGGCGGGCAGTGCCGTGGCTACAGAACCGAATGAACTTCGTGAACGAGCGCCGCTGCGCGCTCGGTCGCGCCTTTGTGCGTGCTCAAAACTTCGCGCGCATTTTGGACAAGACGCTGCCGCGCCTCGGTATCTTGCAGAAGTTCAATAATTGCTCGTTCGAGTGAATCGGCGTCGCGAACCTGAATCGCGGCCTTCCTTGAGACAAGGAGTTTAGCAAGCATGGCGAAGTTTTCCATGTGCGGACCAAACACGACGGGCTTGCCCGCCAAAATGGGTTCCACAGGATTTTGCCCGCCATGCGCGGTGAGGCTTTTGCCCACGAAAACAACGGTAGCAATATCGTACCAGCGTTGAAGTTCACCGGTTGTATCGAGGAGCACGCAATCCGCCTTGTTGGGTTCCCCGTCCAGGCGCGGGTTGCTGGCAAGCGCAACATGCAACCCTAACGCATCCAGTTGCGCTCGGATTTCCCGCAGCCGTTCGACGTGGCGCGGCGCAATGAACAGTCGCAATGACGGAAATTGCTGACGCAAGCGCAGAAAAATCGTAGCCAAAATTTCCTCTTCACCACGATGCGTGCTACCGCCGAACAGTACGGCGCCATCCGGGATCCCAACCGACGACGCGTCCCACAGAGGTGCGGCTACGGCTTGGCTTTGAACGTCAGGATCATATTTGATGCTGCCTGTGCACTTGGTTCTGCTGCGCTCTACGCCAATTCGCTGCCATCGAGCAGCATCCTCCGGTTCTTGTACGCAAACCAAGTCGAGAAGCCGGAAGGTCGGCGCGAGAAAAAATCGGAACCGCTGGTATCTTCGCTCAGACCGCGGAGACAATCGCGCGTTGACCAGCGCAAGCGAAATGCGGCGCGTGTGTGCTTCGGCAGCGAGATTGGGCCAAATCTCCGCCTCAACCAGAACGATCCGGGCTGGACGAATGGCAGAAAACGCGCGTCGCATTATTGGCCAGTAATCGAGCGGCGTGTACATGACTTCCATCCAGGATGGGGCGTTTTGGTTGGCGAGGGCGAATCCGGTTGTCGTGGTCGTTGTCAAAACGCAGTGCAAGTCGGGCTCGAACGCCCGCAATGCGTTGGCTAGTTTCAACGCAATATTGACTTCTCCTACACTGACTGCGTGCAACCATGTCGATCTTTGTCTCGACAGGCGGACGCGCAGCTCGCGATCGTAAATTCCCAAGCGCTGTCCGAATTTTTCGCGGTAGCCGCCGCGACGAACCATCTTTATGAAATAGCCCGGCAAAAAGAACAAGAGCCCGATGGGCCAAAGTAGATTGTAAATGAAACGAATCACAGCGGTCTGGAAATTTGGCGAGCGTTTCGAAAGCGACGCGAAGACGCCCGCACACGGGCGGGCAAGCTGTGCGCACTCCGAAAGCTTCGTAAAACACAAATCATGTTTCCAACAATTTCGCGCGCAGCGCTTTTGGAGTTCGGCGAGTCTTCGCGTCGCTTCGGCATAGGAAGAGCACCTCGGTTGCGCCGTAGGTCTTCTGACGAGTTACACGCCACAGCTTTATTTCAGGAAGACTTTCGCCGGGGCGTTTTTCTAATACAAAAATGCCCGCGAAATCGAGCAACTGCCTCAATTCCTGATTTGCCAACAATTTTTCTGTGAAATTCTCGCCTGATTTTGTTTTTTCGTAGGGCGGATCAGCGAAAATGATCTGAAATTTTTCCATCCCTGAGGAATTCCGCAGAAAATGGAAAACGTCCTGCTGTCGAACGCGCCCCGTGAGTTTTGTCTTGCCAAGGTTGCTCTCGATGATGTCGGCCGATTGGCGATCTTCCTCTACAAACATCGCCGACGACGCGCCACGGCTGAGCGCTTCAATTCCCAGAGCGCCGCTTCCCGCAAAAAGATCGAGGACGCGCGCGCCGATGACGGCATCGCCGAGGCTGGAAAAGATTGCCCCTTTTACGCGGTCCATGGTCGGTCGCACACCGCACTTGGGAACTGCCAGGCGGATCCCGCCGGCACGGCCGGCGATCACCCTCATGGCGACGAAACTGGCGTTGGTGTTGAAGTAGCTTGAGGCGGGGCTTCCTCCGGCGAAGCAGAGGACGATGGCACGACGGGCACAGCCTCTTCGACCTGTTTCTTCTTTTTTGATCGGTCCTTTTTTCCGCCCAACAGGCTGTTAAGCATACTGCTGAGATCGCGTCCGACGAGCCGATCCATCAAATTTGTGCTTGGTCGGTCGATCGTGCCGCCTACATGAAAGTCAATGGCAGCATAGCCCGGTTCATTAATTGGTTGAAAATTCGAGCGAATCGCTTTGAAAAGTTGGCCACGAATTCTGTCATTGATTGCCAGCCGCGAATCGAGTTTCAACTCGCCGTCAAACGCCACTGTGCCACTCGCAGTCAGGCGAATATTCGGCGAACGCAAAATCAACTCGTCAATCGTGACCAATCCCGGGCTCAAATGATATTTTGCCTCGGCTTGCTCCAAGTGAAGCTCTTGCAGTTCTTCGATCTGTAGAATCTGCCCAAGCAACACCAGTAAACTATATTGTTGAACTCGCCCATGACGCAGGAAAATTTCGCCGCTGCCAACAAGCGCATTCGGGTCGGCAGTTTTCCCCGAAGCTTGGAAACTTCCTTCCAATTCGCCCTTCACCATTCCCTTCGGCCCGCCGGCATTTTCAACAATCTGATCGGCGAGCACATTGCGAAAGTTTACGCTCGTCATGAACGGTGAATCCTCCGCTTCAGGTTGCATCCCGAAGTAGCCGTTGATCTCACCGTTTGCAGCGCGGGCAGAAATCTTGGAAAGTTCCAGCACATCGGGCTCGTACCTAAGCGGGGAACGCAGTTGTTCTAGAAAAAAACGGTCTCGCAACGAAATCCTTGCTACCGTTGCATCGCCGCGAAGCGCCGACGCACTGCGAATGTTGGTACGAAAATCCACTCCCGTAAAGCTCGCGAGCAGTCCTCCCGCTCGATCGAGAAA
>WNGN01003158.1_pt1 | contig 11121 bp, 11 predicted proteins | sample 5400561 | NCBI WGS metagenome assembly WNGN01 (sample SAMN13153379, study PRJNA577476) | soil metagenome | isolation source: 115 cm soil or saprolite under Garry oak tree replicate 2 | place: USA:California | collected 2016-06-15 | reverse complement strand
GCCGGCAGCAAGTGCGCCGCGAGCTGGCAGACATCCGCGGCGAGATCCCCGGCCGACCGGAGCCTTGATCCCGTTACTGGGATGGGATGCCGAGCGCTTCGGGATGGGCCCGGCGGTAATGCTCGGTCAGGACCTCGCTGATGTTGCCCGGTCGGTATGCGAGAGTGCGGTCGCAGATCTGGCAGCGGGTGACCGGCAGATAGGTCACCTTCACCGGGAAGCGGCTAGAACGTGGCGTGCTCATCACCTTCTATGATGCCAGCCCTGCTGGAGTGACCTTGCCCTCCGTGCTCGCGCGAACGCCCGACTCACGATCACCTCCATATCAAGCATGAGCGCGCGTTCCTGGGACACGATGGTCTGCATGAATATCCGGGCACGACCGCTATCGTGCGGTGGACGCCCACGATGGCCGGAACGTTGACGACGTAATGAGTCGGCCGAATAACCGCGTGCCGACCCGCTATGCGCGACTGTCACCCTTACGGCCTCTGCCTTGCGCGGCGTGCAGATCAGGGCGATCTGGCGTGATCGCCGCTTCAGGCACCGGGTCGTTGCCGTCGTCTCGTTAGCGGGCTGGTGCGGGACCGGCCCGGGAGCTGGGGCAAGATCAGCTCATGACCTCCCGCGTGCTCTTCTATTTCGTAGACGTCTTCGCGAGCCGTCCGCTGACCGGCAACCCGCTGTCGCTGGTGCCTGATGCCGACGGCTTGGACGAGGTGCAGATGCGCGCCATCGCCCGGGAGTTCAATCAGTCCGAGACGACGTTCCTGCTGCGCCCCTCGCTGCCCGGCGCCGGGGTGTGGCTGCGCTCATTTACCCCGATCGGCGCTGAGGTCGGCGGGGCCGGGCATAACGCGCTGGGTGCCTGGCTGTGGATGGAAGCCGCCGGGCGCCTCCCGTCAGCGGGCGGGGATCTGGGTCTGCGGCAGCAGATCGCCGGCCAGGTGCTGCCGGTGGAGGTGATCCGCCAGGCAGGGGAGCCTGCCACCGTATGGATGGACCAGTCACCGCCGCACTTCGGTGCGGTGGTCAGGGACCGGGCCGCTGTTGCAGTTGCCCTTGGTCTGGCCGAGGACGATCTGGGGGCGGATGAGCCCGCGCAGGTGGTGTCCACCGGCGCCGGTCATCTGCTGGTTCCCGCACGCAACCGCGCGGCGGTCGACCGGGCCACGCCGGATGTGGCGCGGCTTGCCTCGGTGTTGCGGCAGGCCGGCGGCGAGGGCTGTTACCTGTACAGCACCGATCCACTGGACCCCGGTGCGGTCGCCTACACCAGATTCTTCAATCCCACGGTGGGCATCGCCGAAGACCCGGCGACCGGGACCGCGGCTGGCCCGCTGGTGGCCAGGCTCGCCGTCATGGGGAAGGTTCCCGAGCAGACCACGGTGATCGTCGAGCAGGGTCACGCACTGGGGCGGCCCAGCAACATTCAGGTCTCAGCCTCCGGGCACCGCATCCGGGTCGGCGGCTCCGGCCTAGTCGTCGCGGAAGGGACACTAACCACCTAGCCGGCGTCGCAGCAGCCGACACCCGCAGCTCACACGCTGTCGCCAGTGGGAAAGGCGCACGGCTTCCAACAACGCACAGTGCCTCCGGTTCGGGGCAAGCTCGCCGCCCTGCGCGATGTGACCGTCAGCGGAATCCTGCGGCATTCAGGGTCTACGCTGTGGCCAGCGGCCATCGCAAGATCATCACGAGTCAGCACAACACACGATGGTCAGATGGTGGCCGCTCTCGCGTCCAAGGGCTCTACAGCCAAGATCACGATCTACGGCTGGCGTGTTAGGCCGTCGAATGGCGCGATCTGTGATCGAGGGCGAGCGACAGCACTGGGAGCCCAAGATTGCGCGGCTGCCAGGCCAGGCTTCCGGGATGGCCGGCCTCACTCCGCCCGGAGCACGGTGGCAATAGATGCCTGGGCTGCCCGCCAGCCAGGCACGATGGCGATCAGGATGGCCAGGGCCAGCGTGGATATGGCGATGACGGCTACTGTCACCATCGAGATGGCTGGCTGGGGCACGACATAGAGTTCGCTTGCGAACCTGGTCCACAGGAACCGGCCGACCGCGATTCCGACCGGGATCCCGGCCGCTGTCCCGATCGCTACGGGTATTGATGCCTGCCAGATCACCACGGCGACCAGCTGACTGCGGACCAAGCCCAGCGTCTTCAGCAGCGCAAAATCACGCGATCGGCGCCGGACCGAGGCCGCGAGGGTCAAGGCGAGCGCCACGACGGCCCCGGCTGCGAGCATCCCGGCGAGGACGAGCGGCGCGGTGCCCATCGCCCGGTAGTTGACGATCTCAGCTGGCCGCTGGACGGGCAGCACCTGGATGCCCTCTACCGACCGGATCCCGGATAGCCGGCCGCCGATCCGCTCAAGCCGCCGAAGGGCAGCGGCGTGATCCACCCCTGGGCGGAAGCGGACCAGGATCGTGTTCGGTCCTTGCAGTGCGCGGTTGCTGATGCCGCTTGCCAGTGCATCCTGCGGCAGTGCGCTGGCGGGCAGCACCGCGCCCCCGCCGAGTGAGGAGTGGATCCCGTGGCCAACTCCTATCGCGGGCATCGTCGCCGTCCCCGCGACGCGCATGATCAGCGTGGCCTTCCCGTTGAAGACGCGGACCGTGCCGCCGACATGCCCGCCGACGAGGGCCAGCGTCTGCGGGCCGAGCACGATCTGGGCCGGCCCGGCCAGCGCGTGACCGGCCAGGATCGGCGGGCCGATCCGGGCACTGGTCATGGCGATGACCGGCACGCTATGACCGTTGATCTCGGCCGAGCCGAAGTAGGCACCGGACCATGAGGCGACGTCGGGGTCATTGCCCAACATCAGGCGAGCCTGCGGCAGCGGGATGTTGCCGTAGCCGCTGCCAGCGAGCATCTCCCTGTCCCAGGTCCAGCCATACAGCGCGGGATGCGAGACAAGATTGCTGAGACTGGCCCCGAATACCAGTGACCCAACCAGGACGATCAGCACTGCCGCCGTGCCGCAGATACTGGGCCGCGCGGGCCGCGAGTAGCCACCCGGCCCTGGCCCGAACGCGAAACAGATCCCCGCGGCTGCTGTGGCCGGCCGGATCAGCGGCGCTGTCATCGCCACCACGGCCGGCCGGCGGGCAGCCGCGCCGCGCTGCTGGGAGCGTGCTGAGACTTCGGCATAGGCCAGCACGGCCGTCGCGCCGGACAGGGCGAGCAGGAAGAACGCTGCGCCCGCGCCGAGAACAGTCCAGTCGAGCGACACGCCGGGAGCGGGTTCGAGCCGGTGCAACTGCCCCAGCGGGGCCAGCGGCGAAGCAGCTACCGCCACCGCGATTGCAAGCGTGGCTCCGACGGCGATCGCGCACATAATGCCGATGGAAGCGTCGAGGATGAGGGCGAACGGGCTGGCACCCATCGCCCGCAGAATGCCGCGCTCATCACGACTACTGAGAATCTTGCGACGGATCGACTGCGAGGCCAGCACAAGCGCAGTGAGCGCCGCGATCAGGCCGAACACGCCGACGGCGACGGACTCGGGCCGGACCGCCCTCTCTCCCTGGCCTTCGACGACCGATGTGACCCGGAACACTCCCTCGATTCCTGGCGGAAGCAGCTTGCCGAACTCCCGCTGCACCGGTGCCACATCACGGTCGCCGCGGGCCAGCCGCAGGCCGGTCCAGAGGTAGGCGGCACAGCAGCGGAGTTCCTGCCTGGTGAGCGCCGGGGTTGCCAGTATCCGGTTGATCCGGTCGATGTCATCCTGGACAACCTCGTCGGTGAACACGCCTATGCCGGTAATCGTCAGCCGGGCGCGGTGCACCGGCTGCCTGGTCATGAAATTGAAGCCAGGGTCGCTTGCCTGCTGCACCGAGTAGAGGTTGATGGTGAGCGATTGGCCGACGCGGAGGCCGAAGCGGCGTGCTGTCTGCTCGCTGATGACTATCTCGCCGGGGCGCCTGGGATCAGCGCGGCGGCCACCGGTGATGATGACGCGGTCCTGATCGAAGTAGAGGCCGTCGAGTGAGCCGACGAGTTCCACCTGCTGGTTGAAGGACGTCTGCGGATCGGCGAAGCCAGACCGCAGGGCGCGCAGGCCGTAGAGGGCTACGTACGACTCGGCCGACCGCACCCGCGGCAGGCGCGAGATCTGGCCGACCACACGAGCGCTGTACGGGCCAGGATCCACGTCGAGGTCGGACGGGTTACTCGCGGCGAGGATCCGCGGGAAGGCTGACTGCGTCCGGCGGGCAGCGGCCGCGCTGGCCATGGCCACCCCGCCGACGAGTCCCACGATCACTACGATCGCCAGGTACCCGCCCCAGTCCCGGCGGAACCCGGCGCGCAACCGGTACCAGGCAGGCCGCCAGACAGACGGATTCACCGGCCTGCCCGCCTGCCTCCCGCACCAGCAACCATCCGCATCGCAGACCGCAACCGGCCGCGGCACACCCTGCGCAGAGCCGCACCCTGCGCGACGGCCCACAGCGGCCAGCCGTGATGCGCCCACTGCCGGGCCGCGGCTATGCGCCAACTACAGGCCCATTGCGTCACCAAGCCGTTATTTCACGGATCCGCCGCACCTCACCAGGGCGCAGCCACCAACGTGCACGGTGATGCCAGCCACACCACTCGCCGACCACGATCCGCACCGGCCTGCCGGATTTCGCTGTAACACTCAGCGCGGCCTCCTGCGGCACCGGGCGCACCCAGACAGCCTGGCACAGGAGCAAGGCCATGCGCGGCCTGGCACAGGAGCAAGGCCATGCGCGGCCTGGCCCGCCCCGCGCAATGCTCCGCGCCGACCGCGCCCGGCATGCCGGCGGGTAGTGTTGCCTGGCGGCGCGCCGGTTCACTACCTGGTCACCGGGACATCGACGCCGGGGAGAGTTCGGCCCGTCCCGCTGGGTCTGCCCGGCTCACCGGGCACGGTTCGGGCTCCCGTTCACGCCTGACCCAGCACAAAGCCGCAGCACGCATACCGTGCGCAGCAACCCCCCGAGGGAGTGCCGCCATGACCGCACCTTTTACCCCGAAGATGATCAGCCCAGATGAGGGAAAGACCGTGAAGCTCTTCGGCGTCCGGTTCCACTACAAGATCGAAAGCACTGATTCCGGCGGCAGCCTCGCCGTGCTGGAGGTGGAGATCCCCCCACGCACCCTGGTCAAGCCGCACGCCCACTCCCGCGAAGACGAGTTCAGTTTCGTGATCTCCGGGACCGTCGGCGCGCGTATCGGCGACCGGGTACTGGACGCAGGCCCCGGCGCGTACCTGGCCAAGCCCCGCGGTATCCCGCACGCCATGTGGAACGCCACCAGCGATCCCGCCCGAGTAGCCGAAATCCTCAGCCCCGCAGGGCTGGAAGCCTACTTCGAGGAACTGGCGCCGATCCTGAGCGAGCACCGCACCCCACCGGAGTACTACCAGCTCGCCAGCAACTACGGCATCACTATCGAAGACGACTGGATCCCAGAACTCGAACAGGCCCACGGCGTCAAACTCTGACTCAACGGCACTACTCCCACCGACTGCGAGCGGACCACAGCCCGCCCAGCCGGTGCCCAGCACCCGGCACGAGCCACCTGCGACGCTCCCGGAAGGAAGAACTGATATGACCGGATCCGCCCTCGCTCCCATCGTCATCCCCATCGTCGTGACGATCAGCCTCGCCATTTGGCTGATCATGGTGTACCACGCCGCCAGCCACCCCCAATGGGGCAGCAGGCCGGCCCGCGGGCACGCTGGCCCCCAGCCCGCCGCGCTGGCTGACCGCCGCCAGCCCGATCCAGGCCGCGCACCGCAACGCCGCGCGGCCTGATTCCGATGCCCCGCGCGACCGGGATCCCGGCGAGGCGGACCAACCCGGTCGTTGTGATCAGCTGCGCTTGGCTATCTCGCCGCGCGCAGAAATCCACAGCGTGTGGGGGTTCTCCCGATCGCCGTGGAGGGCGAGCACCCCCTCGACGATGCCCTGGACGCTGTCACGCTCGTTCGCAACCCGGCTGAAGTCGCGCAGGTACTGCTGACTGGCGGCAATGTTGTCGGGCAGGTCGGGAGCCCCGACCCGTTTATGTCCGGCGACGACGATCTTCGGCGCCAGCGCGGCTACGGCGTCGAGGCTCGCGATCCACGCGTCGCGCTTTTGCTCGTCGGTCTCGAGCATCATCATGTGAACGCCGTTGTAGACGATGTCGCCACCCACCACGGCGTCGAGCGACGGGACATGCAGGAATGTGGAGTGCTCGGTATCGCCTTGACCCACCGAGACGACCCGCAGAACCTCGCCTCCGAGCGTGAACTCGGGCTCGGCCATTACCTCAGGCACGACACGTGTCTGGGGCAACTCGCCGGGGAACCGGCTGTTCCAGTACGCCAACAGGCGCTCGTCAGTGGCCTCGTACTGCGCTCGACCCACGACTTCGGCCGTCGCGAACCCGAGGGCGTCCGGGAAGTGCTCCTGAAGACGGGCCAGCCCGCCCCAGTGGTCGGTGTGGCCGTGCGTGATGTAGACCCCGGTCAGCCGCCTGCCGAATCCGCGCACCCATTCCGCTAGCGCATCGACTTGATCGTTGGCGATGAACGCGTCCACCAGGATGGCTTCTTCCTCCCCCGCGATCAGCGTGCTGCTCATCGGCGACCAGTTCGGGTCGTCGCCCGGACCCTGAGCCGGACTCCCGGCGTACGGGCGCAGCGGAGTGACGTATACGTCGATCGCCAGAGCGGTTTCGGTCATGAGCCACACCTGCTTGAGTCGGACCGGCGGAGTGGTCCGCCGGTAGGGCTTGCGTATCCATTTACAGGCGGCCGCGCCGCCACCAAGAGTGGCGAGGCTTCACGGCTAGAGCGCCCCGGCCGTGGTGGGGTAGTCGGTCGCGCGGAAGCACCCATGGACGTGGTCGTTGACCACGCCGACGTTCTGCATGAACGCGTACACACTCGTAGGCCCCACGAAGCGGTACCCCTGCGACTTCAGCTGCTTGGCGAACGCCTCCGCCTGCGGCGTCGAGTTGGGCAGGTCGGCAACGGACCGCGGTGCCCGCTTGCGGCTGATCTCGTAGGACTTCGCGAGCACCACGAGGCTTGGCGACGCGGCCATCATCGCGCGCGCGTTGTCGATGGTGGCCTGGATCTTGCCACGGTTGCGGATGATCGAGGCGTCCTGGACCAGCCGGTCCACGTCCCGCTCGGTCATCGCCGCGACCTTGGCGACGTCGAAGCCCCGAAATGCCTTCCGGAACGCGTCCCGCTTCCCAAACACGATCGACCAGCTCAGCCCGACCTCGAACACGCCCAGGGTGAGCGCTTCGAACATCGCGGACTCGTCGTAGTTGCGGGTACCCCAGACCTCGTCGTGGTAAAGGCCGAAGGCGGTATCGCCGACGCCGGCCCAGGGGCAGCGTGGTTTCCCGTCGTGCCCGATAGTCACGTCGCTGCTCATCTCAGCTCCTGCAGCGTCCCGCTCCGCCCACACCCGGGTCTCCCCCGATTGCCTCCCCCGGTGGCCAGAAGAACCTTCTGGCAGCTGCGCCCCGCCGACGGCTCGATCATTGGTCGGTGGTCTGGCCAGCGTGAATTCCTGCTATCTGGGCCCGCGCTGCCAGTACCAGTTCCTCGTTGGTGTTGGCGTGGCCGGCCAGGCCCCAGCCTCCGTCGGGCGCCTCGGTCAGAAGCACCCAGGTCCGGCTGACCAGGGGTGGGGTCGCCAGCGGCGTCAGCGGCGATATTCGTCAGCCGTACTTCGGCCGGGTGGGAGACCATGGCAACGTGGCTGGAGGGGACCTCGATGGTGGTGGCGCCCATGCGGCCGGCGAACAGCCGCTCGGCGTCGGGTGGGATGGCCTGGTCCTGGGTGGCGACCAGGTACCAGGACGGCAGCGATTTCCAGGCCGGGACGCCCATCACGTCGGTGAAGGCGGAGCTGGCCAAGGCCTGCTGCACGGCGTGCATCACCTTGGCCCGGATCGGGTCCACGTCAGCGGCGAAGTGATGGGCGTAGTCGTCCTCTGGCAGCCAGCCGAAGCCTTGCTTGTCCGTGATCAGGTGCGCCAGCGCCGGCGGCGTGGGTCCTTGGGATAGCAGCGCGCCGAGCGATTCGCCCTCATCGAGCCCGAACGCCGCGATATAGACCAGCCCGGCCACGTTGGGCGCGCCGGCGCCGAGCGCGGTAATGATCTGGCCATCGTAGGAGTGCGCAGCAACGATCGTGGGGCCGTCTTGGAGGTCTAGTACCTGGCGCAGGCGGGCGACGTCGTCGGCCAGCGCGGTCATCGGGAACTGGGGTGCGGTGACGTGGTAGCCGCCGGCCTGCAGGCGCGCGATGACGCTGCTCCAGCACGAGCCGTCGGCCCAGGCGCCGTGGACGAGGACGATGTTGGGCCGGGTATCCATGGCGGCGATCCCTTCACTTCCGGGGCGCGGTGGTCGTTCGCCCCCATGCTGGCGCGCCGGGAGCCGGGCTGGTATCCGCATGTTGACTGCACCCGCCGGGGTGCAGTCAGGTTGCCGATACCCCAGCCCCGCTGACGCGGCGCACAGTCGCAACGGGACAGGCACCTGCCCCATGCAAATCGCCGCGGCGGGAGCCCATCAAATGAAGATCATCCAGGCCCCGCTGATGCGACTACCTGCCCATTTTGAGTGCATAAGAATGGCACGACCGTGGGTGCGTATGCCACAGGTCAGCTACTCATGGTGGCGGTGATCACCGGTGGTGGGACGAATACCACCTGGCGAGTGCCTGCCCTATCTGGCCGGGCGAGTCTTCCTGGAGGAAGTGCAGGCCGGGCACGGTCACCTCGGCCTGGTTGGGCCAGCTGCGGCAGAAGGCGCGCTCATCCGCTGAGATGGTGCCGGGGTCGGCGTGGATGAACAGCTTGGGCACGGGGCTGGCGGCGAGCCACCGGCCGTAGGAGGCCACGATCTCGCAGACGTCGGCCGGCTCGCCGTCGATGGGCAGCTGGCGGGGCCAGGTGAGCGTGGGCCGCCGTCCCTCGCCGGGCTCCCGGAACGGGCGCCGGTAGGCGTCCATCTCCGCGCCGGTGAGCGTGCGGAGCACCCTTTGCGGCAGCAGGGACTCGACGAACAGGTTGTCTTCCAGGACCATTTGCTCCCCTTCTGGGGAGCGGAGTTTCTCGAAGAACGTCCGGGTCTGCGCAGACCACTGGTCCCAGGTGACGGGCTGCACGATCGCCTCCATGTAGGCGATGCCGCGCACCGCGTCGCGGTGCCGGTTCGCCCAGTCGAAGCCGAGCGCGGAGCCCCAGTCGTGCACGACGAAGGTCACGTCGTCGGTGACGCCCAGGGAGCCGAGCAGCGCGTCAAGGTAGTGCCGGTGCTCGGCGAGGGTGTAGGAGCCGGGCCCGCTTCCGGTGAGCTTCTGCGAGTCGCCCATGCCGATCAGATCGGGGGCGATGCAGCGGCTGGTCGGCTGCAGGTGCGGCAGGATGTTCCGCCACAGGTAGGACGAGGTCGGGTTGCCGTGCAGGAAGACGATCGGACTTCCCTGCCCGGCGTCAACGTAGGCCATGGCATGGCCGGACACCTCCAGGAACCGCTTCTGGTACGGCATGACCTCGCTGATCACCGATACCTGCCTCTCCCTGAGGCCTGTCGGCCTCAGCGCGGCGCTGGGACGGGCGTTCTGCCGCCCCGTCTGGTCTTCTGTGGGCAACCCGGGTCGGCGCGGCCCGGTACGGTGCCGCGACCGATTTCCCGCCATGGCCGGCTGGCGCCTGCTTCGCTGGCTCGATGATTCACCGGTGCCCCGGCTGGGAGCTTGAACATTTGTGCCCCATCACACTGCGGAAGCCCGGCCTCGTCGGCTTTGTTAGCACAGCTGATGGCCGTCAGCGGGTGGGGAGGGCGAGAAGCGAGTGGCGCGCAGCAAACGGGTGGTCGCGGCGGGCGAGGGGTTCGTGGTCTGCGACGCTCGCTGTCACGCGCCCCCGCTGGCGTGGTCACCGCCTGAGGCGGCGCAGGGGTACGTGCTCGTCTTTGTCCGCGCTGGCAGCTTCTGCCGGCGGGTCAACGGCCGCGAGCGGTTCATGGACGCGGTCTCGGCGTATTTCGAAACACCCGGCGGCGAACAGCAGATCGCCCATCCCGGCACCGGCGGCGACGCGTGCACGGCGATTGAGCTGAGCGAGGACCTGGCTGGCGTCCTCGCCGATGACGGCCCCGCGCGCATCAGCGAGCCGAGGCTCACGCCGGTGGACGCGGCCCTGGCGGTGCAGCTGCTTACCCGGCAAGCCAGCCGCGCTGACCGGTTCGAGGTCTCCGAGACGGTCATCCGCCTGGTCAGCGCAGCGATCACCGGGCCCGGCCGCCTGAGGTCCCCGCCGCGCGCCGAGACCCAGACGGCCTGGCTCGGCCTCGCCGACGGCACGAAACAGATCCTCAGCTGCGATCCGGGGTCAGCCTGACCGAGCTCGCGCGCCGGCAGTCAGTCTCTCCCCATCACCTCAGCCGTGTCTTCCACGCATGCACCGGCAAGACTGTGTCCGCCTACCGCAACCAGCTGCGCGTGCGGGAAGCACTCGAGCGGCTCGCCGAGGGTGAGCGGTCCCTGACTGGCCTCGCCAGCGACCTCGGTTTCGCCGATCACGCTCATCTGGCGCGTACCGTGCGGCGGGAGGCCGGAGCGGTGCCATCAGCCCTGCGGCGGCTGCTCACCGCCGGCGAACTCCGGTTCGGCACATCGGCAACAGGACCCGGACGGTGCAACTCCGCCACGACTACCCCATGACCGCGGACCAGCGCCCCGGCCTGCTCCCGCTGCCGGGCCCGCGACGTCACCGGATCCTGCCAGTCCTCCGTCGACACCCGGCCGTAAAACACGAACCGCAACCCGCCGCGCACGCGTCCCCTGCTCTCCGGGCGGCCTGACCGCGCCGCCCACGCCACCAGCCCGGCCCCGCCCCCAGCCGCGGCAGCTTCACGGTTCCCCTTCAGCGCTGCCATCACGGCGGCCACCTCCCGCCATCAACCCCACAGCACCCACCTGATACCAGGCACCCCAGGCACTCTGAATCTCCTCAGACCCACCTGTTGCGCGGCGTTGATCTTGAGGATGTCGGTGACACTGATCTTGGGGATGTCCTGGTTGTGGAAAACCCCGCCGGGCGGGGCCTGGCGGGGCTGGG
>WNGN01008264.1_pt1 | contig 11122 bp, 12 predicted proteins | sample 5400561 | NCBI WGS metagenome assembly WNGN01 (sample SAMN13153379, study PRJNA577476) | soil metagenome | isolation source: 115 cm soil or saprolite under Garry oak tree replicate 2 | place: USA:California | collected 2016-06-15 | reverse complement strand
CGGCTGCTGTGAAGACGCACTGCCGCGATATGATAGTCATCCCGGAGATGCTTGGGCTGACGCTGCAGCTCCACTCCGGTAAGGAGTATGTCGCGATCGAGATAAAGCCCGAGATGGTCGGCCACTATATCGGCGAGTTTGCCATTACGAACCAGAAGGTCGTTCATGGGACTCCTGGAATCGGCGCGTCTCGGTCAAGCATGTACGTGCCTCTCAAGTAGGACGATAGGCTTTCCGGACGAGTTGTGCTGAGGCTCTCGGATGGTGTAGGCTCGCTAAAGCATCGTTTTCATGGAACTGTTATTACGATGCCGGGGTGGTCATCCGTCCTGGGCGAGCGTGAGACGCCCGCCTCGAGAGAGCCGGGCTGAGAGAAGACCATTGATCTTCACTGTGAGGCTTGGGTGTTAGTGTCGCGGGCGACAAGGATGCCTACTGTAAAGTAGGGGTCCAATGCGAAACTCGCCCACCTTGGTGTCCGGCTATCCCTCTCTTCCTACAGGCTTTTAGCCGAGCGTGAGCGAGGCAGCTATTAGGAGGCCAGAATGGATCAGGACGAGCGAGTGGACTTAGCGACTAGGGGGACGGTCGAGATCATCCAGAGAGGGGAGCTTGAACGGCTCTTGGCGGAGAATGAGAGACCCCGGGCTTACTGGGGTTTCGAGTGCTCCGGAATGCAGGCGATAGCCTGCACGGAATGATGCACATCGGCCAAGGGCTCGTATGCGGCAACAAGATACAGGATCTGATAAGGGCAGGATTCCAGTTTACGATCTTCCTCGCAGACTATCACACGATGATCAACAACAAATACGGAGGAGACCTTCAGAAGATTAGAAAGACCGGCGAATACTTCCAGCACTGCTTCACCGCTCTGGGCGTTCCTAGGGAGCGGGTCGAATACGTCTGGGCATCAGACCTGGCTGATCGGAAGGGGTATTGGGAACGGGTCCTCCGGGTGGCCCGAACCGTCTCGACTCAGAGAGTGCTGAGAGCGATCCCGATAATGGGACGCGACATGAAATCAAAGGATACGGATGCTGCGGCGATCTTCTACCCGTGCATGCAGGCAGCCGACATATTCGAGATGAGACTGGACGTGGCGTGTGCCGGGATAGACCAGCGGAAAGCCCACATACTGGCACGAGAAGCGGGAGAGAGACTCGGCTGGGGCAAGCCGGTGAGTCTTCATACGCCAATACTCATGGGTCTACACGGTGTCCCCGACGCATCCGTCGGCAGCTATGACGAGGACCCCAAACTCAACCAGGTGATAGCCGCCAAGATGTCCAAGAGCAAGCCCGAGGACAACATACTCATTCACGACGAGCCCGAGGTCGTGGACCGGAAGATACAGCGCGCCTTCTGCCCGGCCGGCGTTGTGGAGGGGAATCCGATCCTAGAATATTACCGGATACTAGTGTTCCGAGACTCTGAGGGCTTCGAGCTGGAGAGGGATCTAAAGTATGGGGGAAGGATGGGATTCGAGACATATCCACAACTTGAGAAAGCCTTCGCGACGGGCAAGATACATCCAAAGGATCTCAAGACTAACATTTCACGAATGCTTTCTGAAAAGCTTGCACCAGTGCGAGATTATTTCAAGAAATATCCGGCGCCTCTTGAAGAGATGCGTAAGCTGGGAGGAGGCTGAGCAGAATCGTGGGATCGCCGTTTAGGGATCCGGCCCATATACGAAACCCTCGTGCCGAATACTACACGTGGAAGATGGAAGAAACGGAGAGGATAATCGACGAACTGAGAACCTTGTCAGAGTCGGGAATACCGATCATTGTTGAAGGCCGACGAGACGAGGCCGCACTCCGAAAGCTTGAGATCAGAGGAAGAATCTACTGTCTCAAAGCGAGGGGAGAGTCAAGACACGACTTTCTTGAGAGACTCAACGGATCATCCGAGGCGATCATACTGACAGACTTTGACAGAGAAGGGAAGAAGCTCGAGACATGGCTCTACAAGGAGCTCTCGCAACGGGGTGTGAAGAGCGACTTGAAGCTCTGGAGCAGAATGAGATCTCTCGCGCGGACGGAGGTCCGCTCGGTCGAGGAGCTTCCCAGCTTCGTCAGAGCCTTAGAGCACCGGGCGGTTGGGATGCGGCCTTTGGTTGCTAGGCTTCCGCGCAAATAATGATCAGTGGATTCTTCGCGTCGGTTGTGTCCCCAGAGATGCTTGTTCGGATTGTTGAACGAGGAGCGGACTTGCGGGTGCGACTGTTGTTGTAGAGTTGGAAGACGCACTGTACAGTGGAGAGTGCTCGTCTGTTGTCGTCTATTCGTTGTCTTGTCTGTGCGACTAGTTCTTGCCGTTCTTCACGTGGGCGGATTTCGACTGCTTTCCGTTGGTGGTGAAATAGTTTCGAAGGACTTGTTCGAAGAATATTGAGAGTCCTCCGACTCGGCCGTGGTAGACACGTTCGACTTCGTGGCGTACTAGGTTTTCCGCCTGGTCGCTCAGAGAGATCATCAGCTTTCCCAATTTTTTTAACCGTCTGTCTAAGGTTTCGGGAATAAGATTCATTCTTATTGACGAGAAACAATAAATTCGCCGCTGGTAAGGCTCCGGATATCCACAGTATCGTGCAGGTAATCGCCAGATATCGCGGGTGCACCGGGTAAATTTCCAGACTCAAACCTGTGAATCGCGTATAAAAGTGGCTCCCCGCGGGGGTCTTGGCCCGTCATGTTACTACCTTTTGTCAGTATAGGACCGAAAATACGACCCGATCCGGACACCTATCCACAGGGTCCTCGGCCCTGGCAATGCGAATTTCCAGAAAGGTCAAGCATCCAAACCATGATCGCCCTAAAGGGACCGCCAGGTCAATGCTGGACCCAACCGTCTCTTCTCTGAGTCTGTAAGGCTCGCTTCTAAGATAATAAATAGGCTCAAGATTGAGAACGCCAGGACCGAGCTGGAAGAGAAACTGAGCCTAGCCAACTGGTTCGTATTCGGCCTCACGATCTTGTTTCTAGCCTACTTCGCCTACGCCACTCCAATCATCGTGATGGGGGTTTGGCGTTACAAGAAGCGGGGCTTCGGCGAGGAACCGGGTGAAGACTGGGACCCGCCGAACGTGTCCGTACTCGTGCCGGTGAAGAATGAGGAGAAGGTCATCGGAAGGCTACTCGATTCATTGGTTCGTCTGGAATATCCTAGAGAGAACCTGGAAGTCATCGTTGTGGAGGATGAGTCTATAGACCGGACGTTGCAAATCTGTAGAGGGTATTCCCAGAGATATCCATGGATCAAGGTGTTTCATCGCGACTCTAGTCTTGGGAAGGGTGACGCGCTCAACTATGCCTTCCACCAGTCTAAGGGGGAGATAGTTGCGACGTTCGATGCGGATGATGTGCCTGAGCCGCTTGCGGTGACAAAGGCTCTTAGATACTTCAACAATCCAGAGACTGGAGCTGTTCATGGCTATCACAGGGTTTTGAATCTCCGTGAGAGTGTCGTGTCTAGACTAGCGGCCTACGAGAATTTCGTGTATCGCTTGTCCAACGATGGAAAGTATGCGTTGAGGCTCTTCGTTACATTTTCTGGGTCTAACACTTTCTTTCGAAGGAGCGCGCTGGAGAAGGTTGGGCTCTGGGATGCAAAGTCGCTGGTTGAGGATGCGGAATTGTCGGTGAGATTTGCTAGGGCGCATATCGCTACCAGGCTGGCTCCTGTCGAGTGTTGGCAAGAGATGCCTGCCAAGGTCGGAAGCCTGTTCCGTCAACGGATTCGCTGGTCGGGCGGGAACATGCTGACGGGCATCAAGCACTGGGACGCTTGGAGGTCCATGTCACTGGTGAAGGCGTTGGATATGCAGGTGTTGATGATGAGCCCGATACTCGCGGTGTTGACGTTTGCCGCCTGGCTCATCCTCGGGCTCGGGATAGTGAGGGTGGGACTGCCTCTCGGCACACTACTGCCGCTGTTAGTTGTCATGGTGGTGCTCAACCTCGTCTATGTTGGGAGCCTGCTGGCTGCCGTCTTCTCTTCGGCAAGGACTGACGTGGTCTCGCATCTCGGCCTAGTCGTGGCGACCTATCCCTACGCTACCCTCGTATCTCTTGCCAATCTTGCGGCGATGGTCCTGATACTACGCAAGGGGGCGAGGCTCTGGCTGAAGACTGAGAAGACAGGCTATGTGGACGAGCAACTACGCCAGTCGAGCTTCTAGCGGAAAGATAATTGGTATTTGCTCGAAAATGATGGAAAGAACTAAATCCGGTATCCTAGCTGGACAGGCTCTTACAGAACGGCTATGAATCCGAAGCCCCGCGACTCGCTCCTTATCATTAGGGACATTCTACAAGTGGCTGCGAGGAGGGCGTCGAAGACCGAGATTGTCTACCGGTCGAACATCAACTTCGTCGCGGCGGAGAAGTACATCTCGCGTCTCTTGCTGCGGGGAATGCTGGAGACCGTGGTCGAGGAGGGCAAGTCGAAGTTCCAGACGACCCTGCTCGGAATGGAAACGCTCTCCAAGCTGACGGAGATCCAGCGTCTGTTCGAAGGCGCATAGGCCCCAGAAAGGCAGTTTTGTGTCGCGAGGAGCAACTACTTTTGAGATTTCCTAGAGGGGGGTCTCGCCAGTTGAACCCAGTATGGGTGAGTCTTGCGATTCATGGCGCAGAATAGGCTAGTCGAGTGTTTTCGTTATGGTGGAGGTCAGCGTGCAGGTCAGCGTGAAAACTGCGCGAGGTCCAATCGCATGCTTGAATCCGCGATCAGGGCTTGTTCTGGGCGATTCCTTGTGATGTTCGGGGTTCTCCAAACAGCACGTTTATGTCGCGAGAATTTTTTTGTTTCTAAATCCTGGGAGGGGTCGTCTCGCCATCTGAAACCGTTCTGGGCGAGATTATCGGTTTGTCACGCGGAACGGGCTAATCGTCGCCTTTCAGTAAGTGCTGGCGAGGGCCCTCCAAGCGTGAATAAGGTGCTCAGTGGGACCCCCCTCCCCGATTGCTGATCAGGGCTTATTCTGAACGATTTCTCGCGCACATGCTTTTCCTCTCGCCTCTTATCCGAGAGGACTACAATTCTACTATTCAAACTCTAAAAAGTGCAGATTTTGCAGATGAAAACCCTGAAAACTCGGCGCACGTTAGACCAACCGGACCCCTAATGGAACCATCAAATCTCCCTGATCCTCTGCGACCCAGACCCATAGGACCGCTGCCGTCACCACTGAGACCTGGACAGTACATCGGACCACGAGAAGAAGAACTCGGAAGAATACTCAAAGAAATACTCGACAAACTAACAACGATAGAAAACAGGCTCAAGACCATAGAAGAACAGCTCAAGACAAGACACTAGATCGGAGGCGGGCCGCCCGCGGCGAGACAATCTTTCCATATCCCACTATGGAAAACCAGAAAGAGGTTCCAGGCGCAAACATCGGCCCGGAACGCGAATCGAGGAAAAATCGGGTGTGAGCCTAGAAAGGAAAGGTTGAGGATGCTCCATCCTTCGTTCTGAAATAGCCTCTCCGCCAAGCGACAAGCCCCACCGCAACGGTGCCGATAGAACCGACGAGGGCTACGGCCATGGTGACGGCCCTGCCATTCGCAGCGATCCAGGTAGGCTTCACTTCGAAGCTAGCTACCGCCCATCCGTCCTGGAATCCTGCCTCATGCGCCTTTACCGTAACAGCGTAGGTTCCCAGTGGTGCGTTCGACGGGATCGCATAGGTTGCCCTGTAGAGTCCCGGGCTGATCGAGACCGCAGTCAGGCTAACGCTCGTCCCGTTGGGTCTGATCATCGAGACTTGTAGTTGGAGGTTTGCTGGCCCGAGGGGCGTTCCAGCACTTGTGGTCGAGATGTAGATCACTGCCGTGTCGCCTGGGAAGTAGACGGTTCCACCAGTAAGGCCAACGACTATCGGGGTCTGGTTGGGAAGAACCGTGAACGCGGTTGCAGCCGTAAGGGTCGGAAAGCCCGTCGTCGCCTTCACCGTGTGCTGTCCGGGCTGGGCGAGTGGGACGTTGAAGGTGAAGCTGAAGGCACCGTTGCTCGTGGTAGTGAAGCCAATGAACTGGTCGTCAAAGGTCACATCGATCGTAACCGGGTATGAGAATGGTTGCTGCGCGGTCGGGAACCCATTGCCGGTCACGGTGACCTCCGTGCCAGGTACGCCGCTGGTAGGGTTGATTCTTATGATTGGAGGAGGAAGGATCTGGACCGAGACTGTCGCGGAGTGGGTGATCGACCCGGCGGTCCCCGTAACGGTGACGGTGTAGTTGCCCGGAGGAGTCATCGATGTAGTTGATATTATCAGGACTGGACTGAAGAAGAGGAATGGACCCGGTACGATAATGATGCCCGTCCTCTGAAAGAGCTGCACTACGGATGGGTTCACTGATACAACGGGTCCGTTTGCCAGTACTGGTGAGATAGAGGCGGTGAGGACTACACTCCCGTTGAAGCCTCCAGTAGGGAATAGGGCGATTCCAACCGTTTGATTCTCGCCCGCGATGACAGTCAGTGAACTTGGAGAGGTGTTGATGGTGAAATCTGGAGGTGGAGCCAGTACCGTAACATCAACAAAGATTGAATGAGAGATGAAGCCGCTGGCTCCTGATACTATGACGGTGAAGCCGGCAGGAGTGTAAAGCGGGAAGCCCGCGTTCAGTGTCAGGATCGACATTGCCATGCCGTTCGGGGTCAGCGTGACCAAGCTTGGCATTGTTGTCGCACTCAAACCTCCCGGTCCAATGACGAAGGTGGTTAGCGTCACGTTGCCGTTGAAGCCGTTGAGGCTGGCGAGGCTAATCGTGGCATTTGTAGATGCTCCTGCTTGAAGGGAAACTGATGACGTTGAAACTGTAAGGCTAAAGTCTGCAGGCGGAGGTGTCGGCACTATAACTGTAACTACGGCCGAGCGAGTCGCGGTACCGTTCGACCCTGTGATGGTCACACTATAGATTCCCGGTTGAGTAGAGTTGAACGTATTGATTGTGAGCATCGATGTTACTGATTCGTTCGAGGAACTGGGTTTAGGCTGGGAGAAGGCCCGTTTACGGTATTCGGAGACACCGTTGCAGTCAGGGAGATCGTGCCAGAGAGCCCATTGAAGCTCGAAACCATGATCGTCGAATTGCTTGATGAGCCGGCGTTGATGGTAAGAGCGTTGGGGTTTGCGGTGACTGAAAAGTCCGGTGCCGTGCTAAGTGCCTCCACTGCATCTCCTATTGACATCCAACCGTCCACCACCGGGTCGTCAAAGGTCGCAGGGAAGTCGGTGACCGTAGAGTTATTGGTCTGAAATTCGACGGCATCAAGTCCGGTCGTCGTTATTATAGTAAATCCCGGCCCGGCGGTTGGGAAGGCAGCGCTATTTCCATGCGATACAGCCGCGAATATCATGTCGTTCGGATTGCTTGTCGAGACTTGGACAGAGGTGCTACCACTATATCCATTTGCGGTACCTGGCAGAGCACTATTTGGGTCAAATGGGATGTTGAAATTAGCTCCGCTGATGCCAAAGACCATCAAGGCATTGTAATTTGTACCACAGCCAATTATGGACTCGGTAATAATGTCAGACGACACGGGGTTGATGCTTCTTGCCCAGAACTCCTGTAGTTCCGAACCACCCGTCTGGTCGAAGACAATCGCTGACCTAGGAAGCCAGCTGAGACCAGCCGCGTCTGAAACATTGAAACTGCAGGCCGTTAGATCGTTGAGCGCCTCGATGCCGAAAGCTATGATAATATCGTTTCCGTGACTCGTAGTAAGCGTCGCTGAGCAAGAGCTTGTGTAATTCTGACACCCATTCCACGAGGAGCCGTCAGGAAGTAAAGAGTCTTGTCCAATTATCCCTGATGCTGGTTTGATGCCCGATGGGATTAGTCCCATCGCGAGGATCATGAGGATAATTACTGGGATAGCTGAATGTTTCCGACGGAATCCGGACATCCCACAGGCTGGTGTTCGGTTCATAAATTTCGCGATCCTGAGCTTTAGTCGCTCACGATAAAGAGTTATCGGTTCGCCGGAATCTCTTCACATTCCCGGGTTCTCGGATGTGTAATGGAATAGAATGGCCGATTACGATGAAATATCGAGATGACGGAGTCCGGATGAAGAGTTCTTGTGTGACGCCTCGATTCTAGACCGTGAACCTAGAATCCATAGGTCAAATTTTGGATCTTGTTGGAGCTCTGCAATTTCCAGACGTGGAAATCTAGTAGTTAGTCCATCGAACAACTTTCGCCCGTGAACCTCTATGACGCACGGTGGTAGCATGTCGATGTTCAGTAGTTCACTCTCGCACCCTTCGCAGTCCATCTTCATAAAGTCGAAATCGAACTGTTCCAAGAATCTTGGGTGGAATTGCCCTTGAACTATTGATGTGTTCCAACCGTGGTCGCGGCTATTCTTTTCCAACAAACGTGCTCGGTCCGGTTCCGGTTCTACACAGATGATCTTCTCCGCGCCGTGAAGGAAATAGAAGAGTGCAGTCTCGCCACATCCTGCACCCACATCAAGGACGGTTCGTAAGTTTCGTGGGATGAATTCGGCGTAGTGTCGCTCCCAGTAGACCCATTCGCTGAAAACAGCAGTCCAAGCAGATAGAGTTAGTTCCAGTTCCACCTTGCCCTCTATCCTAACTTTGACTGTGGAATCGGTGTACCCTGTCACTGACCAGTTTCGGTAATGGATGAACCTTGAAAGAAATTCAATCGGTGGGTGGGCAAGGTTTCCAACGTAGAATGTTGGCACTCCCAATCTGCCTATCTTCACTCTTGTGGGCAGTATCATTAGAGGGATGTTCCGTTCTTAGAAGGGTCTGAGGAGCCTTAAACTGTGTTGGGGAATAACATTTGCCATCCGAAAACAGATGATTAGACATTAGTAAGTCACCATTCTCCAAGTGATATCCGAAACATAGTTCAACCTTCCACTCTTCTAAGTCGAAGCGGACCCGAGACGGCCGTCGAAAGTGTTAATGGTCATCATCGTATGAGCATTTCGCAGATAAGACACTTTGCGGTGATATTTGGCTACCTGTGGCAGGCCATACTGCTTGGACTTGCTGACGTTCATGGTATGTCGCGTACCATCAAGTTCCTAAATTAGACTAAAAGGGGAAATATTCTCGCCTGACGCAAGTCCAGATCAGCTGCCAACCCGGGAGAAACCCTGAAAGTCCTGTTCCTAATGTAATGTAGCGATCCACTTTGATTCCGAGTATACGAAAGTGGTTGAAACCTAGGTATCGGTACAATTGGGTGCGAGGATGGGTCGAAGTCGACGGTTTCAAGTGGTATGTTCGAGGCACCAACTTCAGCATGCATCATGAGGACTGGCTAAGGAAGGAGGTTGAGTTTTCGGGAGACCTGTTCGTTGATGTGGGTGCGCACGTGGGAACTTGGGCTATAAGGGCGAGCAGGACTTTCAGGAGAGTAGTGGCGTTCGAAGCGGAGTCGAGATGGACCGCCATGCTGAAAAAGAACGTTGAAACCAACTCCGTGCGCAACATCGAAGTCTCGAACATTGCTATCTCGTCGTCGGACTCTCCGGGCAAGACTCGAACCCTTGACAGCTACGGCCTGGATCCCACGCTTATCAAGATCGACACGGAAGGCGCGGAGTTAGAGGTATTGAAGGGAGCCGCTCAAACGTTAAAACGGTCTCATCCAAGGCTTGTCGTTGAAACCCACACCGATGAGCTTGCTCGTTCCGCGAAAGAGATTCTCAAGGACAACAGCTACAACGTGAGAGAGATAGCGAGAGTGAATCGTTGGGGGTATCCCCAGCGATTCCTATTGTGTGACTGATCAGAATGCAACCCTCTGTTTGATATTCGTCTGCTCGCTTTGGCAAAGGACGCGGGTAACTGTCTGCTTTCTGGCATATCCAAGCTCCGCATTGGCCGTCATGATGAAACCTCCCCAGCCAGTCTTTTGACGGATTTGGTTGGTAGACGAGCTTGCACGCCCGCGCATTATGACTATATCAGAATAGGGATCCTGCTGACCGCCTAAGCATTCTATCAGAGAACCAATTCAGCAGTTTTTCCTATTTGCCCAGGGCAGCCATTTCCCCTAGCAGAGTGCCCGCGAAGAGTTGGGGCAAGAGAGTTTGCCAGAGAACCAAGAGCCAGAGAACTCCAAGAGTTCCATAGTAAAGAGCATTGTGTTGGTGTGTGAGGAGTTGACCCAAACGTCTCGGGTTGGGGACTGGGATTCCGAAAGGCAACTTGGCTACCGGGGCAATGACAAGGAATATCCAAGAGAAGACTCCGAGTATCGTGATCCAGAGAATACTAACATTCCATGGTGCACGCAACAGGTGGAAGCTACTGATTCCAATGTAGACCAATGCACCCACAGGTCCAACCAGGAAGCTGATCCAGATGAACACACCGTCGACAAGACCGATGATGTAGACCCATCTCTTGCCGTCAAAGCCTGCGAGGTGCATCAATGGAATATTGATGGCGTGCCAAATGAAGCCGTACGGCATTCCCCAGAATGCATCTTTTACTTCGAATGATATTGGTGGCCGAAAATAGTCTTTGAAATGAAGCCGGCGCGAACAAGGTACGAACGCGTCTCTAACGTCTTTCTGTATGGGCCGCGTCCGTACATAGCCCACTCGTAAAAGACACAGCGTGATGATGCCGGGAATCAGGACGAATTGACTAATCATGAAGCCTTATCCTACATACTGATCAGAGTGAAACCTTCATAGTCGAATGTATATGGATAGAGACCGGGCAGTAATTTAACTCGTTTCTTAGGATTCGAAACAGCGCAATGTTGTGGAGGATCGGTCTGAATAACAGCCAAGAGTTAGGCTAGGACGCCTTAGGAGTAATCTTAACCTAGGGTCCAATCAGACGGTTGAAGCCGGTCTCGTACTGTACTTGAAGATCCTCGTTGTTCATCCTCGAATGAGCATCATGGGCGGTGGTGAGCGGGTGGTTATTCATAGTATTCTCGCCGCATCCAAGGCAGGGCACGATGTATCTTTGTTATCAGAGGAGTTTGACAAAAGAGCTTTCGAGGACTTCTTCGGGTGTTTTGGTCTTTTCAAGAAGGTGACGCTCGTTCCGTTTCCTCGGTTCATGCCGAACCTGGGTCGACGCTTCCTCCTTTACGAC
>WNGN01006570.1_pt1 | contig 11123 bp, 9 predicted proteins | sample 5400561 | NCBI WGS metagenome assembly WNGN01 (sample SAMN13153379, study PRJNA577476) | soil metagenome | isolation source: 115 cm soil or saprolite under Garry oak tree replicate 2 | place: USA:California | collected 2016-06-15 | reverse complement strand
TGGCCAGCCAACACCGTGTAAGTGAGGCATTGCCCAAGAACGAAGTTCCCCTGGCGGTCATAGGAATCGTGCCTTGCAAAGTCACGGCCGAAAACGGGCCGGTCGTTGCAGGGGATCTTCTCGTGACCTCTTCCACTCCAGGGCATGCCATGAAGGGAACCGACCGTTCCCGCATGCTTGGTGCTGTGGTGGGAAAAGCGCTTGAACCATTGCGTGAAGGCGCCGGTGTGATCCAGGTTCTTGTGACGCTGCAATGATCTTTGGCCCTGTGTCCCACGCTCTACAACTTCGGTCGGCTGTGGGACACAAAAGTCTTGAAGTCGCGTTAATCGCTGAGCAGGGGTCGGGGTCCGCCCAAAGACAAAGACTGCACTTCGGAAATCTCATTTCAGTCCTGGTGGCGCCGTTGGGGGGCGTTACCATTCACGCCCGAAGTGGAAAGCCGGCTGCGCCGATTAAATGCGTGGTGTTACGAAGTGCGCGACGCTGAAGGCTGAATGGACTTGCAGACTGCGACCTGGTTGGCTGCGTTGATGCATTCCGCTTGACAGATCCCTCGGAATCCGATATATCGGAGTCCGACTATGAAACCGGATGTCGGCCAATTCCTCCCTTTGTCTCCGGCGTCATTGCATGTTTTGCTTGCGCTTGCCGGTGAGGACCTGCATGGCTACGGAATCATGCAGGAGGTTGCTCGTCAGTCAGGGGGGCAATACAAACTTGGGCCGGGTACGCTTTACGACAACCTGAAAAAACTGATGGTTCAAGGCTTGGTTGAAGAAACCACGCACCGCTCTTCGGTGGACGACCCCAGGCGGCGCTACTATCGGCTGAAAGCTTTGGGGCGCGGCGTGCTCTCGGCGGAAGTCGCGCGACTGCAAGGCGTGCTCCGCGAAGCCAGGACGCATTTGCGCGAGCTCAAGACGTTGACCGCTTCGCGGTCACATAGAGAAGGGAGAGCCTGATGCCTCGTTCTCTCCCGCGTTTTCTCTACCGATGTCTGCTTCGCCTGCACCCGCCTTCCTTCCAACGGCAATTCGCCCAGCAGATGCTATGGATATTCGATGAAGCCGCGGCAAGGGAGGGAGTGGTCCGGCTAATCGCCGACGGCCTCGCGTCGCTCGCACGACAGTGGCTGGTCCGCTGGGCATTGCAGAAATTCCTGCTCGGCGAAATTGCTCTATCGCGCTCGCCGGGTTTGATACCGGGGTTGTTCGCTTGGGAGCACATCGCCGTTCCGGAGGCGCCCTTGCCCGTGTCGAGAATCATGCAAGGAAGCCTGATCTCGCTTCTGTTTTTCGCAGCCGTTTCTGTCGCCGCTTCCCACGCGGGGAACACCACGACGCTACGGCGCTTTTCCGTCGCCACGGGAAATTCAGCACATAGACAGGCGTTCGCCACCTCTCGTTCGCAGAGCTTTGGTTCGGACCTCGGCGTCCGGGCAGGAGAAAACTTGGGGGCGAGCGGCGCTACGGATAACAGCGGGGAAGAACAAAGCGGCGGTCAGAACGGTTCGGCGGCCCAACCGCAAATTCCGGATACTCCGCCAGCCCGGCAGTTCTCAGCCTGGCTCGATGCCTTCAACAGCGGTGACCGTGCCAGCCTCCTTCGCTTCCTTGAGAAGAACTATCCGTCGCGTGCGGCAAATATTGATCAGGAACTGAACTTCCGCGAGATGACGGGCGGCTTCGAACTCAGGAAGCCGGAAGAGTCCTCCTCGACCCGCTTCTCGGGCATCGTTCAGGAGCGCGATTCCGATCAATTCGCCCGGTTCGTTATCGAGGTAGAGCCGGACGAGCCGCACCGCATCACCCGGCTGGATCTGCAACTCATTGCGCGGCCGCCCGATTTCCCGATGCCGCGCATGAACGAAGGCGCGGCCCTGGCGGCCCTTCGCGCCGAGCTCGAAAAACGTGTCGCTGCGGACCGCTTTGCGGGCGCCGTCCTAGTGGCCAGGAAGGACAAACCCTTGTTCTCAGGAGCGTATGGACTGGCGGATCGTGAGAAAAAGATTCCCAACAAACTTACCACCCGCTTTCGAATCGGCTCGATGAACAAAATGTTCACTGCCGTGGCCGTGCTGCAGCTCGCGCAAGCCGGTAAGATCAAGCTGACCGACCCAATCGGAAAATACCTCACGGACTATCCGAACAAGGATCTCGCTTCCAAGGTAACGATCCATCACCTTCTGACGCACACCGGCGGCACCGGCGATTTCTTCGGACCCGAGTTCGATGCGCATCGTTTGGAACTCCGCACCTTGCAGGACTACGTCAAACTCTACGGGAAGCGCGGATTGGCCTTTGAGCCGGGCAGCCGCTGGGAATACAGCAACTATGGCTTTTTGTTGCTGGGCGTCGTGATCGAAAGAGTGACAGGGAAGAATTACTATGAATACGTGCAAGATTACGTCTATAAGCCGGCCGGGATGATTTCCACTGGCTCGCTATCGGAAGACGAAGTCGTGCCAGAGCGCTCGATTGGCTATACGAAATTCGGCGGCGGCAAAACCTGGCGTCCCAACACGGACACACTGCCGTATCGCGGAACTTCCGCGGGAGGAGGCTATTCGACGGTCGAGGATCTTCTGCGATTCGCCAACGCGCTGGAAAATCATACGCTGTTGGATGCCCACTACTCGGAGTTGCTCACCAGCGGCAAAGTGGACACTCCAAACGGCGCCAAGTACGCCTATGGTTTCATGGATCGAAACGTTCACGGCGTCCGCAGCTTCGGCCACGGTGGCGGCGCGCCGGGGATGAATGGCGACTTGGAGATATACCCCGAGTCCGGCTACGTCATCGCCGTGCTGGCGAACATGGATCCTCCCGCCGCCCAACGCATCGCCGACTTCATCGCCAACCGCCTTCCCGAAAAATAAGCGCCCAATTTTTCCGGCGGAACCCTTCTCCTTTTATAGAAAAATGAATTTGTCAAGAAAAATTCATTTTTCTATGATTTATTCCCGCACCGCTCGCAAACCCTTTATTTTCAATCCATCGTCGGCCCGCCGACACCGCAAAACCAACTAAAGCCACTTCCCCGAGGGCAACACACACCTGCCTCAATTTGCAGCATGTGTCTTTCATTTCGTTCCTTCTTCCAATCTTGCGATGTCCCAACGTCCCAAGCTTTCAAATCGATCGCTTGTGGACTCTAGCTTCCGGCTTCGGGTTATGTTATCCTCGCTGTTTCGAGAACGACCCGGCCAGCGCCGCCAGGTCCTCGCGGCGCGAACGTTCTCCCCCTCCCGCTTCTGCTGCGCTTTTGCGGGCGGACGCATTTGTTCGGGAAGACCCGGCCGGCAACGAGAGGACGACGCCTCATGTCTGGCATCCGGGCAACCTCCGAAGCAGCAAAAGAAGCTGTCGAGATCAAGCTCGCCCATTCGCCGGATTCCGACGATGCCTTCATGTTCTACGCCCTGGCGACGCACAAGCTCGCGACGCCGGGGATGAAGTTCACCCACATCCTCTCCGACATCCAATCGCTCAACGAAACCGCGCTGGAGGAAACCTACGACGTCACGGCGATCAGCTTCGCCGCGTATCCGTCGCTGCGCGACAAGTACATCCTGCTCGATTGCGGCGCCAGCTTCGGCGAGGGCTACGGCCCGATGGTCGTTGCGCCCCATCCGGTAAAGTCCGCGGAAATTGCCGGAAAGCGCATCGCCGTTCCGGGTCTAAAAACCACTGCGTACCTCACGCTGAAACTCCTCGAGCCGAATTTCGAGCCGGTTGTTACCGCCTTCGACAAAATCCTGGATGCTGTTCGCGACGGCGTCGTGGACGCGGGCCTGCTCATCCATGAAGGTCAGCTACTCTTCTCGCAGCTCGGCCTGCATCGAGTCATCGATCTCGGCGTCTGGTGGCAGGAGCAGACGGGTCTGCCTTTACCGCTCGGCGGCAATGCCGTGCGCCGCGCGCTCGGCCCGGAGCTCAGCCGGCAGATCGCGCGAACCATTCGCCACAGTGTGGAATACGCGCTCGAACACCGCGAAGAAGCAATGAACTACGCCTTGCAGTTTGCGCGCGACATGGACGCCGACCTCGCCGACAAATTCGTGGGCATGTACGTCAACAAATGGACTCTTGGCTACGGTGAAGTCGGACGCAGAGCCGTTTGCGAATTGATTGAACGCGGTACACGAGCCGGCCTGCTTCCAGGGCCACCCACGGTCGAGTTCCTCAGCGAAGAATAACCATCGGCGCGCGTTAGCTGATTTGGCCCGTCAATCCCCGGGGCTCCTTGACGCACTTTCCTGAATCACTTAGAGTCGCTTGTTTCCCATGACTGCCCGAGTCACCGCCTATGCGTGCGCACTCTGCCTGTTTTGTGGCGGCGTTGCGCTTGCCGTTTACGTCCGAGCTACCGAACATCGCCAAGAAGCGTTCCGACCGAATGCATGGCCGGAACAAGCAGTGCGAGGGACCCACGCCATGGTAGCTACGGACGAGCCGCTCGGGTCAGCGGCGGGAGTCGAGATCCTGAAGCAGGGCGGGAACGCAGTGGATGCGGCCGTGGCCGTGGCGTTCGCGCTGGCGGTGGTTGAGCCCGCCGCCGGGAACATCGGAGGGGGCGGGTTCATGCTTGTGCGGCTCGCGGATGGCCGCACGAATTTCTTCGACTACCGCGAGGTCGCGCCGGCCAAGGCATCTCGCGAAATGTATATCCGCCCGGACGGCACGCTCGACCCGGAAGCCTCGACCATCGGCTATCGCTCCGTGGGAGTGCCGGGAACAGTCGCAGGGCTCGAACTGGCGCTCAAGACTTACGGCACGATGAAGCTTCGCGACGTGATGGCTCCGGCGATCCGGCTCGCAGAAGATGGCATTCCCGTGAGCGAGAAGCTGGCGCGCGAGCTTGAAAGAGAGCGGCCAAAGCTGGAGCGCTTTACGGAGAGCAAGCGGATTTTTCTGAACAGCGGGCGGATGTACAAGCCGGGGGACATTTTCCGCCAACCGGAGCTGGCGGCAACGCTAAAGCGGATAGCAAAAAAGGGCGCCAAGGAATTCTATCGCGGCAAGACGGCGCGAATGCTTGCAGAGGACATGGCGCGGCAGGGCGGGCTCATCGCGCGCCAGGATTTGGCGAACTACAAGCCGAAAATTCGAGAAGTCCTGCGGGCCTCGTACGAAGTCGAGGGACACGGTTGGGAAATCATTTCGCCGCCGCCGCCGAGTTCGGGCGGCGTGGCGATGATCGAAGCGCTGAACATGCTGCAAGGTGTGCCGCTGAAAGGATGGGATGACGCCGAATCGCTGCACGTGGTGGCGGAGGTGATGCGCCGGGTTTTTGCGGATCGCGCGGCCTACCTGGCCGATCCGGATTTTACGCGGATACCGGTGGCGGGGCTTACGGACCCGTGCTACGCGAAGGAGCTTGCGGCAACGATCCAGGCGCGGCATGCCACTTCGAGTCAAGTTGTGCGGGCGGGCAATCCGCACACCTGCGGCACCCCCGGTGGAGGGGGCACGGGCGAAGCGCAGACACTTGTGAGCCCGACAGAAGGACCGGACACGACGCATTTCTCCGTGGTCGATGCTGCGGGAAACGCGGTGGCGAGCACGTACACGCTGAACAATAGCTACGGCTCGCACGTGACAACTACGGCGGGTTTTCTGCTCAATGATGAAATGGACGATTTCACTACGCAGCCGGGCGCGTCGAACGCGCTCTTCGGATTGATTCAATCGGAGGCCAACACCATTGCGCCGGGCAAGCGCCCACTGAGCTCGATGACACCAACGATTTTGTTGCGCGACGGGAAGTTGAGCTTCGTCACCGGCTCGCCGGGCGGGCCGACAATCATTTCGGTGACGCTGCTGAGCGTATTGAACTGGATGCGGCTGGGAATGAGCGCGCAAGCGGCAATCAACGCGCCGCGCTTCCATCATCAGTGGATTCCGGATGAGATTCGGATGGAAAAGGAGTTTCCCGAGAGTCTGGAACAAGCGCTGCGCGCAATGGGCCACGCGACGAAACGCAAAGACCACATCGGTTTGGTGAATGCAATTGGGATCGATCCGCAGACCGGCGAACGGCTGGGCGCGGCCGATCCGCGCGACGCGGGCTCGGCGCAAGGATACTGACGATCATGGAGAGGCTCCTTTCCACTTACCTTTTCGTCTCGGACCGGCTGACACCGGAGCTGCTCGGGCAAATGGCCGACGCGGGTTTTCAAGGGATCGAGCTGTTCTGCTCGCGCAGTCACTTCGACTACCACTCCCGGGAAGGAATTCTGGAGCTGGCGCGAGCCTTGAGCGACCGCCATCTCACGCTCGCATCGTTGCATGCGCCGACGAGCCGCGACCTGGGACCGACGCGCGAGGGTGGTTCGCCGCTTTCGCTCTGCGAGGTCGAGCGCGTGCGGCGGGTGGAAGCCATGGACGAATTCAAGCGGGCGATCGACGTCGCCGAAGAGCTGTCGTTTCCACGAATGGTGATGCACATGGGCGGCGCGCGGGAGACAGATGACCCGCGGAAGCGGGACGCGGCGTTCAGCTCGCTCGAGCATTTGGTCCTGCACGCGAAGCACGCGGGTGTGACCATCGCTCTGGAAAACACGACGAGCGAATTGGGCGAGCCGGCCTATTTGCGCGCGTTTGTGGAAGAGACGCGGCTGGCCGGCGTGCGGTTCTGCTTTGACATGGGGCACGCCAATTTGATGGAAGGCGCACCGGAGGAACGCATCGAGAAGGCATTCGAGCCGATGCGCGACCTCGTCGCGACGGTGCACGTGCACGACAATCACGGCGAGAAGGACGAGCACCTGTTGCCGTACGATGGCACGATCGACTGGGCCAGGGCGGTGAAGCTTCTGAGGAAAGCAGGCGACGAAAATCTGCCGCTGGTGCTGGAGTTGAAAGAAAAGACCGGCCCCGATACGCCGGGCGTTGCCGAACAACTTGAGACGGCTTCCAAAGCGATGGACCGGCTGGAGAAGGACTGGCGGAAAGACGGATGAGCGCGATTACGCGGAACGCGGCGGGCGTCATTACGATTGAGCAAGCCGGGGAGCACGACGCGCAGCAAGTGACGCTGCGGGGCTGGCTGTACAACGTGCGAGAGTCGGGCAAGCTGCTTTTCCCGATTTTTCGCGACGGCACGGGAATCATCCAGGGCGTCTGCTCGCAGAAAGAGTATCCCCAAGCGTTTGAAGCTCTGCGTGGACTGACGCAGGAATCGAGCGTCATCGTCACGGGAATAATTCGCGCGGAGAAGCGCGCGCCGGGGGGATACGAGATCGGCGTCACGCAGGTTGAAGTCGTACAAAAGGTGCCGCAGAACGATCCCTATCCGATCCAACTGAAAGAGCACGGCGTGGATTTTCTGCTGGACCGGAGACATTTGTGGATCCGCTCGCCGCGCCAGGCGGCGATCCTGCGGATTCGTGCGGAAGCGATCCGCGCGGCGCGCGAGTACATGGACGGCCAGGGCTACACGCTGACGGATGCGCCGGTTTTCACCCCGGCCGCGTGTGAAGGCACCACGACACTCTTCGAAGTGAATTACATCGACGACCAGAAGGCTTACCTGACGCAGAGCGGGCAACTGTACGTGGAAGCGACGGCGATGGCGCTCGGGAAGGTGTACACCTTTGGGCCGACATTTCGCGCGGAAAAATCGAAGACGCGGCGGCACCTGACCGAATTCTGGATGCTCGAGCCGGAAGCGGCGTATGCGGACCTTGGCGACATGATGGCGCTCGGCGAAGGCCTCGTGAGCCACGTCGTGCAGTCGGTATTAAAAAACCGAGAGCGCGAACTGGAGACTCTGAAGCGCGACACGGCAAGTCCGTTTCCGCGGATCAGCTACGAAGAGGCGATTCGCATCCTGAACAAGCATGGGAACTCCGCAAAGATGGGCGACGACTTTGGGGGAGATGAAGAGACGCTTCTTTCGAGCGAGTACGACCGCCCGCTGATGGTGCACCGCTACCCGGCCGCGATCAAAGCGTTTTACATGCAGCCGGACCCGCAGCGGCCCGATCTGGCGCTCGGATTCGACATGCTGGCGCCGGAGGGATACGGGGAAATCATCGGCGGGGGCCAGCGCGTCCACGACTACGACTTGCTGGTGAAACGCCTGCGGGAAAACAACCTGCCCGAGGAAGCGTTCCAGTGGTATCTGGACCTGCGGCGTTACGGCAGCGTGCCGCATGCCGGGTTTGGCCTGGGCCTGGAGCGGACGGTTGCCTGGATTTGCGGAACCGAGCACATCCGCGAGGTGATTCCCTTCCCGCGGACGATTTATCGCGTGTACCCTTAAACTTCTCCATCGAACAAGACAATGCCGCAGAAAATCCGCATCATCGGAGTGCCGATGGACCTGGGCGCGAGCCGCCGCGGAGTGGACATGGGCCCTTCGGCGCTACGCGTGGCGGGATTGCAGGCGCGCATCAAAACGCTGGGGCATCAGGTGGAGGACATCGGCAACATTCCCGTCAAGCAGGCCGAAGAGCAGCACTACGGCGAGAAGCGCGCGAAGTATCTGGCGGAGATCTCCGATACGTGCAAAGAACTCGCGGCGACGGTGCAGAAATCGCTCGAAGAAGGATTCACGCCGCTGGTGCTTGGCGGAGACCATTCGATTGCCGTCGGAACGATGTCGGGCGTCGCCGCGCATTATCGCAAGGACAAAAAGCAGGTGGGGTACGTCTGGCTGGACGCGCACGGCGACATGAATACACCGGAGACTTCGCCATCCGGCAACGTGCACGGGATGCCGCTGGCCTCGGTGATGGGCTATGGGCCGCCGGAACTGGTGGAATTGCTGGGATTCAAGCCCAAGGTTGAGCCGCAGAATCTGGTCATCGTGGGAGTCCGCGATCTGGACTTGCAGGAAAAGAAGCTGGTGAAGAAATCCGGCGTGCACGTCTTCACGATGCGGGATATCGATGAGCGCGGAATGCGCGAGGTGATGAGTGAGACGCTGAAGTTTGCGACGGACGATACCGGCGGGATCGCTGTGAGCCTGGACATGGACTTTGTGGACCCCATGGACGCGCCAGGCGTGGGCACGCCGGTTCGGGGCGGCGTGACCTACCGGGAAGCGCACCTGGCGATGGAGATGATCGCGGACAGCGAAGCGATGGCGTCGCTCGAGGTGGTGGAGATCAATCCCGTGATTGACGAGCACAACCGGACGGCGCTTCTGGGAGTAGAGTTGGCGCTGTCGGCACTGGGAAAGAAAATTCTTTAGTGAATTGCCAGTTTGCCGCGGTCAGTTCTCAGGAGACAACCGGGGAACACGCAATCGCAACAACGAATCTCTTTTGACTTATAACTGATAACGGAAAACTGACTGGCGGCGAGCGAGATCTATCCGTGACCCAGGAAAAGAAGAGACTGCGAGTGGGAGTGCTATTTGGAGGGCGGTCGGGCGAGCATGAGGTTTCGCTCGCGTCGGCGGCCTCGGTGCTTCGCGGGCTGGACCCCGATAAATACGAGGCCGTGCCCATCGGGATTACCAAAGAGGGCCACTGGCTGGTCGGCGCGGGCGCGCAGAAGATGCTGCCGGAGGTGCTGCGCGGCGGGAAGCGCGTGATGATGACGGCAGATCCGACCGACGCGGCGCTGGTCCCGCTCGACCCCGCAGAGCGGGGAGGCGGGCAGCGCTTGGACGTGGTTTTTCCCGTCATGCACGGAACGTACGGCGAGGACGGCACCATCCAGGGATTGCTCGAACTGGCGGGCGTGCCGTTTGTCGGCGCAGGCGTCCTCGGGTCCGCCATCGCCATGGATAAGGACGTCGCCAAACGGCTCCTGCAAGTGGCAAAGATACCCGTCGTGCCTTGGATTGCGGTGCAGCGCGCCGATTGGGAGAAAGACCCTGTGGCTGTTCAGCGCGCGATTGAGAAGAAATTCCGTTATCCCGTGTTCGTGAAGCCCGCGACACTCGGCTCTTCGGTCGGAATGAGCAAAGTGCATTCGCGGGCAGAGCTGAAGCCGGCGCTGGACCTGGCGGCGGAATTCGCAATGAAGATTCTGATCGAGCGCGCCATTGTAGGGCGCGAGATTGAAGTCTCCGTGCTCGGCAACGCCGAACCGCGCGCGTCCGTGCCCGGCGAGATTGTGCCGCACCGAGAGTTTTACGACTATGCGGCGAAATATCTCGAAGAGGGCACGGAGCTATTGATTCCCGCGAAGCTGAGCAAGGGCCAGGTGAAGAGATTCCAGGAACTTGCCGTGAAAGCGTTCCGGGCGCTCGAGCTGTACGGGATGGCGCGCGTCGATTTCTTCCTCGAAAAGCGCGGTGGCAAGATTCTTCTCAACGAAGTGAACACCATCCCCGGCTTCACCTCGATCAGCATGTATCCGAAGCTGTGGGAGGCGAGCGGCATCGCGTTCCGCGAGCTGATCGACCGGCTGATCGAGCTGGCGCTCGAACAACATCGCGAAAAGGCGCGCACGAAATACGCCATCGAGCTGCCCGAAGGCGCCGGCGGCGCTCTCGAAGCGTGATTCTATCCGCCTGAAGCAGGCGGGCTTCCTTTCACCCACGCGCCATTTACTCCCCGACACCCCTTCTGCTAGGGTTTGTGTGCCGCACAGCAGCGGGAATTTGAAACTGTTGCCGCGGCTGGTCTCACGGTCACAGGCGCAAGGCCCTGCCATGTCACTTCTCGAATCTCCGAGCGACGCGCAGTCGCAACACCGGCGACTGCTGCTCTGGGTCGGCCTGACCGCACTCGTGCTCCTCAGCATTGTGCTCTGGCTCGCGTTCCGTTTCTATCCGGAGAAGCAAGCTGCGGAGAGGTTCTTCGACGCGCTGGTGGCAGGCGACACGGCTCGCGCATACCAACTCTGGAAGCCTGGGACGAGCTACAAGATGGCAGATTTTCTGGCTGATTGGGGGCCCGACGGGTATTACGGCCCCGTGAAGAGCTATCACATCAAGAGCGCCGGTTATCCACGCGGCGGCAAGAACCCGAGCGGAGTGCTGGTAACGGTCGAGATTAGCCCGTTCTCGCCGTTTCCACCGCCAGAGGACGTGGAGAAGAGCCGAAAGACAAAAGTTGTAACCATCTGGGTGGAAACAAAGGACAAGTCGTTCAGTTTTCCGCCATAAATCTGCTTGCGCGCCTCTGCCGCGAAAATTACGGGAAGACTCAGACCTTG
>WNGN01003153.1_pt1 | contig 11126 bp, 11 predicted proteins | sample 5400561 | NCBI WGS metagenome assembly WNGN01 (sample SAMN13153379, study PRJNA577476) | soil metagenome | isolation source: 115 cm soil or saprolite under Garry oak tree replicate 2 | place: USA:California | collected 2016-06-15 | reverse complement strand
TCATGTACCAGCCGTACTTGTCGGCCGGAGCGGCGGTGAAGTGCGCGCGCCCGTGCGCGCTCAGGTGCATCGAGGCTGGGTAGTCGTGGGTGAAGCTGCACAGGTAGTCACCGCGCCCGGCGTTGGCGGTGCAGCCGACCAGCCGCAGGTTGATCGCGGTGCGGCGCATCTCCAGCAGATTGGCGCGGGCGACCGGGGTGGTCACGTGCCCCAGCGCGACCAGGTCGTTCTGGTTGTAGGCCACCGTCAGGTAGCGCATCGCCGCCTGCGGCGTCGTGAAGTACGGGCGAGGCGGCGCGGTGGGCGTCCTGGGCGTCGGTTTCGGCGCCGGACGAGGGCTGGCGGGTGTCAGCGTGGGCGGCGGTGTGGTGGCGACGGGCGTCGCGGCAGCTGGAACAGGCGCCGCGGACGGGTGGGCGACGGTGGTGCGGGCGGTGCAGCCGGTGACGGCGACGGCGGCGGCGAATGCCAGCGTGGTGATGATACGGACTGGTCGCATAGCGACCTCCCCCAAGAACAGGATCCCTGATGAGATCCAGAGCCTCAGTGTGGCTTGGGTTGGTCACGGCAGGGCGACGGCCGAGCGTCGCGGGCAGCGCGAAACGGACTCGGCCCTGTCCCGATCGTGGATCGGAACGAACACGCGGAACCGCGCCTCAGCGCTGCTAGCGGCGGCGGACGATCACCAGGAGATGCTCGTCGACCCAGGAAACCTCGGGGCCGGGCAGGCGGGCGAGGAAGGTGGCGATGGCCGAGGGCAGCTCGTCCGGTGCGTAGAGCGAGAAGGTCGAGTAGTGGCGTCCCTGGGCCTGCGCCACGAGCCGCTCAGGTGTGCTCGAGCGCGGATGGCGGAAGGTGCGGGTGCTGGCGAGCACGAGCCCGCTGGTCTTGCGGACGGCCGCGCGCAGCGCCCGCTCGCGGTGCAGGCGCTGCTCGTGCTCGACGAAGCCAGGGAAGTAGCGGCCCCAGATCGTCCGCGCGTTCTGCTCCGGAGTCCTGGTGTAGATGAACAGCTGGCCGTCGGGCCGCAGCACGCGGGCGGCGTCCGCCAGGAAGCGGCGCAGGTCGAAGTGGTGCACCGAATTGAACGAGGTCACCAGGTCGAGGCTTCCGCCCCGGATCGGCAGCACCTCCGCGGCCGAGAGGACTGGCGCCACCCGAGAGGGGCTGTGATTGCCGGACGCGAGCTCGGCGAGCATGGCGGCCGAGATGTCGCTGGCGATCATGAGCGAGCCCTCGGGCAGCAGGGCACCCAGCAGCTTCGAGTAGCGTCCCGTCCCGCAGCCGACGTCCACGGCGGTGACCGGCCGCTCGGGCAGGAGCTGGCGGAGCCACCGCACCGGCGCCTCGTCGGTGGTGCGCAGCGACTCGTAGACCGAGGCAACCTGCCTGAAGTGGTCGTTGGTGGTCACGGCCAGGCACCTCCTGCGGCGGCTCGTGGGCTCACTCCGTTTGCTCGAGCACTATCATGCGCCCGCCTCGCGTTGTCCACGCAACGTTCATTTCGAAGCCGGCCCATGGTCGGCGTGGGCAGCGCTCCCCGGGGCAGCGGCGCGCTGACTTCCTTGCCGGGCAAGTAGACTCGGATTGCGCTCGGGTTCGATCCGCGAGGGGTGGGGTGTGACCGTAGGGGAGCAGTCCCCGGCCGATGGTTCGGTGGAGCGACCTGGCACCGACTGGATGTGGTGGCCGTCGTGGACAACGAGCCGGCGGCGATCCAGGCCATCGCCACGGCCGACCAGACCCACGAGATCCTGTTCCTCCACGCCGACACCATCTTCGAGTCCCAGCGGGTGGTGACGCCTCGCACCGTCCGGGGCACCACCTACGGCCTGGCCGAGCTGGTCTCCGAGCAGGAGCTGCGGCAGCGGGTGCAGTTCGTCTGGCACGGCGTGAACGACGAGGCCAATCTCCGGCAGTTCCTGGCCTCGGGCGTCCATTGGGCGGAGTGCGACGTCCGCCGGGATCCCCTGGACCGCCTGGTGCTCCGGCACGACTCCTTCGAGGAGACCCCCTGGCATCGCGCGGAGCACCCGTTCCGGCTGGAAGTCTGCCTGGCTGCCCTCCGCAAGCAGCAACGCTCGGTCAAGCTCGACCTGAAGGAGGGCGGCGAGGTCATCGAGCGCGTGCTCGGCATCGTCGCCTCGATGGGCTTCGACGAGGACTCGTTGTGGTTCAACGGGTCCATCGAAGACCTCCGCGAGCCCGGGATCCGCCGCCTGGCCAAGGCATACCCGGGGGCGACCATCTCGGTCCCCGTGGACTTCCTCCGTCCCCTGCTGCTGGCGGCTCCCGCCCTGGCCAAAGAGGTCGTGGCCACGCTGCGGTCCTGGGGCGTGAACCGCTGGTCGCTGGATTGGCGGACCTCAGGGATCAGGGAGCTGATGGACCGCCTCGAGGAGGGAGGCTGGGAGGTCAACGTCTACGGCGTCCCCGACCTCGAGGCGTTTCTCGAGGCCTCGCTGCTGCTGCCGAGGTCGGTGACCGCCGACTTCAACTTCCCTGACTGGCACTACTTCGGGCGAGGGGCCGGCCAGCACCGCGCCTACTACCGGTACGAGCTCGCGGGAGACGTTCGCCTCCAGCGACCAGCCGGCTGACGGCATCCGGCGCTACGACGATTGGGCGTTGAGGGCGACCACGCCGGTCATGGTGCCGACCAGCACCAGCCCACCGCTGAGGGTCGGGGTCGCGAACCGGGAGGTCGTCCCGACCGGCGCGCTGGTCCGCACGGTGCCGCTGTCGGCGTCCAGCGCGTACAGGGTGCCGCCGTTCGGGTCGAGGCTGTAGACCGTGTGGCCGCCGACCACCGGCGAGCCGGTCACCGTCCCGGACGCCTGCCAGCCGAGCTCCAGACGCGCGCCGGGCCCGGCGCGGACCTGGCGCACTCCGTCGGTGCACGGCACGTACAGGGTCGAGGCGACCGCGGCCGCGCCGCCGAAGGCCGCGCACACCTGCTGCTCCACCAGTTGGCCGCCGACGCCGCCGAGGTGGTCGGCCCGCAACAGGTAGCCGAGGCCGCTCTTGCCGTCGGCGAAGACCAGCCCGCCGGGCAGCAGCACCGGCCCCATCGAGCCCAGGTCGGCATCGGCCGCGTTGTCCTGCGGCCACTGGCGGGGCGCGAAGCCGTCCTGGAGGGCCAGATCCGGCCCCAGACGCAGCACCGAGTCGCTGCGGTCCCACGCGCCGCCGGTCGCCGCGCCGTTGCCGACGGATACGTAGAGGCGGCCGCCCGAGTCCACCGCCGGTCCGGAGGCGCCCCAGATGCCGGCCTCCCTGCGGGTCGGCACCTGGTAGGCGAGCAGCGGCCCGCGGCCGTCGGTGCGCGAGCCCACCACCCGGCCGCGGTAGTCGCCGCAGTCGCCGAGCAGCCCGCCGAAGGCGACGTAGACCTTGCCCTGGGAAAGCGCCAGGGCGGCGCGCTGCTGGTGGGGCCGTGGGTCGATGCCCGGCGGGTCGACGGAGCGGCGCACCCGCACCTGGCCGCTGCGGGCGTCGACCCCGACCAGCACATGTGCCGGGCCGGTCACCTCGGCGACCGCGAACACCAGCCCGGTCGCCGGGTCGTAGACGGGCGTGCCGGTGATGCCGAGCGGGTCGATGTTGCCGCACGGCAACGCCGACAAGGGCACCGGTTTGCCCACCGTGGTGTGCCACTGCACCTGTCCGCTGCGGCGGTCGAGCGAGTACAGCGTGTCGGCCTCGGTGGCCACCAGCACCCGGTCGCCGACCACCAGCGGCTCGGCGTACACCGCGCCGTCCAGCCGAGTGCTCCAGGCCCTGGTCAGCCGGGCCGGGTCGGCCAGGCCGGCCAGGTAGCCCGTGCGGGCGTTGTCGCGGTGGTAGGTGGTCCAGTCGCCATCGCCGGCGGCTGGGGCCGAGGTGCTCGGCGCCGACGAGGTGCTCGGCAGCGTCAGCGGCGGCTGCTGCGGCGCCTTGGACTGGCCGCCGCACCCGGCCAGCAGCGCCAGCACCGCGAGCAGGCCGAGCGCGGCCATCCCGCGCGGGCGCGTCAGGGTCATGCCCACCTCCGCGGTCGGGAGTTCGTGGTGCAATACTGCCCCACTACCTGCCGTAGTCGCCGCGCCTGGCCGGAATGGACTATTCCCTCCGGTAGCGCGGAGAGACGATCGTGCCTGGAGCCACCTGCCGAGGGGAGCTTGGGTGAGGACGCTCGGGAACATATTGTGGCTGGTCCTGGCCGGGTTCTGGCTGGCCATCGGGTACGTGCTCTGGTTCATCCTCGGCGGGGTGTGGCTCGCCCTGGCGCACCTGGTGCTGGGCGTCCTGCTGTGCATCACCATCATCGGCATCCCGCTGGGGGTGGCGAGCATGAAGCTGGCCAGGCTGGCGCTCACTCCCTTCGGCCACCGCGTGGTCGATGCGCGCACAGCCGGTGACCGCGCGGTGGTGGCCGTCTAGCGCCGAGCGGTCGCACTCCGGCGTCCCCGTCTCCCCGGGCTGCTGTTGACTCGGTTGGCAAGATGAGACGATCTCGCGGAGGACGGGTGATGAGGGAGGCGCGGCTGCACGCCGTCGGGGACCTGCGGCTCGGCGAGGCCGAGCGGCCGGCCCCGGCGCGCGGGGAGAGCCTGCTACGGGTGACCGCGGTCGGCCTGTGCGGCTCCGACCTGCACTGGTTCGCCGAAGGCAGCATCGGCGACGCGCGGCTCGACCGCCCGCTGGTGCTGGGACACGAGTTCGGCGGGATCGTCGAGGACGGCCCGCTCGACGGTCAGCGCGTCGCCGCCGACCCCGCGATCCCCTGCGGAACCTGCGACCACTGCCGGGAGGGCAACCAGAACCTGTGCCCCACCGTGCGGTTCGCCGGCCACGGCACGCAGGATGGCGCCCTTCGCGACTACCTGGTGTGGCCCACCGAACTGCTGCACCCGGCGCCGCCGGTCATGAGCGACCCCGCGGTCGCCCTGCTGGAGCCGCTGGGGATCGCCATCCACGCCTTCGACCTCGGGCACGTGCGGCTCGGCGCCTCGATCGCCGTCGTCGGCTGCGGGCCGATCGGGCTGCTGCTGCTCCAGGTCGCCCGGGCCGCCGGCAGCGGCCCCGTCGTCGCCGTCGAGCCGCTCCCGCACCGTCGCGCCGCCGCCGCCGAATATCGGCTCGGCCCGGTCATCGATCCCCACGACGACCTGCCCGCCGCGCTGGAGGCCGCCGGCGTGCCCGGCGGCGTCGACGTCGCCTTCGAGGTCGCCGGCACCGACGACGCCGTCGCGGCGAGCATGCGGCTCACCCGCCCGGGCGGCCGCGTCGTGCTCGCCGGCATCCCCGCCGACGACTCGACGTCCTTTCCAGCATCCCTCGCCCGCCGCAAGGGCCTCACCATCGCCCTCGTGCGCCGGAGCAAGAGCACCTACCCCCGCGCCGTCCGAATGGTCGAGCGCCGCCAGATCGACCTCGATGCGCTGGTGACCGACCGCTTCCCCCTCGCCGAGGTCTCAGGCGCCTTCACCACCGCCGCCTCCCGGGAGGGTCTCAAGACCGTCGTCCTGCCGTAGTCCGTACCTTTGGGTCCTATCTCCCAGACCTACGCTGGCCACCATCATCAACCGCACGGTGATCACAGGACACCCTTTTTCGCGGCCGAGGGGTCGTCAGCGGTGACTGTCCCGCGCCGAGCCGCTGAGCCGGTCGCCGTCGACCTGCCACAGCGCGCAGGCGACCGTGTGATCGCCCGCGTCCCAGGCGTCACGGCTGGGGACGACGCCGGCGTAATCGAGATCGCTGTCGTCGATGCTGCTCCCGACATACGCCTCGAAGGCGAGCAGGCAGTGGTCGTCGGCGAAGGCGGCCAGGTCGCGCGGGTCGGGGTAGCCGGCGTCAGCCACGTCTGGGCCCGGCGTGCTGGCCGTCTCGTAGACCTCGAAGTCGTGTCGGCCACTGCACGCCACTGCCTTGGCGGTCGGGTAGCTCCGCCCGGCCTTGACCTCTCCGTCGGCGCATTGGCCGGCCCGCAGTTCGAACTGGGCTATCGAGCCGCCCGGCCCATAGGTCAGCGGCTTGGGATCGAACACGCCGGTGACCCCGAGCACGAACACAACGGCCCCACCGATGACAACGCCAACCAGCAAGCCCGCCAGCGCGGCGACAACCGCGGCGATGATTACCGGGCGGCGGTTCGGCGCCGGATACGGGGAGGGCGGCGGCCAGCTCTGCGGGTATTGCCGCCAGTCCTGCTGGTACGGATTGGTGGTCATCGGCTCGGGACGCTACGCCCCACGGCGCCCGCTCGCCATCCTGCATCCGCAGCAACCGGCACCCGACGATGTGCGGACCACTCCTCCGGAACCTGAGCATCTTCTGCGGTCGCGGACTCGGGGCGGGATCGAGTTACCGGTGGCTTGACGGATGTGGGGGGCATACCGATCTCCATAGTGTCGAGTCAATCGCGTGGGGGCGCGATGCGACACAGCGGAAGGGAGCGGCTCGATGGGGAGGATCATCACCAAGGATGGCACGGAGATCTTCTACAAGGATTGGGGCTCGGGGCAGCCGGTGGTGTTCAGCCACGGCTGGCCACTGAACGCCGACGCGTGGGACGACCAGGCGTTCCTGGTGGCGTCCAACGGCTTTCGCGCGGTGGCGCACGACCGGCGTGGTCACGGCCGTTCCAGCCAGCCCTGGGCGGGCAACGAGATGGACACCTACGCGGACGACCTGGCGGAGCTGATCGAGACGCTGAACCTGCGCGACGTGATCCTGGTCGGCCACTCCACCGGCGGTGGCGAGGTCACCCGCTACATCGGCCGGCACGGCACCCCCCGCGTCGCCAAGGCGCTGCTGCTCGGCGCGATCCCGCCGCTGATGCTGAAGACCGAGGCGAACCCCGGTGGCCTGCCGATCGAGGCCTTCGACCAGCTCCGCGCCGGCCTCGCCGCCGATCGCTCGCAGTTCTACCAGGACCTGAGCGAGCCGTTCTACGGCGCCAACCGGCCGGGCGCCAAAGTTTCGCAGGGCCTCCGCGACTCGTTCTGGCTCATGAGCATGCAGGTCGGCCTGAAGGGCGCGTACGACTGCATCAAGGCGTTCTCCGAGACCGACCTCACGGAAGACCTCGAGCGGTTCGACGTCCCGACGCTGATCGTCCACGGCGACGACGACCAGATCGTGCCGATCGGCGCCTCGGCGCTGGAGTCGTCGAAGCTCGTCAAGGAAGCGACCCTCAAGGTGTATCCCGGCGCTCCGCACGGCCTGGCGCAGCTTCCCGCCTACAAGGACACCTTCGACACCGACCTGCTCTCCTTCATCAGGTCCTGATCCAGCGCCATCGCGGGCCCGGCCTCGCGCGCCAATGGAAAGGTGTCGCGAGGCCGGGCGGCGCAGGCTTCCAAGCAAGCGGAGGCACATTCTCCGGTTCGGTGGTACCCTGCCCGCAATGAAGCGGAGGAGAGGCCTCCGTATACGGGAGGACCTGTGCCACCGGAAGCCGACGCCACCAGCTCCGTCCCGCAGCGGCGGATGCGCGCGGACGCGCTGCGCAACCGCGAGCGGCTGCTCGACGCGGCCCGCGACGCCCTCATCGAGCTCGGCGCGAGCGCGCCGCTCGACGACATCGCCCGGCGGGCCGGGGTCGGCATCGGCACGCTCTACCGGCGCTTCCCGGATCGCCCGGCCCTGCTGCGGCAGGTCGCCCTCGACCTCCTCGGCCGCTCGGCCCACGAGGCCAGGACCGCGCTGGCCGAGGAGCCCGACGCCTTCTCGGCGCTCGCGCGCTATATGCACCGAGCGCTCGACCTGCGCATCGCCGCGGCCATGCCGGTGGTGGTCGGCGAGCTCCAGATGGACCACGACGAGGCGCTGGTGGCCGCCCGCCAGGCCTCGATCGAGCGGATCGACCAGATCATCGCCAGGGCCCACGCGGACGGGTCGCTGCGCCAGGACGTGGCCTCGGGCGACATCGGCCTGCTGCTGGTGCGCCTGACGCGGCCGCTGCCCGGGCCCTTCCCGCCCGGGATGCACGACCGGCTCGCCCACCGTCACCTCGACCTGGTCCTTTCCGGGCTGCGGTCCGCCAATCCCGCGCGCGTGTCCCTGCCGGAACCGGCGATGACCCTCGAGGATCTCCGGGACATGCCGCAGACCGCCACACGTCGTTCAGTCCCATCGGAGGGAGGGCAAGCATGAACCAAGTCCATCGTCCGTTCGCCGGGAAGGTCGCGCTGGTCACGGGCGCCAGCCGTGGCATCGGCGCGGTCACCGCCCAATCATTCGCGCAGGCCGGCGCTGCCGTCGTCCTAGCGGCCCGCGACCGGCAGGCGCTCGACGAGGTCGCCGGGGGTATCCACAAGGACGGCGGCCAGGCGCTGGTGGTGCCCAGCGACGTCGGCGACGCGGACTCCGTCGAGCGGCTCGTCCGGCAGGCGGAGGAGACCTTCGGCCGTCTAGACTTCGCGTTCAACAACGCCACCGACGGCCCCATGCCGGCGCCGCTGGCCGAGATCGACCCCGAGGAGTTCGACCTGGGCATCCGCATCAACATCCGCGGCACCTTCCTGGGCATGAAGTACCAGATCCCGGCGATGCTCCGCTCCGGCGGCGGCGCGATCGTGAACATGGCCTCGCTCGGCGGGCTCCAGGGCGTGGCCAACCTGGCCGCCTACGTGGCCGGCAAGGCAGGCATCATCGGCCTCACCAAGGTCGCCGCGCTCGACTACGCCGACCAGGGCATCCGCGTGAACGTCCTGGCCCCGGGGGCGATCCTCACCCACCACCTGGAGGCCGCGGGGGAGGAGGCGCAACGCCAGGCCGGCCTGTCGACGCCGATGCGGCGCGTCGGCCAGTCCCAGGAGGTCGCCGACACTGTCCTATGGCTGTGCTCTGATCAGTCCTCGTTCGTGACCGGCATCACCGTGCCGATCGACGGCGGCCAGTCGGCCGGCGTCAAGCCGCCCCGGATGTACAAGCAGGGGCAGGCCATGGAAGCAGACGAGTCCTGAGGGGGTCCGCCAGGGCTGTTGCGTAGTCGATTGAAGGGCGGTTGAGCTGGGCGTTTGAGCGGGGTCGGGGTCCATATGGGACGGGTGCGACCCATCGGTGATCATGGAGTTGCTGAAGCCACATGATCCCGGAGAGGACCGCACCCGCCGATGCCATCATCACCGACCGAGATCCTGCTGCCCAACCGGCCCTCCGACGCACCCCGACCAGCAGCGGTCACCGACGGTGAACATCACAGTCTGTTGGTGGCCCTCGCCGCGGTGCCCGACCCGCGTGATCCGCGCGGCACGCGCTACCCGCTGGTGAGCATGCTCGCGGTGGCCGTGTGCGCGGTGCTGGCCGGAGCGTGCACGTTCGCCGCGATCACCGACTGGGTGCGGGATCTGGACCGCCCGGCGTGGGGCAGGCTCGGGTTCACCGACCGGGTCCCGGCAGCCACGACGGTGTGGCGACTGCTGATCCGCATCGACGCCGATGTCCTGTCGGCGGTGCTGGGCCGGTGGCTGCGCGAGCGGGCGACGCCGGTGGTGGTGGCCGGGCGGCGGTGGCGGCTGGTGATCGCCATCGATGGGAAGGTCGAACGCGGCGCCCGGCTTCCCGACGGACGCCAGGTCCACCTGCTGTCGGCCTACGACACTGCCGCCGGGGTCGTGCTGGCACAGATGCAGATCGCGGCGAAGTCCAACGAAATCCCGGCGTTCGCGCCGCTGCTGGACCGGGTCGCCACCCAACTGGGGTCCTTGGACAAGGTCCTGTTTGTCGCGGACGCACTCCACGCGCAGACCGACCACGCCGAGCAGGTCGCTGCCCGGGGCGGGCACCTGATGGTCCCGGTCAAAGGCAACCAGCCGACCCTATGCTCCCAGCTCAAGGCGCTGCCCTGGGCGCAGGTGCCGGTCGGCGACCGCCGCCGCGAGGTCGGTCACGGGCGCAAGGAGACCCGCACGGTCAAGGCGGTCACCGTGGCCACCCCGGGCGGGCTGGGCTTCCCGCACGCCGAGCAGGCAGTCCGGATCACCCGGACCCGCACGATCAAGGGCAAGACCACCCGGGAGGCGGCGTACATGGTCGTGTCACTGCCCGCCGAGCACGCCCAGCCCGCCGATCTCGGCACATGGGCGCGGTCTGAGTGGCACATCGAGAACCGCGTCCACTACGTCCGGGACGTCACGCTGCGTGAAGACGCTCACCAAGCCCAGACCGGCAACGGCCCCGCCGTGTTCGCCACGCTCCGTAACACGTCGATCGGCTACCACCGCAGCAACGGTGAGACCAACATCGCCCGCGCCACCAGACGCGCCAACCACCGCCCACACGACCTCATCGACGCCGTGACCAGGAGCAACCCGACAACGCAATAGCCCTGGCGTCGCCGCCGAGACCACCGACCGGCTCACGCGGGCCAAGCTGCTGCCCGCTTTCGTCGAGATCATGCTGACGGTCGGTGATATTCCGGCCTGCCGTGACGCGGCCAGCGAGCTCACCGAGATCGCCGGGTCGGCAGCTCTCAAACTCCAATCCGGCCGCAAAATCCCTGGTAAATCGGCTCCTCCAGCGGGTCGGCGCATCCAGCGGCGCCGGTCCCGGTCAAGGCTGCGCTGCGTGCAGGGGCGTCTGCCCCCAGCCGAGGTCGAAGCGCTTCTGCCGACTACGAAGCTGGCGGCCGGGTTGGGTGAGCTTGCCAAGCTCTTTGGCATCCACTGCCCACGGTCTCTGCCCACCTCGCACGGACCGAAGGACCTGCGGCCAGACCGATTCCTTTCGCGGGCGCGGGCGGTCTGCATTACCGAGGCGTTCTCGGCGCTGGGGATCTGGGTTCTGTCCGGACCGAGAGATCTGGCGATGGAGCAAGTCGTCTGAGCTGAGAGGGAAGCCACGATGTCGAGTGAACAGTTCGGAGCGGTCAGGAGATGCTGGGAGGACGACGCGGCGATCCGCGGGATGGCTGACTGGATGGGGCCGAAGGTCAGCCCGTGAGCCAGTCATGATCGAGGTGTCAGGTAATCGCGAGGACATGGTGATGACGGAGCGGTCAGAAGAATTCGTGCAGCAGAGCGAGCCGTTTCGGCGCGAGCTGCTAGCGCACTGCTACCGCATGGTCGGCTCGGTGGATGAGGCCGAGGACCTGGTGCAGGAGACGTACTTGCGGGCCTGGCGTTCGTACGGCACTT
>WNGN01008568.1_pt1 | contig 11137 bp, 13 predicted proteins | sample 5400561 | NCBI WGS metagenome assembly WNGN01 (sample SAMN13153379, study PRJNA577476) | soil metagenome | isolation source: 115 cm soil or saprolite under Garry oak tree replicate 2 | place: USA:California | collected 2016-06-15 | reverse complement strand
TCAGCGGAGAAGCACGCTTCGGCTATGTCTCGAGTGAGCAAGTAGCTATCTACCGCGAACTGATGCGCTTACAAAAGCAGCTCAGTGATGACGTGGTACGCTACAAAAATGAGATCCACGTCCTGTTGGTCGTGCTGTTCCCCGAATTCACGCAGGTTTTTGTTGATCCCACGCGGCCCACGGCTCTGGCGGTTCTCAAACGCTATCCCAGCGCGCAGGCCATCGCGCAGACCGGGGTGGAGACGCTCAGCAAGTTCTTGCATGAGCTGGCGCCGCGCCATTACGGGCGACCAACCGCGCAAGAACTGGTGGGATTGGCCAAGTCGTCGGGAAGCCCTGGGGTGGCCGTCGCCGCTCGCTCATCGAGCCTGCGCATTCTCTGCGATCAGCTGGACCATACCCAGAAGAACCTGGAGCAGCTGCAACGCGAGATCGACCAGTTGCTGAATCAGGACCCCAAGGCCACAGGTATGCTGGGCGTGCCGGAATTTGGACCGACGACCGTGGCGGTGCTGCGGGCAGAATTGGGGGATCTCACGCGCTTCACGCGCATCGACCAGGTGGTCGCCTACGTTGGGCTCGATCTGCAGGTCAAACAGAGCGGGAAATGGAAAGGGCAGACCAAGCTGTCCAAACACGGCAGCGGCCGAGTGCGCCGCATCCTGTACTTAGCCGCGTTGCGCAGCATTCACCTGGAAGCCTCTCCCTTTGGGGCTTACTACCAGCGCCTGGTGGCTCGTGGGATGAAAAAGGGCATGGCAGTAGTGGCAGTCATGCGCAAAATGTTGATTGTCGCCGTCCATCTGATCCAGACAGAGGAGAGGTACGATCCGGGGAAAGTGGCCAGGCAGGCAGGGAGCTAGCCGCGCGGCTAGCTCCCTGCCTGCCTGGCATCCCCACCCCGAATAGTTGAGGAAGCGAAGCCTCTGGACGATGTCCAGAGGCCAGGGGAAAGTTGTGTGCGTGAGAGGCATCCCGGCCACACGTGTAACGGACGTGTGCGACCCGTTTCGTCGAAATCGGTGCAAATCGAAGGATGACGAACTAGCGAAAGCTAGACAACTTGTTCCTTGATGAGAGGCGCAATTCCTCTCCCCTCTGGTGATGAGGGAACAGCATAAGCCCTGAGGTAGCGACTGGCCATCAATCCTCAAAGCGGGCTTAAATGGGGAAAAAGTATAAGTCTGATAGACCAGTATCTTCTAGCAAGTTACCATGGTTAGAAGCTCGCCTCACAAGACGAGTAAATCGAAGGCACAAACGAACCATCGTCATGAAGAACAAGCCTACGCAGACTGAAAGGCTTGCCCAAAAAGGGAATATGGATTGGAGAGTAAATTACGTCCGTTACTCTCATCACCCTAGATATCCATCGGTGGATAGTGCCGACCTAAAGTAACGTAAAACGAGGAACAGGAACGGTGAAACCAATGGAATGCTCTCATAGGCGGTCGATACTATGAGTAGGTGCCAACCGCATGCACCCATTGGAAAGATTGTTCAAGAAGCTACTGCCTGGTGGAATGACCAGGATACGCTGACGTGAACACGGTTCTACAGAAGGAAAAGGCACAAGTAAGATGAATGATAGGAAAGCACCCAAGGCCCAGAATACCCTGGACCTTGCGAGTGAGGCTTGGAACAACATCCCCTGGCGCAAGCTAGAGAAACATTGTTTCCGCATCCAAAAGCGCATTTTCCGAGCAAGTCAACAAGGCAACCACAGAGCAGTTCAGAAACTGCAAAAACTCTTGCTCAAATCCAAAGCAGCACAAACATTAGCAGTCAGAAGAGTTACACAGGATAACCAAGGGAAAAAGACGGCAGGGATTGATGGAATAAAATCCCTTCAACCAGCCGAGAGACTAAGGTTGGTCGAACAGATTGCTCCCAAAAATTGGCCGAAGAAATCCCCTCCGGTACGCAGGATCTACATCCCCAAACCGGGTAAAAATGAAAGGAGGCCATTAGGCATTCCCACTCTCGCGGAACGCGCACGACAAATGCTCACAAAGCTCGCGCTTGAACCAGAATGGGAGGCAAAGTTCGAGAGAAATAGCTATGGATTTCGTCCAGGTCGCTCCACCCACGATGCCATTGAAGCTATCTTTTGCAGCATCAGCAAGAAAGATAAATATGTATTGGACGCGGATATTAAGGGGTGTTTTGACAACATCCGGCATGAAGAGCTAGTGAAAAAGCTCTCAACATATCCGCAACTAAAACAAGCGATCAAATCATGGCTACAAGCGGGAGCAATTGATAACGAGGTGTTTACAGAAACGCCATCTGGAACCCCCCAGGGAGGCGTGATCTCGCCGTTGCTGGCGAACATGGCGTTACATGGGGTAGAAACAGCCATAAAGCAAGCGTTCAGACCAAAGGAAGAAATTCCCCAAGTCATCAGGTACGCTGATGACTTTGTGGTTTTACATCCCACTCTGGAAGGAATCAAAAAAGCCCAGGAAATAGCCACCCAATGGCTACAAGGTGTTGGACTGGAATTAAAAGCCAGCAAAACCAAGATTACGCACACGCTTAAAGCAGTAGAAGGACAGGTAGGCTTCAACTTTCTCGGCTTTACAATCCGACAGTTTCCCGTTGGAAAAACTCATGCGGGAAAACATAAGAGCGGAAAACTGATTGGCTTCAAAACCCTCATAAAACCGAGCAAAGAAAAAGTCAAACAACATCTTCGAGAAATCAGTCAAACCATTCATGCACTGAGAGGAGGCCCCCAGGAAAAACTCATAGCAGAACTGAATCCTAAGATCGCAGGATGGTCCAGATACTATCAAACGGTAGTGTCCAAGGATACCTATAATACATGCGATTATGGGATGTATTACATGCTCCAATCATGGGTAAAATTTCGGCACCCGCAGAAAAACGTGCACTGGAGAGCAAAGAAATACTGGAAATCCGTTGGAAAACGCCAATGGGTGTTCGGGGATGAGCAACTCAAACTCAACAACCACAGAGACACGGCTATCAAAAGGCACGTAAAAGTAAAAGGTGCAGCAAGCCCATATGATGGAAATCTCCTCTATTGGAGCCAACGACTCGCAAACCACCCAATGACGAAAGGTCAACTCGCAAAGCTGCTACGGAAACAACAAGGTAAATGCAGGTGGTGTGAACTCACCTTCAGAGACGGAGATCAGATAGAGATCGATCATATCACTCCGAAAAGTGAAGGAGGCGGAGAAGAATTGAGTAATAAATTCGCTCTCCATCGGCACTGCCATGATGAAAGGCACTCAAAGTTGTCAAAGACAAGTGTCAATGAAAAATGACGGTAGAACTGAGGAGCCGTGTGTATCGAAAGATACACGCACGGTTTTGAAGCCGAGCAAAGGGGGCGACTCCTCTGCTTAGGTTAATAGGTTAAGGTCAGAATCGTAGCTGGTGCAATATCTAGTTATGGTTTTGGCAACTATTTTTCCTCTCGAGCGCATATACTAGCAACAGGGGGAAGATGCTTTCAATCAGTGGTGGACAGACACAATGGCGCGGTCCCGGTCGAACGGAAGAGAAGCATTGCCTTTGCTCAAGTCGTAACGCTTGAGCGTCTCGCCGAGAAGTACGGACTGAAGCGCGTATGGCGCATGTCAGGCAGTGAGTAATTTGTAGGTGTATAGGATTTGTGCGCTCCTTTTAGCGCACGAACCCTGAAAGAACGGCCATCCCTGGGATAGCCAGAAGTATCACACAGAAAGAGATTGTGAAATGAGCAAGAAAGGTTCTTCAATTTACAACATCCTGGTTTTCAGCTTTACCGATACCCAGACCGCCGGTGAAATGGTCAAAGAGTTGAAGTCCCAGCAGAAGCTTGAGGGCTACAAGGTCGTAGCCGAGGCCGTGGTGGTCCGCGAGGCCGATGGCTCCATCAAAGTGCATGAACCCGGCAAAGGCGGCAGGGATGCTGCTATAGGCGCTGCTGTGGGAGGAGCTCTCGGACTATTTGGTGGCCCTGTAGGAGTCCTCTGGCTTGCCGCTGCGGGCGGCTCAATAGGCGGTGTTATTGGCCATTTCGCCGGTCGTGCCATCCCCAAAAAAGACCTCGAGCAGATCGGCGAACAGCTTCAGCCCAACAGCTCGGCGTTCGTGCCATCCCCAAAAAAGACCTCGAGCAGATCGGCGAACAGCTTCAGCCCAACAGCTCGGCGTTCATGGCCCTGGTAGAGGACACCGATGCGGAGGCTATAGTGAACAGCATGGCCGGCTACAATGCCAATGTGATCACCGTGACCCTGGGCGATGAGCTATCTGGGACGATTTCGCAGGTAACAGAGGCGGATATTGAGGTGACGGCTCCGGAGACGGGCCAGGCTGCTCAACCGGCAGCCGAGCAAGCAGAGAAACCGGCAGCCGAGCAAGCAGAGAAACCAGCTGCCAATTCATAAGGCCAGTGCGGAGATGCGTGTCCCCTCATGAATTTTCACAAACAAACGTAGGTTTTGGGGAAGAGCGAGGTCACGGCACGGGAGTCAAGGCAGACGCCTCGTTGTTCATTCGACCCCGTGCCGCTATCTGCGAAGAAGAGGGGAGACTCGATGGGATGACCGATTTTAAATGCAACATTCATGGTGCACGTATGCACAGGTTGCTTCATCAAACGAGACGTGGGAATCTTCTCAAGACTGGCCTCTCTTGCCATGTCATACAAGCCGACCAGGGCAATTATCGCCTTCGGCAGGTCGATGGCCAGCACGAGATCATTCCCCCCGCTGCCGTCCTGCTGGGAAACGAGGCAATCCGGCCTGATGGGACAGCAGATAGGAGACCGGTATGTTCGCTTTCCCGTTGGCCGCGAACTCTGGCCAATAGCGCGCAACTGGAGCATCTGGGTCCAGCAGGCCACGCTCGACCAGCATATGTGCACACGTTGCCGTCACACCCTTGCCACAAGACATGAGGATGCTGATCGTGTCGGCGGTGTACGGTCGATCATTCACCTTATCGCGCCCTGTCCAGAGATCCACCACCCTTTTCCCGTGACGATAGACGCAGAGCTGCGCACCACCTTCATCCTGCAATTGCGCTTCGGCAAAGGCGTCGCGTATCGTCTCGAAGCCATCTTCTACAATTCCATCTACTTTTCTCATGTCAACTCCTCTCTTTCTGTCTCTCAAGACCTTTTCTCTCTGACTCCTCTCCAGGTTCAATCTTTTCATTCACTGCCGTCGGGAAGGAAACGCTCGTGAGCTGCTCGGAGACTTGCCAGAGCCGCTGGGCGGTCTTCTCATTTCGTGCTCTGCGAGGAATCCTGGCAACTGCGGGCATGCCCGTCAGTTCCGCAAAGCCGCCAGGGCCGTAGTAGCCGCCACCCACAGCGAGCGGGCTGGTCGCCGCATACAGCGTGGGAAGAGCGCCTTGCGCGATCTCTTGCCAAAAACCGGGGATCATTCTCGTTATTCGCATCCCCAAGCGTTCCATCAGGGTGGTGGAGCCTCTGCCAAGTGTCGGCCCGGTGGTTTGGAGATTGGTCAGCGTTGCTCCAGGATGGGAGGCGTTACTGCGTATCCCCCAGCCATAGCGCAGGCTTCGGCGGTTCAGTTCAATCGCGAACATCAGGGTCGCTAGTTTGGACTGCCCATAGGCGAACTGTGGGCGGTAGCCACGTTCACTTTGCAGATCGTCAAAATTGATGGAGCCAATGCGATTCGTCAAACTGCTCAGCGTCACCACCCGCGAAGAGCTGGCCTTGCGCAGCAGGGGGAGCAATTTGCCAGTGAGCGCGAAATGTCCGAGGTAGTTGGTGCCCCATTGGAGCTCGAACCCATCGGCGGTGGTCTGGCGGACTGGCGGCGTCATGATGCCTGCGTTGTTAATCAAGAGATGAATTGGTCGTCCGGAGGTCAGCATCCTTTCGGAAAACGCTTCGACCGACGCGAGACTGGCGAGATCGAGCTGTTCTGCGACAACTCTGGCAGCAGGAAATTGGGCACGAATGTCCTGTGCAGCGTTATTTCCTTTGTCCAGGTTGCGAACGGCAAGGATGACCTCCGCCCCCGCAGCAGCCAGCCGTTGGCTGACTCCGAAGCCGATGCCGCTGTTTGCGCCAGTGACGACAGCAAGTAGTCCGGTCTGATCGGGAACGTCACTAGCTTTGTGCGTGACCAGAGGTGCTCCTTTGCTGGGTCGTTGGATTGTGGTTCTCATCTGTACTCCTTTTCTAATTACTAACTAGTCGGTAACTTACTAGGATCAAGAGTACCATACTGCGCAGGGTTTGTCAACTGACTGGTCAGTAGAATATAATAAGAGCATGAAACGAGATATCCAAGAAACAAAAAAACGACTACTTGATGCAGCGACGAACGAATTTGCCCAGCGAGGCATCGCCGGGGCACGTGTTGACCGGATCGCTGAGCTTGCTGGATGTAGTAAGGCACTGATCTACGACTATTTCGGCAATAAAGATCAACTCTTTGATGCTGTCTATGATGCCCTCGTGGTCGCTTTCGTGCAAGAGGTTCCCATCGATACCTCTGATCTGGCTGGCTATGCGGGTCGCCTTTTCGACCAGTACCAAGCATGTCCAGAGATTCTGAGATTAGCTATTTGGGACATTCTTGAACGTGGTGGGAGTGGAACGCAGCTCGAAGCGATTCAAGCCGCCAATCAGCACAAGATCGCTGCTATCGAACAGGCACAGCGCGACGGTCGCGTGTCAGATCGCTGGAGTCCGGCTGAGCTCCTTGCGCTCATCGTGGGGATGAGTACGATATGGTTCTTCGCGACCCCAGAAGTCACCAAACTGAACGCCACTGAGATCAGTGCTCAGCGACGCACGATCACCGAGGCGATACAACTGCTCGTTGATGGCTCCAAGAGAATGGGAAGAGAGCCGTGAGAGGCTTTTACCTCTTCTTCTCCGAGCTCGAGTGTTCGGCTGGGAGGAGTAGAAAAAAACGAACGTATTTGAGATAGCTCAACCTTGCCTGATCGACACCTGGTTCGCGATCCGCGCTCAATTCAGCCCAATGATGAGATTCTCGCGTGCGGTCTCAACCACTTCTTTAATGGCCGAGGGACTCCTGCATCCGCTGGCGATCAAGGCGATGGCTGAACTGGGCATTGATATCAGCGAACAGGCTGGTCACCGGGCCAAGGGGATTGAGGAGTTCGAGACTGTGCCGCGGATGGACCTGGTTGTGACCGTGTGCGATGAGGCCGCCGAGGAGTGCCCCTACTTCCCACGTGCTCGTCGCCAGGAACATTGGGGCTTTCACGACCCGAGCGCGGCGACCGGTTCTGAAGAGGAGCGCCTGGACGTCTTCCGACGAGTACGCGATGCCATTGCCGCACGCATAGATGTCTTTGTGCAACCGAGCCAGGAGCGCGGGTCGGTATGAGCACAAGACTGGTGATCATCGGTGGAAGCGATGCGGGTATCAGTGCTGGCCTGCGTGCAAAGGATGTTCCCGAGAAAGAAAAAAGGGCCGGAGCGCAAGCACCGACCCCAGACAAATTCACGGGATGCTCTCTTACTGTGTTTGTGACTCAGCAGCATGCTGTGTCTGGCGGGTCGCCTTCTGCACTGCTGCTACGCCCTCTCGAGCGGTATTTTGCGCGAACTCTACTCCTCGCCTCGCTGCCGATGTGGCAGCATCTAACGTCTCCTGATAGTAGGAAAATGGGGCCGTCAGGAAGTCTACGTACGCGTTGAAGGACCCACTCACCAGTGCCTGGAAAGCTTCTTGCTGCTTGCGCGACTGCTCTGACAGCGTTTGCACCAGGTCACGCGTGCCCTCTGCATGTGCCTTGAGCACGTCGGAACCGTTCTGAAGAATACTCTGAGCAAACTTCACATTCCGCTCCTGGGCTGCAAGAGCCGTGTTGACCACCGTCTGAAAGGCTTCTTGCAGTTGCTGAGGCTGCTCTCCCAACTCGTGTGTCAGATGCCGGCTGTCTTCGGCATAGCTTTTGAGGACCTCAATGCCGTTCTCCAGCGTACTCTGGGCGAACTGCATATTCCGCTCCTGGACCGCAGTTGCACTGTTGACAATTGCCTGGTTCGCCTCTTGAACGGATGTTGTCAGACGCTGTGTCGCCTCATTTACTGTATTTTTCGCCACTGTTTTTTTCCTTCTCTTTCTTGCAATGAATTGCACCTTTTGACTTTTCGATACGTTACCCACTCGCATGCACGAGCCTGCTCGCAATGGAGATGCTTTTTCCTGACTTCCTCCTACTGATCCTGGTTGTCCTTCTTGGATGATTGACCTGTATACAGCTGGAAGAATGTGTCCATCACCTTCTGGTAGTGATCCTGAGATTGTGCCCAGAACTGCAGATAAGCTTCGCCCGCTTCAGTGATAGTGTAGATACGCCGGGCTGGTCCTGCCTCCGAGGTGTCCCACCTGGAATGCACCATCCCGTTTTTCTCCATCTGTCGCAGCGTCCGGTAGAATGTGCCCGGGTTCATTGCAGCTAATCCGAATGTCGCCATCTTCTCCATCAATTCATAGCCGTAGGAACTCCACTCCCGCAGCATCAAGAGAACAATGGGAACGAGCCAGTTCCTGGACCTTGCGTCAGTTGCCACATTGCGTGGCTCTTTCACTCTATTTTGCTCAGCCATATCGCACCTATATGCATCTAGTTACGTATCTGCTTACTATCTTTTGAATTAGAAAAGCATCTATATGCATCTTACACTTATATGCAATATTTGTCAAGGGCTTTTCTAACATTTCCTCACAATTGGGGGGAAATCGATAAAAATTGGGGGACTTCCTCAACTTGCTGACATATCGTTGGCCAGCAGGATTGCCTCCGCTACTACTCGCATAGACTTGCGACTGTCCATGCTCGCCTTGCGGATCTTACGAAAGGCTTCCTGCTCGGTAAGGCCTCTCTCGATGAGAAGACCCTTGGCACGCTCAACGATCTTGCGGCTTTCCAGTTGTTCGGTGAGGCTCTCTACTTGCTCCTCCAGGGTACGTAACGCCTGGTAGCGTGCCAGAGTCACCTCAATTGCCGGAATAACCTCACATTCACGCAGTGGCTTGATCAGATAGTTGACAACGCCTGCAGCTTTGACGCCTGCAACGAGAGGCGGGTCGACGAATGCCGTGAGCATCACTACTGGTGCAATCTTCTCCTGCATCAGGGCTTCAGCAATGGCTATGCTATCCCCATCGGGCAATTGCATGTCCATTAAGACCAGATCTGGTCGTATCTGACGGGCAAGATTGAGAGCAGTGCGTCCATCCCCTGCCTCACCAACGACGAGATACCCCTTATTGGTCAGACTTGCTTTTTCGTTGATGCGCTGAATAGCATCGTTATCCACAAGAAGGATACGCGTGGGCATCATATCACCTCCTACGGTTGGTCTACCCTGGCAGGCCTCGAGTATCATTGCGTGTATAGGACCCGCTTCACCGTTATGAAATGTGGGTTGCTTAAGCTGTCTGCTCGGTCAGCTTCCCGGTCGACACAAGCCAACGCACAAACTCCAGGCGACGATAGGTTTCAGACATGTGACTATACTTGTTTTCAGCGTAATCTTGCCGGAGTTTCTCTAAGCGCTCAATTTCTGATGCAGTGAACCCGGCTTTGTATAACATCTCATAGGTTTCTATGTGATCCATGGTATCCTCCTGTTTGGCACCGGAGCCATATTTGTCACTGCGCCTTTGCATGTTATTTATTTTGAATAAGCATCTATATACATTTTACATCTATATGCAATATTTGTCAAGAGGCATAGGATGAAATATTTTGGCTGTTATACCAGGGGATGTAATCCAAAGGGACCACCGCTCCGAGAACGGCTGACTGGCAGTAAAGGGCAATGATGGCGATGACAGGGAGAAGAAAAGGCCTGATGCTGCGCGATTCCGAATGTGCTAGAAAAATCTATACACTGTGCGCCGACCTCTGCAAGCCGCGAGCAACTTGCAGAGGTCGGCGCACAGCTGTACCTCCTGAAGAGGGCTGTTAAATGTATACCCCACCATTGATACTGATCGCTTGCGCCGTCATGTAGTCCCCTTCCGTGACAATATAGCGAACACACGTGGCAATCTCTTCAGGCCTGCCAAAGCGACCCATGGGGATTTTATCGAGAATGCGCTGACGGATCTTCTCTGGTACTTCCTGAAGCATGTCAGTTTCGGTGAAGCCTGGGCAAACTGCGTTCACAGTAATGCCATGACGTGAGACTTCGAGCGCGATTGAATTCGTAAAGCCAATGATGCCTGCTTTGGTCGCGGCATAGTTCGATTGCCCGACGTTGCCGGCCATGGCCACAAATGAACTAATGTTCACGATCCTGCCAAACTTACGTTCTACCATGTAGGGGAGTACTAGCTTTGTACAGTTGAAGAGACTACCAAGGTTGACATTGACTACTTCGTCCCAGTGATCCTTGGTCATGTTTTTGAGTGTCTTGTCACGAGTAATGCCTGCATTGTTGACTAAAATATCGATCTGTCCAAAAGTCACGATGGTCTTCTTGACCATCTCAGCCACCTGTTCAAACTCGGTAACATTAGCCTGAACTATCAGAGCCTTTGGCCCAAGTTCCGTGATCTCATCCGCTAGTTCCCGGGCAGCATCCGCGCTCGTGATGTAATTGATGACGATGTTGGCACCTGTTGCCGCTAGTTCTTTGGCAATAGCTCGACCAATACCACGCCCCGCTCCAGTGACGATTGCTGTCTGGCCATCTAGTCGCTTACTCAATTGTCGATCTCCTTTCAATAGTTGCCAGGGCATGAACTACAATATTCAACTGCATACAATTCCTTACTTCTTTGTTTTCAATGTTGAGGCGTCTCAAAGCGGCGAGTTAAGCTGGTCCTCGAAGGCGATGAGACGCGCACCACGCTTGAATGTCACGTATTGCTACAGCCATTGTACCACAACCATAATGCGATTCCGAAAGTCGATCCGGCTCCACTTTGCCAGTTACAAGCATAGCTCTCAAAAACTCACGGGCTTTAGTAAACACTTGATTATTATCCACCCTACGACGCGCCCTTCTCCGTCTCTGCGAGCGAGGCGTAGGTGTCGCGCAGTTCACGCTTGAGGATCTTCCCACTCGCATTCTTTGGGAGCTTGTCGACAATCACGACGTATTTAGGCGTCTTGTAGCCGGCGAGCCGCTCCCGGCAGAAAG
>WNGN01011122.1_pt1 | contig 11139 bp, 9 predicted proteins | sample 5400561 | NCBI WGS metagenome assembly WNGN01 (sample SAMN13153379, study PRJNA577476) | soil metagenome | isolation source: 115 cm soil or saprolite under Garry oak tree replicate 2 | place: USA:California | collected 2016-06-15 | reverse complement strand
GTGCAACGTCTCCCAGCCGTCGCTGACGCGGGCGATCAAGCTGCTGGAAGAGGAGCTCGGCGGCCTGCTGTTCCATCGCGAGCGGGCGAACACCCACCTCTCCGAGCTCGGCACGATGGTGCAGCCGCATCTCCAGCAGATCTATGACGAGTCGCATCAGGCGAAACGCCTGGCGAAGGATTTCGTCGGTCTGAAGAAACCGATACTCAAGCTGGGCATCATGTGCACGATCGCTCCGGATCAGATCATCGACCTGATCGGATCGATCCAACGGCATCACCCCGGGGTCGAGCTGCAGCTCTCCGATGCCAACGCATGGGACCTGCAGGAGCGGCTCATCGAGGGCGCGCTCGAGGTGGCGATCTATTGCATCCCCGGCCAGGAACCCGATCCGCGCCTACACGTGATGCCGCTGTTCCGCGAGCAGATCGTCATCGCGATCAATCCCCGGCATCGGCTGGCCAAGCAGAAAACCATTCGCGTCAAAGACCTCGACGGCGAGTGCTACATCCACCGCATGAATTGCGAGTTCGCCGGCTATGCCGACAAGGCATTCCAGCAGCAGCAGGTCACTTGCAAGCCGGTGTATTGGAGCGACCGCGACGACTGGACGCTGGCGATGATCGCGTCGGGGCTCGGCTGGGGCTTCATGCCCAAGCACTCCGTCAATCATCCGGGGGTCGCCGGCATCCCGATCACCGAGCCGGAATTCTGGCGCGAGGTCCATCTGGCGACCGTGCGGGGTCGCCCGCATTCCCCCGCGGTCGGCGCGCTGGTCCGCGAAGCGATGCGGGTCCAATGGTTCGGCGAGCCGGCCATCGTCTCGCGTCGGCGTGAGCTTCCGGTCGTGGCGAAGGCTCCGCCCGAGGCGGGCAGGAAGCCTCAGCGCGTCGCCGTCGGCTAGCGGCAGGGCAGCTGCGATGGAAATGCATCAGATCCGCTATTTCCTGGCGGTCGCGAAAGAGCTGAATTTCACCCGCGCGGCGGAGCGGTGCAACGTTGCGCAGCCCTCGCTGACCCGCGCGATCAAGCTGCTCGAGGAGGAACTCGGCGGACCGCTGTTCCACCGTGAACGCTCGCGCACGCATCTCTCCGAGCTCGGCAACATGGTGCTGCCGTACCTTACGCAGATGTACGAGCAGACGCAGACCGTCAAACAGCAGGCGCTCGATTTCACGAAGCTGAAACACACCAAGCTCAAGCTCGGAGTGATGTGCACGATCGCGCCCACGCAGCTCGTCGAGCTGATTGCTGCCGTGCAGTCCCGTCACGAGGGAATCGAGCTGCAGCTGTTCGACGCCAGCGCCCCGGCCCTGGAGGAACGGTTGATCGGCGGCGACTTGGAGGTGGGCATCTATTGCGTGCCCGGCCGCGAGCACGATGAGCGGCTGCACTACCTGCCGCTGTTCCGCGAGCAATACATGATCGTGGTTCCTCCCAATCATCCCCTTTCCTCCCGGAACGCGATCCGCGTCAAGGATTTGAACGGGGAGCGCTACCTCAATCGTACCAATTGCGAATTCAACGGCTACGCCGGCCCGATCTTTCGCGAACGCGGCGCCGTTTGCGAAACCGTCTACCGCAGCGACCGCGACGATTGGATCCTGGCCATGATCGCGGCAGGCCTCGGGTTCGGTTTCATGCCGGAATTTTCCATCCCGCAGGGCGGCGTGGTCGCCCGTCCCCTGATCGAGCCGGAATTCTGGCGCGAGGTGAATCTCGTCACCGTTCGCGGACGGCCGCATTCGCCGGCGGTCGGCGCCTTCGTTCGCGAAGCGATGCGGACCGAATGGCTCGGGCAGCCGGCACTCGCAGTGCGCATGGCGAGCGCGAAACGCGGCTTCGAACCGGAGGCACTCGACTGAATTCGATTACGCCACTTCGCGCACTCGCACCGATTCAGGCATCTCGCCATCCGGCGTCATATCTTGCATCCGCGCGCCGGAAATGCCGGTGATGAGGCGGGTGCCCCGCTGGAACGTCAGGTAATTCCACGCCCAGTTGGTCGCCACGGCGAGGCGATTGCGGAATCCGATGAGGAAATAGATGTGGGCGACGCTCCATAGCACCCATGCCAGAAAGCCGCTGAGCTTGAGCCGGCCGATCTGGGCGACGGCGCGCTTGCGGCCGATCGTGGCCATCGCGCCGAAGTCGCGGTAGCGGAACGGCGGCATTTCGTTTCCTCGGGCGCGCGCCATCAAAAGATCGGCGACGTATTGGCCCTGCTGCTTGGCGACCGAAGCCACGCCCGGCAACGGCTTCCCGTGCTCGTCCAGGGCGAGCGCGGTGTCGCCGATCACGAACACATCGGGATGGCCGGGCAGCGAGAGATCGGCCACAACCTTCACCCGGCCGGCGCGATCGGTCTGCGCGCCGAGCCAATCCCCTGCCGGCGACGCCATGACGCCCGCGGCCCACATCACGGTGCGCGCTTCGATGCGTTCGCCGCCGAGCGAGACGCCCTGGCAGTCGCAATCGATCACCGCGGCGCCGAGGTGCACCTCGACGCCGAGCTGCTCGAGCGAATGCCGCGCCGCCTCCGAGAGCGACGGATCGAAGGAAGGAAGCAGCCGCGGCCCGGCTTCCACCAGAATGATGCGGGCGCATCTCGGATCGATCGAGCGAAAGTCCATGGCCAGCGCCCGTTTCGCCAGCTCGGCGATGGCGCCTGCCATTTCCACGCCGGTCGGCCCCCCGCCTACGACGACAAAATTGAGCAGCCGACGTCGTTCGGCGGCGACCGGCTCCGTCTCGGCCTTTTCGAACGCCAGCAGGATACGACGTCGAAGGTAGGTGGCATCGTCGATCGTTTTCAGGCCCGGCGCATACGCGGCCCAATCCTGGTGGCCGAAATAAGCATGCTGGGCGCCTGTCGCGACGATCAGATGATCGAAATCGATGCGAAGCCCTTCCGCTCCGACCTCGTTTCGTTCGAGGTCGATATGCGAAACCCGGGCCAGGATCACGGTGGTGTTCTTCTGGTCGCGAAGAATTCCCCGGATCGGAGCGGCGATGTCGGCGGGCGACAGGCCGGCGGTGGCCACTTGGTAGAGCAGCGGCTGAAACAGATGATAATTGTGCCGGTCGATCACGATCACGTCGAACGGGGCATTCCGCAGCGCCTTTGCGGCGGAAAGGCCGGCGAATCCTGCGCCGATGACGACGACGCGCCGACGTTGCTTGCGGGAATCGTCCTGGGCCATCGGGCTCTCCTGATCTTCGCGTTGGGAGTTGGCCAATTCTCGCGAAGAACGTCGACGCGCGGAAATGCCAAATCCCTATGGCCTCGATACGCGCGGTCTATCGCGGAGGCGGACAGCAGACTTGCGTAGCGCGAGCGCAGTCCTATCAAACCCGGGCTACTTGGTCTCCATCGCGGTCGTTGCTTCCCAACCGTCCTGTGGCGGCGCATCGAGGAAGCGGCGGCAGCGTTCGATCATGACAAGCGACGGCTGATCCCCTTCGCGGGCGACCAGCACCATCTGGAAGAATCCCATGGCGGCGGCGAAATTCCGGGCGCGGTACGCCTCGAGGCCCGTCTCGTACAAGGACACCCAGCTCGGCTGTGGCATCCCATCCTGCGCGATCCCGAGCAGCTCGTAGATCTGCAGCCCCGCGGCACGTCCGTAGACCGCGAGCCGGTCCAGCTCGCGAACTCGGATGCGATCGCCGGCGAGGCGCCGCGTTTCCTCCCCGATGATGATCTGGGTGCCGTATTGCTTGTTGACGCCCTCCAGTCGGCTCGCGACGTTCACGGCATCGCCGATCACCGTATAATTGAGCCGGACTTCGGACCCGATGTTGCCGACCAGGACGCTGCCGGAATTGATGCCGATGCGCACGCCGAGCGGCCGGCCGTTGTCGTCGGTCAAGCCCGCCATGCGGAGGGCACGTTGGCAGGCGAGTGCCGCGCGGCAGGCGCCGAGCGCGTGATCGGGATTGGGCGCGGGAGCGCCCCAGAACGCCATCACCGCATCGCCGATGAACTTGTCGATGGTGCCGGCGTTGGCGTGGATCTCGCGCGACATGCAATCGAAATATTTTCCGAGCAGCGGCACGATGCGGTCGCCGAGCCGTTCGGAAAGCCCGGTGAAGCCGGCGATATCCGCAAACAGCACGGTCATTGGCCGGATCGAGCCGCCCGGCCGGGCTTCCACGCCGTGCGCAGTGAGGGTGCGAACGATGTCGCCCGGCAGATATTTGCCGAACGCGGCGAGCCCGTTCGCCATGTCGGCGATCGCCGCCGACAGGTTCGCGATCTCGAGGAGCCGCGAGGGATGCCGCCGCACGCGATCGAGCTCAAACCGTTCCACGTGGCGGAGCTCGGCCGCGACTTTCACCAGCGGCCCCCCGATGATCCTGCGGGCGAGCCAGGCAGAGAGTAAGCCGGCCGCGACGACCAGCACGGCAAGTCCGATCAGCAGCCGCCGCGTGGTCTGTTGTACCGGGCCGAGAAACTCCTGTTCCGGAATCACGGTCGCGAGCGTCCAGCCGGGAAATGCCAGCGGGGTCAGGGTGACCGCGTAGGGTTCCCCCGACATCACCTCGCGCATCTCGCGCATGTGCGGCTCGCCCGGCGCCGGATTGGATTTTCCCGCGGCGAGCCGGGCGACCTCGAGCAGAGGTTGCCCGGACACATGCTGTATTCTGAGTTCGTCGGCTTCCGGATCGGGCACGGCGATCGTGCTCGCGCCTGGTCCCAGGATGAACGCGGCGCCGGTCTTCCCGACGGCGAGCTCGGATAGGAAGCGCGAGAGGCGCGCGTGCTCGATGACAACTGCAAGCACTCCCTGCCGCTGTTGATAGACGTCGATCGGCCCGGCGAAAGCGATCGCCGGATGCACGCCGTTGGGGTGATTCGAGACGTCGAACCATTGCGGCGCGTCAGCGGCAATTGCCGATTTGAACCATTCCTGCTCGGTGACCTTGTAGCTGCTCGGCTCGAACGTGCGCTGCTGGAATTCGATGTCCCCGACCACCACAAGATACTTGTCGATCCGGCGCTTGAGAACGCCGTCGACCTGAGAGACCTCCATCATCTCCAGATATTCGTCGCCGAGCTTGTGGGCGGCCGAGAACGTCCCGTCGGGCAGGCCGAACGCTACCCAGGAAAGCGCCGGCTGTGATTGCAGCTGCGAGAGGAACACGAACTCGCGCTTGTCGGCTTCCCTCACCTCGAGCACGTTCTGGAAGAACAGCGTGCGAATCGCCGCATGCGCCGAGCGCGCCGCCGTGTCGAGGGCGGCAATCTCCTTCTCGACGGCGGCCACGATCTGCTGGTTGATGGTCGAGGCCAGCTCGCGACTGTTCGCTTCCGCCGTACGCCACCAGAGCCCGTGGACCGCTCCGACGCTGACCAGGATGGAGGCGAGGACCAGAGCGGAGATGGCCAAACGGACGCCGATGCGCATGATTCGGGCTTTCCCTGGCGAACAACTAACCATATGGCCGGTTCGAGCCGCGAGGTCCACAGGAACCGCAATAGAGCGCCGCTATCGGTTTCATCGCCAATCGATATTTCGAAAGCGGTTTCACGCGCGATTGAATGACGAAGCTTGATAGCGCGGCTTCGCCAGGCCCTGAATCGAAATGCGAGGAACAATCGGATGTCGTTGACGCGGTTCCTCGAGCGCGGACGTTCGCTGGCGGAACGGATCCCCTATAGCCTCTTGGCACTCGTCTCGCGATTTGCGGTCGCGAGCGTGTTCTGGCGCTCCGGCCGCACCAAGGTCCATGGCTTCTCAATTCGCGAAGAGACCTTCGCGCTGTTTCGCGAGGAGTACCGGGTCCCGCTGCTCCCTCCCGACCTCGCTGCCTATATGTCGACGATCGCGGAGCATGTATTTCCCGTGCTGCTGGTGCTGGGGTTCGCCTCGCGGCTCTCGGCGCTCGGGCTGCTGGGCATGACGATGGTGATCCAGCTGTTCGTCTACCCGAGCGGGTGGCCCCAGCACATCCTCTGGATCGGCTTGCTGTTGCCGATCATCGCCCAGGGACCGGGTATCCTTTCGCTCGATCACCTCGTCTGGGGCCGCATGCGCTCTGCCAGCAAGCCGCAGCAGAGCCCTATTGCAGCGCGATAACGACATTCGCGCGCAGAAGGACGGCGAGATTTTCGGCCACATCGAACTCTCCCGTCGCTGCCGCCGCGCATTCCGCTGCCGCCGCCATCGCCATGCCTTGCGACAGGCTGCCGAAAACTTCGACGTCGAGACTAGGCCTTGCCACCAATGCACTCTCCGGCACCCATTCGCGGATCGGAGCCAGCTGTGCGGTCCGGTGCACCTCCCAAATCGAGACGATCGGAAACTGCGATCCCACGAGCGACACCGAGGGGTGAAGGGCAATGCGCAAGCCCGCAAGCTCGTCGGGCCGCAGGGACGTGAAAGCGCCGCGATCGATCGGCGCGGCATCGGCGGCGTGATAGGCACGCCCACGGGCGAGCTCCAGCCGCGCGACGTCGGCAAGGTACTCGATTGAAGCCGCCGGAGCGAAATTCTCGACGAAATCCGGGAACCTATCGCCGTACCGCAACAGCACCGGCGAGCGCGGCGGCTCATCGGTCACATAGAGGCGCGCCATCGCACGGAAGAATTCGTCGCCGACCAACTGGTGAACGACGGGGAAGCGCGCAGCGAGCGCCGCGACCAAGCTTGCGATCATATTGTTGCGGTGTACGGCAAAGCGCTTCTGCGGCGCCTTCCCGCCGTTCCTCCGCAGCGGCGAGGGAACCGGCGCGGCCGGATCGAGCAGCGCCGCGGCGAATTCACGCTGGACCGCGGCAAGATCGTTCGCGGCGACCATGGCGAGCATCACGCCGCGTTGCGAAGCAGCGGACGGTTCGCCTCGGTGATGAGCGCGGACTTCGCTCTTGCCACCTCGGCGGCCAGCACTGAAAAGGCCGGCACGTTGTTGTCCCACTCGATCAGCGTCGGGACCGGTCCGCTGCGGGCCAACGTGCGGCGATACAGCGACCACACCGTCTCTGCGACTGCGGCACCGTGATCATCGATCAACAGCCGCGCGCCCTCCTCGTCCGTATCCTCGGCGAAACCCCCGAGATGCATCTCGCCGACGTTCTCGACCGGAAACGCTTCGACATAGGCGCTCGGCTCGAAGCCTTGGTTAATCGCGGATACGTAGACATTGTTGACGTCGAGCAGAAGGCCGCATCCGGTGCGCCGGACCGCCTGGTCCAGGAATTCGATCTCGCTCATGGTGGCGTTCGCGAAGGCGACGTAGGTCGAGGGATTCTCGAGCAACATGCGCATGCCGAGAGTGTCCTGCACTTCATCGATGTGCTCGCAAACTCGACTCAGCGTCTCCTCGTTGTAGGGGACCGGCAGGAGATCGTTGAGGAAGGTTTCGGCATGGCTCGACCACGCCAGATGTTCCGAGAACAGGAACGGCTGATAGCGGTCGACGAGTTTCTTCAGCCTGTCGAGGTGGGCGCGGTCGAGCGGCCGGGCCGCCCCGATCGACAGGCCGACGCCGTGGATCGAGACCGGATAGGACGCGCGGATCTCGGCAAGCAGGCGATGCGGCGGACCGCCGTCGCCCATGTAGTTCTCGGCATGCACCTCGAAGAAATCGGCCGCGCGCACGCCCGAGAAGATGGCTTGCGCGTGCTCGTGCTTGAGGCCCGCGCCGGCCAGCGCCGGATTGAAGGCCGCGAGCGTGACCGCGTCACTCCGGTACATCTCGTGCATGGCGTCTCGCCTCATTGGGCGGGGCCGGCATCGGGGAGAACGCCGGCTCCGTGCTGGACCGGCGACGGGGTGGGGCTGCCGGCCTCAGTGGGTGGCGTGCTGCGATCAGGAGCGTTTAATCGGCTGCAGCGAACCGTTGCCCAAGGGCGTCTGGATCGAGTCGCAAGTGCCCTTGGTGACGTATTTCCAGGCATTGCCCTGATAATCGGCCGTGGCGGTTCCGGCGCAGGTCGTGCCCGGACCGGCGGCACAATCGTTGTCGCCCTTGAGCGCGATGCCGAAGCACTTGTCCTTGGTCGGCTCCGGCGGTTTTGGCGCGGCCGATCCCGGACCAGCCACGGTGGCAAGCGCCGTGGTCAAAGCGCCGGCGAGCGCCAGCGAGGTCATAGAGGTCTTGCAGGACATGGTCGGTTCCCATCAGTTGATCGAAAAGCCAGTCGCGCGAGCGCAGTCCTATCAAACCCGGAGAATGTCAAGGGCTGAAATATCATTCGCCGATGGACTCCATAGCGCGGGTCTATGACGGCGGAAGAATCGCTGGCCTGCCGACCTTACCCGCCCGATCCCAGGGCGGCGGAAATAGCCGGCTGCTATGAACTTGGAAGCCATCCGGTATTTCCGTTTGGCCACCGCTTCCCCGAGACTCCGCTTGCCATTGCCGAGATCCTTCGATCCCGGCCGAAGCAGACGGAGACAAGCCATGATTTACCCAACCACTGGCCGGGCAATCCGGCACAGCCTGTTCGCGGCCGGCATCGTCGCGGGCACGGTGTTCACGATGTTGAGCCCGGCGAGCGCCGGCGAGTGCCCCGCCGACAAGCGCGGCATCGATGTGATGAAGATGGACACGACTCCCGCCAAGGGCGTCAGCGACAACGTGCTGGCCGCGATCAATCTCGCCGATGAACCGACGAAAATCCAGGATCGACAGCTTCGCCTGCGCAAGCTCGTGATCCAGCCGGGCGGCGTCGTCCCCTGGCACAGCCACGGCGACCGGCCGGCGATCATCTACATCATCGAAGGCGAGATCGTCGAATACGCCAGCACGTGCGCGGTTCCGATCTTGCACAAGGCGGGCGACGTCGCGCGCGAGATCCACACGACCTCGCATTGGTGGAAGAACAATGGCGACAAGACCGTCGTCTTGCTCTCGGCGGACCTCCTGCACGACAAGTCCGACAAGAACATGTGATCGCCGTCGCGGTGTGACGCCTCGCCCGTGAGGCGTCACGCACGACGGCCCAAAGCAGGGGAAACGACCATGACGCAAGTGTTCCACGCGGCGGCTTCGCCCGAGATGGCCATGCATGTCCATGCCTCTCACGTGGTCCGGCGCACGCTGGTGATCGGACTGACCGCATTCCTCACCGTGGTGGATCTGTTCGCGACCCAGGCGATCCTTCCCTCGCTGACGAAGGCCTATCACGTCACGCCTGCCGCCATGGGTCTGGCGGTGAACGCCAGCACGCTGGGAATGGCAATCGCCGGCTTGGCGGTCGCATTCTTCAGCCGCAGAATCGACCGGCGGCTCGGGATCCTGCTCAGCCTGACGCTGCTGTCGATCCCGACCGCGCTGCTCGCGTCGGCGCCCGACCTCACGACCTTCGCACTGCTGCGCATCGTGCAAGGCGTGTTTATGGCCACGGCTTTCGCACTGACGCTGGCATATTTGGGCGAAGCCTGCAGCGCCGAGGACACCGGCGGCGCGTTCGCGGCCTACATCACCGGCAACGTTGCCAGCAATCTCATCGGGCGGCTGGTCTCCGCCGCGGTCGCCGACCACCTGGGCCTGGCGACGAATTTCTACGTGTTCGCCGCGCTCAATCTCGCGGGCGCGGTTTTGGTGTATTTCACGATCAGTCGCACCAAGCCGATGGACGCGGTGGAGCCGATACCGAGCTCGCCGTTTGCAATCTGGGGCGTGCACCTGCGCAACGCGCAGCTACGGGCAAGCTTCGCCATCGGGTTTCTGATCCTGTTCGCCTTCATCGGCACGTTCACCTATGTCAATTTCGTGCTCGTCCGCGAGCCTTACGCGGTGGGGCCGATGGCGCTCGGCTTCGTGTACTTCGTGTTCCTGCCGTCGATCTTCACCACGCCGGTGGCCGGACAATTCGTGCAACGCTTCGGCACCAGGCCGACGTTCTGGTGTGCGCTCGCCGTTGCCGGCATTGGACTTCCGCTCTTGCTGATGCCGCGTCTGTCCGCCGTGCTGACCGGCCTGGTGCTGGTCGGGATCGGAACGTTCTTCGCGCAAGCCACTGCCACCGGATTCGTCGGCCGCGCCGCAACCACTGACCGCGGCTCGGCGAGCGGCATCTATCTGGCGTGCTATTTCTTCGGGGGTCTCGTCGGCAGCGCGGTGCTCGGGCAAGTCTTCGATCGCTTCGGATGGGCCGCCTGTGTCGCCGGCATCGGTCTGTCGCTGATCGTGGCCGCGGTGCTCGCCGTTCGCTTGAAAATGCCGGCCGTGCCCGCGATGGCGTCGGCCGCGTGAACCCCGGAGACGTGACATGACGATCGTGCAAAAAATCATCGCTGCCGAGCCGGACAACATGCGCAAACGCGAGAAGGCCGCGAGCGGACCCGGTCAGATCGTGCTGGTGCTGCAGGGCGGCGGCGCGCTCGGAGCCTACCAGGCCGGCGTTTATCAGGCGCTGCACGAGGCCCGCATCGAGCCGGATTGGGTCATCGGCACCTCGATCGGCGCCATCAACGCCGGGATCATCGCCGGCAACGAGGTGAAGGACCGGCTGCCCAGACTCAAAGAATTCTGGCACCGGGTCGAGCGCCGCGAGATCTTCGATTTTGCTTCTCCGTGGCGCGGAACCCTCGATGCACTCTCGAACTTCACCACCATGGTCGGCGGCATCCCGGGATTCTTCGAACCCAATCCGCTGGCGTTCTGGGGAACGCACGTTCACCTGGGCACGGAAAAGGCCGGATATTATTCGACCGCCCCGCTCGAAGCGACGCTCAACGAGCTGGTCGATTGCTCCGTGTTGAACCGCTGCACGCCCCGGCTCACGGTCGGTGCCGCCAACGTGCGCACCAGCGAGATGCACTATTTCGACGGCCGCGACACCGAGATCACGGTGAAACATATCATGGCGTCCGGCGCACTGCCCCCGGCGCTCCCCGCCATCCGCATCGGCGAGGAATATTATTGGGACGGCGGAATCCTATCGAACACGCCGACCGAGGCGATCTTCGACGATAACCCCCGACACAATTCGCTGATCTTCGCCGTGCACCTTTGGAATCCGACCGGGGGTGCACCGGAGACGATGTGGGAAGTGCTGAACCGCCAGAAGGACATCCAGTATTCCAGCCGGGTGGCAAGCCATATCGCGCGCCAACGGCAGGTTCATCGTATGCGGCACGTCGTCTCGCAACTGGTCAAGCACATCCCGGAAAAGGACCGCAACAG
>WNGN01004011.1_pt1 | contig 11140 bp, 9 predicted proteins | sample 5400561 | NCBI WGS metagenome assembly WNGN01 (sample SAMN13153379, study PRJNA577476) | soil metagenome | isolation source: 115 cm soil or saprolite under Garry oak tree replicate 2 | place: USA:California | collected 2016-06-15 | reverse complement strand
CCGACGCTGTACTCGAAGATGCGCAAGCACAACATCCCCCAGCGCCGGCCGTGACGGCCTCTGAAAACAGCCCATCTGCGTCGTTGGCTCGTCGCTCCTCCCTGCGACGTACAACCTCGTACGTCTCAGTCGTCGCTCCTCGCCGCCTTGCATCTGTGCCGTTTTGAGCGGCCGTGCCTACCCAGACATCCCCCAGCGCCGGCCCTGATCACCGGAGGTCGTCGAGCGTCAGCCGGAAGCTCGCGACGAAGGTGTCCATGAAGTAGCTCCGAATCCCGCGGCCGGAAGCATGGCTCGTAGGCCGCCGCGAGCGGCTCGGGCACCATGCTCAGGAGCTTGTCGCGCGCGACGCGCTCGAGCGCCCGGTAGGCGGTGGCGATCTCGGGGTTGGAGTACTTCACGGGCGTCGGCAGGTCACCGGTCAGAACCTCGCTCGCGTCGTGGTAGAGGGCCAGGACCGCCGTGCGGTCCGGGCTCACGTCACCGCCGAACAGGCGGTTCTTGATGATGGCGAGCGCGTGCGCGATCTGCGCGACCCGCAGGCTGTGCTCCTGGACGGTTTCGGGGTAAGTGCTGTACATGAGCCCCCACCGGCGGATGAACTTGGCTCGGAAGACGTACGCGAAGAAGTGGCTCATCGGCACGGAGTCTAACCCCCGGCCCGGCCCGGGGCGAGACGCTCGAACTACGAGCAGGTCGGGCCGCCTGCCTATTTCGTGGGCACGTGGCGTCCGCCGGAGCCCCATCGGCGGGCCGGAAGTGACTGGATTTCCTCATCACCGTGCCGACCCCCTCGGCACGGCCGTTGCTAAACTCACGCGGGGGAGGAACTGCTGATGAAGAAGATCGAGGCCATTATCAAGCCCTTCAAGCTCGACGACGTGAAGGAAGCGCTCACCGGGATCGGTGTCATCGGCATGACCGTGTCCGAGGTGCGCGGCTTCGGTCGGCAGAAGGGACACACGGAGCTCTACCGGGGCGGCGAGTACACGGTGGACTTCCTCCCAAAGATCAAGGTGGAGGTGGTCGTGCCCGACCACCTCGTCGACAAGGTGGCCGAGGTGGTCGCCGGGGCCGCGAAGACCGGCAATATCGGCGACGGCAAGATCTTCGTGCACCCGCGCACCGTGAAGCGACTCACCTTGGTAGTGGCAACGATGCTCGTGCTCGGGGCTCTCGTGACCGCGGCCGCCGCGCAGGCGCCCGCCGCTCCCGCGCCAGCCCCGTCCGGTCAGGCCGCGCCGGCTCCACCGGCTCCCTCCAAGATCGACAAGGGCGATACGGCGTGGATGCTGACCTCGTCCGCGCTCGTGCTGCTCATGACCGCGCCCGGCCTCGCGCTCTTCTACGGCGGCATGGTCCGCCAGAAGAACGCGCTCGCGACGCTGATGCAGAGCTTCATCATCATGGCGGTGATCTCGATCCAGTGGATCCTCTGGGGCTACAGCCTCGCGTTCGGCCCCGACAAGGGCGGAATCGTCGGCGGCCTCGAGTGGCTGGCCTTACGCGGGGTCGGCGCGGAGCCCTTCGACGCCTACGCGAAGACGATCCCGCACCAGGCGTTCATGCTCTTCCAGATGATGTTCGCGATCATCACCCCCGCGCTCATCACGGGCGCGTTCGCGGAGCGCAAGAAGTTCTCGTCGTTCCTGCTCTTCACGGTGCTGTGGGCGACCTTCGTCTACGATCCGCTCGCGCACTGGGTCTGGGGCGACGGCGGCTGGCTCAAGAAGCTCGGCGCGCTCGATTTCGCCGGGGGGACGGTCGTCCACATCTCGTCGGGCATGTCGGCGCTGGTCTGCGCGGTGCTGATCGGCAGGCGCAAGGGTTACGGCCACCACCCGATGCAGCCCCACAACCTGCCGATGACGGTCATGGGCGCGTCGCTCCTGTGGTTCGGTTGGTTCGGCTTCAACGCGGGCAGCGCGCTCGAGGCCAATGGGCTCGCGGTGAGCGCGTTCACCGCGACCAACACGGGCGCGGCGGCCGCGGCGCTCGGCTGGATGTTCACCGAGTGGATGAGCCGGGGTAAGCCCACTGTGCTGGGCGCGGCGTCGGGCGCCGTCGCGGGGCTCGTCGCGATCACGCCCGCCTCGGGCTTCGTCGGCCCGATCTCGTCACTGATCATCGGCGCCGTCGCGGGCGCGGTGTGCTACACGGCGTGCAACCTCAAGGGGAAGTTGGGCTACGACGACTCGCTGGACGTCGTCGGCGTGCACGCGGTGGGCGGAACCTGGGGAGCGCTGGCCACGGGGCTCTTCGCCTCCAAGGCGATCAACGAAGGCGGCGACAACGGGCTCTTCTTCGGCAACCCGGGTCAGGTCTGGATCCAGGTCGTCGCCGTCCTGGCGACGTACGTGCTCGCGGTCGTGGGGACCGCGATCATCTTGAAAGTCGTCGACGCTCTGGTCGGGCTCCGGGTGTCCGAAGAGGACGAGGTGGCCGGGCTCGACCTCTCTCAGCACTCCGAGACGGCGTACGCCGTCGGCGGCGGGTTGGGCGAGTTCGGCGGGTCGGGCGCGGCCTTCGGCGAGGCGCGGCCGCGCGTGGCCCACTGAGTCCGGTGTCCACCATGCCGAGGCGCTTGATTCGGCCGAGGAGTTCCCTTAAGGTAATCACGCCATTCCATCACCCACTGAGAAGAAGGAGTTCCGCATGACCGCGAAGGACGTGCTCAAGCTGGCCAAGGAGAAGGGCGCCAAGATTGTCGATCTCCGGTTCATCGACCTGCCGGGTCTTTGGCAGCACTTCTCGATCCCGGTCTCCGAGCTGAACGAGGACATCTTCGAAGAAGGGCTCGGCTTCGACGGTTCCTCGATCCGAGGGTTCCAGACGATCGACGAATCGGACATGCTCCTGATACCCGACCCGTCGACCGCCGCCATGGATCCGTTCACCGCCGTGCCCACGCTCGTCCTCATCTGCAACGTGAAGGACCCGGTCACGGGCAAGTGGTACACGCGCGACCCGCGCTACGTCGCCCAGAAGGCCGAGGCGCACCTCAAGAAGACGGGTCTCGCCGACACCGTCTACATCGGTCCCGAGCTGGAGTTCTTCTTCTTCGACTCGATCCGTTTCGACCAGACCTACAACTGTGGCTACTACTTCATCGACTCGGAGGCGGGTTTCTGGAACTCCGGTAAGGAGGGGACGCCCGAGCAGCCGAACCTCGGTTACAAGCCGCGTTACAAGCAGGGTTACTTCCCGGTGCCTCCGATGGACAAGTTCCAGGACATCCGCTCGGATATGGTCCTGGCGCTCGAGTCCGTCGGCGTCCGCATCGAGGTCCACCACCACGAGGTGGCGACCGCCGGGCAGACCGAGGTCGACATGCGTTTCGACACGCTGACCAAGATGGCCGACAAAGTCATGTGGTACAAGTATTGCGCCAAGAACACGGCGCGGAAGTGGGGCAAGACGGCGACGTTCATGCCGAAGCCGCTCTTCCAGGACAACGGCTCGGGCATGCACACCCACCAGTCGCTCTGGAAGAACGGCAAGAACATCTTCTTCGAGCGCGGCGGCTATGCCGACGTCTCGAAGACCTGCCTCTATTACATCGGTGGGATCCTCAAGCACGCGCCGGCGCTTTGCGCGATCATCGCGCCGACGACCAACTCCTATCGCCGACTCGTGCCGGGTTACGAGGCCCCGATCAACCTCGCGTACAGCCAGCGCAACCGCTCGGCGTGCGTGCGCATCCCGGTGTACTCGAAGTCGGAAGGGGCCAAGCGCATCGAGTTCCGGACGCCCGACAACACGTGCAACCCGTATCTGTCCTTCGCGGCGTGCCTCATGGCGGGGCTCGACGGCGTCGCGAACAAGATCGATCCGGGCAAGCCGGTCGACAAAGACCTCTACGAGCTGCCGTCGGCCGAGGCGAAGAAGATCAAGCAGCTCCCCGGCGACCTGAGCATCGTGCTCGACAACCTCGAGCAGTCCCACGACTGGCTGCTGAAGGGCGACGTCTTCACGCCGGACGTGATCGAGACGTGGATCGAGTACAAACGGAAGAACGAGTTGGACGCCGTGCGGCTCCGCCCACATCCGTGGGAGTACGCGCTCTACTTCGATATTTAGTGTAGCCGACGGGCACGCGCGACAGGGATCGCGGGACCACGCGGCACGCGTCCGCTGACCCGTTGCGGCTGGGCTCCATCTAGGGGCGCGGGGTCCGTTGCCGGTTCGCGGGAACGGGTCCCTTCGATCCCTGTCGCACGCGCCCGCCGGCTCCCCGCTGCCCGGCGCCCGCCGCTTTAATAGGCACTGGCCGCGTCCGTTGCCGGGAGGCGAGGCAACACGCGGCCCCCCCGCTTCGGCTAAGTTGCTGATCTTGCTCCTGGCACACCTCTGGCATCGCCCTTGCCAGACGCAGCAGGTATGGCTCGAGCCCCGCGCTGGCGCGTGGCGATTCTCGACGACCACGAGCCCTCCCGCGCTGCCCTTCGCGGCGCGATCGCGGCCGCCGGCGGCGAGATCGCCGGCGAGGCGTCGCGGTGTGCCGACGCGGACGCGCTGATCAAGCGCGCGATCCCCGACGTCGCGATCTTCGCCGTGGGCCTGCCCGACGGCGACGGCATCGAGGCGGCCGCGCACGTCAGCGCGACGACCGACTGTCCGGTTGTGCTCTTCACGAGCCACACCGGCGACGACTTCGTCGAGCGCGCGCGGAAGGCGGGCGTGATGGCCTATCTGCTGAAGCCCCTGCGCCCGGCAGAGCTCGCACCTGCGCTCGACGTCGCCATCGCGCGGTTCAAGGAGGCCCGCCAGCTGAGGCAGACGCTCGAAGGGCGGAAGGTCATCGAGCGCGCGAAGGGCTCGCTCATGGCGCGCTTCGGGCTCACCGAAGAGGACGCATTCCGCCGGCTGCGTCGTGCGGCGATGGACAGCCGCAAGCCGATGGTGGAGATCGCCAAGGCGTTGCTCGTGTCGGAGTCAGTCACGCGCGATGTGCCTGCGGAATAGGCAGACCGTTCAGAGCCCATCGAGATAACTCCCCGAATTTTCTGACGCCGGCTTCGGTACAGGCCTTGCTACCAAGCGCCGGTCGAGTGGACAACGACGTCCCTCGTGAGCGCGGCAGGGGCGCCGCGCAGACGGATCCAGGTCCCAGAGCCCTGCCCGGCGGCATGAAAAGGGCGCGCCGGCAAACACGAAAGGAGACATCATGTCCGCTTGGTCACGTCGTGAGTTCCTCAGAGGGTCGCTCGTCGCCGGGACCGGCCTCGCCGCTGGGATCGGCTTCCCGAAGATCCTGACTGCGCAAGGGCGAGAGCCGATCAAGGTCGGGATCCTGCATTCCCTCAGCGGCACGATGGCCATCAGCGAGGCGCCGATCAAGGAAGTCGTCCTGATGGCCATCGGCGAGATCAACAAGGCGGGCGGCGTGCTCGGGCGCAAGGTGGAGCCCGTCGTCGAGGATCCGGCCTCGAACTGGGACCTCTTCGCGGAGAAGTCCAAGAAGCTCCTGCTCCAGGACAAGGTGGCGACGGTCTTCGGGTGCTGGACATCGGTCAGCCGCAAGTCGGTGCTGCCGGTCTTCGAAAAGAACAACGGTCTCCTCTTCTACCCGGTGCAGTACGAGGGCGAGGAGTGCTCGAAGAACGTGATCTACACCGGCGCCACGATCAACCAGCAGGCCACGCCCGGCGTGGACTATCTGATGTCCCCGGAGGGCGGCGGCAAGAAGAAGTTCTACCTGCTCGGTTCCGACTACGTGTATCCGCGGACGACGAACAAGATCCTGCGGCTCTACCTCACGAAGGTGAAGAAGGTCCCCGAGTCGGCCATCGCGGAGGAGTACACGCCGTTCCACCACCAGGACTACCAGACGATCGTCGGCAAGATCAAGAGCTTCAGCGCCGCCGGCGACGCGGCCGTGATCAACACGATCAACGGCGACAGCAACGTGCCGTTCTTCAAGGAGCTCGCCAACCAGGGCGTGACCGCCGACAAGACGCCCACCATGTCGTACAGCTTCGCCGAGGTGGAGCTCCAGACCCTCGACGTCAAGCCGCTCGTCGGCCACCTCGCGTCCTGGAACTACTTCATGTCGCTCAAGACGCCCGAGAACCTCAAGTGGGTGAAGGCGTACAAGGAGTGGGCCAAGGCACACAACATCCCGGACAAGCAGGCCGTCACGGACGACCCGATGATGCACGCCTACATCCACGTGCACCTCTGGGCGAAGGCGGTCCAGAAGGCGGAGTCCACCGAGGTCGACAAGGTGCTCAAGGCCCTCGAGGGGCTCCAGATCCCGAGCCCGGTCGGCCCCTACAAAGTGGACGAGAAGAACCACCACACGTGGAAGCCCGTCTACATCGGCAAGATCCGCGAGGACGGCCAGTTCGACGTCGTCTGGAAGACGAAGTCGTGGGTCCGACCCGCGCCGTGGAGCAGCGTGACGTATGCCGGTCGCGACTGCGACTGGAGCGGCGACGGCAAGGGCTCGTACGACGTGGTCGGCGGCAAGCGGGTGTGGCTGTCGGAAAAGTCGTAGTGCAAGCACTCGTCGCCGCGATCGCGGCGGTGTGGGTGATCACCGGCCTCGGCGGCCTCGCGGCCGCCGGGCCCGGCGCGCTCGACCTGGAGGCCGTGGCTCGTCGGCTCGCTGCGCCGGCGACCCAGAAGGCCACGCTCGGCGAGCTCGCCGGGTCGAGCGATCCGGCGGTAGAACGTCTGCTGCGGGCGCTCAAGGACGGGGCGCTCTACTCGTGGAAAGGGCGGCTGGTGCTCCTCGGCGACGACGGCGGCCTGACCGACGTCGCGGGGCGCCCGGTCCTGGACGCAGCGCAACAGCCGGCGCAGCTCGAGTCGGGCCAGGAGGCCGTCGCGCTCGAAGAGGCGCACTTCGGCCTCGTGCAGCGCATCCTCGAGCGCTTCGAGGTGTTCGGCAAGGATCCCGCCAAGCGGCAGTCAGCGGCCTTCAAGCTCGGGACCTCCGGCGATGCCGCGGCGATCCCGATACTCGTACGGGCTGTCGAAGGCGAGACGCATCGCGACGTCAGGGCCGCCATGGAGGACGCGCTCGCCAAGCTCCGGCTCCGGTCGCCCGACCCCGCGGACCGGCTCGGCGCCGTCAAGCAGCTCGGGCGGCGAGGCTCGGAAGCAGCGGTGCCCCAGCTCCAAGCGCTCGTGGCCGAGGAGGCCGACCCGGCGGTGAAGGCGGCGGCGCGGACGGCCCTTCAGGACATCGACCGGTTCGTGGTCCAGCGCAACGTCGTCGGGTATCTGTTCAACGGCATCAGTCTGGCGGCCGTGCTGCTGATCATGAGCCTCGGGCTGGCGGTCACCTTCGGCCTGATGGGCATCATCAACATGGCCCACGGCGAGATGCTCATGATCGGCTCCTACACGGCCTATGTCGTGCAGGAGATTTTCCAGGCACGGTTCGCGGCCTCGCAGGACTACTACTTCTTCGTCGCGCTGCCGCTCGCGTTCCTGGCCGCCGGGCTGGTGGGGTTGGTCCTCGAGCTCGGCGTCATCCGCTTTCTCTACGGCCGGCCGCTCGAGACGCTGATCGTCACCTGGGGCGTCGGGATGATCCTGCAGCAGGCCGCCCGTCTCTACTTTGGCGACCAGACCAGCGTCAACTCGCCGACGTGGTTCCGGGGTGGCGTGGAGGTGCTTGCCGGGCTCATCTTCCCGTGGAGCCGGATCTTCATCGTCGGGCTGGCGCTCGCCGCGCTGGGCGCGCTCTGGGTCCTCCTCTATCGTTCGTACGCAGGATTAAAAGTCCGTGCGGTGATGCAGAACCGCGCGATGGCCGCGTGCCTCGGCGTCTCGACCCGGAAGGTGGACGCGGTGACGTTCGCGCTCGGCACCGCGCTGGCCGGCGTGGCCGGCTGCGCGCTCGCGCTGATCGGCACCGTGGACCCGGAGGTGGGCAAGACCTACATCGTCGACTCGTTCATGGTCGTCGTCCTTGGTGGCGTCGGCAAGCTGGTCGGCATGGTCGTGGCCTCGTTCTGCATCGGTCTCTCGAACAAGCTCATCGAGCCGGCGATCGGCGGCACGGCAGCGGCGGTGTACGCGAAGGTGGCGGTGCTCCTGATCGTGATCTGGTTCCTCCAGTGGCGCCCCACCGGGCTCTTCCCTCAGCGGGGGCGCGCAGCGACGGAGACGGCGTGACGGTGGCGCCGGCGCCCGCGCGGAAGTGGGATCCCCAGCTCCTCTGGGTCGGGATCTTCGGCGCCGTGTTCGTCGTGGGATTGCCCCTGGCGAACGCGCTCGGACTCGTCTCGGACTACTATCTGAACCTCTTCGGCAAATACCTCGCGCTCGCGATCCTGGCGCTCGGCATGGACCTCATCTGGGGCTACACGGGCATCCTCTCGCTCGGCCAGGCGATCTTCTTCGGGATCGGGGCGTACTCGATCGGCATGCACATGCTGCTCGAGTCGTCAGGCAAGGGCGTGTACGGCGAGCGCGTGCCCGACTTCATGATCTGGAACCAGGTCTACCAGCTCCCGCTCTTCTGGAAGCCGTACACGTCCGTGGTCGTGGCGCTCGCGTCGTCGCTCCTCCTCCCGGCGCTCCTGGCGACCGTCATCGGGTTCCTGACGTTCCGTCGCCGGCTGCGCGGCACCTACTTTGCGATCCTCACGCAGGCGATCGCCTTCGCGGTGTGGCTCATGCTGAACCGCAACGAGATGAAGCTCGGCGGGACCAACGGTCTGACCGACTTCAAGTCCATCCTGGGCGTCTCGCTCTCGAGCCCGGGAACGCTGCGAGCCCTCTACATCGTCACCGCGGCGCTCCTCGTGGGCGCGCTGCTGGCGTCGCGGGCGATCGTGCGCTCGAAGACCGGGCTCGTGCTCGAGGCGATCCGCGACAACGAGCGGCGCCTGGAGTTCCTCGGCTACAACACGGCCGGGTTCAAGATCTTCGTGTTCGCCGTCTCGGCGGCGCTCGCCGGGCTCGCCGGGCTCCTCTACGCGCCGCAAGTGGGGATCATCACCCCGAGCCAGGTTGGCGTGCTGCCCTCGCTCGAGATCGTGATCTGGGTCGCATTCGGCGGCCGCGGCACGCTCTGGGGTGCCTTGGTCGGGGCCATCTCCGTCAACTGGCTCCGGAGCGTGCTGACCGCGACCTACCCGACGCTCTGGCCGATCATCCTCGGCGGCCTCTTCGTGACCGTCATCATGCTCTTTCCTGAGGGGCTGGTCGGGCTCGCCGCCCGGGCCAAGACGCTCCTGGCGCGGCGGCGCCGTGCCGTCGCCCCCGCGGCGATACCCGCGTCGGGTGTCAACCGCCACACGGTCTGAGCCATGGACACGCTGCTCTACGTCGAGAACCTGACGGTGTCCTTCGACGGGTTCCTCGCGCTCCGGAACCTCAACCTCATCGTCGAGCGCGACGAGCGGGTGCGGTTGCTGATCGGGCCGAACGGCGCGGGCAAGACGACGCTGTTCGACGCCCTCACGGGCCACGTGACGCCGTCGGCCGGCCGGGCCCTGTTCAGGGACACCGTCAACGTGCTCGGGATGAGCCCGCACGCGATCGCCAACGCCGGCGTCATTCGGAAGTTCCAGACGCCGTCGGTCTTCCCGGGGCACACGGTCTTCGAGAACATGCTCCTGTCGGCGGGTCGGAAGCGCTTCACCTCCACGCTCGGCGCGGGCCGGGGCTTCCACGCGCACGACGCGATCGTCGCGGTGCTCGACCAGGTCGGACTGCGCGAGCGCGCCGGCGACCTGGCGGGCACGCTCTCGCACGGCGAGCAGCAGTGGCTCGAGATCGCGATGCTGCTCGTCCAGGAGCCGAGGCTCCTCCTGCTCGACGAGCCGGCGGCGGGGATGACGCGGCCGGAGAAGGAGCGCACCGGCGCGCTCATCGAGGCGATCGTGGAGCGCTCGGCCTGCGCCGTCATGCTCATCGAGCACGACATGGAGTTCGTTCGGCAGATCGCGCGACGGGGCCACCGCGTGACGGTGCTGCACGAAGGCACCGTGCTCTCGGAGGGCTCGCTCGACCGCGTGCAGGCCGACGAGCGTGTGATCAAGGCGTACCTCGGGCGCGGGAAGGTGCGGGGGACCGCCTGATGCTCGCCGTGAACGGGATCGACGTCTACTACGGCGAGAGCCGGATCCTGTCGCACGTCGGCCTGTCGGTCGGCGACGGCCAGGTGGTGTGCGTCATGGGGCGCAACGGCGTCGGGAAGACGACGCTTCTCAAGACGATCGTGGGCCTCCTGGCGCCGCGCGCGGGAGCGATCGAGTTCCGCGGCCGGGACATTACCCGTCGGCCGCCCTACGAGCGCGCCCGGCTCGGCATCGGCTACGTCCCGCAGGGACGCGACATCTTCCCCTCGCTGACCGTCCACGAGAACCTCGTGCTCGGCGCCCGGCAGAAGCGCCCGGCGCCGGCGCGGCTGGACTACGTCCTCTCGCTCTTTCCTGGGCTCGGCGAGATGCTCGGCAAGCGCGGCGGGGACCTCTCCGGCGGCCAGCAGCAGCAGCTCGCCATCGCCCGAGCGCTGATCGCCGACCCGGCGCTCCTGCTCCTCGACGAGCCGACCGAGGGCATCCAGCCGTCCATCGTCGACGAGATCGCCGACGTGCTGCGGCGGATCAAGCAGGAGGGCCACCGGTCGATCCTGCTGGTCGAGCAGTACCTCGAGTTCGCACGCTCCATCTGCGACCGGTTCTACGTCATGGACAAGGGCTCCGTGGCCCTGGAGGGCGACCGGCAGACGTTCGACGTCGACGCCGTGAGCGCGCTGCTCAGCGTCTGACCGTCGGGGTGATCAGGGCTCTGACCGCGAAGGTGACGAACCGCTGAGCGAAGTTGCGGCGGGGTGCGGGCGTGGCGAAGCCCGGGTGCCCGCACCCAGTACAAAGGAGGCTCGACGATGCACCTCACCCCCCGCGAGCAGGAAAAGCTGTTGATCTTCACCGCCGCCGAGGTCGCCCGCCGCCGCCGGGGACGCGGCCTCAAGCTGAACCACCCCGAGGCGCTCGCGCTGATTACGGCGGAGATCCTCGAGGGTATCCGCGACGGACGGACGGTCTCCCAGCTCATGGAGGCCGGCCGCTCGGTGCTGAGTCGCAGCGACGTCATGGAGGGCGTGCCCGAGATGATCGACGACGTGCAGGTCGAGGGCACGTTCCCCGACGGCACCAAGCTCGTCACGATCCAC
>WNGN01003133.1_pt1 | contig 11149 bp, 7 predicted proteins | sample 5400561 | NCBI WGS metagenome assembly WNGN01 (sample SAMN13153379, study PRJNA577476) | soil metagenome | isolation source: 115 cm soil or saprolite under Garry oak tree replicate 2 | place: USA:California | collected 2016-06-15 | reverse complement strand
GCAGCGCCGCACCCCGAAAGCGAGCGCGCGGTTCTACGCCGACGTGGCACGCAGCCGCGGCGCCGTCCTGTTCAGCGCGCCATCAGCTGCGCCAGCCTGATCAGCTCGCGGTCGGGCGGTGGCTTGGGCGTCAGCACCTGCTGGAGCGGCAGCGGTGTGACGGCGCCGCGCGCCAGCGCCATGAATGTCCCCGATTCCCCGTCCGCCAGGCGCTCCACCGCGGCGGCGCCGAGCCGCGTCGCCAGCAGCCGGTCGAACGCCCCGGGCGCGCCGCCGCGCTGCACGTGCCCGAGGGTCGTCACCCGCAGCTCGAACCCGATCCGCGCGCGGTGCTTCTCGAAGTGCTGCGCCAACGCGAGCGCGTCCCAGCGGGCGCCCTCCGCCACGACGACGATCGCGTGACGCTTGCCGCGCGTGTAGGCTGCGTGCAACTCGTCCGCCATCGCATCGGGACTCATCTCCACTTCGGGGATGACCACCACCTCGGCGCCCCCCGCGACGCCCGCCGCCAGGGCGAGATAGCCGCAGTTCCGCCCCATCACTTCGACCAGGAAGGCGCGCTGGTGCGAGGACGCCGTGGTCTTGAGCCGGTCGATCGCTTCGAGCGCGATGTTGAGTGCGGTGTCCACGCCGATCGTGATGTCGGCACCATTCACGTCGTTGTCGATCGTCGAGGCGACGCCCACGACGGGGAACCCGGTGCCCGCGAGCGCGTGCGCGCCCGTGAGCGACCCGTTGCCGCCGATCACGACCACGCCGTCCACGTGATGCTGGCCCAGCCCCCGCAGCGCGCGATCGCGACCCTCCGGCGTCTGGAACTCGGGGGCGCGCGCGCTCCCCAGCATCGTGCCGCCGAGTTGCAGGATGCCCGCGACGTCGCGCGTGCCGAGCGGCTGGATCTGGCCGTCGATCAGGCCCGAGTACCCCTGCCGCACGCCCACGACCTCGAGCCCGCGAGCCACGCCGCTCCGCACCACGGCCCGGATCGCCGCGTTCATCCCGGGCGCGTCGCCCCCGCTCGTCAGCACCGCGACCCGCTTCAGCGTCATCCTTTGGTGCTCCCCGCCATGATGCCCTCGATGTAGTAGCGCTGCAGCAGCACGAACAATAACAACACCGGCAGCACCGTGAGCACCGAGCCCGCCATCATGAGCTCCGTGTCCTGCACGTGCTCGCCCACGAGTCCGGCGAGCGCGACCGGGAGCGTGTACTTGGCGTCGTCGGTGAGGATGACCAGGGGCCACAGGAAGTCGTTCCACGTCGACAGAAACGTGAAGATGGCGAGCGTCGCGAGGATGGGGCGGAGCGCCGGCAGCACGACCGACCAGTAGAGGCGGAACTCGCCCGCGCCGTCGAGCCGGGCGGCGTCGAGCAGATCGTCGGGGATGGAGAGCGCGTACTGGCGGATCAGAAAGATGCCGAAGATGGTCGCCATCGCCGGCACGATCGCGCCCAGGTACGTGTTGACGAGCCCCATCGCCCGCAGCAGCAGGAACAGCGGGAGCATCGTGACCTGGCTGGGCACGACGAGCCCCGCGACGAGCAGGCGGAACAGCCGCTCGCGCCCGCCGAACTTGAGCTTCGCGAGCGCGTAGCCGGCCATGGAGTTGAGGAGCAGCGACACGAGCGTAGCCGAGACGGCGACGAGCGTGCTGTTGAGGAAGTAGCGCCCCAGCGAGAGGCGCGTGAACAGAGCGGCGTAGTGCTCGAAGGTGATCCCGTGCGGGAAGAAGCGCGGCGGGTAGGTCGTGGCCTGGCCCGTGGGCATGAGCGAGGCCGACACCATCCAGACGAGCGGGATGAGCGCGGCGACGGCGCCGAGCCCGAGCGCGGCGTAGAGCAGCGCCCGTTCGACCTGGCGCTTCATTGCGGCGCTTCGCGTTGCACGCGCAGCTGCAGCAGCGTGCAGCCCAGGATGATGACGAACAGCACGACGGCGACCGCCGCGGCCGAGCCGAGCCGCCACCAGCGGAATCCCTCCTCGTACATGTACAGCACCATGCTCAGCGTGCTCTTCAGCGGGCCGCCTTGCGTCATCACGTACGGCTCCGCGAACAGCTGGAAGTAGCCGATCGCCGTGATGATCCCCACGAACAGGAACGTGGGCGCGAGCAGGGGGAGGGTGACGTAGCGGAACCGCGCCCACGCCCCCGCGCCGTCCAGCTCGGCCGCCTCGTACAGCTCGCCGGGGATGCGCTGCAGCCCGGCGATGAAGATCAGCATGCTGTAGCCGAAGTTCTTCCACACGGCGAGCAGGATGATGGCGGGCATCGCCCAGCGCGGATCGCCCAGCCAGTCGATCGGACCGAGGCCGACCGTGCCGAGCACGGCGTTGAGGAGCCCGTAGCGCGGCTGGTACAAATAGCGCCACACGATCGCCACGGCGACGAGCGTCGTGACGAACGGCGCGAAGTAGGCGGCGCGGAAGAACGCCCGGAAGCGCACCAGCCTGGCGTTCACGAGCAGCGCGGTGGCGAGCGACACCAGCACCGACAGCGGGGCGCCGACCGCGACGAAGTACAAGGTGTTCTCGAGCGCCGTCCAGAACACCGGCGTGTGGAGCAGCGCGACGTAGTTATGGAGCCCGACAAAGCGCGCGTTGCGCGGGTCCGCGATGGCATACAGGTCGAAGTCGGTGAAGCTCAGCGCCAGCGACGCGACCACGGGCAGGAAGAAGAATACGCCGATCACGGCGAGCGCCGGCGCGAGAAACAGCCAGGCGGCCCGCGCGCCGGCCCGCTCGACCGTCACGGCGCGGCGCGGCGCGCGAGCAGCCAGCGGCGCCGCTCCAGGATGCGGTCCACTTCGCCGTCGAGCCGGGCGAGCGCCGTGTCCGCGGGTACCCCGCCCCGGATCGCCTGCTCGCCGTAGTCGAACACCCGGGTGGCGATCAGCTCCCACTCGGGGACCTGCGGCGTCGGCACCACCCGCTGCAGCTGCTCCCAGAAGCCGCGCGCCGCCGCGTCGCCGGCGAGCGACGGGTCCCGCCACGCCTCCATTCGCGCCGGCAGGTCGCCGCTCAGCCGGTAGAACCGTACCTGCTGCTCGGGGCGCGACAGGAACTCGACCAGCTTCCACGCGGCGTCGCGCCGCGGCGACGCGTGGAACACCACGAGGCTCGAGCCGCCCGCTAACGACACGCCCGACGCCGCGCCCTCCGGCCCGGGGAGCGGCGCCGTCCCCCATTTGTCCTGGAACTCGGGCGGCGTGCGCCGGCGGAACTCCCTGATGTTCCACGGCCCGGTGATCCACATCGCGAACGTGCCGCGCGCGAACTCCTGATAGATGTTCCCGACGTCGTTGCTCCCCAGCGTCGGGGCGAGCCCGGCGCGGTACAGGCGCAGGTAGAAATCGAACGCGCGGCGGAACGGCGGCTCGCGGAACGCACCGTAGCGGGCGCCGTCCTTGAGGATGGGGGAGCCCGCCTGCAGGCCGAGGATCACGGGCGGCGGCCACTCGTTGGTGGGCAGGAAGATTGCATAGCGGTCCCTGCCGCCCTGCGCCTTGAGCGACCGCATCGCCGCGAGCCAGTCGTTCCAGGTGGTCGGCGGCGCGGCGAACCCGGCGCGCGCCAACAGGTCTGTGCGGTAGAACAGGAGGCGCGTGTCCACGTACCACGGGATGCCGTACACGCCGCCGTCGAGGACGTTGGTGCTCCAGATGCCGGGGAAGTAATCCGCGGCGTGGACCGCGGCCGACGCCGCGACCAGGGAATCGAGCCGCTCCAGGGCGTCCACGGCGACGAACTCGGGGACCCAGGTGTTCCCGAGCTGCGCCACGTCCGGCGTCGCGTCGCCGACGTACGCCGTGAGCAGCTTTTCGTGCGCGGCGGTCCACGGGACCTGCTGTACCCGCACCCGGATGCCCGGGTTCTCGCGCTCGAACTGCGGCATCAGCTCCGCGACGACCTCGCCTTCCCGTCCCAGCCCCCAGAACTGGAGCACCACGCCGCTCGCGGCGGGGCGGCAGGCTGCTAACGCGGCGCACAGCGCGAGGGCACCGGCCCCGAGGATTCCCACCCTGAAGGGTGGGCTCGGCTTAACGCTGCCCTTAAGGGCAGTGTCGTGCCGAGCCCAGGCTTCAGCCTGGGGAGGCGGCGAGTTCACTCGTGACATCTCACGGGCACTTCCCCGCGAGCCACCCGCCCGAGAATCCGGCCCGGCACAGCCCGCGCACGATGTACGGGTTGCCGCGCAACAGTTGCCAGATCAGTCCCGTGCGGTAATTCTCGGCCATCGCGAGGATCGGGCCCTCGTCGATCCCGAGGTAATCGGTGTCGAACCACCCGAGCTGCGGGTCCACGCGCCCCGCCTGCTGCGCGCCCACTGCGGTGAACGTGGGATTGAAGGCGTCGAGGAAGCCGTAGGTCGAGAACAGATTCGCGCCGTACTTGTCGCGCATCGCCCACAGCGCGGGAAGCGCGATCTCCGGAGCGAAGGGGATGGATGCCCCCGCGGCGGTGGGCGCGATCGTGCCGTCGTCTTCGAGGTCGGTGAACGACGCGCCACGCGCCCAGTAGGTGTGAAACCCGCGCTTTCGCCCGCTGAGGAACAGCGTGTCGTTGGCGGGGCCGTCCGAGGCGGTGAGACCCCAGATCCGGTCGCCGTAGCCCAGCCACGCGCCCGGGTTGGCGATCGCGTAGGAGCGCTGCGCGTACGTCGCGCGGCGCGAGTTCTCGAAGTAGTCGATCCCGTGCGCGGCGATGTAGGCGTCCTGGATGCTCCGGAAGTCGATCCACACGTGCGAGTACTGATGGCCGAACAGCGGGCCGAATCCGAGGTAGGTCTGCCCCTCGAACGTGCCCCACTGGTAGGTGGAGGTCCACGCCGCCCAGCCGGTGGAATCGGCGGGGTGCGTCGGCGAGCCGAAGGCCAGGATGTACACGAGCATCGCCTCGTTGTAGCCACGCCAGTCGTACGGCATGAACCCGTTCTCCGGAGTCCAGCCGAGCGTGATCGCGGGTGCGTGGTTCTCGGCCCACTGCCAGTCGGCGCGGCGGTAGATCGAGTCGGCGAGCCTGCGGATCGTGGTCTCGACGGAGTCCGAGACGCTCGTGAAGTACGACTGGCAGGTGAGCACGCCGGCGAGCAGCAGCGCGGTGTCGATCGTGGACAGCTCGACCGTGCCGAAGCGCTGCCCCGTGCTCATGTCGAGGAAATGGTAAAAGAACCCTTTGTATCCCGTGACGCCTGTGGCCGCGGAGCTCTGGGGGGCAGTCCAGAAGAACTGGAGCGTGGTGAGGGCGCGCTGCGCAGCCGCGGCGCGCGTGACGTAGCCGCGCTCTACGCCGATCGGGTAGGCGGTAAGCGCGAACCCGACCGCCGCGATGCTCGAGAACGACCCGGCGGCCGAGCGGTCCGGGGTGAGTCCGTTCGTCGCGTTGGACAGGTCCCAGAAGTAGTGGAACGTGCGCTCCTCGAGGGTGTCGAGGAACCCCACTGCCTGCGCCGAGTCGGGGGGCGGCGGGCCGGTAGGGTGGTTGGAAGCGCAGGCGGCGAGGAGGGCCGCGGCCAGTGCGGCGGCGCTACGTCTCATGCTGGGAGGATATCGCGGCCTCCTCGCGCGGGCCACCGGTGCTAGTGCACCGATGGCCCGCGATGGGTGAAGAGTTAGAAGTTGTACTCCACGCCGATCTGTGCGCGGCGCGGGTCGCTGGCCAACCCATTCGGGTCGGGATGGCCGTTGTTGTTGTTGGGATACGTGAAATTGTCATAGTTGAACACGTTGAACACATCGACCGTGACACCCAACGTGGTCCCCGAAATGTTCGGGAAATCCTTGCGAAGCCGGAGATCTACTGTTCGGTACGCAAACGAGCCCGGGAGCGGCACGAAAAAGCCGTCTCGAGGTGGCGTAAAACCCCCGCGAACGTAGGCGCACCCGCCGAATCGCGCCGGGCATCCCACATCCAGTTTGGCACCGCTCCCCAGCGTTATCAGGCCGCTGAATTGGACCCCGAAGAGATACGGGACGTCCATAATCCAGTTGGCCACGATGCGAAGCTGCTCGTCATTGGCCGGGTGCTTCGGGATAGCGATCGTGTTCGGGAAGTCGAACAGGTCACCGAGATTGTCCGCGCCCTGGACCGACCGAGTGGCGTACGTGTACGCGAGCCCTGCGCCCCATCCGAAGTTCTCGGTGGACCGGCGGTAGGGACGATCTACGGTGATCTGCAACGCGTCGTACCACGTCTTCACGTCGTTCGTCGAGTAGATGAAATTGCTGAAGCCGTGGGCATTGAGGTTGAAGTCGGGGACGCAGCAGCTTCCGTCCGGCTTGAGGCCGGACTTGCCGAAGTTCATCGCCAACTGGTCCACGCCCCGCACGCCCGCATAGGCAGCCGACACTAGGAAGCTCCCGAACAGCCGGCGGATGCCAACGTTCCATTGATAGGACTTTGGCACCTTCACATCCTTGTCGATCAGCCAGGCTTCGGGGACTCCCTGTGTATGCACCAGGGCGTCCAGCGTCGCCTTGTCCGCGGTCAGGTACGAATCGCTCCAGAGCACCTGGCCTGGGCCCGGAGTCGTCGAACCGGGTGGGGCGAAGTTGATAGTGAACGTCGGGTGAGTCAGCTTGAGGGTCTCATCGACCGATACGTCGAACAGCGTACGGTCGTAATAGATACCAAGGCCGCCGAAGGCAGTGGTCTTGTTGTCCCGGTCCAGAGCGTATGAGAACCCGAGGCGCGGCTGAAACGCTCCGTAAAAGGGCTTGCGGTTGTTCCCCGTACTGATGTACCGGCTCAGATCGAGCGGGGTCGGCAGCGAGTCGTTGTATCGGGTGAGCGTGTCGACCACCATCTGCGGCGTCACGTAGTCATAGTTCATCATCTTCGTCTCGAAGTCCCACCGGATCCCCAGGTTAATTGTCAGGCGGGGCGTGGGGCTCCAGTCATCCTGCACGTAGGCACCGATCTCTTGATTGTTCTTGTTCAGGGACGCATTGCCGGTTCCGTACTTCAGCTCGTAGGGGTTCTGGTAATTATAGGCGACGCCGTTCAGGGTATCGCGATAGGCGAACCGCGGCGTCTCGTCGTTTCCCTTGAACACATCGTAGGTCACGAAGTCCACGCTGGCGCCCATCTTGAACACGTGCTGCCCGCCGCGGGAGTACGTGAGGTCATCGCGGAAGCCGAGTCGCTTTTGGGTGAAGTCCTGGATGCTGAGGTTGCTCCCGATGAAGTTGTTCGTCATGTTGCCGCTAGCGGCTCTATACGAGTACACGCGTGCGGGCAGACCCGGCTCGTTGGGACTCGGCTGCCGACGGAAGCGCGAATAGTCGACCTTCGCCTCGTTGAGCCAAGCGCCGGCAAAACGGTTGTAGCGGAACTGTGCGATTGAGATGTCCTGCCGGAAGTTTACCGCTTCCGCGAACGTACACATGTCCTCCGGGCAGTTGTGGTTCCGGTCGCCGAAATCACGCACGTCCGTCTCGTGCCTGGTGCTGAAGCTCAGCTCGGCGGAAGACTTCGGGTCGACCGTATAGTTCAACTTTCCGAAGACCATGGTCTCGCGGAACGGCGATTCGAAGTTCCCGTTGTACTGTGTGAGGTTGACCGTATCGAGGTCTGGGAATCCCGCCCCCGGCGTGGGGAAGTTCACCAGACTGGTCCGCTTCTGGTAATTCCCCTCGTATGACCCGAAGAAGAACAGCCGATCCCGCTGAATAGGACCACCGAGGCTGAGGCTGATGAGCGACCGCGTATAATCGGGTTTCGTGAGGCCCGGGGTGGCACGTTGGAATGTGTCGAGCGCCACGAGGTCCCTGTTCTGATACCCGAAGAGGGCATTCCCCGTCCAGGTGTTTCCGCCTGACTTCGTGGTCGCCGTGATGATCGCGCTCGAGGCCTTCTGGTACTCCGCCTTGAAGTTCTGGCTGATGACCCGGTATTCCTGAATTGCCGCCCTGGGGAACGGATTCCCCTTGCTCGCGTCTTGGCCGGTGACGCCGCCTCCCGTGAGGTCGTTCTTGAGGCTCGTACCGTCAACGAAAATGTTCACCGTGTTCGCGGTCTGGCCGCCGGCCGTGAACGTTCGCGACGCGCTGTTGATGCGGTCCTCGGATATGGTGACACCGGGTGCCAGCGCTGCGAGGTCGAGGAAGTTCCGGCTCGCGGTCGGGAGCGCTGCGATCTGCTGCTGCGTCACGTTGGTCGCGACTTCGGACGTGCGGGTCTCCACGCCGCTGGCCACGGCCACCGTCACCGCTTCAACCTGGATCGCGGACGCAGCCAGCCGGAAGTCCAGGGGGTAGACCTCGCCGATCAACACCCGCACGCGCAGCTTCTGCGGCGCCATGCCGATGTGGCGCGCGGTCACCTCGTACTCGGCGGGCACGAGGCCGAGCAGCGCGTAGAACCCCTTGGCCTGTGCGGTCACTTCTCGCTGCGCCGCCGTCTGCACGTTCACCGCGATGACGCGGGCGCCTTCGAGGGGAGCGCCGCTCGAGTCCGTCACGTACCCGCGGATGCTCCCGGTGCTCGTCTGCGCCGGGGCGCCGCGTGCGACGAGCGCGGTCACGCCGCCGATGAGCAGAGCCACCCGCCACCAGTTTCGCCTGAAAGAATCGGGTCTCATCGTGGATCCCTCCTTACGGTGGTGAAGCAGTCGCGGGCTGGCCGCGCCCGCCACAGGATTCCCGAATCACGAGTGTCACGGGGAGCGTCTCCCGGCGCTTCTGGTGCCTGCCGCCGTTCGCCACCGCGTCGAGCAGCCGGCGCGTCCCGCGCTCGCCCAGCGCGCTGATGTCCACCCGCACCGTGGACAGCGGGGGGTGCGCGTAGCGCGCCGTGGGGATGTCGTCGAAGCCCGCGACGGCGACGTCCCCCGGCACGGCGACGCCCGCCTCCCGCAGCGCCGACAGCGCGCCGATGGCCATGGCGTCGTTCGCCGCGAAGATGGCGGTGGGGCGGGAACTGCACTCGAGCAGCGTGGCGGCGCCCGCGAAGCCCGACGCTTCGCCGAAGTCGCCCGGCACTTCCCAGTCCCGGGCCGCGCGGATCCCGGCCTCGCGCACCGCCGCGCGGTAGCCGCGCAGCCGCTCGGCGGCGTCGGAATTCCGCGCCGGCCCGGTGATCATCGCGATGCGGCGGTGGCCGAGGGCGACCAGGTGGTGCACCATGGCGCGCGTCCCCTGCGCGTTCGCGATCGCGAGCGAGTCGAACGCCGTTCCGGCGGCCCCGCTGTTGAGCAGCACCACGGGGAACGCGGGGCCCAGGTCGCGCACGGCGAGATGGGCGCCGGGCGCGGGCGACATCACGATCAGGCCGTCCACGCGGCCGCGCATCGACTGGAGCGCGGCCGCGATCGCCCCCTTCTCGTTGTGGGAGCTGGCGACGAGCAAGTGGTAGCCGTGGCGCTGCGCCGTCTGGTCGATGCCGCGGATCAGCTCGGAGTAGAACTCGCCGTACAGATCGGGGAGCAGCACACCGATGGTCGCGGTCTTGTTGGTCGAGAGGCTGCGGGCGGCGGCGTTGGGGGAGTAGCGGAGCCGGGCGGCGACCGCGCGCACCCGGCGGCGGGTGGCTTCGGTGACGAGGCCGCTGGCGTTGTGGACTCGCGAAACGGTGGCGACGGAGACGCCCGCCGCGCGCGCCACGTCCTTGATCGTGACCATGGGGCCGTGGGAGATGTAATCGGTTTCACGAATCACCCGCTGTCAAGCCCGCCCGCCCGCGCCTGCCCCGGCCCGCCCCCCGCCGGGGGCTTCCCGCCGGTGTTTTAATTCGAGCGTGACCGCCGCCCTCGTGCTCGCCCTCGGCCTCGTGACGGCCGGCTCCGTCGCCGCGCAGCACCCCCGTTCGCACAGCCCCACCGACCGCCTGATCGACTCACTGATCGGCCGCTTGACGCTCGAGGAGAAGCTCGGCCAGCTGAACCTCCCCTCGGTCGACACCCAGCCGAGCCCGAGGCAACTCGACCTCGTGCGCCAGGGCCTGGTGGGCGGGTTCCTGAACCTCACCGGCGCCGCCGCGGCTCGCGCGGCGCAGCACGTCGCCGTGGCCGAGTCGCGGCTCCACATCCCGCTGCTCCTGGGCTACGACGTGATCCACGGCTACCGCACCATCTTCCCGATCCCGCTCGCCGAGGCGGCCGCCTGGGACCCGGCCGCGGCGGAGAGCACGGCGCATGTCGCGGCGCGCGAAGCGGCCGCCGCGGGCGTGAACTGGACCTTCGCCCCCATGGTGGACATCGCGCGCGACCCGCGCTGGGGACGGATCGCCGAGGGCGCGGGGGAGGATCCCTATCTGGGCTCGGTCCTGGCCGCCGCCCGGGTACGCGGCTTCCAGGGGAGCGACCTCAGGGCGACGGACGCCGTGCTCGCCACGGCCAAGCACTTCGCGGCCTACGGCGCCGCCGAGGGCGGCCGCGACTACAACACCGTGGACGTATCGGAGCGCACGCTACGGGAGATCTACCTGCCCCCGTTCCGGGCCGCGGTGGACGCGGGCGTCGGCAGCATCATGACGTCCTTCAACGAGATCGCGGGCGTGCCGAGCACCGCGAACCGTTGGCTGGTGACGACGCTGTTGCGCGGGGAGTGGAAGTACTCGGGGCTAGTGGTGAGCGACTGGACGGCGATCGCGGAGCTCCAGGCGCACGGTGTCGCGGGCTCGCGGGCCGAGGCCGGCAAGCTCGCGCTCGCAGCCGGCGTCGACATGGACATGACGAGCGGAATCTATCTCGACGACCTGCCGGCGCTGGTGCGGTCGGGGCGGATCCCCGTCGCGAGCGTGGACCGCGCGGTGCGGCGCGTCCTGCGCGCCAAGGCCACGCTCGGCCTGTTCGACGATCCCTACCACGGCGCGAGCGTCGAGCGGGAGGCGGCGGTGCTGCTCGCCTCGGAGCACCGCGCGCTCGCCCGCCGTGTGGCGCGCGAGGCGATCGTGCTGCTCAAGAACGACGGCAACGTGCTGCCGCTCGCGGAGAGCGCCACGCGGCGCACGATCGCCGTGATCGGTCCGCTCGCCGACGATCCCGTCGCGGCGCTCGGCGCGTGGCCCGGCCACGGCGATCCGCGGGACGCCGTGACGGTCCTGGCCGGCCTCCGGGAGCGCGCGGGCACGGGCGTCGAGCTGCGCTACGCGAAGGGCGCCGGCGTCCTCGATACGTCCACGGCGGGCTTCGGAGAAGCCGTGGCGCTCGCG
>WNGN01003131.1_pt1 | contig 11152 bp, 7 predicted proteins | sample 5400561 | NCBI WGS metagenome assembly WNGN01 (sample SAMN13153379, study PRJNA577476) | soil metagenome | isolation source: 115 cm soil or saprolite under Garry oak tree replicate 2 | place: USA:California | collected 2016-06-15 | reverse complement strand
TTACCCCCGGCACACGCAATGGCGAGGTGACCAGCGAACGCCTGCCAATGCTGCGTTACGTGAGCTTGATGGGCGCTCCTCCTGCGGGTCTACTGGAGCAAGAGGGGTGGCGACCAACGCTCATGCGCGAGATGACCACGGGTGGAGCGCAAATCGGTGAAGAGGCGCTCCGTGAGCGGCAATCCCTGGTGACACCGCAAGACCCTGCGCAAATCCTCTATACCTCTGGTACCACCGGCTTTCCCAAAGGAGCAATACAATCTCATCGTGGTATTGTTAACAATGGGATGGGCTTTGCACAGTGCTGGGGGATACGCCGGGATGATCATTACTGCACCACAATGCCATTCTTCCACGCAGGAGCATCTGTCTTAGGAGTTCTCGCTGCATTATATGCTGGCTCAACCCTGCATCCCCTGATCGCCTTTGACCCCCTGAAAACCTTGCAAATTATCAGCGCTGAACGCTGCGCCACGTCCGGCGGCGTCCCCACAATGCTGCTTGCGATGATGCAGCACCCTGATTTCGCTAAGTATGACCTCTCATCGTTAAGGACCGTTGTGAGCGGCGGTTCACCTGTGCCAGTTTATCTCATGGAACAGGTGAAAGAGCGTATGGGAGCCGACGTTGCCATCGTCTTTGGCCAGACAGAAGCCAGTGCAGCTATAACCCTGACACGGCAGGATGATACCTTTGCACTAAAATCGGCTACAGTAGGCGTGCCTTTACCCCATGTCGAGGTCAAGATCATCAATCCGGCCAGCGGTGAGCTAGTGCCTTGCGGCGAGCGTGGTGAGCTGTGCTGCCGTGGCTACCTCGTCATGCTGGGCTACTACAAGATGCCAGAGAAGACTGCTCAGACCATCGACAGTGACGGGTGGCTCCACACAGGTGACCTGGCAACAATGGATGCGCGGGGGTATGTCAATATTGTTGGTCGTCTCAAGGAGATGGTGATTCGCGGGGGGGAAAACATTTTCCCCCGTGAGGTTGAGGAGTTTCTGATTCGCCATCCAAAGGTCGCTGATGTACAGATTCTCGGCGTACCCGATAAATTCTTCGGCGAGGAAATGCTGGCCGTGGTACGTCTCAAGGAAGGGGAACAACTGACAGAGCAAGAACTGCGCGACTATTGCAAGGGCCAGATCAGCCACCAGAAGATTCCGCGCTACTTCCAGTTCGTTGACTCCTACCCCATGACCGCGAGCGGCAAAGTGCAGAAGTTCGTCCTGCGCGAGCGGGCTATCAAAGCGCTGGGACTGGAGGAAGCGGCTGGAATAAAGACGGCGTGATCCTGGTGCCGGGAGCGGGCTTGGTATTAGTGCTCTGTCAATGTTCACGTGAAATGTAGGGCGACACTTGCGGAACCCTGTAAGCGTCAAAATAACGGACCGAAATGAGGCGTAGGCACCCTGCCTGGGGGGCAGGTATCCCGATTCATTGTGGGACCGCGATGATGCGGTTTCATAAAATAATACGGTAAACGGATGGGCGTAGCCGCGCGATTCATCGCGCCAGGGGTGGGGAGGTGGTATCCCAGGCGAGGCTTCCCCCTCCCCAGCGCCATAAATGTCGCGGCTACGCCCCTTCACGTGACGCTATTGCAAGGAGTTTTACTATGGGTATGATACACGGCGGCTGGCTTGTCGCCAAGGTGCTGAAGAAGGAAGGTGTCGAGGTCGTCTTCACGCTCAGTGGCGGTCACATTGCCGCCATCTATGATGGCTGCTTGCGTGAAGGCATCCGCGTCGTCGACACACGCCACGAGCAGGCAGCAGTACACGCGGCAGAAGGTTGGGCGAAGTGTACCCGCACTCCTGGAGTTGCTCTACTTACCGCTGGACCAGGCGTCACCGATGGCATCACCGGGGTTGCAAACGCTTACCTCGCGGGCAGTCCGATCCTGGTCATCGGTGGAGCCGCGCCGCTGAGCCTGTGGGACCGGGGCGCGTTGCAGGAAATGAACCAGATCGACCTGCTGCGTCCTATCACCAAGTGGGCGCGCACCGTACACGAGACAGCGCGCCTGTCCGAATATACCTCCATCGCCTTCCGCCAGATGCTGAGCGGCAAACCTGGCCCGACCTTCCTGGAAATGCCGATGGATGTCCTCAACAACTTCGTTGAGAGCGAAGCGTCCGAGGCATATTTTGATCCCGGTGAACCTGCCTCCTATCGTCCGGCCGGGCGCAGCGCACCCGAGGCCGAGCACGTGCTGAAGGCAGCCGCTATCCTGGAGCAGGCGCAGCGGCCCGTCATCATGGCGGGCACTGCCGTGTGGTGGTGCGATGCCGCCGAACCACTGCGCCGCCTGGCCGAGCGTATCCAGGCTCCTGTTTTCCTTAATGGCGCCGGGCGCGGCTGCCTGCCGCCGGTGCATCCACTGTTCTTCAGCGCGGCCAGGCGCAAGGCCCTCGAAGGAGCCGATACCATCCTGGCGATTGGTACGCGTATGGATTTTCGCCTCAACCACGGCCAGCCGCCACTCATCCCGGCAGAGGCAAAGCTGATCTGGTTCGATCTTGCCGGCGAGGATATTGGCGCCAACCGGGGCGCTGCCGTAGGGCTGGTGGGCGATGTTGGCATCAGTATGAGCCAGGTAGCAGAGGCGACCGGTCACCATGAAGAGGGTGAATGGCTGCGCCACATTCGTACGGAGGAACGCCGCGCCCTGGAGCGCGATGCTGCTGCTCTGAACTCCGGCGCCGTGCCCATTCATCCCATGCGCCTGTGCCGCGAGATACGCGACTTCATCGACGAGGATACGACGGTGGTGGGTGACGGGGGTGATATCGTCAGCTATGGCGGTCGCGTAATCAACGTCTATAAGCCGGGTTACTGGCTCGACCCGGGTCCCATGGGCTGCCTGGGAACCGGCACTGGCTTCGCCATGGCTGCGCAGCTCGCGCGTCCCGGCAAGAAGGTGTTGATCCTGCACGGCGACGGCGCCTTTGGCCTGAATGGCATGGAGTTCGAGAGCATGGTACGCCAGAAGTTGCCCGTGGTCTCGGTGATTGGCAATGATGGAGCGTGGGGACAGATCAAGCACCCGCAGAAGGCCATCATAGGCCACACGACGGCGGCTGAACTATCTCCCGGCATACGCTACGACAAAGTAGTTGAGGCCCTCGGTGGTTACGGTGAATTGGTCGAGCGGCCCGAGGACATCCGCCCTGCCATCGAGCGGGCGTTCGCGTCCGGTTTGCCTGCATGTGTAAACGTACTTATCGACCCGGACAAGCCATATGGGCGATCAACGAATGTAGCGGTATAAATCATATGGGACGCGCCCTACGCAGCTGCCGGCGTGGGGCGCGTCCCACCTGTGTAAATTTCAGAATGCAGCAAGGTTAGTTCCTTCAGGCTGCGTTGGAATTGAAGAACTCCTCCAACACGGGAGCAAGCGCCGACACAGCGACCTCGTGCGTCTGACCTTCCAGAGTGCGCAGCTGTGCATTGGGGATAGCGTTTGCAAGCGCCGTTGCTGTGATGTGCATAAACGGATAGCTCGCGGAGCCGTCCATGATGAGTGCAGGCACAGCAACACTGACTGCTCGCTCGGTGGGGACCGAGGCATCTTCACCCAAGACGGTGGCATCGTAGGCCAGGGTGGGGGCGACCGCTTCCCACATCGGCCACATAGGATGCTGGCGAACCCTATCAAGGTGGTCGGCGGGCATCCCCGTCAACATCATAAAGAGCGCCATAGCGTCGCCTCGGCGACCTTGTGCTAACACTTCTGCAAGCTGCTTCCGATATTCCTTCCAGGCTCGCCTGGCAGCCTCATCATCATTGTATGGTGCTTCGTACATGGCCAGTTTCTTCACCTTGTCACCCAGCTTGATGGCAGCCTCCATGGCAAGAGCTGCGCCGGAGGAGATACCGAACACGGCTGCCTGACCACCCGCTTCGTTGATGAGGGCTTCGATATCTTCAATTTCACGCCCAACGGCATACGGCAGCGTATCAGTGCTCTCGCCTCGTCCCCGGCGATCATAGTGAAACACGGTGAAGTGCTGCGAAAGCCTTGGAGCGAGTTGCGCGGTCTCTGAGTCCATCGCTCGTTGTTCGAGCGCGCCACCCACCAGGATAATCGCCGGTCCCTTCCCTAACTGATCGAACGCGATGGTTGTGCCATCGGCTGACTGTACTTTCTTCATAGAATCTCCCTTTACCCTTATTTTTTGATGCGGTATGTGAGATGGGTGACCCCAGGGCCCTCTCTCACCTGCGGGTCTTCCAGTGCAATGGGCGCTAACTTGAGGTTTTCAAACAAGCGGACACCATCACCAAGCAGGAATGGTACCAGGTCGATGTGGATTTCGTCGAGCAGTCCAGCGTTGAGGCATTGTTGCACAATCGTCGCGGAAGCTACCACGACCGATTTATCGCCTGCGATCACTTTTGCTTGTTCAATCGCGCTTTCAACGCCACCGGTGACGAAAGTCACCGGCCATTCCTCCTTGACCCATTCCGGTGGGGGGCGATGGGTCACGACAACGACTGGGGCACCCACGGGATGGTGGCCTCCCCATCCATTGGTGAGCTCGTACAATCTGCGTCCGGCCACTAATGCTCCTGTCGTGTTGATGGCGTCATCGAACCTCTCGACGCTTTCCGCTGCGATCTTGAGTTTTTGCTCCTTCTTGCCTATCGTGAGGGTATAATCGGTATCGCCGCGCGTCATCCAGGCAAAGAGGTGTTGGAAGTCTTCATTGGGCCCGGCGACAAAACCGTCTAGGGACATTGAGAACCCTGTAGTGACTTTTCCTGCATTCCTCATGGCGTTGCTCCTTCTGACTGTTTCGTGTGATAAAGTCCTACGATTTGTGCAAATCTTGCACATACTCGACCAGATAATCCCAGGTCATGCTCATCCCTTGCAGGATACCTATATCGACAGCGACTGAAAGCGCCGCTGCACTGGTGAACTGGACACGAGCAGTAACTCTCGTTTTACCAGCCTCTTCCGTGAAGATCACTGTGGTCAGGTGCTCGGGCATCCCCTCGATGGGGTTGGCATGCTCATCGGCGAAGGTCGTGGTGTAGACCAGCTTCTCCGGCGGTACGATCTCGCTGTACACGCTGCGCGCCCACTGATCTTGATCCTCCGGCGAACGCAAGCAGTAGTGCCAGATGCCACCAGGCCGCAAGTCGATGGTACAGACGGGAATGGTGTAGGGCTTTGGTGCCCACCAGCGCTTGAGATGCTCCGGCTGGGTGAAAACCTGAAACAGCAGCGTGCGGGGTGCGCTGAAGTGCCGTTCCACGACAAATTCCTGTTCCCCAACACGAGGGCTCAGCGATTGGTAATCAAACATTGGTGTCCTCACTTCGGGAGCTTTTGTGTTGCTCGGTGGCCTGCAATTCCAGCAGGTAGTCGTCCAGGCGATCGAAGCGTTCTTCCCACAGGCGATGAAAAGATTGTAGCCAGGACTCCAACTCCTGGAATGGCTCACGCCTCAGCTTATAAATTCTCCGGTTGGCCTGCGGCTGGACCTCCACAATGTCAGTCTCGCTCAGAACCTTGAGGTGCTTCGACACCTGCGGCTGCTGTAATCCTAGCCGCTCGGCGATTTCTCCTACTGTCAGAGGGCCATCGCGCAACAGTTCGACAATGTGTAAGCGGTTTGGCTCCATCAGAGCAGCCCATCGTGTTTTCATAGTTCTATTATACCCGAAAAGGAATATACTTGTCAAGGCATATTCCTAAAAAAGAATATTTCGGCCTATCACGAAAACAACGCTTCACCCCTTCCAATTTTTGACAAGTAAATGAGACAAACAGAAAGGTTTACGAGAAGCTGCTCTATTCTGGCGTTTGTGGACGCTTGAAACCTGCCTGCCAGGTCGTACGTTAAAACATTGACAGGCGGTGGATTTTTTTTGTACACTTGCATTAGTGAGTAGCCTGTACCCGTGGGGAGAGCCGTGAGGATCATCGGCTACCCTACATGTAGGGGCGACCCTTGCGGTCGCCCTGGATGGTGTCGGTCGCCCTGGATGGTGTTTCGATAAGGGGAAAGCCGTGAGGATAATCCGCTGCCCCAACTGCAACGACCCGCTTCCCGCGGGGGCCAACCACTGCACGACGTGTGGACGGCCCTTACTTTTGCCTACCGACAAATTGGGAACACTGGCGCACGCGAACGGCGACCCCGAAGCCTCTATCGACCGGCCTGCCGCGCTCAAAGTGCCTCGTTTTTTTGCTATGGAGGCAGATGAACCTACCGTCAGACTGAGGCCGCGCCAGGAGAACCTACCTACTCAACCGGTAGCGGGGCAGGGCTCGCGCTCATTCCTCGCGCTCGATGATGTCGACGGTCTGTATGCTTCTCCGGCGTATAATGGAGTCTATACCCAGGAGGGGGAAGACTCGCTAGAGGATACTATAGAAGATGCCTGGCATAGCCGGACAAACTGGCAGCGCGTCGTCACCTCCCGGTCTCCTGGCGGGAATGGGCATGGAGCTGTAGAGACCCTGCCTGAACTGCCCGCCCCCCCGTTGTTCAAGTACGTTCCTCCCAGGCGACCGTTTCCGCTATCACGGCGCCGCTTGCCAACATTCTGGATCTGTATATTTTTGCTATCGGTCGCCGCCATAGCCGGACTTTCTGGTTTCGTCGTCGTAGCTTTGGGTCGTAGCGTCTTCATGCCGCCACCGCCATCGCATTCAGGCCTCACGCTGCAGGTCACTCCTGCGAGCGTAGCTCTTGGCGCAATGATCACCCTGCACGGCTCCCACTTCAGTCCAGGTGGACGAGTGGGCCTGTCATACAATGCCAGTGTCCCTATTGTGGATACCGCTGGCAAAAGTGTCATCGCAGCCGATAAGCAAGGAAACTTCACCGATACCGTCATTGTTGAACCGGAATGGCAGGCAGGTCCGCATGCCATCCATGCCGAAGATGCTTTATTGCATAAGATTGCCAGTTTCATGCTGACCGTCACTGGCGAAAGCCCTTCCCTGCGTCCCGCGCACCTGCAGCTCTCAACGAATACTGTTGATCTCGGTTCCGGTGACCAGGCCACCAATAGCATGCAGCCAGTTACGCTCACCAACCTCGGCGGTGGGCAGGTTGCCTGGCAGACCTCGGTGACCCAGCCATGGCTTGAACTCAGTCCCAATAGCGGCATTTTTGCCGGTAACCAGGACGCGAAAATCGTCGTCGCGGCTGATCGCGCGAACCTCAAAGCGGGGTCGTATGCTGCCTCGATTATCTTCGTGTCAGATGCAGGGCGGCTCACCCTGCTGGTGAAGATGAAAGTCACGCCGCTGCAACCTGGACACGAGGCGGTGCTGCAACTCTCGCCAGCGGTTCTCTCCTTTAGCACCATCGATGGTGGCGCTGACCCACCTGCGCAGGTGATCACCGTCAGCAATCCAGGTGTACAGCCTCTACAGTGGAGCATAACGAGCGTAACAAGTGATCAATCGAGCTGGCTCTCCGTATCGCCGCAGGCCGGTAACGTTGCAAAGGGTGGCAGCGAAGCGGTTACCATCGGTGTCGACACCAGCATGCTGCTGCCCGGCGTGTACAGCGGATTGGTGACATTTGCAAGCTCAGGTACAGGCACGGTCAAGGATAGCCCGCAGTCGATATATGTAAGTCTGACGGTCACGCCGCAGTGCTTGCTCCAGGTATCGCCTGGCGGTCTCACCTTTGCTAACGCTTACTTGCAGCCGGCTCCAGCTGCGCAAGTCATCAATGTAGGAATCGCCGAGGCATGCTCCTCGCAGATGCACTGGAGCGCGAAGACAACCACGAATAAAGGTGGTAGCTGGCTCAATATCGACGGGAATACCAGTGCGAGCGGCGTAACCCCGGCCTATCCATCTGTAGGCGTCAGAGTCACTGGTCTCACTCCTGGTACGTATACAGGAGCGATTATCTTCAGTGCAGCACCGGGTACGCAGACCTTGCCGGTCACGCTTACTATCGGGCCGCCTGCGGCGCCAAGTCTGACCGCTACACCGGCAACACTATCGTTTGATGCCGTTGTTGGCCAGCCCGGTCCCGACCCGCAAACGATCACTATCACCAATAGCGGTGGTAAGACCTTGACGTGGAACGCGACAGCAGCCACGAGCGTTGGAGGCTCGTGGCTTGCGGTAAAGCCTGTAACGGGCGCCCTGGCATCACAGGACTCTACCCCGGTGACTGTGACCGCGAAGCTGTTATCCTCCCTCGTCCCCGGTACCTACAATGGAACCGTCACTATTACCGGCTCCGATGGGTCAGGGCATCCCGCGCTGGGAAGTCCACAGCAGATTCCCGTCAGCTTCAAGGTTCAGGCTGCCTGTGCCATCTCGGTCTCCCCTGCGGCTCTCGCTTTCTCGGGCGTCATTGGGCAGACGAACCCGGCAGCACAGGGAGTAACCATCAGTGCAACTGGAGCCTGCAAACACGCGCTTGATTGGACGGCAACCGTCGCTACGGCTTCTGGTGGCCCCTGGCTTACGACCACGCCGGCATCGGGTAAAGTAACCAAAGAGGACTCTGCAGCGACACATGTGGGCATCGCTCTGGCGGGTCTGTCCGCCAATACGTATACGGGGACGGTGAGCATCTCAGCAGTCGATGACAGCACGCGCCAACCGGTAGGCGCCGCGCAGAATATCACGATAACGCTAACGGTACAGCCACAGTGTACAATGCAACCCCCTTCCTCTAGTGGGGAGACCTTCAACGCCGAAGCGGGATCAAATCCTGCCGAGCAGACCTTTACGGTAGGCATCATTGGAGCCTGCGTGGGTGATGTCACCATAACGCCAACCGTGACCCTGGCATCAGGGAGCGGCTGGTTGACGGTTTCTCCTGCTACAGCCACCGTCGCTACTGGTGGGAGCGCGACCTTCACCGTAAAGGTGACCTCGGCCACCCTCACTGCCGCCACGTATACCGGCTCGATTTCACTTTCGGCCGTGAACAACGGCATCAGCATTGTTGGCAGCCCGCAGGCAGTCGGCGTAACCCTCAATGTATTGAATCCACCTGCTCTGGCGGTGAATCCAGGCTCATTGACCGCCAACGTCACGAGCGGGGTGACAGATCAACCGGTAACTATATCAAATACGGGCGAAGAACCTTTGAATTGGACGGCTGCCCTGGCCTCTGGCGCCCCCAGCTTTGTGTCGCTCTCAGCGACCTCGGGTACTGGCCTGGCAGGGGGGTCGGGGGTAAATATAAATGTGTCCGTGGACGCGACAGGAGTGGCAAGCGGAACGTATTCTACCAACCTGACCATCAGCGCCATCGATCCGATTACCGGTAACGCGGTCTCCGGCAGCCCGGCTGTAATATCGATCACTATTAACGTCGCAACATCTTCGATGCAGGTGAGCACAAACAGCGTGACTTTTAACGCGACGGCCGGCAGCGGCACCACGCCGCAATCTATTAGCGTGACCAATAGCGGTGGGGGCACCTTGACGTGGACGGCCAGCACTCCATCCGCTGCTAGCTGGCTGACGGTCAGCCCTGCCAGCGACGGCGACGCAGGGGGGGCATCCTCTACTATCACGTTCACCGCGGATGCAAGCAGTTTGTCCGCGGGAACATACACGACGACGGTGAGGATTACTCCTGCTTCCGGCGAGGGCACAGCGGTCGATGTAACGGTCACACTCACGGTTACGTAGGAACCATGGCAGGGGCAAGCCCTGCCACTACCATGACACGAATGCGTCGGCTTGCGAAGCCGTGTCATGGTAGTGGCACCCCTTGCGGGTGCCATGCCCGATTGCACCCTATCTTGCATGCGCCAATGGAGTCAGCTAAGGGAGCAGCAGCGCCTGAGCCTTCTCGAAATGTAACTTATCGTGTTCCCAGTCTTCTTTGCCATCGCCCCCCAGCTTGATAGGCGTCTCCAGCAGGACGGCGGCGTGATCAATCGCAGGGCTGGTAAGCAGCGCGCGCAATCCTTCCTCGCCGATGATGCCTTCACCCAGGCGCGCGTGTACGTCGCGGTGGCTGCCCAGAGCCATTTTCGTATCATTCAGGTGGATGACGTGCAGGCGTGACATCCCTACCACGGCCTCGAAATGCTGGAGTATCTCCAGCGCGGAAGCCGCGCTGGAGATATCGTGTCCCGCGCCCCATAAGTGCGCCGTGTCGAGACATACTCCCAAGGTCTCGCTGTATTGTGGCAGCCGGTCCAGCACCGCGCCCAGGTGCTCAAAATCGTGTCCGAGCGAGTTGCCCCCGCCAACGTCATTTTCTAACAACAACCGGGGCAGTGCCGCGTTCCCTGCCGGCTTTATTGTGGACAGAATACAGGTAATGGCTTCGGCGATGCGCGCAACTCCCGCCTCGAGTCCGGAGCCGCGATGGCTGCCCGTGTGGAAGATCACATAGCGGGCCTCCAGGAGAGCGCCGCGCTGCAGTGTCCAGCGCAGTAGATGGATGGATTTCTGCCAGATCATTTCGTCAGGAGAGGCGAGGTTGATCAGGTAAGGAGCGTGGATGACGACGGGATCGAGGTCGTGGTCGCGTGCAGCCTTTGCAAATGCCGCGCAGTCCATGGCATCATCGGCCGTTGGATGCCAGCTGCGTGGATTACTGGTGAAGATTTGTATGGTGTTGCAGCCAATCTGCCGGGCAATCTCCGCGGCCTTGATCGCCCTGGAATGAGTGGGCATGTGCCGTCCAATGCGCTTCATTCAGCCTCCTGTTCCTGCGCCTCAACCCCTGGCAGTTGTTCCAGGCCTGTCAGGCCGAACTGCTGCAAGAACTCGCTGGTAGTGGCGAACAGCGCGGGGCGCCCGACCGTTTGAGCGCGCCCAATCTCGGCCACCAGCCCGTGCTGTATCAGGCTGGCCAGGGCCCGGTCGCTGTTCACGCCCCGAATAGCCTCGATCTGCGCGCGCGTGGCGGGCTGGCGATAGGAAACCACGGCCAGGGTCTCCATGGCTGCCATGGTCAGTTTAGCGGTCATAGGCAGGCCAAGCAATGCCGCGACATAACGAGCGTTCTCGGGGGCCGTGACCAGTTGAACGTGCTCGCCCAGTCGCTGCAGGCGGATGCCGCGCCCCTGACTTTCCAGGTTATCTGCCAGCACCTGCAGGCTGCTGGCCAGGCGCGCGTCGTCGATATTCAACAACTTGCGCAGTTCAGCGTGCTCCAAGGGCCGGCCAGAGACGAACAGAAGG